>Ga0181526_10003562_pt1 | contig 12622 bp, 11 predicted proteins | sample PEATcosm2014_Bin_35_FD_119750 | JGI IMG/M metagenome (GOLD analysis project Ga0181526, IMG submission 119750) | Peatland microbial communities from MTU Mesocosm Facility, Houghton, MI, USA - PEATcosm2014_Bin06_30_metaG | ecosystem: Environmental > Terrestrial > Soil > Wetlands > Peat | place...
GTGCTCGCGGGCGAGGCGCAGCTTCACCGACTCCATCGCCAGCATGCGATTGACGGAGAAGTGGCGGCCGATGTCGCGCAGGAACTCGATGTAGTTGAGCTTGGCGAGCCAGTCCGCGTTGTCGGGCATCGCCGCGTCGCTCGCGCTCTCGCCGAAGCGGATGAAGCGCGAGAACGCCTTGCGGATGCCGGCCTTGTTGGCCTCGATCTGCGCGACGGTCAGCAGCTTGCGGGTCTCGTCCTTGCCCGAGGGGTCGCCGACCAGGGTGGTGGCGCCGCCCATCAGCGCCAGCGGCTTGCCGCCGCTCTCCTGCAGCCAATGCAGCATCATGATCTGCATGAGCGAGCCGACGTGCAGCGACGGCGCGGTGCAGTCGAAGCCGATATAGCCGACGAGCGCGCCGCTCATCGCCTTGTCGTCGAGGCCGGCGAGGTCCGAGCATTGATGGACGAAGCCGCGCTCGATGAGAATGCGCAGGAAATCGGATCGGGGCTGAAACGCTTCGCTCACCTCGAGGCTCCTCGGCCGGAATGGGCGCGAGGTTTAGGGACAAGGGCCGGGATATGCAATAAGCCTACGCGGAGGCCCGCTTGCGGGGCCGCCCGCCCATCAAGGGGTCGAGGTTCCCGTCGCCGCAACCTCGCGCTTTTCCAAGGATTTCCACACTTTTCCAAGGAAATTCCAAGCTTTTCCAAGGAAATTCCAAGCTTTTCCAAACTTTTCCAAGGATTTCCAAACTTTTTTCCTTGGCGGTTTTGAGCAAAATCAAGGGGTTATCGTTCGGTCAGGCCGGAATCGCGGTTTCTCCAAATTTCTGCGTCGTCTCGGCCGCGACGAGCGGCCCCGCGGCGCCCTGCCGAACGCGCTCGCGATTCAACATAGCGCGAATTCCTGGTATCGGAAAGAAATTGTCGGCGGCGATTTCGGCGAGGGGCCTCCGGGCAAGCGCAGCGTCGCATGCGCCAACGCGAAAGCCGACCGCCGCGGCGCCGGCGCCGTAAACTTCGGCGGAGCCGGCCGGACGAGGGGGGTCGCGCGTAAGCGCGACGGCTGCGGGTGTTCGAAGGGCGAAGGCGTTGCAATGCACGAGCTGACAGTTGCGCAGACTTACGATGCTATCCCAAAATGAAATGAACGGCGCTCGTCGAAGCCGTCGCGCTTGCGCGCGACCCCCCTCGTCCGGCCTTCGCTGACGCGAAGGCCACCTTCCCCCGCGAGGGGGGAAGGGCGCGCGTCCCGCGGCGCAGGGCGCTTCGGCGCGAGGCGCCGGTTCAGCGTTGCACGGCGCCCAAGCTCCCGTCGACACATAGGGGCGATAGGCGAAGAACATGATCCGGTCGACGCCGGCATGCGGAGCTTTGACTGATTAATTGACCGTCACAGGCCAGGCGGTCGAAGCAATTCCGTTTACGACGACATAAAGCTCGCTCGCGCCTTCCTCGGTGCTGGAGGAAACCGTGAAATCCGTGGCGGAGGGCGCGTCGGGCGCGATCGTGCGAGAGAAATTCGTGGTCTTCGCATAGAAGACATGGCCGGTCGCGTTGTTCACGATGCGCACCAGCGGGAAATTCGTATCCGCCTGACAGTCGTCGCCGTAGACCGCGCCCTGCGTGAGGCCGCTGATTTGGTTGCCAGACAGGGTATAGGTTGCGCCTGGGCTGACGGTTTGAGGCGCCGAGGAAATGATGGGGGCGTAGGCGGGGAGGCGCGGGAAGTCCGTCGAGGCCGGGAACAGATTGTTGTTGGCGTAATCCGTCTCGACCGCGAGGATGTCGCCTGTGGGTAGGACGAGCATGTTGACTTCATATGACGAAATGACGCTGGCGTTGGCGATGTCGCCCAACTGCGTGAAAGCCGACTGGTAGTAACGGAAGATGTGGGTCGGCGAGGGGTAGCCGTGATCACTGGCGTTTTTCCACTCGCCGGGGCTCGCCGCGATCATCGCGGAGCCGTCGGGCAAAATCGACGCGGGCGCGTCGGCCATCGTGTAATAAACCCCGTCGACTTTTGGCATGTCGGGACCGCTGGACCACTTCTTTGTCGAGGTGTTGAAGATTGCGGTGTACACGGGGAAGTTTTGTTTGGGGAGGCTCGCCGTCGCCCCGAACGCGATCACGTCGCCAGACGGTTGTAAGACTTGCGTCGGGGCTTCGAAGTTCTGGATCGAGCCCGCGCAGCCGGAAAGACGTTGCGGGGTCGAGCCGGAGTTCATCCAAGTTCGCGATCCCGGCAAGTAAGTCGCCGTTCCGCTGAGGCAGGACGGGCTCTGCGTGTAGGCCTCGACAGTCAGAACATCGCCATCGGGGAGCAACGTCCAGTTCTCCTCGTTGTTGCTGTCGCTTTTGCCCGACGGCAGGAACGAGCTCCAGGTTAAGCTGCTAAGGTTCAATGTCGCGAGGTCGATGGTGGCCGCCGACGAGAGAAGGTAGGTCTGGTTGGGCAATACTATCGATTCCGCGTCGCCGATTTCGCTCCAACCCTTCGGCGGCGCCACGGCGGTCCACGCGTTGTTCTCGGGATCGTAGATCGCGCCGCGGTTGGTCTCTACGTCCTTGCAGGAGGTGGTGTTGTACTCGCCGCCTTCGATGATGACTCGTCCGTCCTGCAGCACCGCCGAACCGAAAAATCGTGGCGCGTAACCCGCGGGCAGCGAGGCGATGGCCTTCCAGGCGCTCGTCGCATAATTGCCGTCAATGTCAGGGGCCAGCCTGTACCAGCGGCCCGTGCAAGTGACATGCGCGATGATGCTGCCGTCGGTCAGGAGCAGGGGGTTGCTCAACGGGTCCCCGGACGGGGCCGTCGGAAAGGATTTCCAGCCCAATACGCCGGGCGGCGCGCTCAGCGGCTCGGGCGCCGGCGTCGGCGCCGGCATTTCGTGACGCGCCAGGAACTCCGCCCATTTCGCGGGGTCCTTTTGAAGCTCCTTCAGGACGCGATATGGCAAGGGCGGCGGCGCCGGACGAGTCTGTTGCTGAGCCGACGCTGCGCTGGCCCCAATCAAGCTCAAAGCAATCGCAGCGCCAAACTTGCGGCTATGTCCGATCATTTTTTGTCCCCCCCCTCTGAGGCCGGCGACATTATCTCTAAATCTTGTAATCGTAAACGAGGTCGCCTCAGAAAACGGAATATAAAGCACGCTAACCCTGCGAGAATGCCCGCGGCGGCCACTGTCCGTTTTGCGCCCCGGTCACCCCCGCGCATTTTCACGATGGCGCCACCCTTGTCGACCCCGGTTCAACTCCGCACGAAGAGCTGGCGCGCCTCCTCCTCTCGAACCCCGGCGAGATCGCCGGGATTACGGCGACGCTTGCATAAATCCCCAATTCGAAGTCTCGTCGGCCACTCCTCCCCGCCGGTCGAGGCCGCGATTGCGAGCGGCGGGTCGCGGCCAAGGCTCACCGGAATACGGGAATTATGCGAGCGTCAGCGTAATCCCAAGGTTGCGCGCCCCTTCCCCCCTCGCGGGGAGAAGGGGCGCGCGTCCTGCGGCGCATGGCGCGCCGTTCTTGACTCTGCCTCGGGATCGGGCATCACGGGCGCGGCCCTCGGCCGACGCCTGGACTCCGCCCATGCCCGCCCGCCCCAGCGAAGACGATCTGATCGCCCGCTTTTTCGCGCCGCTCGCCGGCCCGGCCGGCCTCGGCCTAAACGACGACGTCGCGCTGTTGACGCCGCCCGCGGGCCGGGAGCTCGTCCTCACCACCGACGCGCTGGTCGCAGGCGTCCACTTCTTCGCCGACGATCCCCCCGAGGCGATCGCGCGCAAGGCGTTGCGCGTCAATATTTCCGATCTCGCCGCCAAGGGCGCCGAGCCCATCGGCTTTCTGATCGATCTCGCGCTTCCCGGCGACTGGACCGCGCCCTGGCTCGAAGCCTTCGCGGCCGGGCTCGGCGAGGACGCGGCGCTCTACCGCTGTCCGCTGATCGGCGGCGATACGGTCAAGACGCCGGGGCCGCTGACGCTAGCGATCACCGCGCTGGGCGCGGTGGAAAAGGGCCGCATGGCGGCGCGCTCGGGAGTTAGGCCCGGCGACCGGCTCTATGTCTCCGGCACGATCGGCGACGCCGCGCTGGGGCTGCGGCTGCGGCTGGGGCAGGGGCCTTCGCTCGACGAGGCGAGCCGGCGCCATCTCGTCGATCGCTATCTCTTGCCGCGGCCGCGTCTGGCCCTCGCCCCGGCGATGGCCGCCTACGCCAACGGCGGCATGGACGTTTCCGACGGTTTTGTCGGCGATCTCAGGAAAATGTTGCGCGTCAGCGGCGTCGCGGCGCGCGTCGAGCTCGCGCGCCTGCCGCTTTCGTCCGCCGCGGCGGCGGCGATCGCCGCCGATCCCGCGCTGTTCGAGATTGCCGCGACGGGCGGCGACGATTATGAACTCCTCGCCGCGGTCGCGCCGGGGAAGAGCGCCGCGTTCGAAGCGGCGGCGGCGGCGGCCGGCGTCGCCGTGACCCTGGTCGGCGAGGCCTTCGCCGGCGCGGGGCCGGCGCGATTCATCGGCCGCGACGGGCGCGAGGCGGCGTTGCCGCACGGCGCCTTCAGCCATTTTTGAGCCGGCGACATTTTTAGGAGGATTTCAGCTTGACCGTCGACGCGCGCGCCCTCACGACCCGTTTTCTCGTCGCCTGCGCGCTGGCGCGCACGGCCGGCGAAATCGCCAAGCAACGTTTCGCGCATCGCGATTCCTTCACCGTCGGTTTCAAGGGACCGCAGGATTACCTCACCGAGGTCGACGGCGAGGTCGAGCGCGTCATCGCCACGCGCCTGCACGAAGTCTTCCCCGGCGACGGCTTCATCGGCGAGGAAGGCGAGGGCCGCGTCGGCCAGCCCGGCGCGCCGATCTGGGTGGTCGATCCGATCGACGGCACGGCGAATTTCGCCCGCGGCGCGCCGCATTTCTGCGTCTCGATCGCGGCCATCCTCGACGGCGAGGTCGAAATCGGCGTCATCTACGACCCGATGCTCGGCGAATTGTTCGCGGGCCGCCGCGGCGCCGGCGCGACGCTCAACGGCGCGGCGATGCGCGTCGCCGCGACCGTCGATCTCGAGTCCGCCTCGATCGAGGTCGGCTGGAACATGCGCGGCGGCGCGGAGGCGTTTCTCCGCCTGCTCGGCCGCGTCGTCAAGGCGGGCTCGGCGGTGGCGCGCACCGGCTCGGGGGCGCTGGGCCTCGCCTATGTCGCCGCCGGGCGGCGCGACGGCTATGTCGAAAACCACATGCGCGCCTGGGACTGCCTGGCGGGCGTCGCGCTGGTCAGGGAGGCGGGCGGCTACGTCAGCGACTTCCTCGCCGGCGAGGGCCTGCGCAAAGGCAACGGGATCATCGCCTGCGCCCCCGGCGTCAAGGAAGCGCTCATCAAAACCGCGGCGATCGAGGGGCTCGTTTTATGACGCCGGGGTCGCTCACATTGGCGAGCGGCGGCGCGCGCGCCGTCGTCGCCCGGCATGGCGCCGAGGCGCTGAGCTGGAGCGTCGGCGGGCGCGATCTCCTGTGGCCGGGCGATCCGGCGATCTGGGCGCAGGTCAGCCCGATCCTCTATCCCGTCGTCGGCTGGACGCGCGACGGCGCGCGCGTCGCGGGACGCCGTTATCCGCTCGGCCTGCACGGCTTCGCTTCCGAGCAGGACTTCGAGGTCGAGGCGGCGCGCGCCGATTTCGCACGCCTGACGTTAAGCGACAATGCCGCGACCCGCGCGCTCTATCCCTTCGCGTTTCGGCTCACGGTCGAATATCGCTTGAGCGCCGACGCGCTCGCCATCGCGCTGGAAGTCGACAATCCCGGCGCGGCGCCGGCGCCCTACGCCTGCGGGCTGCATCCCGGTTTCCGCTGGCCTTTCGCCGGCGGGCCGCGCCAGGGCGCGCGCGTGCGTTTCCAACGGGAAGAGAGCCCGGAAATTCCGGTCATCGCGCCGGGCGGCCTGGTCGCGGCGCAAAAGCGCGCGCTGCCGCTGCGCGGGCGCGAGCTGGCGCTGAGCGAGGAACTCTTCGCCCACGACGCGCTGTGCTTCCTCTACCCGGCGAGCCGCTCGCTGCGCTTCGAGGAGCCGAGCGCGGCGATCGAAATGGATTTCTCCGGCTTCGACCACGCCGCGCTGTGGACGCGCCCCGGCGCGCCGTTCCTCTGCTTGGAGGCGTGGACCGGCTACAGCGACCCCGAGGGTTTTGCCGGCGATCTCTTCGAGAAGCCGTCAATGCGGACGCTGCGGGGCGGCGAGCGGGCGCGGCATGAGGCGACGTACCGATTCCTCGCCGCGTCGTGAGACGTCGGCGATTCGCTGGCGCTTTTCGGGTCGGGGCGCCGACGCCGTCGCGGGCGGCGGCCGGCGCGAGCCCGCGTTGCCGTCCCCGCGCCGATGCATTACCAGTGCTGGCCCGTCGATGGAGCGACGGTGAACCCGCGGGGAGATTGAAATGTCGTATCGCCTCTTGACGTCCCTCGGCCTGCTCGGCGCCCTGATCGCCGCGCCGGCGTTGGCCGACTCGTACAAGTTCACGCTGCACAACGAATCGAAGTACGCGATCACCGGCTTCCAGACGTATGAGGACGGCAAATGGAGCACCTGGAGCGGCGTCAGCGTCGACCCGGGAGATTCGCAACTCATGGACTGGAATTCCGATGCGGGCGATTGCGTCGTGCCGTTCCGCATCATCTACAAGGACGTCGAGACCGAGCAGTACAAAGTCGACTGGTGCAAGATCAGCAACATTCGGGTTCACAACGACAGCGTGACCGCGGACTGAAGTCGCGCGGCCCTCGGCGGCCCGCAAGGGTCGCCGCGATTTCGCGCTTTCGCCGCGATGGGTGAGGCTCGACGACCGCCGCGGCGGGCGCCCCGCCGCCAAGGCGTCCGAGGCGATGGAAAAAGCGATGTCCGAACCGGGATTCGACCGGCGAGAGCGGCGGGCGCCGAGCCGATGCGGCGGTTTGCGGCGTGACTTGGACGAAGCCTGTCGTTAAACCGCCGCAACCGACATCGCCCGCGAGCGCGGCGACGGCGGCTGCGCAACGTTGCCGACGCGAGCCGACAAATGCCCATCCCGACGAAAACCGCATCGCCCGCCTTCGTCCTCGACGGCAAGGCCGTCGCGCAAGAGATCGTCGAGCGCGTCGGCGTCGAAGCGCGCGCCCTGGCGGCGCGCGGCGTCCGGCCGGGGCTGGCGGTCGTTCTCGTCGGCGAGGACCCGGCGAGCCGGGTCTATGTCGACGCCAAGGGCCGGGCGGCGAAGGCCTGCGGCTTTCACTCGCTGCAATACGATCTGTCGCAGGACGTCGGCGAGGCCGAACTGCTCGCTCTCATCGAAAAACTCAACGCCGATCCGGCGGTGCACGGCATTCTGGTGCAACTGCCGCTGCCCAAGGCGATCCACGCCGCCGCGGTTCTCGAGGCGGTCGCGCCGCGCAAGGACGTCGACGGTTTCCATCCGATCAACGTCGGACTCGCGGCGATCGGCGAAGCGGACCGCGCGCTGGTTCCCTGCACGCCGGCGGGCGCGATGATCCTGATCGACCGGGCCTGCGCGGCGCTCGGCCGGAGGCTCGAAGGCGAGGAGGCGGTAATCGTCGGCCGCTCCAACATCGTGGGCAAGCCGATCGCGTCCATGCTGCTGGCGCGCCATTGCACGGTGACGATCGCCCATTCGCGCACCCGCGACCTGCCCGAGGTGGCGCGCCGCGCCGACGTTCTCGTCGCCGCCGTCGGCCGGCCGGAAATGGTGCGCGGCGACTGGGTCAAGCCGGGCGCGATCGTCATCGACGTCGGCGTCAACCGCGTGGCCGCGCCGGAGAAGGGCGAGGGTAAGACCCGCCTCGTCGGCGACGTCGCCTTCGCCGAGGCCGCCGCGCGCGCCGGCGCGATCACGCCGGTCCCCGGCGGCGTCGGTCCGATGACGATCGCGATGCTGATGGCCAACACGCTGATCGCGGCGTGCCGCGCGGCGGGCGTCGAGGCGCCGAAGTTCTAGCGGCGGCGCCGGCGCGGCGGATTTCGCGCCGACTTTTAGCGCTTGGCGCGCGGTCGTCTCGGCCCCAATATGGGCTCGTCCCGCGCCTCGCGGCGCCGTCGCGCGGGACGGAATCGCGGATGAGCCGGCCATGGCCGTCGATGCAAGATTCGGCTTCAACCGTCCCATTACGCTGGCGCTGGCGGCGCTCGCGATCGTCGGTTGGCTGGTGGCGGACTATTGCCGCTGGCAGACCTCGAACGTCCGCGCCGAGACGGCGGACGCGCTGCAACGCGCCGAAATCGCCCGCCAGGGCGTCGCCGCCGACCTGCAGAACCTCGAGAAGGCGGCGGGAACCGCGGCCGATCTGAAGAGGCAGGCCGACGAAGCGCGCAACGCGCTCGCCGCGGCGGTCGCGGCGCGCGGCGCCGCGCAGAAGGACCTGGCCGAACTGACCAAGGGGATCGACGAGGCCAAGCTCGCCGCCTCCGCGGCGCGGGAGGAAGCGAGCGCCAAGGCGCGCGAACTCGGCGATCTGCAAGCCGAACTGAAGGCGGCGTCGGACGAGTTGGCGATCCTGCAGGGACAAATCTCGGCGCTCGCGGCTCGCCAGACCCAGGCGCAAGCCGATCTCGCGGCCGCGCAAAATCGCGCCGAGGCGGCGTCGGAAGAAGCGGTCGCCAAGGCTCGCGACGGGCACGCAACGCCTGCCGAGCCGACGGCTTCCGCCGCTGCGGCGAGCGCGTCGACGACATCTTCCGGTCGGGGCGCGCCGAACGGCGACGGCGCCGGCAAACCCGCCGAATCTCCAGCGACGGCGAGCGGCCAAGCGCCGGCCGCGCCGCCGAGCGAGGGCTCGAGCCCGGCGCCGCAAGGCGTCGCCGAGGCCGCGCCGCCGCTTCGCCCGACCGGCGAGGCGCCAGGGCCGCCTGTCGAAAGCCCGGCGCCGGCGCCGACGTCGCCGGTTCAGCCAAGCGCCGAGCCGGTCGAGGAAAGCCTGGCGAAGTTGGAGGCGCCGCCCGCTCGGCCTCCCGCCGAGCCCGAGCCCGAGGCCGAGCCGGTCGCCGAACCCCCGGCGAAAGCGCAAGCGCCGTCGGTTCAGCCGCCGTCGGAGCCGGCGACCACACCGCTCGCCGAGAGCGCCGAAAGGATCGAGGCCGCGCCGCCTGCGGGCCCCGCCAAGCCGGAGGCCGCGCCGATTCCCCAAGGTTTGGCGAAACCGGAGACGCCCGCCCAAAGCGGGGCGAACCCGGCCGAAGTCCCGGCGCAGCCCGAGGCCGTCGCGCCGGCGGCGCCGGCGCCGAACCCGCCGCCCGCGAAGACGGACCCGGACAAGAAGATCGCGGCCCTGGAGCCGGCGGAGAGGGCGGCGAACCTGCTGCGCGGCTTCGACGGCGGCCCGTGTTTCCTGGTGCGCGCGCGCGGCGATAGGGGCAATTCATTCGTGATCGACGGGGTCGGCGGCGACAAAGAGACGTTTCAACGGTTCTACGCGTCCTTCATTCGCGACGTCGGGGTCGAGCCGACGCTCACCGTCACGCTCGTCGCGCCGCCGCAGTGCCCGGCTGTCGACCTGATCGCCGCGGCGCGAGAAAACCGCGCGGCGGCGCCGACGATCGAACTCGCCGCCTACGGCGTCGCCCGGGGCAAGCCGCTCGCCGGGACGATCGGCGCGCTCGCCGGCCGCAACCTCGACTTGCTGCTGATCTCCAACGACGGCTTCGCCTACAAGATCGACCACCGGGGCGCCGCGAGCGACGCGAACGAGAAATTCAGCGTGCCGATCACGCCGGACGCCAACTCGACCGGCGCCGTGCAGGTTCTCCTGGCGATCGCCTCGCCCAAACCGCTCGAGGCGCTCGCCGCTTTCCGCGCCGGCGCCGCCGCCGACATCCTGCCGAAGATCGCCGCGCAGATCGCCTCGTCCGACGCGGGCCTCGAGGCGGCCTATTTTAGGTTCCTCAAATGAGAGGTTCTCGGCGCGACCCCCGCCGCGCCTCACGCCCGCCGCTCGCCCAGCGCCGCCAGCAGCGCCGCGACGACGCCGGTCAGGAACACGCCGTCGAAAGTCCCCGCGCCGCCGATCGAGGCGACCGACGCGCCGAGCGTCTGCAATTGGTCGAGATTGGTCAGGTCGGCGCCGATCAACACGCCGAGCGAGCCGCCGACATAGGCGAGCGGCGCGGCGTATCGGCGCGACAGCAGCACCCCCGTCACCGCCGCCAGCAGCGGCGGCGCGACGAGGGGAACGGAAATGCCGACGCCGGGGATCGGCGTCGCCAATTGATGGACGACGACCGCCACGATCGCCGTCGCGAGGGCGCTGCGAATGAGGATGCGGTCGTGGAGGACGAGATAGAGCGACAGCAGGACCGGAATGACCGCGCCGCCGACGTTGACGGCGAGGATCGTGCCCGGCCAGTCCACCTCCTGCGGGACGTAATAGGGCACGCCGAACATATCGACGTACCCCCTCGCCACCACGCGCGCCTCGGGCAGCCGCGCGATCGGGATGTTGAGAAAGCCGCCGATCAGCGAGGCGAGCAGCACCAGCATCGCGACGCGCGGCTCCAAGCCGAGGCGGCGATAGGCGGTGTCGAGCAGCCCGATCTGCAGCGCCACAAGCACGCCGAGGATGAGCGCGCCGAGCAGCAAATAGAGCAGGAGCTGCCCGGGAAGATAATGCATATGGCTCGAATGCATCGGCGGCTCGGCGCCTCCTTGGCGCGTTCACGCGCGATCCGGCCCAACGAGGGCCGCGGTCGCCTAATCCTTCGCCGCGGCGCGAATCTTGGCGGCGTGGACCTCGAGCTCATCGGCCGCGACGATCGCGCCGCCGGGCGGCCGCAACGCGACGCCGCGCCAGCGCGGCAGGATATGAAAATGCAGATGGAACACGATCTGCCCGCCGGCGCTCTCGTTGAACTGCTGCACGACGATCCCCTCGGCCGCCATGCCCGACTTGACCGCCAGCGCGAGGCGCTGGACCGACGGCATGAACCGCGCCAGCGCGGCGGGCGCGATGTCGAGAAGATTGCGCGCCGGCGTCTTGGGAACGACTAGGACGTGGCCGTCGGCGCGCGGCATGATGTCCAGGAAGGCGAGCGAGACCTCGTCCTCGGCGACTTTCACGCACGGCGCCTCGCCGCGCAAAATCTTGGCGAAAATATTGTTGGCGTCGTAGGGCTCGGTCATGGGCTCACCTCATCGGCTCGGCGGGCGTCAGCTCTCCCGCCGGAAGGGAAGTTGCTCGGCGTATTCGGCGATCGCTTGGTCGACCGCGGCGCGCTCGCGCCCGAGATAGTCGGCGACCGCCCGCTGAAAGCGCGGGTCGGCGAATTCATGCGCGGAATGGGTGGCGACCGGGCGATAGCCGCGCGCCAATTTGTGCTCTCCCTGCGCGCCCGCCTCGACGCGCTTCAGGCCGCGCCCGATCGCGAACGCGATCGCTTGGTAATAGCAGATCTCGAAATGCAGGAACGGCCGCTCCTCGATCGCGCCCCAGTTGCGCCCGTAGAGCGCGTCGTCGCCGAGGAAATTGAGCGCGCCCGCGACATAGCGCCCCGCGCGCCTGGCCATCACCAGCAGGATGCGCGACGCCAGCGCCGCGCCGGCGCGATCGAAGAATTCGCGGGTGAGGTATGGCCGGCCCCATTTGCGCGATCCCGTGTCCATGTAGAACGCGAAGAAATTGTCCCAATGCTCGGATTTTATGTCGCTCCCTGTGAGAAGCTCGACGGAAATATCGTCGCCGAGGGCGTCGCGGCGCTCGCGCTTGATCGCCTTGCGCTTGCGCGAGGCGAGCGCGGCGAGAAAATCGTCGAAATCGCGATAGCCTTCGTTGACGAAATGGAACTGCTCGCCGGTGCGCGACACGAAGCCGGCGCGCTCGAGGGCTTCGCGATCGCGGCGATCGGGGAAGGTGACGTGAATCGACGAGGCGCCGGCCGCCTCGCGCAGCGCCCGCAACCCCGCGATCAGCGCCTCGCGGGCGCCGCGCGGCGCGCCCTCGGCGACGAGCAGCCGCCGGCCGGTCACCGGGGTGAAGGGAACCGCGACCTGCAGCTTGGGGTAATAGCGCCCGCCGGCGCGATGATAGGCGTCGGCCCAGCCGTGGTCGAAGACATATTCGCCCTGGCTGTGGGCTTTCAGATAAGCCGGCGCGGCCGCGACGAGCCGGCCGCCGGGCGCTTCGACGATCACATGCGCGGGCGCCCAGCCGGAACGCCCGCCGACCGAGCGCGACTGCTCCAGCGCCAGCAGAAAAGCGTGCGCGATGAAGGGATTGAACCGCTCGCCGGCGCTTTCGTCCTCGCCTAGGCCCGACGGGTTGGCGCAGGCGTCCCACGCCTCGGCGGGGACCTCGGCGATGCTTTCGATGGAGCGGATGGTCAGGGCGGCGGTCATCGGCGCTCCGGGGCGGCGCGCGGACGACCGCGCTGCAACATCATAGCGCGCCGCCGCCGCGCGCCAAGGCCGAAACCGCAACGCCGCGCATGGCGCGGTTTAGTAATCGGGGCGAATTCCGGGCGCCTTGTAGGCGCGGCCGCTGGCCGCGCTCGTTCGGCCGCATCGACGTCGGCCGAACGAGGCGCTACGCGCCGCGCTCGTAAGAATCGGGAGCGCGCAACGCCGCGACGCGAAGCCGACCGGCCTCGCCCGCCGCCACCCAGTTTCGCATGA
>Ga0181526_10003563_pt1 | contig 12622 bp, 13 predicted proteins | sample PEATcosm2014_Bin_35_FD_119750 | JGI IMG/M metagenome (GOLD analysis project Ga0181526, IMG submission 119750) | Peatland microbial communities from MTU Mesocosm Facility, Houghton, MI, USA - PEATcosm2014_Bin06_30_metaG | ecosystem: Environmental > Terrestrial > Soil > Wetlands > Peat | place...
ATCGGCGCCGATGAGCAGCGGCAGCTGGTGCTGTTTGGCGGCGATGTGGGCGCGCACCACGCCCGCGAGCGTGCATTCATCGGTGAGCGCGAGCGCCCGGTAGCCCAAGCGCTTGGCCTGGGCGATGAGCTCCTCGGGCTGCGAAGCGCCGCGCAGAAACGAGAAATTGCTCAAGGCATGCAGCTCGGCGTACATGCACCGCTCTCACGCGAAGACGCCGTGCAAATACCAACCCTTGGATTGGCGCTCCTGAAAAACCCACAGCCGCGCGCCGCCCGTGCGGCGCGCGATGTAATAGTCGCGTGCGACATCGCGGCCATCCCACCAGCCGCTCTCGATGCGTTCAGGGCCCTGTTCGAGAATCAAACCGGCCGGCTGCGGCGGCTGCACCGGCGGCGCTGCGAGCAAGACGGGCACATCGAGCAGCCACACGGGCCGCGGCATGCCGTGCTCAGGCAGCTCATGCATGCGGCTCTGCGCAGGGATGCGGCGTCGGGTGGGCTCCAAGGATAGTTCACGGACCCGCTGCCAAGCCGCCTCGGGCCGATGCTCGGGGATCGAACAGAGCCCGTAAACCGCCTCCTCGCCGAGCCGGGCGCGCAGCCGCTCCACCAATTGCGGCGCTGAATCGCCGCCGCCGGCAACCCTCAAGGGAGCAAACACCTCGAGCGATGCGGCCGAGAGCGGCTGCAGGGGGCCGGACACAAGTTCCATACTGAGCGCCGGTGCCGCGAGCTCGAGCCGGGACAGTTGATGGACCAGGACATCCGTCAGGCGGCGCTGCTCGCCGGTGATGCTCGCCAGCCCCAGGCGCAATCGGGTGCCGGGCCGCGCACGGTGCCGCAACCTCAATTCCAAAGCCTGCACGCCCGCCTGCCGTTCGCGCAAGAATCGCGCGCAGCGCGCGACCAGCGGTTCGAGCGCCTTGAGCAGATACGCGACGGTGTCGATTTGCGCCTCGAAATCGCAGCGCTCGCGAAAACGTTCACGCCGCACGAACACCCGGCGCGGCGCGGCTTGCCGCCCCAGCGCGATATCGAGATCGAGCATCGCGGCGGGACCGAAGCGGCGCGCCAGACCGGCGCGCGGCAGACGCAGCAATTCGCCCACCCGGGTCACGCCCATGGCGCGCAAGATCTTAAGCCGCTCGGCATCCCAACCGGTACAAGTCAGGGGCAGCTGCGCGAGCGCACTCGCCAACGAGCCGGGATCTTCGATGAGCACGCACTGGGCGGAGCGCGCGAACCACAGCGCCGCCAGAGTCGATGGAGCGATGGCGCTGTGGGCGCACAGCTTGAGCCGAGCCCAAGCGGCATCGATGCAGGCATGCAACCGTTCGAGCGAACCGAACAACCGCACGCTGCCGTTGATCTCCAGCAGCAAGGCATTGGGCATTTCCATGCTGACCAACGAAGTGAATTGCTGTGCATGCACGCAGAGGCGCTGCAGCGCGGCGGCGGACGGCTGCGCCTCGGTGAGCGGCGCAAACACCGCCGCATACCACAAGTGCTTTGAGCGCGATCGGGCTGCGGCTGCAAGGGGCGGCGGCGCTGCGAACGCGGGGCGCCGCTGCGCCGAGGCCTCGGCTGCAGCCCCGGCCGTTGCACCATCGGCCGCGGCGGCAAATAAATCCGCCGTGGCGGGTGTCACCGCGCGCGATTTCATAAGGCGCACTCGACGGGTCCGGGCCGGCCGCCCTGCACCTTGAGCAGTTCGAGATGCGGTTCCTCATCGCCCGCAGTCAGCAGCAAACGCAAGGCGGCGGGTGAGGACTCGAACCGATGCTGTTCGGGACGAAACAAGACGCCGAGCGCACCGCCCGCCTGGGCCGCGAGTTTCAAACGCCGCAGCCAGCGATCATCGGTGCCTTTCAGCCACAGCAGCACCGCGGCGCAGACCCCTGAACTCAACGTCTGCTCAGCGGCCCACAGCGCTTCGGTCGCGCTGGCAGGCCGCACCACCAAGAGGCGCGCCAGTTCAATACCCTGCTGCGCTAAAGCGGGAGCAAAGGGCTCATGAGGCGGTGCAATCCAGACCAGCCAGGGAACCTCTCCGTCTGCTCTGCGCTGACACTGCGTCAGAGCCGGCAAAAACAGCTGAATCTCCCCGAGGCCGGCGGCACCCAGTAGCACCTCGACGAGCGACGCCGTCGGCCAGCCACCGCCCGGCAAGCGCGCATCGAGCGCACTTCGCCCGGTGGACCAAACCGGCCGCGGCGGCGGACGCAGACCGGCCGCGGCGTCTTTTAACTTCCAGACGCGCGCATCGGCCAAGATATCCGCAAGCGATGATGCGTCACGCGGCATCCACGTCTTTACCGCGTCGCAGCACCCCGACCACCACCCCTTCGATGATCATGGGCTGTTCTTTGAGATTCACGCGAATGGGCTCGAAATCGCTGTTTTCGGGCAGCAGCCACACAATCGAGCCTTCTTGCCGGTAGCGTTTGACGGTGACCTCATTTTCCAGGCGGACAACGACGATTTGCCGATTGCGCACTTCGGGAGTGCGATGCACAGCGACCAGATCGCCATGCAAGATCCCGGCGTTTTTCATACTCATGCCCTGCACTTTGAGCAGATAGTGCGGCTGCGGTTGGAATAATTGGGGATCGATTTGGTAACGCGTTTCGATGTGTTCTTCGGCCAAGATCGGACGGCCGGCGGCGACCCGGCCGATGAGCGGCAAGCCCAGTTGTTCCCGCAAAATATCTTTCAGCTGAATGCCGCGCGAAGCGCCGGGAATCAAGTCGATGACACCCTTGCGCTGCAAAGCGCGCAAGTGCTCCTCGGCCGCATTGGGAGACTTGAAGCCGAGCGTACGGGCGATTTCCACACGCGTGGGCGGCATCCCGTTTTCAGCAATCGCCTCTTGAATGAGCCTCAAAATTTGGGTTTGACGAGGTGTAAGGTCTGACATGCATCACCTGTATATGTAGCCAGTGACTGTTATTATATACAGTCTATGAACGCTGGCAAGTGAGTCTGAGGCGCGGTAACTTGCCGGGCCGCCACCACCCTTAGGAAATCATGCCAGAGGAAACACCCAAGGATCGCACCCTCGGGATGGACCGTCCGATCACGCGGCGCGATTTTTTGAACGGCATTGCCATCGGCACCGCCGCCGTGGCATCCGGGCCGCTATTAGCCGACCCCCTCGCCACCGCAGCGCGCAGCTCGCCACCCCTCGCCGCCCAGGATGCGTTCGGCTACTACCCACCGCTGCTCACCGGTATGCGCGGCAGCCACCCGGGTTCCTTCGAAGCCGCCCATGCACTGCGCGATGGCCGGCCCTTCCCGCCGCCCGTCGATACCGCCGAACAATACGATCTGATCGTCGTGGGCGGAGGCATCAGCGGTCTCGCCGCCGCGCACTTTTACCGCGCGCAAACCTCGCCCGGCAGCCGCATTCTCATTCTCGAGAACCATGACGATTTCGGCGGCCACGCCAAGCGCAATGAATTCAATTTGGACGGCCACCTGAACCTCTTGAACGGCGGGACGCTGGAAATCGACAGCCCCCGGCCCTACGGCCCGGTGGCGGCGGGCCTGCTGCAGACCTTGGGGCTCGACGTCGCGGAACTCATCAAGACCACGCAGCACTTGAAATTCTACGACCAGCAGGGCCTGCAGGCGGCCGCCTTCTTCGATCGCGAGACCTTCGGCGCCGACAAGCTCGTGGTCGGCATCGACACGCCACAGCTCGCCCAAGCGCTGGCGAGCGCGCCGCTGTCGGCTCGAGCGCGCGCGCAAATCGTGCAGATCGAGACGGCGCGCATCGATTACCTGCCCGGGCTGTCATCCGATGAGAAGAAGCAGCGGCTGTCGCGCATCAGCTATGAAGCGTTTCTGCGCGATGTGGTGCGCGTCGATCCGGCCGTGCTCAAGTTCTACCACGCGCGCACCATGGGCGAATGGGGCGTGGGGACCGATGCCGTGTCCGCCCTCGACTGCTGGGGCATCGATTTGCCGGGGTTTCAGGGAATGAATCTCGCCAAAGGCTCGATCGCGCGCATGGGCTATACGCCCGCGGGCTATGCGGATACCGGCGGATCGCTGCGCCTGCACTTTCCGGACGGCAATGCCACGATCGCGCGGCTGCTGGTGCGCAATCTGATACCGCGGGCCTGCGGCGGCCCCGCCGATCCAGAGCAGGCGGCCGAGCAGATCGTGACCGCGCGGGTCGACTACGCGCAGCTCGACGTCGGCGGCGCACCGCTGCGCCTGCGCCTGAACAGCACGGTCATTCGGGTGCGGCATCTGGGCGACCCGCCGGCGGCGAATCAGGTGGAGGTGACCTACGTGCGCGCCGGCCGCACTTATACGGCGCGCGCGGGTGGCGCGGTGCTCGCTTGCTACAACATGATGATTCCATACCTGTGCCCGGAACTGCCCGCCGCCCAGAAGGAGGCCCTGCACAGCCTGGTGAAGACGCCGCTGGTGTACACCAGTGTCGCGCTGCGCAACTGGCAGGCGTTCGCCAAACTGAAGGTGTACCGCGTGTATGCGCCGGGAAGCTACCACAGCTACTTGCACCTTAATCCACACGTCACCATCGGCGCCTACCAGAGCACGAGCTCGCCCAACGATCCCATTCTGGTGCACATGGTACGCACCCCCTGCAAGGCCGGCCTGCCGGAGCACGAGCAAAATCGCGCCGGCCGCGCCGAATTGCTCGCAACCTCGTTCGAAACCTTCGAGCGCAACATCCGCGACCAGCTGGGCCGCACGCTCGAGGGCGGCGGCTTCGACCCCGCGCGCGACATCACGGCCATCACCGTCAATCGCTGGCCCCACGGCTATGCGCCGGAATACAACCCGCTGTTCGATCCCGAGCTTCCCGAAGCCGAACAGCCGCATGTCCTCGGTCGCGCGCCCTTCGGCAGGATAACCATCGCCAATTCCGATGCCGGGGGTGCTGCCTATACCGACTCGGCCATCAATCAAGGGCACCGCGCGGTCATGGAGCTGCTCGAGCCCGCGCAATCAGGCCATACGCCTAAGGCCTAATTCTAAGACGCGGTGAAACCTGTAAAATTTGCATTCCGTGGTGCGTTTCTAACGGCGATTTAATTTGCATGATGAAACTCGGGTCAAATTCGTCGGCGGCAGCCGACAAAGCATGCTTTTCAGTTGCAATCCCTGCGCGAATTTGGCTTGATGTGCGACTGTGTTGCAGCGCATTTGCACGCGACAGCACTCGGGCTTTCCGAAACCAATGAATCAACAACCCTAGGGGAATATTTATGACAGTTTCCAAGACACTTAAGGCCTCCATCGCCGTGGCCTGCGTTATTGCTTTCGCAGGATGCACGGACCTGAAGCCGATTCAATCGCAGATCGATGACCTGAAGTCACAGGTCAACAAACTGCAGAGCGATTCGGCGGCAAATGCGTCCGCCGCGGCTGCCGCGATGGCCGCCGCCCAGAGCGCCCAATCAGCTGCCTCCGGTGCGCAGAGCACGGCGAATCAGGCGCTATCGACGGCGCAGCAGAATTCGACCGCTATCGAAGCGATCAACGAGAAGATCGACCGCATGTTCAAGAAGTCTGTGTCGAAGTAAATCGAGCATTTGATGCGTACGTGAGCGCCGCGGTGCAGACCGCGGCGTTTTTCTTTGGCGGGATGAGGAAACCGCACCCATCGCCAGAAGTGCGCAGACGCGGTGCTGCAGTTCCCGCGATACAACGGCTCATGGCGCTGTTTGACACATTAGGCTTTCAGTGGAATCGAGATTCCGTCCCTCGGGAGCTTCCCCGTGCCTCTCGCGAACGGGTCGTTTTCCGCTTTCGCCGAATGCTCCCCGAGTATGTCTGGGACGCTGGCGTTCTGGAGGGGAATCCGTTCACGTTCCCTGAAGTAAAAACGCTCCTCGAAGGTGTGACCGTGGGTGGCCGAAAGCTCTCGGATCAGGAGCAGATACTGAATCTTGCGGAGAGCTCGGAGTATCTTGTAGATCTGGTGAAACATCGAGAATTCAAACTCGGAAAGTCCACGTTCTGTTCGCTACATGCGCTTGTCGCCCGCAATGAAGCGCTTGAATGGGGACACTTTCGCGGCGAGGGACTCGAAATCCAATTTACCCCCGACGTCGCTTTGGGTGAGCGCGGGCGGTTCCACGCCATCGGCCACAGAGGCCGGTGCCGTACGACTCAATGAGGTGTTCGCGAGCGGAATTCGCGCGTTGGAACAGAACGTCTCAAATCCATTGGAGCGGGCAACGGCGTTTTTTCTATTTGGGTCGCTTCAACCGTTTTTCTTTGACGGAAACAAGCGCACGTCGCGCTTCATGATGAATGGCGTTTTGATGACGGAGGGGATCGACGCCGTCAGTATTCCAGCCATCCGTGCCGCGGAGTTCAATTCGCGGATGGCCGATTTCTATGCGAGTCGGGACGCCACCGAAATGATGGCGTTCGTGTTGGATTGCCATCCCGAGGTCTCGCAGATCCGTCAGCTCAATCCTGGGCTTTCCGCCGTTAGGGACTTACCGGGCATCAAGTACTTCAGCCTCGGCGATTCCAAGGAAAAAGCCAATCCCGAGCCTGACACCGGCCTCGATTTCGATCCCGACGGCTAGAACCGGGTTCCTGCCGCTTACTGCGGCGCCTGCCTGGTGAGCACTGGAGCGCTGTCCGGCGTGACCCATCGATCGATCGAGATGCGGGTCGGTGTGCCGTTCGCCTCCTGAAAGACGCGCTCCGCGGTATCCCAGTCGATGATGACGCGCCGCTGCGCGGTGGCGGCCACGATGCTGCGAGTCAGTGCGGTCAAATCCTCGACCTCTTTCGGGTCCACGCCATCCAACGGATGGTGCACCTCGAGGTATAGGGCACCGTCGACCCAGCCGGTCTTGATGCGCTGATTGACGATGCGCACCGGCATGCCGACCGGAACCTCGCCGAACAGATACTCGATGTCCTCCGGATACAGGCGAATGCAGCCGTGAGTGATCTGCATTCCCACCCCCACCGGCTTGTTGGTACCGTGAATCAGGTAGGCGCCGCCGGGAATGCCCAAGCGCATCGCATAGTCGCCGAGCGGATTGTCCGGCCCGGGGGGAATGGCCCCGGGCAAAATGTCCCCATCATCCTTCAAATGCGTTTCACGCACCGACTTGGGCGGATACCACGTCGGGCGCTTTTCCTTCCTGACGATGGTGGTAACCCCGAGCGGTGTTTTCCAATCCATCTTGCCGACGCTGATCGGGTCGGTCTCGACCACCCGGCTGCCGTTCTTGTCGGTGCGAAAGTAATACAGCCGCCCGTCGGGCAGATTGATCACGATGCCGGTGCGCGGAACATCGGGCAGCAAGTGCTGCATCGGCAGACGAACGGTGGTTCCGGCGCCCGGCAGCCACGTGTCGACGCCGGGATTGGCCGCGATGATCTCGTCGAAACCCAAATGATAGTGGCGCGCGATGTCCGGCAGCGTGTCCTGCTGCTCAGCCTCGGTCTGGCCCGCCTCGCCGATCAGGTCCTGATCGGGGGCCAACGGAAAAATCTCCGCATGGGCTGTCGCGGCCAGCAATCCGACGAAGCAGAACCACCATGTACTGCGCACTTTAGTTACACGCACCGAGCTTCAACAGCAGCACCGAGCTTCAACAGCAGCACCGCGCTTCAACAGCAGCACCGCGCTTCAATAGCGAATGAGTGCCGAACCCCAAGTAAACCCGCCACCGAAGGCCTCCAGCAGCAGCAGCTGACCGCGCCGCACGCGGCCGTCCCGGATGCCCGTGTCGAGCGCCAGCGGCACCGAGGCGGCCGACGTATTGCCCTGATCCTTGATCGTCACGATGACCCGCTCCATGGGCAATTCCAGCCTTCTCGCAATGGCCTCGATTATACGGATGTTTGCCTGATGCGGGATCAACCAGTCCAGTTGGGCTTTGGTCACATTGTTTGCGTTCAGGGTTTCGGTCACGAGCTGTCCCAGCGTGTTGACCGCCACTTTGTAGACTTCGTTGCCCTTCATCTGCACGCCGGCCTTGCCGTCCCGTACCAATTTGAAGCCTTTGGAGACGCCGTCCGGGTACATCAGCAAGTCCTTGTAGCGACCGTCCGAATGCAGCCGGGTGCTGATGATTCCCGGCTCGGCCGAGGGCGTGAGCACCACCGCGCCGGCGCCGTCGGCGAACAGCACGCAGGTTCCGCGGTCCTTCCAGTCGACGATTCGCGTGAGTGTTTCTGCACCGACCACCAGCGCACACTTCGATTCGCCCGCGCGCACGAACTTATCCGCAACGCTCAAGGCGTAAACGAAGCCGGTGCAGGCGGCTTCCAGGCTGAATGCCGGGCAGCCGTGGATGCCCAGACGGTCCTGCAGCAGCGTTCCGACGTTGGGGAACACGAGATCCGGCGTGGTCGTTCCCACGCAGATCAGATCGATGTCCGCGGCGCTGACGTTCGCCGCCGCCATCGCCCGTGCGGCGGCGTGCTGCGCAAGATCGGTCGTGGTCTCCCCTTCCGCCGCCACGTGCCGTCTCTCGATACCGGTGCGCGAGCGGATCCACTCATCGCTGGTATCGACCATGCGCTCCAGATCCGCATTGGTCAAAATCTTTTCCGGCAAGTAGCTGCCGGTCCCGGCGATGCGTGAATACATGGCGATCCTTCAAACGCTCAAACTGGGGCGCCCAATCGCTGCGCGATTCTCGCCGGTACGCCGCTTCGCGCCTCCGTGACCGCAACCTCGATCGCGCGCTGAAATCCGAACAGATCGGCGCCGCCGTGGCTCTTGACGACGATTCCGTTCAACCCGACCATGGTGGCGCCGTTGTATTGCCGCGGATCCAGGCGAAGTCGCAGCGCGTTCAAGCTCGGCCTGGCCGCCAGCGCGCCGAGCTTGCGCGCCGGGCCGCGCGTGAATTCCTCGCGCAGCACGTCCGCGATCAGCCGCGCCGCACCTTCCATGGTCTTCAACGCGACGTTGCCGGTAAAGCCGTCGGTCACGACCACGTCCACCTTGTCGGAAAATATGTCGTGGCCCTCGACGAAGCCGACATAGTTGACATCGCTCGCCGCGATCAAATTGTGCGCGCTCTGCACGGTCTCGTGTCCCTTGATCTCCTCTTCGCCGATGTTAAGAAGGCCGATCCGCGGCCTCCCGTGCGCCCCGTGCATATCGGTCGCCAGAACCGACCCCATCACCGCAAACTGGCACAGCTGCTCCGGCGTGCAGGAGGCGTTCGCACCCAGATCGAGCATATAGGTGTGGCCGCCGCGCGAGGGAATCATCGACCCGATTGCCGGCCGCTCCACGCCTGGAAGCATCTTGAGCACGAAGTGGGCCATCGCCATGAGCGCGCCCGTGTTGCCGGCGCTCACGCACGCATCGGCGTCGCGGACCTTGACCAGATCGAGCGCGCGGCGCATCGATGAATCCTTCTTGCGGCGCAACGCCTCGCGTGGATGATCGGTCATTTCGACGACTTGCGCGGCGAACACGCAGTCCACGTTCGCGGGCTTCGCGCCGGCCGCCCCCGCCGAATTCCTCGCCAGCTGCCGCTCCAGATCCGCTTGCCGGCCGATCAGGGAAAATCGCACATCCGGTAACTCGCGCGCCGCAGCGAGCGCGGCCGGCACGCAAACCGACGGCCCACAGTCGCCGCTCATGGCGTCAATGGCAATATGGAGCATCGCCGGCGGGACTAGTGAGGCTTATTCTTCGCTCGCGTCCGCATCCGCCTTGGTCTGAAGCACCTTGCGGCCGCGATAGAATCCATCGCGCGAGATCCGGTGTCGCGAATGCGTTTCGCCGCTCTTCGCGTCAATCGACACGGCGGGGGCCGAGAGCGCGGAATGGGAGCGATGCATACCGCGCTTCGAGGGGGTCTTTCTGCTTTTTTGAACTGCCATGGGTGCTGTGTCCTAATCAAGTTTTCTTCAACAATTCCTGCAAAGCGCTGAACGGCCGCCGCATCTCGCCCGAGGCATCGGGTGGTGCCTGCGCGGCCAGGCTCGGCGCGTGACCGCAAGTTTGCGGTGTGCTGCACATTGCCGCGACCGGCAGCGCCAACAATAACTCTTCCTCCGCCAGTTCGCGCAGCGACACCATGCCGCCGTCGACCTGAAAGTACTCTCGCTCCGCGTCCGACGCGGCCGCTTCCCCGTCGTTCGTAAATTCAATGTCGCTGCCGCCGCTGACCGGGAATGCGAACCCCTGCAAGCAGCGCTGACACACCAGCTGCGGTGCTGCGCGGATGGCGACTGCGGCTCCCGCCCGACCCGACGGCGCCTTCGCAAATGCAAATCGCGCGTGCAAAGTGCCCCCGGGCTCCGCCAGCAAATCCTGCACCCGGGGTAAATCGCCCAGCGCGTAGACGCGTTCCAGCACCACGGCGTCCTCGGCCAGGCGCGCGCAATCGACGAGGTCTGGCAAGCCCGCTGCCATGGGCCGCGTATAATAGGGCTCGTTCCCACCCCTGTCAAAAATGAATCGGGTGCAAGTCGTTGTTTTTGAAGTCTCCGCCTGCGCTCGTATTGGCTTCCACTTCGGGCTATCGGCGCGCGCTGCTGGCGCGCGTGCTCAAATCCTTTCAGTGCCAGGCGCCGGGCATCGTCGAATCGCGCCTCGAGGGCGAGACCGGGCTCGCCATGGTCCGCCGGCTGGCGCTCGCCAAGGCCCGCGCGGTGGCCGCGCAGCACCCGCAAGCGTGGGTCATCGGCTCTGACCAAGCCGCCGTATTGATGGACGGCGCTCAGGAGCAGCTGATCCTCGGCAAGCCGGGAACTGCGCAGCGCTGCATCGAGCAGTTGCTCAGCTGCTCGGGTCGCACGGTCGCCTTTCTTACCGCCGTGGCGGTTCTGCGGGATCAAGATGCCGCGGCCTTCGAATTCGTTGATACCACGCGCGTCACCTACCGCGTGCTCGACGAAGCGACGATCGAGCGCTATGTCGCGCGCGAGTCACCCCTCGATTGCGCCGGCGGGTTCAAGAGCGAGGGCCTCGGGATCAGCCTGTGCGAATCGATCGACAGCGCGGATCCGAGCGCGCTCATCGGCCTGCCGTTGATCCGGCTGTGCGCGGTGCTTCGCGGAGTCGGATTCGAATTGCCGTAACAGCGGGCCTAAGCGCGCTAGCGGCGCGAGCTGCGCTTGGCCGGCTTGTGCTCGGGGCTTCGCGGCGGCGGCGCCCGGCGCTGCGGCGCCCGGCGCTTCACCGGCGTGATCGCATCGAGCACCCGCTTGAGCTCGGCGGGCAGCGGTGCACTCACGTGGAACGGCACACCGGAGCCCGGCCAATCGAATGCAAGGGACAGCGCGTGCAGAAACGTCCGCTTCAGCCCGTGCCGCTTGAATTCAGCGTTGCGCTCGCGATCACCATACTTGTCATCGCCGAGCAGCGGGTGACCGGCGAAAGCCGCATGGACGCGAATCTGGTGAGTGCGTCCCGTCGGAATATCCACTTCCATGAGCGTCGCCAAGCTGCCGAAGAACTGCACCGGCCGGAACACGCTGACGGAATCCTTGCCCGCGGCCGCCACCCGGACATGCCGTTCGCCGTGCTGGCGATTATCGGTTGCCAGCGGCGCGTCGATGCGCTTGGCACCGAGCTGCCAGCTGCCCGACACCAGGGCGAGGTAGGTTTTGTGCATGCCGGCTTGGCGGATCAGCCCATGCAGCGAGGTCAGCGTCGCCCGATCCCTCGCTACCGCCAAGCAACCGCTGGTATCACGGTCCAAGCGGTGCACGAGCTCGAGCGTCTCGCGCGGCCGGGACGCGCGCAGCGCCTCGATGACCCCGTGGCTCATGCCGCTGCCGCCGTGCACTGCGACACCCGCCGGCTTGTCGATCACGAGCAAGTGTTTGTCCTGAAAGATGATCGCCCGGTCGATCAGCTCCTGAAGGCTGCTGGAGGGCCGCTCCGGCTCATCGGTGCTGTCAATACGCACCGGCGGCAGGCGCACTTCATCGCCGGCGGCGATCCGATATTCTGCATCCACCCGCTTGCGGTTGACGCGCACCTCGCCCTTGCGCAGCAGACGGTAGACGCGGCTGCGCGGCACCGCTTTGAAATGACGCATCAGGAAGTTGTCGATTCTCTGGCCCGCCTCCTCGGCGCTGATGGTGCGCAGGACGAGGGGACTTTTGGGCCCGTGCAGCGGCCCATGCGGCGGCCCGGGAACTGGAAGAACATCGGCGATTTCGGCTTTCATGCTGAACATCTTACGCTCAGCCAAGCTTCTAAGGTATTGATTACATTGACCATGGCGACATGCTGTGATAACGTGACGAAACCGTGTCAGGCGCTGAACCGTTTTTTCGATAAGGACAGCGGTTGTTGGGCCCTCACTGTAGGGTAAGGCAAAGTTGGCACCGGTTTCGGTGGCGTCCCCATCCGTAGGGGAGCCGCATATTAGTTGGATCTGGATTTCCAGACCATCGCTCGGCCGATGAGACAGACGCCAGGAGCCCGTAGCTTGTGCTTCGGCGTCTGACAAGCGGTTAACCGAGAACAAGGCCCCGGGCTTGCCGTATACGAATTGGCAGAATTGGGTTGAATGGATGCCGGTCGCGTGGCTTGCGCTCGGCGTTTCCCTATTCATAGCCGCGACCATGCGCGTCGCGGCCCCGGCTTCTATTCTCAAACTCTCCTCGGCCCCTACCACATTAGTTGG
>Ga0181526_10003564_pt1 | contig 12622 bp, 11 predicted proteins | sample PEATcosm2014_Bin_35_FD_119750 | JGI IMG/M metagenome (GOLD analysis project Ga0181526, IMG submission 119750) | Peatland microbial communities from MTU Mesocosm Facility, Houghton, MI, USA - PEATcosm2014_Bin06_30_metaG | ecosystem: Environmental > Terrestrial > Soil > Wetlands > Peat | place...
CGACGCGGTCGACGCTCAGCTCGAGCAGCTCGGCGAGCAGGCCGGGTGGAACCGGATCGGTCGCCACAGTGAGGACGGCTTCGACGGCCGCCTCGGCGGCGCGGTCCGGCTCGGCGGCGTCGTCCGGCTCGGCGGCGCCGCCCGAGAAGCCCTCTTCCTGCAGCTCAGCAGACGGTCCGAGATCGCTCATCCCCGGTACTCCATGTCGGTCATGTTGCCACCGAAGTACGCCGAGGTGACGAGGTCATCGAGGGCGCCACCGTCGGATTCCACCTCGCCCACCCAGGACACCACGAGCTCGCCGAAGGTGGCCACCTGATCGAGCTCCACCAGCCCCTGCTTGTAGAGCTCGAGGACGCCGAGGAAATGCACGACGATCTCGATACGGGAGACCGCGTTCGCCGTGAGCTGGCGGAAGGTGATCGCCGGTGAGCCGGGCAAGGCGCCGATGAGGCGCTGCACCACTTCGGCGACGGTCACCTCGTCGACGAGCACATGCTCGACGTCGACGACGGGCACGGGCCGTTCCGCCAGCGCCCGCTCGGCCGCCCGGCGCAGGTCGTCGACGGTGAGCCCGGCGAGAAGGTCCGGTGCGAGGCCCTCGAAACGCTCGTCGGGGCCGGCGAGGCGGGGGTAGCACCGCGAGGCTTCCTTTTCGATCTCGGCCAGGCGCCGGCCGGCCGCCGAGAACGTCGTGCACTCCACGAGGCGGGCGAGCAGGTAGTCGCGCTCCTCGAGAAGGGCGAGGTCGTCCTCGTTGACGGCGCCGTCGCGATCGGGCAGCAGCCGGCGGCTCTTCAGCTCGACGAGGATGGCGGCGATGAGGAGGAATTCCGTCGCCGACTCGAGATCCACCCGCTCCAGCTCGTCGATCTCGCGGAGGAAGGCATCGACGATGTCGGACAGGCGGACCTCGTAGAGGTCCACGCGCTGCTCGGTGATGAGCCGCAGCAGGACGTCGAACGGCCCGTCGTAGACATCGGTCCGCACGGCGTAAGCCACGCCGGCGAGGATATCGCCGGGGACGGCGTATTCCGTGGATGCCAAGGCACCTGGTTCGGCGCTCCTATCATTGACCGATGACACGAGTCCTCTCGGGCATCCAGCCCTCCGGTGCGCTCCACGTCGGCAACTACCTCGGCGCTCTCCGGCAGTGGGCGGCGGACCAGCACGAGGCGGACTGTTTCTTCTGCGTCGTCGACCTGCACGGCCTCACGGGCGAGCACGACCCGACTGACCTGCGCCGGCGCACGCTGGAGACGGCCATCGGCCTCCTCGCCTCCGGTCTCGACCCGGACGCCTGCACGATCTTCGTCCAGAGCCACGTGCCCGAGCACACGCAACTCACCTGGCTGCTGGAGTGCACGGCCACGGTCGGCGAGCTGCGCCGCATGACGCAATTCAAAGAGAAGAGCCATGGGCAGGAGTCCGTGCGGGCCGGCCTCATGACCTACCCCGTCCTCATGGCGGCCGACATCCTCATCTACGACGCCGACCGCGTGCCCGTCGGCGACGACCAGCGCCAGCACCTCGAGCTGACGCGGGATCTCGCCATCCGTTTCAACAGCCGCTACGGGGAGACCTTCGTCGTGCCCGAGGCTGCCATCCCCAAGGTGGCGGCACGGGTCATGGACCTGCAGCACCCGACGCGCAAGATGTCGAAGTCCGTGGAGTCGCCGCTCGGCACCGTCAACGTCCTCGACTCGCCCGACGAGATCGCCCAGAAGGTGCGCAAGGCCGTCACCGACACGATGGGCGAGGTCCGCTACGACCCGGTCAAGCAACCCGGCCTCGCCAATCTCATCGAGCTGCTCGCCTCGTCCAGCTCGCGCAGCATCGACGACGTCGTCGCCGCCTACAGCCAGTATGGGCCGCTGAAGACGGACGTCGCCGAGGCCCTCGTCGACGTCCTTGCTCCCGTGAAAGCCCGCTATCTCGAGCTCGAGCAGGATCCGGGTGCCATCTCGGAGATCCTCGAGAAAGGCGCCGCCAAGGCGTCGGCCGTCGCCTCGGGGACGCTTCGCCGCGCCCAGCAGGCGATCGGCCTCCTCGTCCCCGGCACCATCTAGCAGGCGGTCCAGAGGGCTGGCCGGCAGTTCCGTACTGGCCGGCGGTTCCGTGCTGGCCGGCGCCTCGGGCGCCGGCGGCTCAGGCGAAGATCTGCACGTACCAGTTCTCGAAGTGGTTGAAGAGCGAGTCGACGGGGCCGTGGGCGTAGAACACGAAGACGAGCACGACGACCATGAAGGCGAAGCGCAGCTGGTAGTACTGCGGCAGCACGCGGGCCGGCAGCAACCGTTCGAGCAGGGCTGATCCGTCCAGTGGCGGGATCGGGATGAGGTTGAAGACCGCCAGCACGATGTTCACCAGGCCGAAGTTGAGGGCGAAGAGGTCGCCGACGCTCAGGGGGGCCGGCGAGTTGCGGTAGAGCAGGCCGCCCTGCACGTAGAGCCCTGTGTGCAGCAGATGGAGGGCGAGGCCGCCGATGGCAGCCAGGGCGATGTTCGTGAACGGGCCGACGAGCCCCACGAGCACGGCGTCGTCGCGGGGGCGGCGGAGCCGGCTCAGGTTGACCGGCACTGGCTTGGCGTAGCCGAAGGGGAAGCCCGTGGTGAGCGTGAGCACGATGGGGAGGATGATCGAGCCGAACGGGTCGATGTGGCGCAGGGGGTTGAGCGTGAGGCGTCCCGCCCGCTTTGCGGTGTCGTCGCCGCACCAGAGGGCGACGACGCCGTGGCTGACCTCGTGGAGGATGACGGCGGGGACGAAGCAGGCGAGAAAGATGCCGGTGTTCTCGCTGAGGTAGTGCCGCTGCACGGCGGCGACGCCGGCGAAGACGACGATCCCGAGTACGGCCGCGCTGATGACGATGTTCGGAAGGGAGAGATTCACCCTCGCCGAGCGCCAACGGCCCGGAAGGCTCAACGGCGTGTGGCGGAGGCGCAGTCGATGCAGAGGCGGCTGGCCGGCTTGGCTTCGAGTCGAGCCGGGGAGATCGGCTTGCCGCACCGCTCACAGATCCCGTAGGTGCCGGCGTCCAGCTTCTTCAGGGCGGCCAGCACCTCGGCAAGGGCGTCCTGCAGCTGTACGGCAAGGGCCTCGGCCTCGCCGCGCTCGGCCGTTACCTGCGACGAGTCGGCGAAGTTGGAGTCGTACTTGACCCGCCCCGCGTCGCCATATCCCAGGTCCTGCAACTGCTCTTCGAGCGAGTGGCGCTCGTGCTCGAGCAAGGAGCGGTAGTCGATGGCTGCATCATTGGACACGGGGACAGACTACTTGGCCGGAATGCGGCCACGTGCCCTCGGGTGTGCGGCCTCGTACTCGCGCCGCAGCAGCTCGTTGGAGACGTTTGTGTAGATCTGCGTCGTGGTGATGGCGGCGTGGCCGAGCAGCTCCTGCACGACCCGGATGTCGGCGCCGTGCTCGAGCAGGTGGGTGGCGCACGAGTGGCGGAGCACGTGCGGGGTCACGCGGTCCTCGAGGTGGACCTTCGTGGCAGCCGTTCGCACCACCACCCACACCGTCTGGCGGGACATGCGCCGACCCCGGGCGGAGATGAGGAGCGACTCTTCGTCGGCACGACGCGCCCAGCGCGCCGGCGCCATCGCCGGCCGCCCACCTGGGGCCAGCCAGGCGTCGAGGGCATGGCGGGCGTGGCGGCCGAAGGGCACCATGCGCTCCTTCGAGCCCTTGCCGAACACGAGTGCCATCTGGCGCTCGAGGTCGACATCGGAGAGCCGCAGCGCCGCCAGCTCGGAGATGCGCATGCCCGTGGCGTAGAGCAGCTCGAGCACGACACGGTCGCGACGGGCCTTCGGGTCATCCCCGACGACGGCCGAGAGCAGCAGCTCGACGTCGGCCTCGCTGAGGGCCTTCGGGATGGGCTGCGGCAGCCTCGGGCCGGCGAGGCCCTCGGTGGGATCGGACGGGGCGCCCCGTTCGTCCACGCAGAAGCGATGCAACCCACGGATGGCCGCCAAGGCGCGAGCGTTCGAGGTCGCCCGCCGGCCGGAGGCGGCGAGAAAGGCCAGGTAGTCCTCCACGAGACGCGGCCCCGCCTCGCTCAGGCTGACACCGCGCCCGGCGAGGAACTCCTCGTAGGCGCGCAGGTCACGGCGGTAGGCCGTGATGGAGGCGGGGGCGCGTCCTCGCTCGACGGCGAGAAACGACAGGAACTCCTCGCCGTCCCGACTGAGCGGTCGCCGAGCCGTCGCCATGTCGAGGTGTGCCGCAGCGACGGCTACTGCCCGCCTCCGGCGACTGCCTCCGCCGCGGGCGAGATGCCCAGGTCGGGCGGGCGTTCGCCCGCCGCCGGCAGCGGGTGTGCGATCCAGCCGATGGCGGCGCGCACGGCGAGCAGGCCGATGATGGACTTGGCGTCCACGAGATCGCCCGACGCCATGAGGTCCTCGAGGTCCCCGAGCGAGACGCGTTCGACAACGAGGTGCTCCTCCTCGACGCCATGAGCCTGTCGCGGCACCTCGCGGAGGCCCTCGGCCAGGTAGCAGATCGTGGCCTCGTCGCTGATGCCAGGCGAGTTGTAGAAGCGGGCGACCTCGGTCATCGAGCCCGCCACCCGACCGATCTCCTCCGCCAGCTCCCGCTCGGCGCACACGGCCGGATCCTCCTCTGGGATGTCTCGCTTGCCGGCGGGCAGCTCCAGCAAGGCGGCGTCCACCGCCCCGCGGTACTGGCGGATCATGAGCACGCTGCGGCGATCGTCCTCCAGGGCCACGACGCAGACGGCGCCCGGGTGCCGGATGACTTCGCGTTCGAAGGTGAACCCGTCCGGGCCGACGAACGTCGCCGTCACGACCTGGAAGAAACCCCCGTCGAAGCGCGCCCGCTCCCCCAGCTGGCGAAAGGGCGCCTCGCCGAGGTCAGCGAACGACATCGAGGTCGAGGTCCAGCTCGATCAGGCGCGGCTGGCGGCTGCGCGCCCGCGCCAGCGCAGCGGCCACGAGGCCGGAGAAGAGAGGATGGGCCCGGTCGGGACGGCTCTTGAACTCGGGGTGGGCCTGCGTCGCCACCCAGAACGGGTGCGTCGGCAGCTCGATGAACTCGACGAGGCGGTCGTCCTTGACGGCGATGCCGACGCAGGAGAGACCGGCCTCTTCCAGGCGGCCACGGAAGCGAGGGTTGAGCTCGAAGCGGTGCCGGTGCCGCTCGGACGCCACGACGTCGCCGTAGAGGCCGGCCACCTGTGAGCCGGGTCGCAGGCGGGCCTCCCAGGCGCCGAGGCGCATCGTGCCGCCCTTGTTCGTGATGTCCACCTGGTCGTCCATGAGGTCGATGACCGGGTAGGGAGTGCGCACGTCCACCTCTGTCGTGTTGGCATTCTCCATGCCGGCGACGTTGCGGGCGAACTCCACCACCATCGTGTGCAGTCCGAGGCACAGCCCGAGGCAGGGAACCTCGTGCTCGCGGGCAAAGCCGGCGGCGGCGATCTTGCCTTCGATGCCCCGCTCGCCGAAGCCCCCCGGGATGACGATGCCGTCGAGGTGGTCGAGCGTGGCGGCCAGCATGCCGGTCACCTCCTCGGCCTGCACGAGCTCGACGTGCACCTTGACGCCGTGGGCGAAGCCGGCGTGGCGAAGCGCCTCGATGACCGACAGGTAGGCGTCGGGCAGGTTCACGTACTTGCCGATGATGCCGATGCGGACGCTGTCGTTGGCCGAGGCGATGCGATCGAGGAGGCGCTCCCAGCCGGAGACGTCGATGGGGTGCTCGGGGCCGTCGAGGCGCAGGATGCGGCAGACGATGTCGTCGAGACCCTCGTCGTGCAGGGCGATCGGGATGGCGTAGATGGTGTCGGCGTCGACGGCGGACACACAGGCTTCGACGGAGACGTCACACAAGAGCGAGATCTTGCGTTTCAAGGAGTCCGAGATGGGCTGCTCGCTCCGGCAGACGATGACGTCGGGCTGGATGCCGCGGCTGCGCAGCTCGGTGACGGAGTGCTGGGTGGGCTTCGTCTTCTGCTCGCCGGCCGTGCGGAGGAAGGGCACGTAAGTGAGGTGGATGTAGCAGACGTTGTCGCGGCCGACCTCGCGACGGAACTGGCGGATCGCCTCGAGGAACGGGACGATCTCGATGTCACCGACCGTTCCGCCCACCTCGGTGATGACGACGTCGACGTCCTCGCGGGCCCCGAGCCGCCGCACTCGCTCTTTGATCTCGTCGGTGATGTGCGGGATGACCTGCACGGTCTTGCCGAGGTAGTCGCCCCGGCGCTCCTTGGCGATGACCGACGAGTAGATCTGCCCGGTCGTGGCGTTCGAGAATTTGTGGAGGTTCTCGTCGATGAAGCGCTCGTAGTGGCCGAGGTCGAGGTCCGTCTCGCCGCCGTCGTCGGTGACGAACACCTCGCCGTGCTCGAAGGGGTTCATCGTGCCCGGGTCGACGTTGATGTACGGGTCCAGCTTGCACATCGTCACGCGGAGCGAGCGGGACTTGAGCAGCCGACCGAGCGACGATGCCGTCAGGCCCTTCCCGAGCGAGCTCGACACACCGCCGGTCACGAACACGTACTTGGTCAAGGCTGCTCCTTCAGTCCAGTCCCGGTGCCCGTTTTTACAGGGTACTGGAGGATGCGGAGAACCGAGCGGATCGATGCGGACCTGCGCTTACGCGTTAGATTCGGGCGAGCACGGGACGGGAAACCGCCCATCATCGGCGCGGTTCGCCCGTGCCGCCGGTCGACAGCAGGTGAGGTAGCCATGAAAGAACTCGTCGGAAGCCGCGTCCTCCTGCCTGCCTTCGAACGCTTCGCCGAGGCAGATGCCGTCGTCGACGGCGCCTATCAGGCGACCTTCGCCCGCCACGGCAACCGGGTCCTCCGGCTCGCGGACGCCATGAAGAACGAGCTCGGGCTCACCAAATCGGACCGCTTCGCCGTCATGGCGGCCAACTGTCACCAGTTCCTCGAGCTCTATCACGCCGCCTTCCTCGGAGCGGGCATCATCAACCCCCTCAACCTCCGCCTCGCCGGCCGTGAGCTGCAGACGATCCTGTCCGACTCCGGCACGGAGGTCGTCTTCGTCGACTCGCTCTTCGCCGAGCACCTCTTGCGCAACATCGCCGACGTGCGCGCCGATCTCCCCCTCAACAAGGTCATCCTCATCGGCGACCGCGACGTGCCGCACGACTTCGCCTACGAGGATCTCATCGAGCTCGGCCACCCCGTCGCCCCCGAGGAGCCCGAGGAGGACGATCCGGTCGTCCTCATGTACACCGGCGGCACGACGGGCCTGCCGAAGGGCGCCCTTCTCGACCACCGCGCCGAGCTCCTCAACCTCTACCACGTCGGTCTCACGGTCGACATGATGCCGGGCCGCGTCTACTTGCATCAGACGCCCATGTTCCACGCCGCCTCCATGGCGGCGGTCGTCGGCATCCCGGCCACCGGCTCCGCGTCGGTCATGCTGCCGCTCTTCGAACCGGCGGCGATGCTCGATGCCGTCGAGCAGCACCACGTCGACTGGACCGTCATGGTCCCGACGATGGTCGCCATGATGCTCAACCACCCGGAGTTCCGCCCCGAGCGCCTCGACTCGCTGCGTGACCTCGTCTACGGCGCCTCCCCCATGCCGCTCAAGCTGCTGCAACGCCTGCAGGAGCTCCTGCCCCACCTGCGGTTGTGGCAGGGCTACGGCATGACGGAGTGCTCCTCCATCCTCACGCTGCTGGGACCGGGCGACCACCGCGCCGGCGGTCCCCGCCTCCGCTCGGCCGGGCGACCCCCCCTCGGCGTCACGATCTCGATCCAGGACAAGGGCGGCAACGTCCTCGGCCGCGACGAGCAGGGTGAGGTCTGTGCCCAAGGCGGCAACTTCATGCGGGAGTACTGGAACCGCCCGAAGGAGACCGAGAAGGTCTTCGAGGGCGGCTGGTACCACACGGGCGACATGGGCCAACTCGACGCCGACGGCTACCTCTACCTCGTCGACCGCGTGAAGGACATGATCGTCACGGGGGGTGAGAACGTCTACTCGATCGAAGTCGAGAACGCCATCTCCACCCATCCCGCCGTGAGCGACGTCGCCGTCATCGGCATCCCGCACGAGACCTGGGGCGAGCAGGTGCATGCGATCGTCGTGCTGAAGCCCGGCGCCACCACGACGGCCGAGGACATCCAGGAGCACGCCCGCGCCACGATCGCTCGCTACAAGGTTCCGAAGTCCGTGGAGTTCCGGACCGATCCGCTCCCGCTCTCCGGTGCGATGAAGCCGCTCAAGCGCGATCTGCGGGCACCCTACTGGGAAGGTCACGACGCCCGCATCTGAGGCGGCGTCCGGCCCCGGCAGCGATCAGCGCCCTCGCTGCCGGCCGCCGGCGAGCTCGAGCAGTTCCTCGGCGTGGCGGCGAGCGGTCGCCGAGCCCGGCTGACCGGACAGCATCCGTGACAGCTCCACGAGCCGCTCCTCCGACTCCACCGGCCGGGCAGCTGCCACCGTGCGCCCAGCCCGCTCCTCCTTCGTGACGGCCACCTGGGCGTCGGCGAAGGCCGCCACCTGTGCGAGGTGCGTGACGACGAGCACCTGATGACCGTCGAGGGCGAGCTCGTGCAAAGCGCGCCCGACAGCCAAGGCAGCCTCGCCGCCGACACCGGCGTCGACTTCGTCGAACACGAGCGTGGGTGGCGCTTCGCTCAACACGAGACGGGTCGCCAGCATGACGCGGGCGAGCTCGCCGCCGGAGGCAACTTTCTCGAGCGGCAGCGCCCGCTCGCCCGGGTTCGCCCCGAAGAGCCAATTGACGTCGTCCCCCCGCCCGGGCCCGACCGTGACCTCGAGTCGTCCCCGCGGGAGGGCGAGGTCGGCAAGATGAGCGGCGACTGCCGCCCCGAGAGCCGGCGCTGCGGCTCGACGGCTGTCCCCGAGGCGCTCCTCGGCCGCCGCCAAGGCGTCCCGGGCATCCGCCCGCTCGCCCTGCAGCGCCTCTCGCCGCTCCTCGCCGGACTCGAGGTCGGCGAGGCGCTCTCGCGAGGTCGATTCGAATGCCATGACGTCGGCGAGCCGCTCTCCGTACTTGCGGCGCAGCTCGGAGAGTCGCCGCCGCCGAGCCTGTACGGTCGCCAGCCGCTCCGGATCCGCCTCGAAAGCCTCTGCCCGCTGGCGCAGGTCGACCGCCACGTCGCTCACCTCCGAGAGCGCACCGCGGAGGCGCTCGGCAAGATCAGCCAAGGGGGCGTGCAGGCCGAGCTCGGCGGCCGCCAGGCCGAGCAGCTCCGAGGCGCCCGCTCGCTCGGCGCCGCCGCGGTCGCCGCCGCCATCGGACTCGGTCAGCAGGCCGCGAGCGGTCTCGGTGGCGAGGCTGAGGGCGTCTGCGGCCGCCAGCACGGCTTCTTCCGCCTCGAGGTGCGCCTCCTCGTCGGGTTCGCTCAGGTGGGCGGCCTCGATCTCGGCGATCTGGAATTGCAGGAGGTCAGTCTCGCGGGCGAGCTGGCGGGCGTCGCCGCCCAGTTGGGCGATGCGGGCGTCGAGCTCGGCGAGGCGCTCCTTGGCGGCGTCGGCGTCCGAGGTGTCTACGGAGCCGAAGTGGTCGAGCGCCTGCCGCTGCGCCTGGGCGTGCAGGAGAGACTGATGGGCGTGCTGGCCGTGCAGGTCGACAAGGGCGGACCCGAGTGTTTCGAGCGTCGCCACGGTCGCCATCTGGCCGTTGACGTAGGCGCGTGATCGTCCGCTCGACGGGATCTCGCGGCGGATGACGATCTCGCCGACGGTGTCAGTCTCCTGCGGCGGCGCCGCCTCGCCCTCACCGTCTCCGGCGCCGCCGACGGCGGCGCCGGCGAGGGCGACCGGAGCCGAGAACCGACCCTCGACGACGGCGCACTGGGCGCCGCTGCGGACCAGGGCGGAGTCTGCACGGCCGCCGACGAGCAACTCGAGCGCTTCGACGACGAGCGTCTTGCCCGCCCCGGTCTCGCCCGTCAGAGCCGTCATGCCCGCTCCGAGCACGAGGTCGAGATCCTCGATGACCCCGAGGTCTCTCACGTGGATCTCGACGAGCATCGTCCTCAGCGGTCCGCGAGCGAGAAACGGGAGCGCAGCACGGCGTGAAAGTCTCGATCGCCGAAGGTGACGAAGCGGGCGTCCGTGCCGGAGGCCGAGCACATGACGGCGTCACCCTCGGCCAGCGTCTCGCAGCGGGAGCCGTCGAGCACGAGCGAGGCAGGCCGTTCCTCCAACAACGTCACGGTGACGGGCTCGTCGAGCCCGAGCACGAGGGAGCGGTCGAAGACGATGTGGGGTGCCACGGCGGTGAGCACGACGGCCCGCATGGTGGGCGAGACGACCGGGCCGCGAGCCGAGAGGTTGTAGGCGGTGGATCCCGTCGGGGTGCACACGAGCAACCCGTCGGCGACATAGGTGAGGAAGCGGACGCCGGCGATGTCCACGGCGACCCGGATGGTGTGCCCGGGAGCGTTCCGCTCGACGATCGCCTCGTTGATGGCGAGGCCGCGGGGGACGACGGTGCCGTCGGCCCGCCGGACGGCGACCTCGAGGGCGACGCGGTCGTCCACCCGGTAGTCGCCGGCGAGGAGCCGCTCGAAGGCGTGCTGCATGCCGGAAGGCTCCACCTCGGCGAGATAGCCCATGCGACCGAGGTTGACGCCGATGACCGGGATGCGGCGAGGGAGGGCGACCTGCACGGTCCGCAGCATGGTGCCGTCGCCGCCGAAGCTGATGGCGAAATGCGGCTCCTCGGCATGGGCCGGTACTTCGAGGTCGGCGGGCTCGAACCCGTCGGGCACGTCGCGGAGATCCACGACGCCATAGCCGTGGGATTCCCACCAAGCCCGCGCCACGGCAGCGAGCTCTTTGGCAGCGGGACGGTCCGGGTGGACGAGGAAGAGCACGGAGCTCACGGGCTCATCCTCGCGGTTCGGCGCACGAGTTACCAGTACCCCGCTCACGCAGCGCCGACGGCGTGCTCCGCGGAGGCGTCGTGGCGGCGACCCTCACGTGTGAGGCGTGAAGCTCGAGAGGCTGAAGCGCCCGCTCGCCGTCAACGTGGAGGTGCCGAGGGGCGAGGCGGTGCGCACCGTCGTGGACCACGTCCCGCGCAGCGGGAGCCCCGTTGCGAGCTCGAACCAGGTATCAGCCACGTTCGTACCTGTCTGCCCACCCGAGAACGTCGCCACCTCTTTCAAGTGCAGTGCCTGCAGGCGGTGGCCCTGCACGACAACGGAGCTGCTGCCGAGGTACTCGACCCAGCCGGACATCGTCACCGGGGGGATCGAGAGCGGGTGGTTGGAGCCGCGACAGCTGAACGAGTGGCGCTCGCCCACGACGAGGACGGCCGGGACCGCCACCTCCGCCGGCGTGCACGAGTACGTCGAGGTGTCGGAGACGCTGAGCGCGACGAAGTTCCACCGGTACCAGCCGCCCCGTGCGGTGAGCAGGAGGGCCGAGCTCCGCGGGCAGTACGTCGCACTCTGCCAGTGGTTGTCGCTGTAGTCCAGGCGGAACGACCAGCAGCCGTCCCGCAGGTAGGTGACGGTCCCCGGGATGACGGGGCCCTCGTACTGTGTCTTCAGCGGCACCGAGAGGTGCTCGGTGCCCGACCCGGAGTACTGGTAGACGCCCTGCTCGGGCCGCAGCGCCTCGTTGGCGTACTTCTTGCCCGGAGCGTCGGGCCGGAACCGCTGGTATGCCACCGACAGCGGCAGCTCATGAGCCCCGCTTCTCACCCACAGCAGGGCGAAGACGCCGGCCCCGACGACGACAGCTGCCGCCAGCCCCGCCAGCACCCAGCGCCGTCGATGCCGGTGGTTGCGCTTGACGTCCTGATCGCGCCGGCCCTCGATGCCGGGGCGCCGGCGCCGACCGACATGGGGCACAGCGGCCGTTGCCCCTGCCACTCAAGGGCTCCCGGGGCTGCGGGCACCGTCGGCGGCCGGGAGGCCGTTCGGGCCGCTCGTGAGGCCCCGACGCGCCAGGCGGGCGATACCGGTGGCGACCGGATGCGGGTTCTCGCGGTGCAAACGGGTGAGGGCGTCTTGCATGAGCCCGGTGATCTCGCTGTAGCAGGCCTTCACGACGGCGTCGTCGCCGGCGGCCCGAGGCCCGAGGTGAGCCCACTCGAGTGCCGGCAGGAACTCCACCGTGATCGCAGAAGGCAAGGGCAGCGGTGGGGCCAGCATGGTCGTGACGCCGAAGGGAGGCCCGAGGGCGAGGGGAAACACCTTGATCCGGATATGGTGCAGGCCCATCGCCCGGGCGAGGCCCTCGCCGCGGCTGAGCACGAAGACGGCGTCGTGGCTGCCGTGGGTGACGACGGGTACGACCGGCACTCCGGTCCGCAACGCCAGCTTGACGAAGCCGTAGTGGGCGCCGAAGTCGATGCGGTTGCGCGCCGTCCACGGCCGGCACACCTCCCAGTCACCGCCCGGGTAGACGAGCAGCTGGGCGCCCTCCCGCAGGGCCGCCTCCGCCTCCTCGTTCGACGCCGGGATGACGCCGACCTTGCGTAGGAAGTCGCTCACGCCAGGCACGGTGAACATGAGGTCGTAGCCCATGGCGTAGGTGGGCCAGTCGGCGCCGCGGCGGGCGATGAGGGCCTGGCCGACCACCCAGACGTCGGGCATGTAGAACAGGCACGAGTGGTTGCCGACCAC
>Ga0181526_10003565_pt1 | contig 12620 bp, 11 predicted proteins | sample PEATcosm2014_Bin_35_FD_119750 | JGI IMG/M metagenome (GOLD analysis project Ga0181526, IMG submission 119750) | Peatland microbial communities from MTU Mesocosm Facility, Houghton, MI, USA - PEATcosm2014_Bin06_30_metaG | ecosystem: Environmental > Terrestrial > Soil > Wetlands > Peat | place...
CCTTCCCCCGGTGTTCCTATAGTTGGAAATCGTTGCAAGGAATTACGATAAGAGCAGTCCCAACTTTCCGGAACCTTCGCTCTGCGCCGATGGAAACCATAATGAAGCGCAGACCGAGTTCCTCACTGAGGCGGCGTTGCAGAACTTGACCGACGAACAGTTGCTTGCGCAAGCACTGGCCGGAGATGAAGAAGCGTTCACGGTCCTGTACCGCAGGCGGCAAGGGCCCGTGTTCCGCTTTGCACTGCACATGAGCGGCTCAACACAAGTTGCGGAAGAGGTAACGCAGGACGTTTTTGTTTTCCTGGTGCAACGCGGCCACGACTTCGATCCCAGTCGCGGCGCCCTGGGCGCGTTCCTGTTCGGCGTGGCGCGAAATTACGTACGGCGGGCGCTGGAGCGCAATTATTCCGATGCGCTGCTGCATACCCCGGCCGATGACGAAGCGCAGTCGCTTGTGACCGAGGACGATCCCGCCGACGGCATTGCGCGCCATCAGACTTCGAACGCACTGTGGAAAGCGGTTCTTTCGTTGCCGGAACATTACCGCGAGGTGGTAGTGCTCTGCGATTTGCAGGAACAAAGTTATGCGGCCGCGGCCGAAGCGCTAGGATGTGCCATCGGCACCATCCGTTCGCGCTTGCACCGGGCGCACGACATGCTGGGCAAAAAGCTGCAACGTTCCGCAGCGGTTGCGCCCGGGAGACTTTCACGAGTTACGGCGAGGTGGGCACTATGACATGCCGTGAGTTTAAGCATACGGCCGAGTCTCTTACATTGTGGGAGTTATCGCGGTCCGGCGACAAACAGGTCCTGGAACATGCCGAGGCCTGCCCCCAGTGCGGGGCCTGGCTCGACCGGCAGCAAACGCTCGCTGTCGAAATGCAAAGCCTGCGGGAGCAGACCGCCGGCCGCGAGGCCGGCCCACACGTGGAACGGGAGCTATTACAGGTATTCAGGCAGGCAAATCTGAAAACGCAACCTGTGGCAGCGCTCCGTCCCGCTCCAATCGCATTCCGGCTCAGCCGCTTTTTTGAGCTGGGCTCCTACGCCGCGGTGGCGGCCGCCGTTGTCGTGGGGCTCTTCCTTGGAGTTCGCCTGTTGGAACGGCGCACTGTGACGGCTCCCGTGCAAAGCCAGTCCATCCCAGCGGTAAGTACATCGCCAGTGCAGCCGGTGCAAATCGCAGCCAATCAGACGGCGCAGCGGCCGCCGATTGCGTCGTTGAAGCGTGAGGTCGCGGCCCACCCTGTCTCCCAGAGCCGCAGCAACCGGCGGCCAAGTGCGGCCGCGGCCTCGCAGTCCAGCGACGACTCCGATTATGTCGCTTTGATGTTCTGCGATCCGTTGATCTGTTCCAGTGAACCTCTGGTTGTGCGAATGGAGTTGCCGGTCGCAGGAACAGGCGACACTCAGACCCAGGTCGCCGATGTGGTGGTGGGCGACGACGGATTGGTTCGGGCCATGCGAATCGTGAACTGACTTTGAGAATCACAGTTAGAAATCGAATTGAGGGGAAAGCTATGAATTTGGGTAAGTCTGCAACACTTCGTGCTATTGCAACAGGGTTGTTCCTCGGGCTGTTGTTGTTCGCATTAAGCTCGCTGGCGGCAGCGCAAACGGAAGCACCAGCGCCACCTCCGCCGATGCCGGACGCAATGATGATCCAGGCTCCCGGCGGACCGGGCGGCCCGGTGATGGCTTTCCGCCACGAGTTCGGAGAAGGGTTTGAGAACAAAGTCGTCACCGGGGCTCCCCTGAGCGGCGAGCTGGTAGTCACGCGCGACACCACGCTGGCCGATGGCAACCGCATCCACAACCAGACCCAGACCAAGATCTATCGTGACGCCGATGGCCGCGTCCGGCGCGAGGTCGGATTCGAGCTGGTCACGCCCACCACCGGCGCCGCCAAGCGCACCATGATCATCATCACGGACCCGGTTGCCGGCAAACGCTACGCACTGAATCCGCAGAGCAAGACCGCTCACGTGATGCCGCTTCATCCTCCCAATCACAAGCAGGGTCCGCCACCTTCTCCCGATGGCGAGGCCGGCCCCATGCATGACAGCGCTAACGTCACCCGCGACCAGCTGGGAACGAAGACCATCAACGGCTTGCAGGCCACCGGTACTCGTGTGACCCGCACCATACCCGTAGGCAAGATCGGCAACGAGAATCCCATCCAGGTAGTCACCGAGCGCTGGTATTCCACCGATCTCCAGGTTCCGCTGACCACCATCCACACCGATCCGATGATGGGCACGGTGACCACAAACCTGACGAATATCAACCGCGCAGCACCGGACGTCTCGTTGTTCCAGGTGCCGTCCGACTACAAGGTTGAAACGAGTGACAAGGGCGACATGATGTACATGCCCATGAAACCGTAGCGCAGGCGCCCGTAGCGGGGGCGCGACGGCGCCTCCGCTCGGATCTTGTCATCCCGAGCGAGCCTCTTTTGCGTAGCGAGGAATCTTGCACCCCATCGCGTACAAAGGCGGCACGCGATGGGGACCCCGGCTGGGCGCGCCGGTGTGCGAAGGCGCGCATCCTTACCAGCGGTTCCCTGCCTGCAACCTTTGACACCGATTTCACATCTGATTCCCCCGATTAGGGGTAGAATTCTGCAGCGGCATTCCATGTCGCCCGGAGTCAGTATGTGCCGGCTGAAGTCACCGTCCTTGGCTCTCCTGATTTCGCTGTTCACCTGCACCGTTGCGTTCGCGCAAGGACGCAACAACGGGCCGACAGCCACCGAAATTCAGGTCCGCACCAGCTATGCCAATGAACAGCCCGCAGGACAACAAATTCAGCTTGACCTGCTGAATGAGCAATCGGTTCCCATCGGGCAGGCTTTTACCGACAGCGAAGGGCGGGCGGCTTTCCACGTCGTAGTCAGTTCAGTCGGTGGCACATTTCGGGTGCGGGCTTCGGGACCGGATATTGAGCCCGGTACCTCGGACCCCATCGTCCTTAACCCCGGCGATCGCACCGTGATGGCGTGGGTGCACGTGGAGCAAAAACCCCGAATTGCGACCTCCGCTCCCAGCCCGGGCTCCGCGCCAGTCACCACAGCCAACGAATTGCGCGTTCCCGCCGACGCCAAAAGGCACTTCATGAAAGGTATGGAGGCCCTGTACCAGCACGACTATCCCAAGGCGGTTGACTCCTTCCAGAAGGCTGTCGCGGCCTATCCGCTCTACGACGCGGCCTACGACAACCTCGGCGTGACTTACGTGCAGCTCGGAGAGACCAGCAAGGCGCGCTCGGCCTTTGAACACGCGGTTGAACTGAACGACAAGAACGCCGACGCCGACCGCAACTATGCCCGCCTGTTGCTCAGCAACAAGGAAAATGCCCGCGCCATCGAGCTGTTAACTAAGGCGCTGACCATACAGCCGCAGGATCCCGCTTCCCTCACCCTGATTTCCGTTGCTCAGTTGCGCAGCGGCGATTTGGACGCGGCCCTGCAAAACGCCCTGAAGGTCCACCAGCTTCCGCACGAAAATTACGCCCTCGCGCACTATGTCGCCGGAGTTGCGTACGAAGCTAAACAGCAGTTTCAGCAGGCGACCGCCGAATACGAAACCTATCTCCGGGAAAGTCCCGATGGCCCCGAGGCCCCGCAGGTGCGCAGCGCTCTGACCCGGGTGATCGCCACCGCCAGCGCCGCTCCGCAAACCGCAACCGCGCAGCAGTAGCGCCGTACCGAGCCTTTGCTGGTTTTCGTCAGATAAAATCGTTATCCCTGGGCAACGCCCAGGATTCGCAAGGAGGATGTGAAATGGCAAGCGAAAAAAAGTGCGCCCACACCGCATGTCGATGCACGGTTTCGGAAGACGAGCACTATTGCAGCAACTACTGCAAAGACGCGCAAGACGTGAACGACATCGAGATCCAGTGCGACTGTAAGCACGAACCCTGCGCGCTCTGACGTCAGGCGTGGAGCACGCCTTCACAGGTCGCTGAAAAAGTCGGTTGTTGGCTTTGGTTTGTGTCAGGGCACGGCTTTAGCCGGGCCGTAAGGGACTACCAACATCAGGGCTTTAGCCCTCAGTGGCTGACACTCTTCTCCCACAATGTGAGAGTAGCGAACTGACAACTGGCTACCGGTCACTGGCCACTGCTTTACGGCGTGATCTCCCACACCACACCGTAGTTACTAGGTCCGTCTGCGCTTGCCGTGCCATAAAGATTACCGTTGGCGTCGAGTACGACATTCCCCCACGGCTGTGCCCCGTCGCTGCAAGGGGAGCCGCCGGCGCAGAAGTCGTGAAGTGAGGTGTAGGTCCAGCCTTCGCCCGATGGCGCCAGCTTGAAGACTGAGCCGCTGCCGTAAGCCCCGCCGCTCAACGACGTGCCGTACAGATTGCCGGCTGCGTCCATGATCAGACTTGCCGTCGAGCCGCCATTTCCACCGAGGCTGTAAAGAGGGCTAAAGGTCCAGTTGCCGCCGGAAGGAATCAGCTCGAAAACCGTGCTCTTCCCGTTGCCGGGACCGCTGGTGGCGCCATACAGATTGCCCGACTTGTCAAAGATGAGGCCGCCTATCGGGTTTGCTCCGTCACTGCGGTTTTCAAAGGCGTAGAGAACATTTTCCGTCCAACCCGATCCTGAGGGCGCCAACTGGAAGACGGTGCCGCATCCCAATCCATTGCACCCGCTCTTGCCGCCTTGGCTCGTCGTGCCATACAGGTTGCCGGCTTCGTCGAAGATTACGCCGGCATAGGGCCCGTTTCCGTCGCTGGTTCCAGTGAAGTTGTAAAGTACTCTCTCCGTCCAGCTGCCATTTGAGTGCGTCAACTTATAAAAAACACCACAGGGCCCGACGCCGCAGGTCCCATTGCCGCCCTGGTAGGTCGTGCCGTACAGGTTACCCGCCTGATCGAAAACCACATCGCCATATCCGGGACTGATTCCATCCAGGGGATTCGTAAAACGATAAAGCACGTTTTCATTCCAGGAGCAGAGTGCGGTCTTGCAGGCTGCCGCCGGGGGCCTCAAGCTAAAGATCGTGCCCCCATTCCAACCCCCGCCTGAAGAGGTCGTGCCATAGAGAATGCCGTCGGGGCCAATGATCACCCTGGCCTGGGGGGAAACCCCATCGTTGTCTCCCTGGAAACTGTAGAGCGGACTGAAGGCCCAGCCGGAACCTTTGTGCGTTAGCCTGAAGACCGCGCCGCATCCGCCTGGATCGCAATCCCCGTCGTTAATGCCGCCGAAGAACGCTGTCCCGTAAAGATTTCCAGCTTTATCCATGGTCAAGCCGGCCCAGGGATTGGCCCCGTCCACCCCGCCAGTGAAACTGTGTAGCACGGTGTAAGTCTGGGCCTGGACCGATTGGGTCGTGACGACGGTCAGCGCAAACACCATCACGATTGCCAGCGCGGCAGTCGCCGTCCCCAGACTCTTTGCCCAATCTATAATCGGCTCCCGTTTCTGCCGGGTCATCATGATTCTCCTCTTTCAAAAATAATCGCGCAGGCTCAAAAGAATACTCTGCTCCCACATTGTGGGAGCAGAGCAATTGACAACTGGAAACTGACAACTGACCACTGCTTCTTACGGCGTGTACTCCCAGATGACACCATTATCGTGCGTTCCGCCACGGGAAGCTGTGCCGTAAAGGTTACCTGCCGGGCCGATGGTCACGTTACCGTAGGCACGTCTCCCGTCGTTGCCGCCGGTAAAGTCGTGCAGCGAGCTGTACGTCCAACCACCGCCGCCTGATGGCGAGAGCTCGAAAACGTTGCCGGCGTTATTCGCGCCATCGCACACGGTTGTGCCGTAGAGATTGCCCGCCCCGTCCAGGGTGAGAGTGCCCCATGGCCCGCAGCGGGCGCCTCCAGTAAAGCTGTAAATCAGGTTATAGCTCCAACTGCCACCAGAGGGTGTCAGCTCGAAGACCGTGCCGCCGCCACCCGTGCCGCCGTCACTGGTAGTACCGTAGAGGTTGCCTGCGTTGTCAAAGATCAGCCCGGCTGTGGGATAGTCTCCATCGCTGGCGCCCTGAAAATTGTAGATGACTTTCTCCGTGAAGCTGCCGCCGGAAGGCGACACCTCGAAAACCGCCCCGAACCCACCTGAGCCGCCTTGCGTGGTCATGCCGTAGAGGTTGCCGGCGTTGTCGAAGACCAGCCCGCCATAAGGATTGGCTCCGTCAGGGGTGCCGGCGAAGGAGTACATAGGCTGCTCCGTCCACCCGCCACCAGAAGGCGACATTTTGTAGACCACACCATTCCCACTACTCCCACCCACGGAGGTGGTGCCGTAGAAGTTGCCTGCCTGGTCGAAGATGAGGCTGCCATAGCGGGGGCTGGCTCCGTCCGAACCGCCCGAGAAGGCGTAGAGCACTGTTGCGACCCATGGGCAGTGGGTGGCGACGCAAACAGCCGATACCGGAGGTGTCAGGTTGTAAATATAACCATACTTATAGCCAGCTATATTATTGGGGCTTGTACCGTAGAGATTGCCATCCGGTCCGAAGGTCACTCCGCTCGATAGAGTACCGTCGAAAAGCTGGAGTTGGGTAAAAATCCAGCCGGATCCGATCTGCCGCAACTGATAGACGTCGCCCCAGTTGCTGCCCTCGTTGCCGCTGAACGTCGTACCGTAAAGGCTTTTTCCTCTCATCACCAAGCCGGCATAGGGCTGCGCCCCGTCCGGTCCGCCGGTAAAGTTGTAAATTACCTGAAAGGTTTGCGCGTACGCCGCTCCGCTGGTGGCGACGGTCAGCACAAACACAATTGCCAATGCCAGGGCAGCCGTTACCGCAGTCAGGCTCAGGCCAGAAATCAGACTCCGAACTTCTCTTGCGTTGCCCATCTTGTTCTCCTTGGAGACAGGTTGAAATTTGCACACGGCGGTCTTGTCACGTTAGGAAAGCAGCTTGCTTCAGTTCACAACACAAGTCAAGCCAAATATGAAAACGGGCGAAACGACTGGAGGACGATTGTTCCTATTTTGACAGAAAATAGCACCTTCGGCTGGCCGAAAGCCGCCATCCGGGCTGAACGGGAGCGCCCGAGAGGTGCTATCTTCAGAATCGCAGTGACAGGCAACTGAGCCCGCCGTCCATCTTACGGAATTCGGACATATCCAGTAGTAGCGGACTGTAACCCAGGCGCGTCAAAGTCCCGGCCAGCCCGGGAAAGCCGGACGGCAGCAGCACGCGCTCGTTCACCAGCACGCAATTGCAGGCATAACTCTCCTCCGCCGGAACACGAACGAGGCTATAGCCTGCAAATTCCTCTCGTCCGGCCAGCTCTTCCATGACCACAAGATTCTTGTTGTCAAGATATGCAATTCCGCTCTTCAAATGCAGAATCGAGGTCATGCTGCGAATATCAACCAGCGACGACGTGTAGCCTTCGGCTGCCAGAAATTGACTGAGCTGCCGTGCGCCTTCCTCGTTCGTGCGCTGCGAAATGCCAATGAAGAAGTGCGTTTCTGCTTCGCAGATGTCCCCGCCATCCAGCGTGCCCGGCGCTTCGATCTCGTACACGTTCGCATAGAAGCCCTCGATGGCCGGACGAATGGCGGCAACCTCTCCCTCGCGCGATGGCGCGCCCGGACGCGTCAGGATCGCGGACTTCGCAGTCAGCACAGCGGCATCTTCCACGAACGTCGAATCAGGATGGGCGAGATCGGCGTCGAGGTGGACCACCTCCAGCCCACACTGCTGCAGCGCCTCGCAATAAGATGCGTGCTGCGCCAGGACCTTGGCGAAGTCAGGCTTGCCGAGACTCCCCGTGGTCAAGCCGTCGGCAAAATTCGCGCCCGGAGTGCGGACAATCGCGCGTTGGAACAATCTTCCTCCTTAACCGGGCTGCGAGACGCCGCGCCGCCTTCGCATCCGCCGCCTTTGCATCCAAAGATACACAGGAACGCCAATCCCAAGAAGCACAAACGCCCGCACCGCGCTGCCGGGATCGCCAAGCACCGCCGCCACCAGAAACAGAAACGAGCCCAGCAGAACGATGCCGGTGCTGAACGGATATCCCCAGGCGCGAAACGGACGCGGCGTTGCCGGCTCGCGCCAGCGCAAGGTGAACAACGCAACATAATTCAGGCAGTAGATGAACGCCACAAAGAACGCCGCAACCGTCACGATGTTCTCGAAGGTTCCACTCGCCACCAGTACCACGGCCGCCAGCGACGACAGCAGCAGCGCCGGACGCGGCGTCCCGGTGGCGCTCACCGTCGCAACTCGCTCGCTGAACAGGCCATCGCGGCCCACCGCGAACAGAATGCGCGGCGCGCCCAGCATCACGGAGTTGACCAGGCTGATCAGCGTCAGCAGCGACAGCAGCGTAACGAACTTGCCGCTCCCCGCCGCGAAGGACGTCGATCCGAAGACGATCCGCGCCGCATCGGCCGCAGGCAGCTTGGACGCGGCGAGTTGCGCCATCGGCATTACGCGCAGAAACGCCGTGTTCATGAGCAAATACAGCGCGATGATCAGCACGACTCCGCCAATCAACGCGCGCGGCAGGTTGCGTGTCGGGTTCTTGTCTTCCTCGGCAAAGTAGATGGCTTCGTACCAGCCGTCGTAGGTGACAATCACCGCGCGGAAGGCCACGATGAGCGCCGCGAAGATAGCCAGCGCGTTGGCGGGGGCGCCGCGCAGCGGATGATGAAAGGCCGAATCAGCCGCACTGCCATGAAACAGACACGCGCAGGCCAGCACAATCAGGGTCAGCGCCGTGGCCGAGCAGCTCAATTGCAGCACCACGCTGCTGAGGCGCATCCCAATCCAATGCACCAGCGTCAGCGACGCCAGCAGCAGCAGCGCAACAGCGGTCTCGTGGCCGGCCAGCGGCGAGATCAGCGCCGCGAGATATTCCGCCGCCGCCACCGAGCCGAATGCCAGCGTCGCACAGTTGTTGAGCCAGTCGCCCCAGCCAACGGTGAAGCCCGCCGCCGGGCCGAAGGCGCGCTTGGAGTAAACATAGAAGCCGCCGGTTGCGGGCAGCATCGCCGCCAGCTCGGCAATCGATACCGCGCCCAGCAACGCGTAAATCCCGCCGCCGATCCAGATGGCCAGCACCAGCCAGCTATTGCCCAGTTGCGCGGCCACGATACCAGGCAAGCGCAAAATGCCGACGCCAACCGTGCTGCCAAACACTACCGCCAGCCCGAAGCCCAGCCCCAGGATGCGCATCAGTTGCGCGCGGGGTTTGCGGCTCGTGGCCGTAGCGCCAGTCAATCGCAGCTTCCCACTATGAAAGGATGCATAACGGATGTCCTGCCAGAAGACGGCCACTAGAACCTTCTCATAAATCGCCTTGTGTCAGGGCACGGCTTTTACAGGCCGCTGAAAAAGTCGGTTCTTGCCTTTGTTTTGTATCAGGGCACGAGTTTACTCGTGCCGTTAAGTCGTTTATTTTTGTCATCCCGAGCGGACTTTAGTCCGCGAGGGATCTGCTTTTTCGACTTTTTCAGCAGCCTGTGAAAGTCGTGCCCTGACACAACCCAAACCGATTTATGAGATGACTTCACAGAAGCACAGAGTCACAGAGGAGTCTCGATTTCAGATTTTCTCTGTGCACTCTGTGCCTCTGTGGTAGACCCTGCTGAGGCCCTAACTGGCGCTGGCGTTCTGCAGCGCCTGCTGGAATTTCTGCGCCGCCTCCAGATCCTCGCCTGCGGTGCCGGAAGGGATCACCACTGGCACCACCGCCGGGCACGCCTTCAGCGCGGCGCAGATGTTCACGGAGTGGGCCATGTCGGCCTGAATGCCGGGGTTCAGGGCCGCGTCCTCGGGCGCGTCCAGAATCACCATCTGCACATTAATGTCCTTGCCGATGTGCTTTTCCAGCATGTCCTTGTAGTCGCCGATCTCCACCACGCGAATGACGATGGGCCGCCCCGAGGCGGTGCGCGGATTGCTAGTCTGAAAGTCCAGGATGCGATGGTCCAGCTCGTTGCCGTAAGGCGACTTCAGGTTACACATAACGTTCACCGAGATGGGCTGAGGCTTCGCCCTGAAGTACTTGCAGCCGTCCAGGATGAACAGCGCCGGTATGAGCAGGAATATGAGGGCACAGCAGGATTTTCGCGCCATGCTGAACATCATACCGTAGTGGCGCAGTGGCAAATGCCTGAGTCCCGCTTCGCGGGACGACTCAAGATAGCCCAGCGCGGCAGCGCTGGGTAGGCGTTTATCTTCGTTCGATGAACCCCTTCCGGGGGCGGCACAATGAGCGGTCCACCCTTCCCAAAACGCCTGTTCGAGTCGGTCGGTCAACTGCGAACGCCCGAGCGCCGTAGGCGCGGCTCAGGATAGCCCAGCGTGAAACGCTGGGTAGTGCAACAGACATGCCCGAGCCCCGGTAGGGGCCGCACACGGACGTGTGCGCCGCGTCACCGAAAGTCGTCCCGCCTGGATTTAGGTTTGGGTAGTGTCCCACACCCATGCTTCCGTTCTGGTGCATTGCGTCTTCAGCACCAAACAACGCGCCAATCTTATCCGCAATCCTGAGGCGCTGTGGCGCTATCTGGCGGTCGTTGCGCGCGACAAGAAAATCGCCCTCCTTGCCGCTGGTGGCACAGCGAACCATGTTCACCTGCTGCTGCCGTACCGCCGGTACTGCCGCTGGCGACAGCCCTGCGGGAGCTGAAGGCGCACAGCTCGCGATGGATGCGCGAGCACGGACAGCGCTTCGCGTGGCAGGAAGGATACGGCGCCTTCAGTGTCAGCCAATCGCAGCGGCAGACGGTGATGGATTACATCGCAACCCAGCAGGCGCACCATGCCAAGTGGAGCTTCGAGCAGGAGTTCATCGCCCTGCTGCGCAAATCGGGTGTGCAGTACGATCCGCGATTTGTGTTTGGATGAATACGCCCCTGCCGGGGCGGGAGTCTAATGGGACATGCGCACCCAGCGTTTCACGCTGGGCTCCCCTGAGTCGCGCCTACGGTGCTCCCGCCAGAACCACCGTCAAGAATCGGGCCGCGAACCGCGCGAGAACGCCCGTCCCTATGGACTTTCGCCTAGGCGCTTAAGATTGTGCATCGCGGGTTGGTTTCCGAGTTGAGCCGCCTTGCGATACCAGGCGATGGCTTGCTGAAGGTCTTTCTCAACTCCCTCGCCGTTTTCGTACATGACACCCAGGCCGTTCATACCCCAGGCGTCGCCGGCCTCGGCGGCTTTGCGATACCAAGTGAGGGCCTGATTGTAATCCTTCTCCACGCCGTACCCGTTCTCGTACATGAAGCCCAGGTTGCCCATCCCGTGCACATTGCCTGCCTCAACGGCTTTGCGATACCAAGTCACGGCCTGCGTGTAATCTTTGCCCACTCCCCAACCGTTGTAGTACATCCAGCCCAGACCGTTCATCCCGTCCCCGCTGCCGGCCTCGGCGGCTTTGCGCTCCCAAGAGAGGGCTTGCTGGTAGTCCTGACCCACTCCTTGGCCTTCTCGGTACATAACTCCCAAGTTGTGCATCCCCTCCGCGTTGCCAGCTTCGGCGGCTTTGCGATACCGACTCACGGCCTGGTTGTTATCCTTGTCGGCGTCAGCGGCTTTGCGAAACCAACTGACAGCTTGCTTGGAGTCCTTATCCGCAGCCGCTTTGTCTGCAGCAGCCTTACCTCTAGCCGTCTTATCGGCAGGGGCTTTATCCGAGGCACCCTTATCTCTAGCCGCCTTATCGGCGGAGGCTTTGTCGGCTGCAGCCTTATCGGCAGCGGCTTTGTCCGCAACTTCTTTTTCCGCAGCGGCGCCGCGAGATGACACTTCGGCTGCGGGCGGAGGGTTGTACGGTTGGGTTTGGACCGCCGGTGTCTGAGTCTTTACTTCCTCTTGCTTGGGGCGCATCGCCAAATACAAAATCAAAGCTACGACCGCAACCCCGCAAACCGCGAGGGCGATCTTCTTGAGAGCGGGCGAGGCAATCGCAGGCGACGGCGCTGGCTCGCCGCTTTGTTCCGGTTCGAGTCGCTTGCGTGGTTCTTGCACCAGCCGATCCAAGGCTGCAGCAGCCCGTTGGTGTTCGAGCAGCGCCTGTTCGGCAGCTGCGTGCCGCTCGCGTTCCTCTTGCTCCAGGCGGGCCTTCTCCGCCGCAGCCAGCCTGCGTTCTTTTTCCAGCCGCGCGCCAGCCGCCAACCGCAGGTACGCCTGCTCCCGTACTGCCGCATCTGCGGCGCCCTTGCCCTCGTCCGCATCCGAGACTGTGGTCGACGTTTCTTTCTGGCCAGCCGACGCTACCGCCGCAGCCGCCGCCGCTTGCGGCGCGACTCCCAGGGTCTTGAGCAGCGCCTTCAGGCCGCGAGCATAATCGCTGCGGAAGTCGGTGTGTTGAATGCGGCGCAGTTGCAAAGGGACCAGACAGTCCTGATAGAGGACGGGGATGATAATTTTCTTTTCGTCCAGGGCGAATGCGATTTCGTTGCGGACATTCGTGGACTTGACGGAAGCAGGAGACAGAATCACCGCCATCCGCTGACACTGGGTTACGGCCTCTTCGACCGCGCTGTCCCATGCCTCGCCCGGCTCGATGTCCAACTGATCGATCCACACGCTCGCTCCGCCCTCCCTCAGGTCCTGGGCGAGCCGAAGGGCGAACTCGGAATCGTCGCGGCTATAGCTGAAGAAAGCCGTCGGCGCATCTGTGGGC
>Ga0181526_10003567_pt1 | contig 12615 bp, 12 predicted proteins | sample PEATcosm2014_Bin_35_FD_119750 | JGI IMG/M metagenome (GOLD analysis project Ga0181526, IMG submission 119750) | Peatland microbial communities from MTU Mesocosm Facility, Houghton, MI, USA - PEATcosm2014_Bin06_30_metaG | ecosystem: Environmental > Terrestrial > Soil > Wetlands > Peat | place...
GATTGCCTAAATCAGTGACAACGATGTCTGCCCAGCCATCGTTGTTATAGTCGGCAAAGTCCACGCCCATGCCAGCGTAGCTATGACCGTTGTCGTCGAGGGCGACACCCGCACGCTGTGCGACTTCCTCGAATGTTCCGTTACCCTTGTTGTGGTACAAGAATTCCGGAACAGAATCGTTTGAAACGAAGAGGTCAATGTGACCATCGCGGTCGTAGTCGGCGATGGTTACGCCCAGGCCTTTCCCGAGTTTCGAAATGCCGATCTTTTCTGAGATCTCAGAAAAGGTGCCGTCGTGGTTGTTGTGATAAACAAGAGGAGCGACAGGTTTGAACAAGTCCGGATGACAATAGGCGCGATAACCGTCCTTGTGTTCCCCACACCAGATGTCTTCAAAATCCCACTCGAGGTAGCGCAACACGACCAAGTCGAGGAACCCGTCGCCATCGAGATCTGCCCAGGCAGCACTTGAAGACCAGCCGGCACCGGCGACACCGGCCTTCTGCGTCACGTCTGTGAAGGTGCCATCACCATTGTTGTGATACAGCGTGTTGCCACCATAGGCGGTTACATAAAGGTCTTCGTAAACCTGCAGCTTACAAATGCCCTCAACTCCACCTCCCATTTCAGCTGAAATCAAACAGAGCACTGAATCAGGAGACTAGCCTGCCGTAATTCTCTTTCCAAAGTTGCAACTGTGCCAAGGCTGCATCAACCAAAGACGTGAGCGCTGCCTCAACGTCAGAAGATAAAGACGCGCCCCAATCCGTGTTGGCGGGTTGCACGCCGAGCACAACAATATCTTGGGGTTTGTTCGACACCAAAGTTAGCGCCGCTATCAGATCGGCAACGCCCAACTGATGAACGCTCAATCCACCTGATACGGCGAGCAAATCTCTCCCCGTCATTCGAGTGAGCGTTCCAGGCGCTTCACCCAAATTCACCGCATCGAGGAGTAGCACGCGGGACGCATCCGAAGCATAGGGAATTAACTCGAGCCCGATCGTTCCACCGTCGAGAATCGTCACCCCCGCGGGCACTCTCGGATCACCCTGTAGCAGCCGTGCCGCATGCACGCCGACGCCATCATCCGAAAGGATTATGTTGCCGACCCCAATGACCACCGTGTCTGAATAAAGCAAATCGTGCATTTCAGTGCCTTGATTGCAAACCTCGTGCTCGTGGCCGAAGCAGCCCTTCCGTGAAATGAAAACTTCCACTGACCCGGCTGCCCGCATTTCCCCTTCCGTCCGTGTCCGCTCAGGCCTCTAAACGAGCGCGGATCCGTCCACGAAGGTCGGCCACGTGGACGGCGCAAGCCAGGCACGGGTCGAAGGAGTGAATCGTGCGCAAAAGTTCGAGTGGGCGTTCTGGCTCCGCAACCGGCGTCTTGAGAAGAGCGGCCTCGTACGCGCCGCGTTGGCCATGGGCGTCTCGTGGGCCTGCATTCCATGTGGAGGGCACCACCGCTTGGTAGTTCTTGATTGCTCTGTTTTCGATCTCCACCCAGTGCCCCAGAGCCCCGCGCGGAGCCTCAAAGAAACCGAATCCTCGGGCAGTTTGGGGCCAAGAGCTCGGATCCCATTTTTGCCCATCGTGAATGCGCAGGTTTCCTGTCGCCAAATTGTTTCCGAGCTCTTCGATCCATCCGACCAGGCGATTTGCAAGGAGTTGCGTTTCGAGCGCGCGGGCGGCGATGCGGCCAAGAGTCGAGAACAGAGCAGTAGCTGGAGCATTGAGTTTCCCGAGCGTGGAGTCCACCATTGTTTTCACTTCTTGATCGCCGGAGGCGTAGGCCACCAGCAGCCGGGCCAGTGGGCCCACCTCCATGGCCTTGTCTTCATACCGGGGCGCTTTCAACCAGGAATACTTCTGATCCACTTCGAGAAATTCGTAAGGAGGTTTGGGACCGGTGTACTTCGGGCTCGTCTCGCCTTCATAGGGGTGCTTGGCGATCTGGCTTCCTTCCATGTAGTCGTACCACGAATGAGCAACGTACTCCGTGATGTTTCCTGGATCCACCGGATAGACTTTAGAAAGGTCGCGATTCAGGATGATGCCTCGAGGAAGGAAGAAATCCGCGGGATCTTTAATGCTGCCCTGCGGATAGGCACCGTAGGACATGAAATTTCCAAGCCCCTCGCCGCGTTCGAACCAATCGCGATAGAAGCCGGCGACCGCCAGCACGTCGGGGATATACACCTGATTTACGAAGGCATGGGCGGACTTCGCCACCTGCAATAAGAAATCGATTCGCTCCAGATTCACGGTAGCGTTCGGCTCGTTGGGGTCGAGCGAGGTGGCCATGCCGCCGACAAGAAACGTCTGCAAATGCGGATTTTTGCCGCCGAGAACCGCGTGAATGCGGATAAACTCCTTCTGGAAGTGCAGCGCTTCTAAGTAGTGCGCGACAGCCATGAGGTTTGCTTCGGGCGGAAGATGATAAGCGGGGTGTCCCCAATAACCGGAACCAAAAAGACTCAGTTGCCTGCTCGCCACCAGGGCACTGACGCGGTCCTGAACGCCCTTGAAGTACTTCGCACTCGACACCGGCCAGTCGGAGATCGATTGCGCCAACTGTGAGGTCTTCGCTGGGTCTGCTTTCAAGGCCGAGACCACATCCACCCAATCCAATGCATGCAAATGATAGAAGTGAACCACGTGATCTTGAACGGTTTGTGTGGCCGCAATAATGTTGCGGACCAGGCGGGCATTGTCGGGCACTTCAATGCCCAGTGCGTCCTCGACCGCGTTCACGGAGGCCAGCGCGTGGACCATGGTACACACACCGCAGATCCGCTGTGCCCAGATCCACGCTTCCCGTGGATCTCGACCACGAAGGATCAACTCAATTCCCCGGAACATCGTCCCCGAGCTCCACGCATCCGATATAATGCCGCCGTCCACCTGGGCCTCAATGCGCAGGTGCCCCTCAATACGCGTCACAGGATCAACTACAATCCGCGCCATACCGTCCTCCCTACGCTTCGCGACTATTCAGCGACTTGCTTGTCTCGACCGGCGTCGTACTGATTCTGGTGTTGTTGCGCACCATGCTTGAGGCCGCCTGAGCAACCGCTATCCCGTCGCCGCTCCTGTTGCTGGCCATACGATCTCGTCCGCCGTGACATGGCCCCCGAACCGCGGCACCAAGGAAAGCCGCGCATAAATGGGGGACTTCCTGTCCCAGAAGCGATGCTACAGCTAGGTGACCTCGTCTTCGCCAACGGAGCGATCCTGCGGCGCAGGCGGTTGACTCTTGATCACAAAGGTGTCAACCAAAACGAGGATTCCGAAGACGACAAATCCCCAAGCCGCGTGGCTGAGGATGCCGACGCCGACCGAAATCGACATGAAAGCAACAACCCTCAATGCTCGAGTTCCGTTCATATTCACCTCCTAACTTGCTCTGTTCCTGAAGTCTCTGCGTCACCGCTCCCCACGCGTCGTCCGCAGTAGGTATCGATCATAGCGATCCTCCCGTATGGCAGGAACTGCACGGCTGTTCTGCCCACACGCTGCCGATGTCAACGGGATGTTCGAAAGCTATGCCTCTGGGATCTTTCGCGAATTTCACGGTCCCGATCTTGCCCTGTCCCACAATCGTGTGGCAGGTGCCACAATCGGCTCCGATGACGCTTCCATCCACACTCTTGTGCTGGCCGTCGTGGCAGCGGAAGCACCCTACAGAATAGAAGTGCGTGTCGTTCGCGGAATAGGTGTCCCAACGGACTTTCATTGCAGGGAAGAAATAGTGGTTGTAAGTGTTTTGCAGGGACGCGATGGCGCCCTCGATCGCTTTCTGCTTGCCTGTGTAAACCTGAGGGTAGCTTTTCTGATAGTAATCGCGCAGGCCACTGTCGATTCCCCGCATCGCTTGCTCCCGGTCAGTGTAACTCGCGGTGAGTACCGCCACACCCTGCTGCTTGATGAACGGAAGAGAAGGATCAATGCCGCCATTGGCAAGCGCCACATCGACACTCCGGTCGGGCGCCTGCAAGATGTGGGTTGGACGGTTGTGACAATCAACGCAATCCATCGCGCGGATCTCACCGGCGGGAGAAGTGGCGGATGGTAGTGCCGGGGAGGTGTACACTTTCGCCGCACCGGTCTTCAGATCGATCGCCCGCACCCACGGTATAATCTGCCTAGCGGCATCGCTCGCTACATACTCAACCTTGCTCGCCACGTGCCAGTGAATTCCCATTCGCGACTCGTCCGCGGACGCGCCGCCGCCGACCCTGACCAACATGTAGATCTCCCAGCGCGTGTTCTGCTCGTCGGACAGGAAGTGCACCCGGTGCACCTCTCGCGAGCCGAAGAAATTAGAGGGCCAATGACAGTTCTCGCAATTGCCCCGTATCGGACGCAAAGCCGTCACGGGAACCGGGATCGGCCGCGGATAATCGTTCTGAATGGTCTGAACGAGTTCTGCCATGCCGCGAACTTTCGATTCGACGTACCCGGTGGCGCCGGGGCCGACATGACACTGTGCGCATGTCACGCGCGCATGCGGCGATAGCTGGTAGGTCGTGTACTCCGGGGTCATGGAGTGGCAGACGGCACCGCAGAATGGCACGGCATCTGTGTAGAGATACGCTTGACTGCTCCCATAAATCGCTGGAACCGAGAGGATCGCCGCCCCGATCGCGACCGCCAGCAGAGCCTTTCTCTCACTGGGGAGGTTGAGATCCCACTTGGGATAGCGCGCGAACGACAGTGGCTTGCGCATCCGCCATTGGATCCACTGGATATACATGCCGACCAACACAACCGTAATGCCAACCATGACGAATACCGGTGGAACAAAGAAGATGACCAGGTCACCATAGGGCTGAGTGAGCGCGCCGCCTCCGATGGTGTGATAGGCCGTCAGTACGGCGAACACGAGTACGCCCACAGCTGCGATGCCCGTTCCGGCGAAACTGATCCAGTTTCGAAATAACGCGAGTGGTCCGGGACCAGGGCGGGGCTTGGGCGCCGCTGCTGCGCGCTCCTCCTCCGGTGTACCGCGCGGCAGCAATTCGTGGCGCTTCGCGAAGTGCCGGGCTTCGGGGATCCCCGCGACCTCGTGCCGCAACTCGCCGGCGGGCACAAACTTCCATCCGGAAAAGATGCTGTCCAGCAGCCCGTTTTCTTCCTCGAGCGAAACAAGAACCGAAGCATAGACGTGGAAAATGATGAAGGCAAAGAATAGGAAGGTCAGAAAGTAATGAGTCAGGCGAAGATACGCAGGGTCGATCAGCCTCGGCAGCCAACCGATGAATTGGTCGAGAACCGCATTGCCGAGCACGCGGCTGTATAGCGCCAGCCCAGTTAGAATTTCGACCAGGATCAACAGGTAGATGATGAAGTAGGTTAGTGCGGCCAGAGGATTGTGGCCTACCCTTCGGCCGGGATCGAACCTCATGAACAGGTAGAACTCAAGCATCGATCCCATCCCCTCCCATTGCTTGCGGTGAATGGGGATATAGGAGGACCATCTCGACCAGAAATTTCCCTTAAAAAACCAGTAAACCCGTAACGCGAAGGCACCGAGCAGCACGCAGCCAGAGACCACGTGAACGAATCGCATCTTGGCCATCAGGAAAGACACCCGGCCCAGAGGGATTAGGAACGGCCGGTGCATATACAAGCCAGTGAAGGCAAGTGAAACGAACGCGAAGAAAATCAGCCAATGAGCGATACGAACCGGCTTCTCCCAGACATAGGTACGAACCAGCCCGGTTTTTGGGAGCCGAGCCAGAGCCGATGCTGGGGAAGTTTTTTTCGGCACAGCCCTTTCCTATGTTGTTCCGGCCGCGAAGGCGATCACGAAGCGCCCAAGCGGGCTGCGATCATGATTTTTCCGGAGGCCCTTCGCGTTCCACCAAGCCGCCATCACGAGCGATCTCGGTCGGGCCACCCCTTGGCTCTTCGCCACGGGGGCGCGCTTGCGCCCGCGCAGCACTGGCGATTCCGTGCAAGCCCAGTGCCGCCGCCACGCCGCCCGTCAACCAGAGGCCAAGCTTCCCGGCGTCGACGTCGACTCCGAACCCCGGAACCGATGGCAGCCGATTGTAGAAAGGTGACTTCGTGTCCCAGAAGCGATGCGAGGCGCAGGCGATGCATCCGTGACCCGATTTTACGGGCCAACTGGTCCCGTCATTCCAGCGGACGGTTGGGCAGTTGTAAGTTGCTTCGGGACCCTTGCAGCCCATTTTGTAGAGGCAATAACCCTTGCGGTGGCCTTCGTCGCCCCACTCTTCAACAAATCGGCCCGCATCATAGTGAGCACGGCGCTCGCATTGGTCGTGAATGATGTTGCCGTAAGCAAACAGCGGCCGATTGAATTGATCGAGAGCCGGCATCTCGTGGAAAGTTAGATAATGAGTCAACACCGCGGCTGTATTCGCGGGATTGTGCGGGCAGCCACCCAAATTAATAACCTTCAGGCCGGGGACGGCCTCTTGCAGCCCCACGGCACCCGTCGGATTTGGGTTTGATCGAACCAACCCTCCATCCCACGCGCAAGCGCCAACCGCAATGTTGGCTGCGGAATTGCTGCAAACGTGTTTTGCAATCTCGAGGGCGGTCTTGCCGGCAATCGTGCAGTAAACTCCACCGTCCGCCGTTGGAATCGCACCTTCCACGACAGCGATGTATTCGCCTTTGTGCTCCCGGACCACTTGTTCGAGTGCGTCTTCGGCCTGTTTGCCCGCGCCCGCCATGATCAGTTCGTGATATTCCCAGGAGAGAAGCTCCAGTACGAATTCAGCAACGGTCGGGTTGCTCGTGCGCAGCATCGATTCCGAGTTACCCGCGCAATCTTGAAACTCGAGCCAAACCAGGACCGGGCGGGTTGTCTGAGTGAGAGCTTTTTGGACGGCCGACAGATACCGTGGGGGGAGCGCCAGCGTAGCGACCATCAAGTTACAGAACTTAACAAACTCGCGGCGCGAAACGCCGCGAGACTTCAAAGTTTGAGTCAGCGAGTTGCGCCGCACTGCCATATTCGCACCTCTCGAGGGATTGAGGTCACCCCGCGTTATCTCTGGCTCTCTCTTTCCCCCGTAACGATTTTCCTAAACCGGAATTTCCTTTCCGGCCTTGGAAACGCCACCGTTGTACACCCCTTTTATATGCTTGTCCACATTACACTTTGTGAAACAAGTTCATCTGAAGCACCGCACATCGGTGTGTCATACCTGCCAGCATTGCCGAACTTGCCCCCCGTTGCGGCTGACCTTTGGACACGTCTGCTTGCCCCAACCCGCTGTAGACGTGGATTTCGCTGCCGACCTGATCGCCTTCCGACACTGCCAGATCCGGCCTGGCACCGCCGCATCTTCAACTTCAAATGCCGGGGCGTCTATGACCCAGGTCACAAAGGAATCTTTTTTAGGGGGTTGAAGATCACGGCCAGAGGCAGTCTACGCACTTCCTTCTGGAAGACTCGGGTTAAAGCCCGGCACCGGCTTGAATAAAACGGAATTCAACCAGGGAACGCGTGGCAGGACAAGCAGAGGGACGTGGGGTTCTTGTATTTCGGAAGAATAAGGTTGGTAACGGTGGAGTGGTGGGGCTCGTGGCAGCTAAGGCAGGTGATTGGCGGGGCGTCCTTGCCCAAGGCACCGTTGGGCCCAGAGACCGGATGTCCCTCTACGGGGTGGTTGAATTTGTGAGTTTTGTCGAGGTTGAGGTAGAACCAGGAATCCATTTCCTTGAAGGGGATTGTGGCGCCCCACGGCAAAGTCAGGGTGTGCGTCTTGCGATCCACCTTCATGAGGCCACGGACATGGCAAGCCATGCAGACATCTTGCGGAGAGGCGAGCAGATGCGCGGGGAAATTACTGGCGTGGGGAGAGTGGCAGAAGCCACAGTTACCCTCCTTGTAGGGAGGATGCTGCACAGGGTCCGTGGACAGCTTGTGACAGGTGAAGCAGAGTTGATTGGAGGGAGAAGAGAGAGCGACGTAAGTTGCACCCTTTACGTTGGCGACCGTGTGACAAGTTGTGCAGCCCATCGTGACAGCGGTGTGGACATACTTTCCCGCGGCTTTGTCCTGGTGGCATGCGAGACATTTGGAGGCATCGACGTTTGCGGGGAGAGCCACGGGATGCTTGTGAAGGTCGGCTCGAGCAGGAGGAGAAGAAAACAGCAAGAAGAAAACAACCAACAGTGTGGAGCGAAGAACGAACTTGTGGGGCGCGTAGGAGAGAGGCATAGCCTACCATTTACCATGAATGAAGGGCCTGCGACATTTTTAACGGTCAGGTCAGAGTGTCGCAGGCCGGGGGCGAGTTAATAGGCACTTGTAAGCTGAGATCCACGATACCGTCTGTTCAATATTGCACAATTCACACCCGTGGACTACCTCACCAAGGCTAGGACCCCCACGGCAATTTATGCTTGGGCTGAAGGACTCCATGAAAGCCCATACCACTGAGTTTAGTGCGGAAGGCGGGGGCCGCACCGTATTGACAGCGTTTGGAATCTCTCAGCCTGAGTTCGAGAAATTTTTCCCGCAGCCGAACTCCAGCAGCGGTCCCACTTGTACGACCGGACCAGGACGCCTAGCCCAAGACCTCATACGTGAAGAGGGCGTTGACACCATTTTGTGGCCCTTCCACCCTAAGTCGCTTCACCCGCGCTCCTCTTTTGAGCCGGTGGCTTCCCAAGACATTGCAAACAGCAGGCTACCTGTCAACAAGCAGCAGTTCCATGTGGACATCGCCGCCAGCTTAGGACTTTCTTCTAGTGCCTCTTTCTTAGGAGTGGAGAAGGTGCAGCTCTCCACACGTAGTCACCGGCCCTCTACGCTGGTTTGCAAATTCGAGTTAGTGATGCACAGCGATCAAATGTATTGTTGCGCTAGCATCTCGGCAGCGCTTTCGTCCAGCTGTTCCGCGCGGCGAACATCTTCGAAGCGGGCCAGCAAATCGTCGGGCCGCAGCCGCCGTTTTTCGGCGCCATGAAAATCGTGGATGATCTGGCCACGATGCATCATGATCAAACGATCTCCCAAAGTTGCCGCCTGATGCATCGAGTGCGTCACCATCAAGGTGGTCAGCTTGTCCCGCGTAACGACTTGTTCTGTCAGCCCAATGACCAAGTCCGCGCTTTTGGGATCAAGCGCCGCCGTGTGCTCGTCCAACAAAAGCAGTTCCGGCCGCAGCCAAGTAGCCATCAGAAGGGTGAGAGCTTGGCGCTGTCCCCCGGACAAACTCCCGATGGCGTTCTCCAATCGGTCTTCGAGCCCCATATTCAATCGGCTGACTTCGTCGCGCATTTTACCGACCAACGATTCCTTCAATCCCCAGCCAAGCCCACGAGCACGTCCGCGACGAGCCGCAAGACTGAGATTCTCCTGGATGGAGAGACTTGGTGATGTACCACTGAACGGATTCTGGAACACCCGTCCAATCAGCTTGGCGCGCCCATGCTCCGGCCATCGCGTCACGTCGTGCCCCGTCAGCCGAAGTTTGCCTTCGTCAACCAGAAAAGTCCCAGCGACCGCATTCAGCAAAGTGGATTTTCCCGAACCGTTGGTTCCAATAATGATCACCCAAGAACCATCTGCCAGCGCAAGGTTCACACCACGCAGCGAACGCACCTCATTCGGCGTACCGGGATGAAATGTCTTCGAAATATTTTGAATCTCAAGCATGCGCGCTCCGCAGCCGCTTCTTCCGCAGGAATTGCGGCACGATGAGGGCGCAGAAGACGAATCCGGCCGTGATCAGCTTCAGATCGTTCGGACTAAGGCCCCAGCGCAACGCGACAGCTACCAGCAAGCGAAACAGGACGGAACCCATCACCGCGCCGATAATTGTCAAGCCCAACTGGTTCGTTCCGACAAGCGCTTCGCCAATTATGACGCTCGCCAGTCCCCACACCACCATCCCGATTCCCATGCCGACATCCGCGAACCCCTGATATTGCGCTAGCAAAGCTCCGGAAAGAGCAACAAAGCCGTTGGAAATTGCCACCCCGAAGATGATCATGTTTGCGTCGTTGACTCCCAGAGAACGGATCATCTGAACGTTGTCTCCCGTGGCTCGCATCGCCATTCCGAGATTGGTGCGCAAGAACAGGTAGAGCAATGTGCCGGTCAGGATGACCGCGACGGTGACTGCAGCTAGCACCGATGCGTCACGCACGCTGACTTCCCATCCGGCGAGGTTGAATCCGGTTGCTCCTCGCATTAGCTTAGTGCCGAGCTGCTCCGACTGCGTGACAAGTGTGTTCACGGAGAGCAGTGGAACATTGCTCTTTCCCATGATGTGGAGATTGATGGAATACAGAGCGGTCATCACCAAAATCCCGGAAAGCAACGAGTTGATCTTGAACCGGGTGTAGAGCGTGCCGGTGCAAGCTCCCGCCAGCATTCCCGCAGCAAACGCAGCCAGCGACGCAAGCGGAGGACTGGTGCCATGCACCATCAGCGTTGCAGCCACCGCCGCTCCGAGGGTGACCGACCCATCGGCGGTGATATCCGGAAACGCAAAAATCCGGAAGCTGATGAACACGCCCAAGGCGAGCAACGAGAGGATGCACCCAATGGTGAACGTGCCAATCAGCAGGCTCATATGCGCTTCATCCTCATCGGATATCGGTCGCGGCGCTGATCCAGCCAGCGCCTCGGACGAACTCGCTCTGCTGCCGCCCGGCCGCATCGCGCCGGTCTGAGAGCAAATGGAGAACGCCCTGCAAAGTCTCCGTCTCGAACAATGTCGTGACCGTGGCTTTCAGATCGATGTTTCCTTTTTTTAGAGGACGAAACGAAAACGCCGCGGCATGAAAATGTCCGGCAGGCCATGGGCCATTTCCGAGCGGCCGAAGCATAGAAGCCAAGGGCGCGCATTCGGAACTGGCCGCTACGCCTGAGATCAAGGCGAGCGATCGGGGGTAAAGACGTTCCGTAGAGAAAGAGAGCCACGAGCGCACCTCGGGATATTTGAATGGAACTCCGTCCGCGCCTTTTGCCGTGGCGGGAGATCGGCGAAGAGCGGCTCCCACTAGCCCTGCCGACTCCGCAATCATGACCATCCCGATCACCTGTGCGCCGGATATTTCCAATGCCGTGCAAACTAAATCCGCAAGCGAAATGGGGCTATCGGCTCCGTTGGTTTCGAATCGCATCTGGTGCGTGAATCCTCCTCGGAACTGCAGACCATAGAGGACGTTTATTTCCGGCACGAGATCGCCGTTGGCAACCATGAAGTCCGGCACATTGGTTCCATCAGCCGGCAGGTACGCGGCCGATCCGTCGACCGCAAGGAATTCGCCAAAGCGCGTCTTGACTTCCTCGAAGTCATCACCAAAGGCCCCCAGTCCAAGACCGAAGGTTGCAGGCGGAAACGCGATCACGTGGGAATCTTTCGGACCGAAACGACAACCGATCAGCGCACTCGGATCGCCGATCCTTTGGCAGGTCAGCGGTTTTTCCGAAACACACTCCGTCACTTCGAATTCTGCGGCCGGCGAGGAAAATTTACGAGGCTCCTTGGTGTGCAGGGGTGGCGCGACTGGAGCACTCTCGGAAAGCAAAATGGGCGAGAGGTGACATAGATCCAAAACCATCTTCACGTGCTTCGACGGGCTAGTGATAACGAAGCTGCCGCCGATGCCTTTCAGTTTTCTGTGGAAAATTGCTAACAAGCCGACACCAGCAGAACTGAGAAACGTCATCTCGGATAGATTCATCCTGATAACGTGCGCCCCTCCGCGGATCATTTCTTCCACATTTCCGCGAAGATGTTCGGTCCAATAGTTGTCGAGGCGGCCTTTAACCTTGACTACAAGTGCGTCTCCCACCTGTTGTGTCAGAATTTCCATGGAAAGGCCCTTACGGGCGCGCGTGCTCCGAGAGTTCCGCAGGAATGGCAATTCCTAACTGTTGCGCACTCGCGCGGCTGATGCTCAGTTCTTCAACCGCTACTTCTCCCAGCGGGATGGTTTGCGGGTTTTCTCCCCGAATCACGCGGCCTGCCAACTTCCCTGAAGCAGTCGCGGCCTGGTGCAGGCTGATTCCAAGGCACGCCAATCCTCCGCGAGAAAGGTCACTGCATTCATCTGTAATCAGTGGTAGCCCCGCATCCTTCGCGCCTTTCACTGCGCCTTCATACCCTTCAGCCACGGTGTTGTCCCCGGGCGCCCAAACGATCTGAATATTGCGGCCCGCCAAGATCTGCACCGCTTGTAGCACTTCATTCGAGCCGGCAACGGCGACCTCCTCGAGCCGCACACCCCGCGTCCGAAATATCTCGCGCGCCACGGTCAGTTCTTTTGCTGAATTGGCTTCCGCCGGGTTGTACATCACTCCAACCGCGCGCAATTCAGGAACTAACTTCTGCATCATGTCTAACATCCGGCTGACCGGTGGGAAACTGCCGACCCCTGTAAGAAACGGCAAGTGCTCCGTGCGACTCTTTCCCGCTCCCGCGGCTATTGGATCTGTCACGCACGTAAAAACCACCGGCTTGTGCTTTACCTTGTTGCACGCCCCAACCAGGCACGGAGTGCTGATCGTCATGATAAGGTCGACGTCGGAACTGTCGTAGTTCTGGAGAATGGCAGGGATGTTTATCATTTCGCCTTGCGCATCGGTGCGGCGAAGTTCCAGATTTTTAC
>Ga0181526_10003568_pt1 | contig 12614 bp, 11 predicted proteins | sample PEATcosm2014_Bin_35_FD_119750 | JGI IMG/M metagenome (GOLD analysis project Ga0181526, IMG submission 119750) | Peatland microbial communities from MTU Mesocosm Facility, Houghton, MI, USA - PEATcosm2014_Bin06_30_metaG | ecosystem: Environmental > Terrestrial > Soil > Wetlands > Peat | place...
CGAGAACGCATTGGTGGATTGCCGGCTCATCGGGCAGGCGGCCGGTGGCGCGAACCCAGACATGGAAGCGGCCGTCTTTGGAATCCTCGCCGAGATAACGGCCGTATTCGACCGGCCGCAGTTCGATCGGGCGTTCGCGTTCGTAATAGCGGCGCACCGGTTCGGGCATCAGCGGCCAGACCCGTTCCTTCATTTCGGCTTCGCTCGGCAGCGCATCGGGTTTTGGCACGTCGGGCATGTCGAACTGATGCGACAGGCCTTGCTCCTGGAGGTGAAATGATACCGACATCGAGAAAATGGCGTGCCCGTGCTGGATCGCCACCACGCGCCGCGTGCGAAAGCTCTTACCGTCACGGATGCGGTCGACTTCGTAGATGATCGGCACCTTGGGATCGCCGCCGATCAGGAAATAAGCGTGCAGCGAATGTGGCGGACGAATTGCCACGTCATCGACCGTGCGGCAGGCAGCGACCAGCGCCTGGCCGATGACTTGACCGCCGAACACGCGCTGCCAGCTCGATTGCGGCGACCGGCCGCGGAACAGATTCAATTCGAGCGTTTCGAGATTGAGGAGATCGATGAGTTGCTGGACGGCGGAGGCCATGCTGTTCCCCGGCGCGCCGGCCCCGGTCCGGCCGCTTACTTTCTTGCATACGGGATCGGCTCGGCCGTCAAGTCCGGCACCGGCGCGCAGGCTCGGCTGATCTGATAGGATCGCAACCATCGCCGGTCCCGCAAATCGCAGGGCTCGTGACCGACAGGCGGAACACACCATGGCGCGCAACAATGTCGATATTCTCATCGCGGGCGGCGGATTTGCCGGGCTGACGCTCGCCATCGCCTTGCGGCAGGCGCTCGGGCCGTCCTTTGCCGTCACCGTCGCTGATCCCGCGCTCGGCAAAACCTACGCGGGCGACGAGCGTGCTTCGGCGATCGTTGCCGCGGTGCGGCGGTTGTTCGACACACTCGGCGTTTGGGAGCGAGTCGAGCACGAGGCCCAGCCGATGCTCGACATGGTCATCACCGACAGCCGGCTCGACGATGCGGTGCGTCCGACATTTCTCACTTTCGCGGGCGAAGTCGAACCGGGTGAGCCGTTCGCGCATATGATCGAAAACGTGCTTCTGGTCGACGCGCTTACCGTTAAGGCGCGCGAGGTGGGAATAGATTTGCGGCCGACGGCGGTCGCTAACTTCAAAACATCGTCCGGCTCGGCGCAGCACATCGATGTGACGCTCGGGGACGGCGCCGCGCTCGCGCCCCGCCTACTCGTCGCCGCCGATGGTGCGCGCTCGGGCATTCGCAGCCGCGCCGGCATTGCGACCCACGGTTGGGACTATGGCCAGTCGGCCATTGTCATCAACGTCGCTCATGAGCGCGATCATGAGGGCCGCGCCGAGGAGCATTTTCTCCCGGCCGGCCCGTTCGCGATCTTGCCGCTCAAGGGCCGCCGCTCGTCGATCGTCTGGACTGAATCGACGGCCGAGGCCGAGCGGATCGTCGCACTGCCCGACGCTGATTTTCATGCAGCGCTCGAACAGCGTTTCAAGCTCCAGCTCGGCGAGATCAAGGTGCTGGGGCCGCGGCGCGTGCATCCGCTGGGGTTCTTTGTCGCGCGCTCCTTCATTGCCGAGCGCGTCGCGCTGGTCGGCGACGCCGCCCATGTCATTCATCCGATCGCCGGGCAGGGCCTCAATATGGGATTGAAGGACGTTGCAGCGCTTGCCGAAGTGATTGTCGACACGGCGCGGCTCGGGCTCGATCCGGGTGTCGCGGACGCGCTCGACCGTTACCAGCGCTGGCGGCGCTTCGATACCATGGCGATGGGGCTTGCTACCGACGGCCTCAATCGATTGTTCTCCAACCAGTCGGATGTGCTCCGGGTATTCCGGGATATAGGGCTAGGTTTGGTCGATCGGTTGCCCGCGCTAAAGCACCTGTTCATTCGCGAGGCCGCGGGGCTCGTCGGCGAGGTGCCCAAATTATTGCGCGGCGAACTTTTGTAAGCGTGACAGCCGGGCTTGTCCCAGTTACCTACCGCTTTAGACTTCGCGCTGCTTCGTAAACGACGATTTCGCTGGGACCATGAACTTTAATCACATTGCCGTCATCGGCGCCGGCGCCTGGGGTAGCGCGCTGGCGCTTACTTGCGCGCGCGCCGGGCGAAAGGTGACGTTGTGGGAGGGCAATGCCGCTAATGCGGATCATCTCGCCAAAAAGCGCGAAAGTCTGTTCCTGCCTGGTGTGCCGCTGGATGAGCGCATCGCGCTGGCCGCCGATATTGCTGAAGCCGCAAAGGCCGAGGCGATCCTGTTGGTCGTACCGGCGCAAGCGGTGCGTGCGGTGGCGACCGCGCTGTCGGGTCTGATCGCCGAGCGCACGCCCATCATCGTCTGCGCCAAGGGCATTGAACGCGGCACCAAAAAATTCATGAGCGACGTGATCGCCGAATGCGCACCCAAGGCGGCGATGGCGATCCTATCCGGACCCAGTTTCGCCGCCGACGTGGCGCGCGGCATGCCGACGGCGGTGACGCTCGCCGCCGGCGATGCCACGCTTGCAGGGGAACTCGCGCAGGCGGTCAGTTCGACGACATTGCGTCCCTACCATTCCACGGATATTCGCGGCGTTGAAATCGGCGGGGCGACGAAAAACGTGCTCGCCATCGCGTCTGGCATCGTCACCGGCCGTGCGCTCGGCTTTAGCGCGGCCGCGGCTTTGACGACGCGTGGCTTCGCCGAACTGATGCGGTTCGGCAGGGCCTACGGGGCGAAGCCGGAGACCATGATGGGACTTTCCGGTCTCGGCGATCTGATCCTGACTTGCACCAGTCCGCAGTCGCGCAATTTCAGCTTCGGCATCAATCTCGGCCGCGGTCAGAAGCCCGACGAAATTCATCGTACCACCGGACTCGCCGAGGGCGTCTTCACCGCTTCCGTACTTCTCGACATGGCGCGCCAGCGCCATGTCGACATGCCGATCTCGGCGGCCGTCGCCGCGCTGCTCGACGGCAGGATGAGCGTTGAAGCCGCCATCGAGTCGCTGTTGACGCGGCCGTTGAAGGCGGAGGCCTGAGCAGGGAGACGTTGGTCCAATGCCGCAGCCCATTTTATTCATCGGCCTCTATCTGTTGGCGGCCGGCGCCGGCGTCAGCTTTGTCTTCCAGCAAGCCGTGAACGCCAATCTGCGTGCCGAACTTGGCTCGCCCTGGTGGGCAGGTTTTATCAGTTATGCGGGGGGCACGCTGGCGATGTTTGCGGCGATCATGGCCATGCGTGAGCCCTGGCTAAACCTTCCGGCGCTCTCACGCACATCGTATCTGTCTTGGACTGGAGGGATTTTCGGCGCGATCTATATCGCGATATCGATCCTTTTGTTGCCGAGGCTAGGCGCTGCCGTGGTCGTAGCTCTAATTGTGCTCGGCCAGATGTTCGGGGCGCTCGCCTTCGATCATTATGGCTTGCTCGGCGTACCCGAGAATCCGGTCAGTATTACGCGGCTGGCCGGCGCGGCACTGCTCATCGCCGGAGTTGTGTTGATCCGTCTGTAGTGGTGGTGTTTTTGGGAGGGGAGAAATGACATGGCCTATTGGCTATTGAAGAGCGAGCCCGACACTTTTTCCTGGGACGATCAGGTCAAAAGCGGCGCAAAATGTGAGGTGTGGAGCGGCGTGCGCAACCACCAGGCCAAGCTTAATTTGATGAAAATGAAAAAAGGCGACCGCGGCTTTTTTTATCATTCGGGCGGCAGCAAGGAGATCGTCGGCGTGGTCGAGGTGATCCGCGAGCACTATCCGGATCCGACCGCGGAGCCCGGCGAACCTTGGGTCGTGGTCGACATCAAGGCCATCGAGCCGCTGCAAAAGCCGGTCGGACTTGCGGCGGTGAAGGCCGAACGGGGGCTCAAAGCCATGGTGCTCGCCAATAATACGCGGCTCTCGGTGCAGCCGGTCACCGGCGACGAATGGAAGCTCATCTGCAAGATGGGCGGCGTAAAGGCATAGTTTTGAGAAGCGGATAAAGGGGGCATGCCATGACGTTCACGGGCATCAACTATCTGGCTATCGCCATCGCGGCGGTCGCGGCCTGGCTCGCCAGCGCAGCTTGGTACATGAGCCTGTGCAAGGTTTACGCGGCGGCGCTCGGCAAGACGCCCGATCAGGTTGAACTCGATCGCAAGAAGCCGGGCGCGTTTCTGCCGTTCATCTACGCGTTGGTCGCCAATATCATCGTCGGCTGGATGCTCGCAGGATTACTCGGCCATCTCGGCGCCGGGCAAGTGACGTTGCGCAATGGAATTGTGTCCGGCGCATTCCTCTGGTTCGGGTTCATTCTGACCACGATTGCGGTCAATTATAGCTTTGCTGGACGCGACCGCCGCCTGTTCCTGATCGATGTCGGCAATTGGCTGATCGTGCTCCTGGTTATCGGCGCGGTCATCGGCGCCATGGGCGTGTGACGGCCGGGCATTGCGATGGATCAAAGACAGGCGCGGTCTTGTCGTTTTTAGTCTCGCAGGCGCATAATAAGCGAGGAAACGTTCAAAATCGGGCCGGACAGGCCTGAGTCTGCGTGGAGGAAGTCATGTCCGACAAGATTTACGAAGTGCCCGCGGAGTGGACCAAGCGCGCCTTCATCGACGACGCCGAATACAAAAGAATGTACGAGCGTTCGCTCGCCGATCCGAACGGTTTTTGGGCCGAAGAGGCTAAGCGCATCCACTGGACCAAGCATTTCAGCAAGGTCAAGAATACGTCGTTCGACCGCCATCATGTCTCGATCAAATGGTTCGAGGATGGCTTTACCAATGTCGCTTACAATTGCATCGACCGTCACCTCCATAGCCGCGGCCATCAGACCGCGATCATCTGGGAAGGCGACGATCCGAAAGACTCGAAGCACATCACCTATAAAGAGCTGCACGACGAGGTCTGCCGCTTCGCCAACATTCTGCGCAACCGCAATGTCAAGAAGGGCGACCGCGTTACTATCTATATGCCGATGATTCCGGAAGCGGCTTACGCCATGCTCGCCTGTGCGCGCATCGGCGCGATCCATTCGGTGGTGTTCGGCGGCTTCTCGCCGGATTCACTCGCCGGCCGCATCGAAGATTGCAAATCGAACGTCGTTATCACCGCCGATGAAGGCTTGCGTGGCGGCCGCAAGGTGCCGCTGAAGGCCAATACGGATGCGGCGATTGCCAAGGTCGGCGGCGTCGATTTCGTCATCGTGGTCAAGCGCACTGGCGCGCCGGTCGACATGGATCCGGTGCGCGACGTTTGGTACCACGAAGCCAAAGAGGTGGTGACCGCGGAGTGTCCCTGTGCGGAGATGAATGCGGAAGATCCGCTGTTTATTCTCTACACCTCGGGGTCGACCGGCAAGCCGAAGGGCGTGTTGCACACCACGGCGGGTTATCTTGTCTACACGTCGATGACCCACCAATACGTGTTCGATTATCACGACGGCGACATTTATTGGTGCACCGCCGATGTCGGCTGGGTTACCGGGCACAGCTATATCGTCTACGGCCCGCTGGCGAACGGCGCCACCACGCTGATGTTCGAAGGCGTGCCGAACTATCCGTCGATGTCGCGTTTCTGGGAAGTGATCGATAAGCACAAGGTCAATATCTTCTACACCGCGCCGACCGCGATCCGCGCCTTGATGCAGGCGGGCGACGCACCGGTGAAAAAAACCTCGCGCGCTTCGTTGCGGCTCTTGGGCTCGGTCGGCGAGCCGATCAATCCCGAAGCCTGGGAATGGTATCACCGTGTCGTCGGCGACGGCCGCTGTCCGATCGTCGACACCTGGTGGCAGACCGAAACCGGCGGCATTCTGATCACGCCGCTTCCCGGCGCGACGCGCCTGAAGCCAGGCTCGGCGACAAAGCCGTTCTTCGGCGTCATCCCCGAGATCGTCGACGCCGAAGGCAAGGTGCTCGAAGGCGCAGTCAGCGGAAATCTGTGCATCGCCGATTCCTGGCCCGGCCAGATGCGAACGGTCTATGGCGATCATCAGCGCTTCGTCGAAACCTATTTCAGCGCCTATCCGGGCAAATATTTCACCGGCGACGGCTGCCGCCGCGACGAGGACGGCTATTACTGGATCACCGGCCGCGTCGACGACGTTATCAATGTCGCCGGCCACCGCCTCGGCACCGCGGAAGTCGAATCGGCGCTGGTGGCGCATCCGAAGGTGTCGGAGGCGGCCGTCGTCGGCTACCCGCACAACATCAAGGGCCAGGGCATCTATGCCTATGTGACGCTGATGTCCGGCGAAGAGCCGACCGAGGAACTGCGCAAGGAACTGGTCAATTGGGTGCGCAGCGAAATTTCGCCGATCGCCTCGCCCGATCTGATCCAGTTCGCGCCGAACCTGCCGAAGACGCGCTCCGGCAAGATCATGCGCCGCATCCTGCGCAAGATCGCCGAGGACGAGTTCGGCAATTTGGGCGATACCTCAACGCTCGCCGATCCGGCCGTGGTCCATGATCTAGTCGATAACCGGCAGAATAAGAGCAAGGAGAAGGCATAGGGCCCATCGCCTCTCCCTGCAGGGAGAGGCGTTTCGCGGCGTTTGCTTCCCCGCCCCGCCACATCCGCGCGTCTCCTGTCGCCGGCAGACCACACCGCTTGAAAAATTTGTGAAACTTTTACCCTGTTGCAGCCGCGATACTGAGGAACGCCGCGCTTTCGGCTAGGATCATGGCCATTGTCGATCCCCGCAGGGGATCGGTGGGGCGATGGCGTCGCTTGGGGTTTTGAACATGCGTGCAAAAATCCTGTTCTCGACCGCGGTTGCGGCGGTCGTCGGTCTATTCGCGCTCCTGCCAATCTCGGCGCAGGCCCGCGGCGATCTCGTCATGGTGCCGGAGAGTTTCATGCCGGGCACCATCGTGGTGCGAACCAACGAACGCGCGCTTTATTATTTCGTCGGCATCGGCGAAGCGATCCGCTACCCGGTCGGTGTCGGCCGCGCCGGCATGCAATGGGCCGGCACCGCCTTTATCGACGGCAAATACATCAGGCCGGCATGGTCGCCGCCGGATTCCATCAGAAAGGACTACAGCAGGCTGCCACCGGTGGTGCCGGGCGGATCGCCGCAAAATCCGATGGGCGTTGCGGCGATGACGCTGTCGGGCGGAGGCCAATACGCCATCCACGGCACCAACAACGAGGGCTCGATCGGCCGCTTCGTATCGCATGGCTGCATCCGCATGCACAATTCCGACATCACGGATCTCTACGAACGCGTCAGCATCGGCACTCGGGTGGTGGTCACACGGTAATCAAGAACGCGGGCGCGGACATACAGGCTGCAACGCAAGGGTCGGCGCAAAGCGCGCCAAACCTGCGTTGGCGACTAGAAGTCCGACGTTAACCCTTTGATTTCCCAATCGCCGTAGCGGGTCGGGTCGAGCCCGCCTCGGCCCGCCAATTCCTTCGCCGCCTCGGCTTTTTGCCGCGCCTGTTCGGCGCGGCGGGCCGCCGCTTCGGCGAGCGCGCGTTCGGCCTCGGGCGTCAGGCGGCGCGGCGCCGGGCTTGAACTTTCGGCCGCAGTCTTCGCGGGCGGGTCCGAGGGAGCTTGATCGGTTGGCATCGCCTCTGACTTGGCGTAGCGCTGGCCTGCCCGCAAGAAGGAAATTTTCGCAGTGAGAAGTGTACGCCGACCGCCCCCTCGGTCCGTCCGTCCGGAAGAGGTGCCAGGGCTTGCTGTCCGGCGCATCGCCGCCGACATCCTCGACGGCGTATTGCGCCGCCGCCGTCCGCTCGACGAACTGCTCGATACGACCCGCGAACTTGCCGCGCTCGAGGAGCGCGACCGCTCGCTGACACGCGCGATCGTCGCCACGACGTTGCGCCGGCTTGGAACACTGCGCCACCTGCTCGGCCTCTTTCTCGATCGCGGCCCACCGGCGCAAGCGCCGCGCGTCGAAACCTCGCTTCTGCTCGGAGCAGCCCAAATTCTCTTTCTCGGCGTGCCCGATCACGCCGCCGTCGATCTGTCGGTGCGGCTCGTGCAGGCCGATCGGGAGGCGCTGCATTTCTCCGGCCTGGTCAACGCAGTCTTGCGCCGCGTGACCCGCGAAGGCGCGGCGCGGCTCGCCGCGCTGGACACGCCGGTTCTCGATACGCCCGATTGGCTCTTGGCGCGTTGGATCAAAACCTATGGGCCTGAGACCGCGCGCGCCGTCGCGGCCGCGAACGGCCACGAAGCGGCGCTCGATGTCACCGTGAAGAGCGATCCCGAAATCTGGGCGGTGAAACTCAACGGCCGGGTGTTGCCGACCGGGTCAGTGCGCGTGCCCGCCCACGGTGCCGTGACGGCGCTCCCCGGTTTTGCGGAGGGCGCATGGTGGGTGCAAGACGCCGCGGCGGCGCTACCGGCGCGGCTGATCGGCGATATCCGCGGCCGCCGCGTTGCCGATCTCTGCGCCGCGCCGGGCGGCAAGACGGCCCAGCTTGCCGCGGCCGGCGCATTGGTCACGGCTGTCGATCGTGCGCCGGCGCGGCTCAGGCGTGTCTCCGAGAACCTCGCCCGGCTGTCGCTCACGGCGGAACTGGTTTGCGCCGACGTGGCGGAATGGCGGGCGGAGCCCTTCGACGCGGTTCTGCTCGATGCGCCGTGCTCGGCGACCGGAACGATCCGCCGCCATCCCGACCTGCCCTGGCTCAAACAGGCGGCTGATATTGCAGCGCTTGCGGCACTGCAGCGCCGCATGTTGGAACGCGCCACAGCGCTTACCAGACCAGGCGGCACGCTGATCTATTGCACCTGTTCGCTCGAGCCCGAGGAGAACCAGAACATCATCGCCGAGCTTCTCGCCGGCGCGGCGAATCTGCGGCGGGAGCCGATCGCCGCATCCGAAGTTTCCGGCCGAGCCGAACTGCTCACCGCCGACGGCGACCTGCGTACGCTGCCGTGCCACTTCCCGGAGGCTGATTCGCAAGGTTCCGGAATCGATGGTTTCTACGCCGCGCGGTTGGTAAAACGGTAAGCGAATCAGCGAATTATCCGACGGTTAGCCGATCCGTCACCGTTCCGTTATGGTTCGCTGAGCGGGAAATTCTGCGCCCGCACGCAGAAACAGGGGCGAAGGCGTCAATGCCGCGCGGTGCAGTTTCGAACCACGCGAAGCTGTCTTGGCTATTGCTGCGCGGCGCCGTACGGAGCCTTGCCGGCCGGGCCAACGGGCATCCGCTGCTGCGCTGGCCGCTCGTTCCGCTCAAGGCGGATCGTCTCGTGATCGCGCCGCAGGATTTGCGCACGACGGACGCCACCCGCGCCAGCGAAATCTATTCCGGGCGCTTTGCCTTTGCGGGCAAGGTCATGGTCTGCGACACCCGCTCGATCTTTGAAATGGAGCCGCCGTCGGAGGACTGGGCGGCGATCCTGTTCGGCTTCGGCTGGCTACGCCATCTGCGCGCCGCCGAATCCGGAATCACGCGCGCCAATGCGCGCGCGCTGGTCGACGAATGGATCGCGCTCCAGGGCTCCTGGCATCCGATCGCGTGGCGGCCCGACGTGTTGTCGCGGCGCATCATCTCCTGGCTCACGCATTCGACGCTTGTTCTGCAAGACGCGGATGTCCGCTTCTACCGGCGCTTTTTGCGCAGCCTGGTGCGCCAAGTCCGATATCTGCGCCATACCGCGGGCGATGCACGGCGCGGCGTGGCCCGGATGCAGGCTGCCATTGCGCTCAGTTATGCGGCACTATGCATCGCCGGTCAGGCGCGGCACATCGCCTCCACCACCGAGCGGTTGAAGCGGGAGATCGAGCAGCAGATCCTTCCCGACGGCGGTCATATCAGCCGCGATCCCGGCGCTATCATCGAAATATTGCTGGAATTCTTGCCGCTGCGGCAGGCTTTCGCCTCGCGCAATATCGCGCCGCCGCAGGCGCTGTCGAACGCCATCGATCGGATGATGCCGATGCTCCGGTTCTTCCGTCATTCCGAAGGCACTTTCGCGCATTTCAACGGCATGGGCGCGACGCCGGCGGACCTGGTCTCGACGCTGCTCGCCTATGACGAAGCGCGTGGCGCCCCGTTCGCCAATGCGCCCTATTCGGCCTATCAGCGCCTCGAAGCCGGCGGCGGCGTACTCATCGTCGATACCGGCGTTGCGCCGCCGATCGAGATGAGCCTCGATGCCCATGCGGGCTGCCTGTCCTTCGAGTTTTCCTCGCCGAAGCAGAGCCTCATCGTGGTGAATAGCGGCATGCCGGCCGTCGGCCGCGAGAATTGGCGGCAGCTCGCGCGCGCGACCGCGGCCCATTCGACGGTGACGTTCGAAAACACCTCCTCCGCGCGCTTTGTCGAATTGGCCACCTTCCGGCGCGTGCTCGGCGGCTCGCCGATGCTGGGCGGGCCGAGCAAAGTGACCGTCACGCGTGAGGATGGACCCGACGGCATTGCGTTGCGCGCGTCGCATGACGGCTACGCCGATCGCTTCGGCATCTTGCATGAGCGGGTCTTGACGCTGGCGTCGGACGGCAACCGGCTCGACGGCGAAGACATATTTCTCGCCGCCGACGGCAGCGCACAATTGCAGACCACGCAGGATGAGTTCGCGGTCCGCTTCCATCTGCATCCGACCGTGAAGGCCACCCGGCTCACCGACGGCCATGGCGTGATGCTGATGATGCCGAATAAGGAAGTGTGGACCTTCAGCGCGCGGGAAGATCGCGTCGAGCTCGATGACGACGTTTTTCTCGCCGCCCCCGAAGGTCCGCGCAAGACCGCGCAGATCGTCATCCACGGTCATGCGCGCACAGCGTCGCGCGTACAGTGGTGTTTGCAGCAGGCTCAGCCTACAACGCTCCCCGGCGCCGGCACGACGCGCCGGACCCGCGAAGAGGAAGAGCCGCGACTTCCGCTCTGACGATTTTGGAAGGCCAATGACCGAGCATCTGCGCCGCGCCACGCGCGCTTTGATTTCCGTCTCCGACAAAACCGGCGTGGTCGAATTCGCCCGCGTGTTGTCCGGCTTCGGCATCGAGCTCGTGTCGACCGGCGGCACCAGCAAAACGCTGAGCGCCGCCGGGCTGAAAGTGCTCGACGTCAGCGACGTGACGGGCTTTCCCGAAATGATGGACGGCCGGGTCAAGACGCTGCATCCGGCAGTGCATGGCGGCTTGCTCGCCATCCGCCACAATCCCGAGCACGTCGAATCGATGCGCGCCCATCACATTCGGCCGATCGATATTCTGGTGGTCAATCTTTACCCATTCGAGGAGACCGTCGCGCGTGGCGGCGAGTTCGCCGATTGCATCGAGAATATCGATATCGGCGGTCCGGCCATGATCCGCGCCGCGGCGAAGAACCACGACGATGTCGCGGTGGTGGTCGATGTCGCCGACTACGCCGCGGTACTGGACGAACTCACTGCACACAACGGTATGACAACGATCGAACTGCGGCGAAGCCTCGCCGCCAAGGCCTATGCGCGTACCGCAGCCTATGACGCCGCGATCTCCAATTGGTTCGCAGCCGCGCTCGGCAACGAGGCGCCCGACTATCGCGCCTTCGGCGGCCGCTTGATTGAGAAATTGCGCTACGGCGAGAATCCGCATCAGGCGGCGGCTTTCTATCGCACGCCCGATCTGCGTTTCGGCGTTGCCACCGCGCGTCAGGCGCAGGGCAAGCAGCTCTCCTACAACAATATCAACGACACCGACGCAGCCTATGAATGCGTCGCCGAATTCGATCCAAAACGCACCGCGGCCTGCGCCATCATCAAGCATGCCAATCCCTGCGGCGTCGCCGAGGGCGAAAGCCTGGTCGAGGCGTATCGCAAGGCGCTCATCTGCGATCAAACCTCGGCGTTCGGCGGCATCGTCGCGCTCAACCGCATGCTCGACGCCGAAGCCGCGCGCGCTATTACGGAAATTTTCACCGAGGTCATCATCGCGCCCGACGCCACGGCAGAGGCCGTGGCCATTGTGGCAGCCAAGAAAAATCTGCGGCTGTTGCTGGCCGGTGGCTTGCCTGATCCACGTGCCGCGGGGCTTACGGCAAAAACCGTCGCCGGCGGTCTTTTGGTGCAGACGCGCGACAATGCCGTGGTCGACGATATGGATTTAAGCCCGGTGACCAAGCGAGCGCCGACCAATGCCGAATTGCGCGACTTGCGTTTTGCGTTCCGCGTCGCCAAACACGTGAAATCGAATACCATCGTTTACGCCAAGGATCTGGCAACCGTCGGCATTGGCGCCGGACAGATGAGCCGCATCGATTCGGCGCGCATCGCCGCCCGCAAGGCTGAGGACGCCGCGAGGGAATTGGGCCTCAAGCAGCCGGCCACCAAGGGCTCGGTGGTTGCGTCCGACGCGTTTTTTCCGTTCGCCGATGGGCTTCTGGTCGCCATCGAAGCCGGCGCCACCGCAGTGATACAGCCCGGCGGTTCAGTCCGCGACGACGAAGTGATCAAAGCCGCCGACGACCACGGCATCGCCATGGTGTTCACCGGCACGCGGCATTTCAGGCATTAGAGCGTGGCTGATTTTTTCTGAATCGGAGGGGATTCCCAGTTTGGGGCGAATATGATTCAAGATGCTGGCTGGAACGGAGGCCAGCATCCGATGGCCCGAGCTTATTCCCTTGATTTACG
>Ga0181526_10003569_pt1 | contig 12613 bp, 8 predicted proteins | sample PEATcosm2014_Bin_35_FD_119750 | JGI IMG/M metagenome (GOLD analysis project Ga0181526, IMG submission 119750) | Peatland microbial communities from MTU Mesocosm Facility, Houghton, MI, USA - PEATcosm2014_Bin06_30_metaG | ecosystem: Environmental > Terrestrial > Soil > Wetlands > Peat | place...
AAGGATTATCTGTTTCAGGAAGGCTACTTCGACGCGACGGTCGCGGTGAAGCTGGTGGGGGAGGGAACGCCGACGGAGAGCGTGGTTTTCAGCGTGGACAAAGGCAAGAAGCACAGGGTCGGCTCGGTGACGATCGTGGGCAACAAGTACTTCGACACCGATCTGTTGAAGGAGCGGATGCAGGTGCAGCGGGCGGACGCCTATCTGCGCAATGGGCGCTATTCGCCGGCGTTGATGAAGGCGGATGAGGACTCGATTCTGGCGCTGTACCGGGCGAACGGCTTCAACAACGCGACGATTACAGCTTCCACGAAGGACGTCGACACGTCGAAGTCAGGGAAGAAGATGAAGGTGGGGGAGATCGCGGTGGTGGTGACGGTCGAGGAGGGTCCGCAGCAGAAGTTCGGCACGGTGACGCTGACGGGAGTGGCGGACAGCCGGCTGAAAGACGTGAAGGCGCTGCTGAACTCGCAGGAGGGCCAGCCCTACTCGCTGATTACGCTGTCGGGCGACCGGGACACGATGCTTGGCTATTACCTGAGCCACGGCTTTGCGCAGGCCAAGGTGGAAGTGAAGCAGCAGCCGCGGGGCGGTGACGCGGAGAAGATGGATGTGGCGCTGAACGTGACCGAGGGCCAGCAGGTGTTCGTGAACCAGGTCCTGCTCTCGGGGATTGAACACACCCGACCGGCGGTGGTGGACAGGCGGGTAGAGATGCACGCAGGCGATCCGCTGGACCAGAGCGCGTTGCTGGATACGCAGAGGAAGCTCTACGACCTGGCGCTGTTCAACGAGGTGAATGCCGCGGTGCAGAACCCCGACGGCGACGATCTGCGGAAGAACGTGTTGCTGCAACTGACCGAGGCACGGCGCTGGGACGTGACCTACGGGTTCGGCTTCGAAGCGGAGACGGGCACGCCGCAGGAAGGCGTGATTAACCCGGCGTCGGCGATTCTGCTGGGGCTTTCGCCGAGCGCGGTCTACTCGCAGAACGGGAAGACCGGGGTGAGCCCGAGAATTGCGCTGGATGTGAGCCGCATCAATCTGCGTGGGACGGACAACTCGCTGACGCTGCATTCGACGTATGGGTTGCTGGAAGAGGTGGCGAACCTGACGTTTCAGAACCCGCACTTCTTCGGCAAGCCGAACCTGACCACGAGCGTATCGGGCGGCTACTCGAATGTGCAGAATATCTCGACGTTTCAGGCATCGACGCTGCAGGGCGACTATCGCATTACCGAAAAGGTGAAGCGGGCGGACACGATCATCTATAACTTCGAGTTCCGCCGGGTGGCGGTGAACCCGGCGACGCTGCAGGTGTCGGCCAACCTGATCCCGCTGCTGTCGCAACCGGTGCGCGTGGGCGGCCCGGGGCTTACCTGGTTCCATGACACGCGGGACCCGAGCCCGCTGGATGCACAGCGCGGGTCGTATACGTCGGTGCAGGAGTTTTTCGCGTCGTCGAAGTTCGGTTCGGAGGCAAACTTCAACCGCGCGGACGTGACCAACTCGACGTACTACGTGTTCGGCAAACACAAGTATGTGTTGGCGCGCAATACGCGGATGGGATTTGAAACCACTTTTGGCGCAAATCCGAACGAGGGAAACAGTTCATGCACGAACTATTCGTCGACGGGAGGAGTGAACCTGTTGGAGACTAACCCGAGCTGCAACGCGGTACCGCTGCCGGAGCGTTTGTACGCGGGCGGCGCGACCTCGCATCGCGGGTTCGGGATCAACGATGCGGGGCCGCGCGACTTGCAGACAGGTTATCCGGTGGGCGGCAATGCGGTGTTTGTGAACACCACGGAGTTACGTCTGCCTGCGCCTACGCTTCCATTTGTCGGAGATAACGTGAGTTTCGTCGTCTTTCACGATATGGGAAACGCGTTCACACATATTTCGGATATGTACCCCAGCCTGACGCACTTTCATCAGCCGGACCAGTCAACCTGCGCGAACGTGGGACCACCCCAGGTGACGTCGGCCTTCCCGTTCGGGACGTGCAACTTCAATTACTATTCGCACGCGGTAGGGCTGGGGGCGCGGTACAAGACGGCGGTCGGCCCGATTCGCGTCGATTTCAGTTGGAACCTGAATCCGCCGGTGTATCCGGTGATCTACGACTTCAACGGCGCAGCGCCGTATGAAGGGCAGGCGAGCCACTTCAACTTCTTCTTCAGCATCGGACAGGCTTTCTGAGCATGAGCGCAAGGAGACACAGACGGGCGAGTGATGCAGGACTGGCGGCGGCGCTGGCGCTGGCGATGCTGACGGCGCCTGCCAAGGCGCGGCAGATGGCCGGAGAGCAGGGAACAGGGAGTAGGGAACAGGGAACAGCAGGTGCAAGCGCAGCGGCAGAGCAGGTGACGCTGGACCGGGTAGTTGCGATCGTCAACGGCGATCTGATTCTGGAGAGCGACGTTGACGCGGAGGAACGGTTTGCGGCGTTTGAGCCGCTTACCGAGCCGAAGCCGGTATTGCGGGATGAATTGGTCGACCGGTTGATCGATCGCGCGGTGATCCTGCAGCAGATGGCGCTGCAGCCGCAGATGCCGATCCCCGATGTGCGGGTCGATGGCGAACTGGCGACGCTGCGGAAGAGCATTCCCAAGTGCGCGGCCTACCACTGCGAGACGGGCGCGGGGTGGGAGAAGTTCGCTGCCGACCAGGGGTTCACGATAGACGAGGTGCGCGAGCGCTGGCGGCAGCGCATGCAGGTGCTGGAGTTCATCGAGGACCGGTTCCGCATGGGGATTCGCATTGAGCAGGGGGACATCGACGATTACTACAAGAACACGATGATCCCGATGTACGCGAAGGAGAAGGTGACGCCGCCGGCAGAGGCGACGATTGCGGACCGCATCCAGGAGATATTGTTGCAGCAGCGGGTAAACAAGCTGCTGGACGATTGGTTGACCGCGTTGCGAGCGCAGGGCAGTGTGCGCGTTATGAGGCCCGGAGAGGAGGCGCCATGAGCGAGGACGACAAGCTGCCCAATGGCGTCGACCAGGCGGGCGGCGAGGCCCGCTTGCCGGTGCGCACGCCTGCGGAGCCGGGGAGGAAGAAGCGCAGCATGGTCTTCCACGTGAGCCGGGCGATGGCATGGCTGATTGGCGGCGTGCTGGTGCTGTTGATTGTGGTGGTGGGCGGCTTTGCGTGGTACACGACTACGGGTGACTTCCAACGGCGGGTGGGCCGGGAGATTGTGTCGGTGCTGGAGGACGCGACCGGCGGACGGGTGGAGGTGCACGGCGTCAAGTTCAGCCTGTGGCACCTGGGCGTAGAGGTGGACGGCCTGGTGATTCACGGGCTGGAAGGACCGGGCGAAGCGCCGTACCTGGCAGCAGACAAGATCGAGTTACGGGTGGGGATTTCGAGCTTCTTCTCGCACGCGTCCGGCGCCGGGGTGAAGTCGCATGTGCGGCTGAAGCTGTTGCGGATCGAGCATCCGCAGGTGCACCTGATCGTCGACAAGGACGGCAAGACCAACCAGCCGGTGCCGAAGCATCCGATGACGAGCACGGAGCCATTGCAGGACACACTGCTGGACCTGCGCGCGAAAGAGGCGGAGGTGGTGAATGGGGTTGCGCTATTGAACGACAAGGCGATCCCGTTCGACCTGGCGGCACGCGATCTGAATGCCGAGGTGCAATACCTGAAGGCGGCCGATCGCTACGGAATCACGATCGATGTGAGCGACCTGCGGACGAAGATGATCAAGGAGCCGGAGGCAGAATCGAAGCTTCATCTGGATGCGGAGTTGGGACGCGATACGGCGGTACTGAAGGCGTTGGAATTCGATTCGGGCAAGGCGTCGGTGTTGCACGCGACGGCGACGCTGAACAATTTTGCGCAGCCTGAGTGGCAGATGGCGGCGAACGGAACGCTGGAGTTGAGGCAGATCTCGGTGCTGACGGCGACGGATGGGTTTACGGGCGGCACGGTGGATCTGGTACTGAATGGGCATAGCTGCGCGGCGCCGCCGGCAGCGGTGCCGAAGCGGCCTCGCTTCTCGCTGCATCCCGAGACGCCTGCGAAGTCGGGTACGAGTCCGGTGGCACGAGACCCGGAGTGCAAGGCGGGTTACGTCTTCATGGGCAGCACGAAGCTGCACAAAGGCGGATACGATATCCCGAATGTGCGGCTGCACGATGTGGATGGGGGATTGAAGTTTCACATCACTCCCAGCGAGCTGCAGCTGACCGAGATGGTGGGCATCCTTCCCGGCGGAGGAAGCGCTTCGGGCGATCTGCGGATCGTGAATTGGCTGGGTGAGGCACCGGCGGCGGCAGCGGCGTCGGCCACCACTGCGGCCGCGGTTAGCACCGCGAACAAGACCGCGGCCTCCATGGGATCGAAGGCCTCGGCGCACATGCCGACGGTGGCTGCGGCCTCTGCGTATCACGCGTACCTGGTGGCGACGGTGAATGCGATTCCGCTGCGCACGATTATGGAAACCACGGAGACGGGCGGCTACGGGGACCTCGGTTTCGACACGGCGGTGACCGGCCCGGTGAATGTGGAGTTTGGCGAGCCGGATACGAATGGGGACACGGTGGTGGTGGATGGGGACATCAAGTTCCGGCCGACCGGCGTAGCGCGCGCCGGGGCGCTGAATAACGTTCCGATGACCGGCGAGGCGGTCGCACGCTACGACGGCAAGCGGGAGGTGGTGGACATCCAGCATGTGATTTTGCTGACGCCACAGTCTTCAACCGAGGTGAGTGGCGTGCTGGGAGTGGCCCTGGGCGACCCGCTGACCGATCTGAAGGCGGACATGACGGTGCGCGATCTGGGCGAGTTCGACCAGTTGCTGCACACGCTCGACTTCGAGGCGAATGGCAAGAAGGGGACCGCAGCGGTGCCGGTGGTGCTGCATGGCGCGGCGGTGTTCCACGGCACGGTGACAGGCCGGGCGACCGATCTGGATTGGAAGGGCCACGTGCAGGGGAACCAGATCGAAGTGAAGCTGGGTACGGAACTGGACACGCTGGTCGACTCGGTGGTGGCGGATGCGGAGTACTCGTACGACGGCGGGGTGCTGGTTGCGAGTTCGACGATCAAGCGCGGAACGGCCGTGCTGAATGTTACGGGGAGCATGAAGCCGCGCAGGGAGCTTTCGCGCGAGGGCGTTGCGACCTACGTGTGGGACGAGGGCACGGGAGTAAATGCGACGGTGCAGCTTGCGAATGCGAGCGTCGCAGACTTGCTGCAGATTGCCGGGCAACAACAGAAGATTCCGGTGACGGGCACGATTGCGGTGAACGCGAAGACGTCGGGGACATTGGGGGACCTGAACGGGAGCGGGAGGGTTTCGCTCATCAAAGGGGTTGCGTACGGAGAGCCGTACGACTCGGCGGTGGCGAATCTGTCGGTGCAGGGACAGGATTTTGAGGTTAGCCAGGCCGCGCTGTCACTGCATGGGGCGCATATCAGCGGCAACGGCGGATACGACCTGCGGACGAAGCATCTGCACGGGCACGTTGAGGGCGACAACCTGGTGTTGTCGAAGTTCCAGACGTTTGCGAAGGTGAGGCCTGACGCGGACGCAACGCTGACGCTGGTGGCGGATGCGAACGGCACGATGGAGCAGCCGGGATTGAAGGCGACCGCGAAGCTGGGCAATGTCACGGTGGGCGGCAAGGTGCTCGGGGACGTTGCGGCAGACGTGCACAGCGAGACGAACACGCTGGTTTACACGGCGCAGTCGACGCTGATCGGCGCGAAGGTGGATGGATCGGGGCAGACGCGGCTGACCGGCGACTACGATACGCAGGCCAAGCTGAATTTTTCAGGGCTGGACATCGGTACGGTGATTGCGTTGTTCAGTTCGGCGAATGTGAAGGCGCAGTCGTCCATTAGCGGAACGGTTACGGTGAATGGGCCGCTGAGGACGCCGGTTGGCCTGGGCGGTACCGCGGAACTGAACGATTTCGACGTGAAGCTGCAGGGAGTCGAGTTGAAGAGCGCCGGTCCGCTGCGGGTGAGCCTGAAGAATGGACTGGCGACGCTGGACCAGGTACACATCACCGGGCAGGATACGGACCTGCAGGCGAGCGGTACGGTGCAGGCGTTTGGCGCGACCGGTGAGAACGGCGGCAAGCTGGATGTGAAGGCCAACGGAAGCGTGAGCATGGCGATTGTGCACACGCTCGATCCCGATATTTCCGCGAGCGGGAAGGTTGAGTTCACGATTGCAGCGGGCGGGCAAGTGAACAGTCCTTCGCTAACCGGCAAGGTGCAGTTCGACAACGTGAACGCGGCGATGGACGGCGTTCCGAACGGTCTGAGCGCGCTGAACGGGACGCTGGTGTTCAACGAAGACCGGCTGCAGGTGGAGAACCTGACCGCGATGACGGGTGGCGGGCAGATCAAGATTGGCGGCTTCCTGACCTACAAGAACGGCCTGTATGCAAACCTGACAGCGACCGGCGAAGCGGTTCGAGTGCGGCTGTATGGGTTGAGCACGACGGCGAACACGAACCTGACGCTGCAGGGCAGTCCGCAGAGCATGCTGCTGAGCGGGAATGTGCTGATTACGCGCTTTGGGGTGGGGCCTGAAGTGGACTTTGCGGCGTTCTCGTCGCTGGGCGGAGTGAGCACACCGCCGGAGCCCAACGCCGCTTCGAACAAGATCAGCCTGGACGTGCACGTGACCAGCTCGCCGCAACTGGACTTCCAGAACACCTTCGCCAAGCTGGTGGGCACGGTGGACCTGACAGTGCGCGGCACGGTTGCCGAGCCATCGATTCTGGGACGCATCCAGATCACCGACGGCAGCGCGACCTTTGCCGGCACCAAGTACCAGTTGCAGCGTGGAGATATATATTTCAGCAATCCGGTGCGGATCGACCCGACTATCGATATCAACGCGACCGCGCGCGTGGAAACCTACGACGTGACGGTAGGGCTGCAAGGCACGATGAGCAATCTGAAACCGACGTACCGCTCCGAGCCTCCGCTGAGCGAGGCGGACATCTTTGCGCTGCTGGCGCTGGGCCGCACCCAGGAAGAGGCGCAGCTCTACCAGGAGCAGGAGGTGCAGCAGGGCGCGAATCCGACCAGCAGCGCCCTGCTGGGCGGCGCGCTGAACGCAACGGTCAGCAACCGCGTGGGCAAGCTGTTTGGCGGAGGCACGGTGAAGATCGATCCGGCGTTTGTGGGGACGCTGGGCAACTCGACGGCGCGGATTACGGTGCAGAAGCAACTGACGCGGGAGCTCTCGGTCACGTTTGCGACCAATGTGAACTCCACGGCGCAACAACTGCTGCAGGCACAATACGATCTGACTCCCAATGTGTCGCTGGTGGTGGCGCGCGACGAGTCGGGCGTGTTCAGCGTGGTCTACAAGATACGGAGGCGGTACCGGTAGGGGGTGCCGCAAGCTGGAGAATTTGCTTCGAAAACAGTGATCCCTCCCGCGGAGATTTGCGTCCAATAGATCGGCATCGGAGTCTGCGTCCTGGGCTGGGTGTGGGCGTGGGGCTCGGTTGGGAAGGAGGACCGAATGTTCAAATTCAGAGGAAAGAGCCTGTTGGCAGCGGGCGTTGCGGTACTCAGCGCGGCTCTCTGGTTTGGAGCTGGTGCGGGAACGGCGAAGGCGGACGACAGCGGTATCGACGCAGACGTCCATAAGGCCCTGGACAACAAGAAGTTCGCGAATGTGACCGCGTCGCTGCATGGGCCCGAAGTCGTCCTTACCGGGACTGTCGACACCTATGCGGTCAAGCTGGAAGCGGACAACCGCGTCCACCATGTGAAGGGAGTGAAAGGGGTCGACAACGAGATTCGCGTGGCCGGGCCGACGGTGGAAGATACGGAACTGCGCGAGAAGTTGTCGAAGGCGCTCACCTACGACCGAGAGGGATACGGGACGGCGCCCTTCAATTCCCTGACTATCGGCGTGCATGACGGCGTGGTGACGCTGGGCGGCACGGTCTATGGACCACCGGACAAGGATTCCGCGCTGGGCCTGGTGGCCAACACTGCAGGAGTCAAGGACATCGTCGACGAGATCAAGGTAGCGCCAGTCTCGCCGATGGACGACCGGCTGCGGCTGCAGCTGGAGCGCGTGATCTACGGGGCGCCACAGTTGCAGAAGTACGCGCTGGATCCGGCGAAGCCCATCCGGATTACCGTGGTCAACGGCAACGTCACCTTGTCCGGGGTAGTCGACAACAAGATGGACCACGACGTTGCGGGGATTCGCGCGAACACCGTTCCCGGAGTTTTCAAGGTGGTGAACGACCTGCAGATTGCGCAGCCGCAGGCCAGCAAGTAGTCGGCCATGGTCGGCGGGCGCGGTGCGGCGCGGCCATTTCTCCCTTAAGATGGAGAGATGACGAATGCGTGGAAGAGCACCGGCCTGACGCTGGAGATGATCAAGTGGGAACACTCGATCTTCGCGCTGCCGTTCGCGCTAACGGGCGCGGTGCTGGCGGCGGGTGGCTGGCCGCGGCCGCCGGTGCTGGGGTGGATTGTGGTGTGCATGGTCTCGGCGCGCTCGGCGGCGATGGCCTTCAATCGGCTGGTGGACGCACGGCTGGATGCGGCGAATCCGCGCACCGCCATGCGCGCGCTGCCGGCGGGACGGCTGAGCGCGGGATTTGTTGCCGGATTTGTTGTGGTCTCGGCAGGTGTGTTTCTGCTGGGCGCGGGGATGCTGAACCGGCTGACTCTGGTGCTGGCGCCGGTGGTACTGGCGATCATCCTGGCCTATAGCTACATGAAGCGGCTGACGCGCTGGTCGCACCTGGTGCTGGGGCTGTCGCTGGGTATCGCGCCGTCGGCGGCGTGGATCGCGGTGCGCGGCTCGTACGATGCGCGGATCCTGGTGCTTACGGTGGCGGTGCTGCTGTGGGTTGCGGGCTTCGACGTTTTGTACGCATGCCAGGACTTTGAACATGACCGCGAGGCCGGCCTGAACAGCGTGCCCCAGGCGTTCGGGCTGGGCGCGGCCTTCTGGATTGCGCGGGCGATGCACGTGGGGATGCTGTGCCTGCTGCTGTGGCTGGTGCGGCTGTTCGGGCTGGGTCCGCTGGCCTACTCGGGAGTGGGAACGGTGGCGGCGCTGCTGCTGTACGAACACAGCATCGTCTCGCCGCGCGACCTGCGCAGGATGAATGCCGCGTTCTTTACGTTGAATGGATTGATTTCGATTGCCTTCTTCGGCTTCTTCGCGGCGGATGTTCTGCTGCACAAATAAAGGGCCCACGCGAAGCGGGCCCTTTCTCAGGAAGTGAGACGGGCGGGTGCGAAGCCGGCCCGGCTATGCGGTACGCTTGTGCTGGAGTTTGATGTCTTCCGCTTTTGCGTTGACCGAATTCTTTACGTTCTGGGCGGTGGAGGTGATCTTGGCGCGAACGTCGTGCTGGTGGGCGTCGGCGCGGGTGCGGGCATCGGCGGCGGCGGCTCCGGCAGCGTCTTTGGCGTTGCCCCAGGCCTCGCGGACGGCGCCCTTTACCTGGTCGGCGGTTCCCGAGTTGGCGAGTTTGTTATTTCCCAGCGTTTCGCCGACGGATTGCTTGACTTTGCCCTTGAACTGGTCGAATTTTCCTGCTGTGGTGTCACGATTCATAGCGGCACTCCTGTTGTTGGTCTGCTGTTTGGCGCCGCACAGGTCCCTGCCGGGCCCGGTTCGGGGCGATAAAGTTGGTTAGTGCACTCGTTTGCTCGAGAGTAGATTGATGATGGCGATGACGACGGCGAGCACCAGGAGTGTGTATATCCAATTGCCAAGGGTGTAGCCGCTGAGCACGCCCAGCAGCCAGAGGACGAGCAAAACGATGGTGATTGTCCAGAGCATTCTTTTTCTCCCAAACTCCGCCCGGCATCCTTTGGCGGCGGGCCTCAAGAAAAATCAGCTGCGGGCCTTCCATGTGGTAAGTTGCGTGTTACTGGATTGAGGTTGCCAATTGAGACGCAGAAGCGGATTTGCGAAAGGTTGCCTGAGCAGGGGGAGTTTGTGAAGGTTGCGATTCAGGGCGAACTGGGATCGAACAGCCACATGGCGGCGCTGGCAATGCTGGAAGATGTTGGCAGTGCGCCGGGTGCGGGATTGGAGATTGCGGCGTGCGCGACCTCGGCGGAGGTGTTTGAGCGGGTGGTGTCGGGCACGGTAGATGGGGCAGTACTGCCGATCGAGAACAGCCTGCATGGGTCGGTGGCGGAACACTACGATCTGCTGCTGGCACAGCCGGTGCGGATCGCGCGCGAGAGCCTGCTGCGAGTGCGCCACAACCTGATCGTGCGGCCCGGCGTGGCCCCGGATGACGTCAAGCGGGTGATGTCGCATCCGGTTGCGCTCTCGCAATGCCGCCACTGGCTGGCCGCGCGACCGTGGCTGGAGGTGGTGAATTTCTACGACACTGCCGGCAGCGTGAAGCACCTGATGGCCGAAGAGCTGGACGACACGGCCGGCATCGCTCCGGAGTTGGCGGCGCGCCAGTACGGCGCTGAGGTGCTGGTGGCTGGGATCGAGGACCACGCGGAGAACTTCACGCGATTTCACCTGCTGCTGCGGGAGCCGGCGGTGCGGCCGGGCGCGAGGCTGCCGGTGACGGGCGCGAATAAGTCGAGCTTGGCGTTCAGCGTGGAGCACCGTCCGGGATCGCTGGTACGGGCGCTGGAGGAGTTTGCGCGGGCAGGGGTGAACCTGACCAAGATCGAGTCGCGGCCGGTGCCGGGACAGCCCTGGGAGTATGTGTTCTTCGTCGATTTGCGGTTCGATTCGGCGGCTCAGATCGATGGCGCCCTGGGACAACTTGCCCGCCACTGCCACATGGTGAAGGAGTTGGGGCGGTACGCGGCGGCCTAGAGGGTCATCCTGCGAGAGGCAGGGGATCAGGCGGCAGGGGTGGGGCCGGCGGGGCCGGCGTGAAGGCCTCGCGATGGCGGTGGAGCAGCCAGAGGATGAAGGCGCAGAAGGCTAGCCCGATGACGGCGCAAACTCCGATGAAGACAGGAGACGCGGCGAGGTTCGGCGGCGGTTGCTGGCCGGCATACATCCGCGCGTTGAATGCGTCCATGTAAGTGTGGTACTGACTGCGGCCCCACGGCGTGACTAGTACGAGCGCGTTGAACACGCCGATGCCGAACCAGGCGAAGACGGCAAGGCGGGCCCAGTTCCACAGGCGATAGAGGCCATAGCCGAGGACGAAGGTCAGGACGCCAAAGGCCGCGTACAGGAGGCGACCGGCGATACCGTAAAAGATGAAGCCGAAGAAGAATCCCGGTATGGGGAAAAAGAGGTAGAACAAGCAGAACGGGGCGGACACGAGATAGAACCAGCTAATGATGGTGATGGCAGTGGGGCGTGGCCTTCCGGTGCTGGTGTTGGGAGGAGCGAGGTTGACGGGGGCGTTCTGGAGGAAGAGCGTGCGTGTCTTCGCGAGGTTGTAGTAAACGAGCAGGGCGATGCCGATGACGGTGAAGAGGCCGTAGATCGCACCGACGAAGAGAAAGGTCCCACGCATGATTGCGGGGTTGGGAGCAGGCGTCTGGGTTGGGACGCTGGAGATCAGGAGGGGCATGGCAAACGTCGTCACGGTTGAGATCGCGCCGAAGAACGTGATCAGGCCGGCGATGACCAGGATCGAGTAGCGGGCCCAGGAGCGCAGGCGAACGAGGCCGATCAGGGTAACGATGGACCAGACTGCGAAGGCTGCGAAGAGGAGCGACAAGGCGAACATCATGGCCGGCAGGAACGAGGGCGAAAACGGGGATGGCGGAGGGGTGGGGAGACTCTTGCTGAGGTAAAGGACGCCGCCGGCGACCATCGTGACGGTGAAGACAAGCTGGAGAGCTGCGAGCAGGCCGAGAAAGATCGCGGAGAGGATGACGGGAACGGGGCGGTTCATAATGGCGACCAGTATACGCGGGGACCGGATGGGCGCTGATTTATATTTCGGATTGAATATAAAGGGCTTCCAGGCCGATTACCGGATAAGCGGGCGTGGGCATCCAACAACTGTTAGGAGTAATCACGGCGGGGGCGGTATGAGGCGGCGGGGTGCGACTTTAGGGACACTTAATGCATCCAATGAAGGAAATCTGATATAAGGGCACTCAAGGATAATCATGGCCAACGACTTTGTAAGTGTAATCAAGCCAAAAGCAGTTAAAACCTCCGACGACCCGGAAGCTCCGAGTGTTGACCGGGCAATCCCTGTGCTGCCGGTGCGGGACACGGTGTTGTTTCCTCATGCGGTTCTGCCGCTGACGGTGGGGCGGGAGAGCTCGATCCAGCTGATCCAGTCGCTGGGCGAGGAGAAGACGATTCTGGTGGTGGCGCAGCGCGATGCTCGCCAGGATTCGCCGCAGGCTGCAGATCTGCACCACATCGGCACCCGCGCGACCGTGCACAAGGTTGTGAAGATGCCGAACCAGAGCCTGTTTGTGTTTACCGAGGGCAACGAGCGGGTAAAGCTGGGCGAATTCAACCAGATCGTTCCCTTTATGACGGCGGAGTGCGAGACGGTGGAGGAGATTGAGCCGCCGGCGTCGCCGGAGACGGAAGCGCTGCAGCGCAACGTGGTGAGCCAGTTCCAGCAGATTGTGAGTTCGTCGCCGACACTGTCGGACGACCTGCAGACGATTGCGATCAACATCG
>Ga0181526_10003570_pt1 | contig 12607 bp, 11 predicted proteins | sample PEATcosm2014_Bin_35_FD_119750 | JGI IMG/M metagenome (GOLD analysis project Ga0181526, IMG submission 119750) | Peatland microbial communities from MTU Mesocosm Facility, Houghton, MI, USA - PEATcosm2014_Bin06_30_metaG | ecosystem: Environmental > Terrestrial > Soil > Wetlands > Peat | place...
CCGATTCCGGGGATCGTGATCAGCCGCCGGCAGGAGTCCATCCCCTTGGCGATTCCGAGGATCAGCTTGTCGGACTCGTCGATCTGTCTTCCCAGGTATTGCATCTCCAGCTGCAGTTGCGCGAGGAGCACTCGCAAAATGCCCGAGAGCTTGTTGTCGGCATCTTCCAGAATCGCAGGCAGTGAAGCTTCGATATACAGTCGCCCCTTGCGGATGGTGATGCCGCGCTCCAGCAGCAATCCTCGGATCTGGTTGATCACTGCGGTGCGTCGCACGATCCACCGTTCGCGAATCCGATGCAATGACTGCAGATCCAACTGATCATCCGTCTTGATCGGCACGAAGCGCATCCTGGGACGACCCACCGCCTCGGCGATGGCCTCCGCATCGATGTAGTCGTTCTTGTTCGTCTTAACATATGGCTTCACATACTGCGCAGGCATCAGGCGAACATCATGACCTTGATCGCGAAGTGCCCGGCCTAGGAAATGCGCTCCTCCGCAAGCTTCCATGCCGATAAGGCAAACACGAAGGTTCGAGGTGAAGCGAAGCAGCTGACTGCGCGAACACTTCCTCTGCACCACCACTTCACCGCGCGCATTTAACCCAACAAAGTGAAAGACTGTCTTAGCCAGATCGATGCCAACCGTGTGGATCTCCATGGGACGCCTCCTGTTCACCCCTTATACCTCCGCTGAGGTTGAAGGCGGCGGACCATCCCATTAATAACCATCTATTTCACTTGGTTCCCCAAAGCTCCACAAATAACGGGCACCGCGACTTGAATTACGGCCGGAGTTATAGACCATCGAGCCTTACCTCGCCAGCCAAAGAATCTTGAATTCTCTGTAAACGCCGCTCCGGCTCCCGTTATGCGCTATCCCCTCGACGGCTAGTCCCCATGTGCGACAATCCTCATCAGACCGATTTGCCTATGCGACACATCTGCTTCTTTCAGGCTTTGATCTGCGGATGGATCTCAGCCACTGTTCTAGCCTGGTCGCAAGCGCCTCTGCCGTCCAATCCCAACCCCGCTCCTGCGTCTGAACTCGTGCTCGCCGGAGGCACCCTGGTTGATGTGACCAACTGGGGCCGCTCGGCGCGCGATCTGCACGACGCCGTTGTGATTGTTGACCAGGGAAAAATCGTCGCCGTCGGCGCTCGTGCCGACCTGCCCATTCCAGCCAATGCGCGCGTCATCGACTGCACAGGGAAGTACCTGATCCCCGGTCTAGTCGATGGTTTTGCCGGCATGAACTCTCAAGGCCAGGCCAACGCTTTCCTCTATATGGGCGTCACCACGGTCGTCGCCAGTGCCGACGCGCGCCGCGGTCATATTGATCGGTCAGCCAGCCCCAGCCCGCATCTTTACCTGCTCGACTCCATCGGCAGCACGGATGACTGGAGCCTGCTCATCGGTCAACCGGAATGGGCTCCCAAACTTCGCGAAGGAACGCATCCCATCGAACTCAGTCCCGAAGACACCGCGCGACAGTTGAATGACACTGCTCGTCTCGGCACGCGCGTCGTGTGGCTGGGCGGCGATCTCACCGCCCCCAATACGCAGTGGATCATCGCGCATGCGCATCAAATGGGCCTCATTACCTACGGCGAATTCATCTCCACTCCCTACACCGTGGGCATTGAAGCGGGCGTTGACGCTTTGCTCCACATGAGCCGCTACGAACTCGGCCTGGTTCCTGACGAATTGCAACGGCCGCTCGTCGACGATCCTTATGGCACCGCCGCCACCACAGCCTACGATTACTCAATGCATCTGCCCCCGAGCGATCTGCATGTGCGTACGTACGCTCGATTCATTGCAACTCACCACGCCGCGCTCATGCCGACCTTCAGCATCTACTTTTTGCGCCTTCCCGGCCATCGCAACTTATGGCTTGAACCCGCGGCTGCATTGCTCGACCCAGCCGGTCTCTTCGATCCGCCTGATCGCACCACGGGAGAATTGACCTATCCTCTCGCGCCTTGGACGCGTCACTTGCCCGCTGCAGCACAACGTTGGATGGAAGAGAGTCAACAAAAAAAGGCCGATCAGGCCGCACTTCATCTTTGGGAGATGAACCAAACAATCTTCGCATCCTACCCGCACTACCTGGCCGCATCCGGCGCGCCCGTCATGGGCTCGATGCCGGGAATCTCCGAACACATCGAACTGGAAATGCTGGTTCGCCTGGGGCTCTCGCCGCGCGAAGCCCTGGCCGCCGCCACCAATAACTACTCCCTGCAATTCGGATGGAACGAACTTGGCCTGATCGCACCCGGCCGCCTCGCCGACATTCTCGTCCTCGACTCCGATCCCACTACCAATGTTTGGAATACTCGCCACATCTCGACACTGATCGTCGACGGCAATGTAATGGATCGCGATGCTCTGCTCAAGCCCAGGAGATAGATTGATTCAGCCCGTACGCTGACTTCTGCCCATCGCCTCGAGCAGTATCGGCAGGCGGTCCTGCCGCACCGCAAATGCCTGTTCCAACTGCCTGCGTACAATCGCTCGTGCGAATTGCCCAAGGCTGCCGAACGGCAACGCATAGTCAATATCATCGGTCACCAGCGTTCCCCGACGCCCATCGCGCACCTCAACCTTGACTGCATGACGATGCTGAAAGCGCGCGAACGGGCCGCGCACCTGCTCGTCGCGAAAATGGCTGTTCCACGCAAACTCGCTGACTCGTGTCATCCATCGTATGCGTAGAGGTATCGCGGGGACTGGTCGAAAACTCAATACGATCTCCGATCCCACGCCCGCAGCTTTTTGCGTGTTCCGCGCATTCAATGCAACAGGTCCCGCCAAAGTAGGCGCAAGCTCCAAGCTCTCAATTCTGGTTTTCAAATCTGGAGACATGAGAGAAGGCAGGTTGTAAGGATTTGCGAAAAAGGCAAAAACCATTCCGATCGGAAATTCGACCCATTGGCAAGTCGCAATATGCTCTGAAACCATGCAGGACTCTGCGCCTTCTCAAATCTATCCAGTCAGGAATGCAGAGAAGTCGTTCTTGACTCTCCGACTTCTCCGCATCATCTCGGCCGGTTCAAACCGGCCTAGTTGGGCAGCAGAACAGCGTCGACTACGTGAATGACTCCGTTCGATTGATTCACATCGGGGATAGTCACCGTAGCCATGCCGCCTTTTTCATCCATCAACACCACCTTGCCGCCTTGCAGCGTTACGGTGATCGTGCCGCCTTCCACGGTCTTCAACTCCGCCTTGCCGTTGCCCTTCTTGATCATGTTGATCAAATCGTGCGCGCTCACTTTGCCGGCCACCACGTGATACGTCAGAACCTTGCCAAGCTGATCCTTGTTTTCCGGTTTCAGCAGCGTATCAACTGTCCCTGCAGGCAACTTGGCGAAGGCTTCATTGGTTGGCGCAAATACGGTGAACGGTCCCGGCCCTTCCAGCGTATCCACCAGTCCCGCGGCTTTCACTGCTGCAACCAGTGTGGTGTGGTCCGGCGAGTTGACCGCGTTCTCCACAATGTTCTTGCTCGGGTACATGGCAGCGCCGCCCACCTCCGGGTCCTTCTGCGCAAATACGGTTACCGCGGACAGCGACAAGGCGACAGCGACACACACTGACGCCAGATTCTTTCTCGTGCGATTCATGCAATTCCTCCGGTGCAAAGTTGGCTACACCTGAGAAACGCGCGAAGCTCATCCTTAGATTCTTTCGCTCCAATCGAACTTCCGCTGCGCCAACAAACCGCATGAGCTTTGTCCACCATGCCAAATCAATGCGAATCAAACCTCAAACCCGCCCATACTGGCCGCTTCGAGAAACCCTGCAACAACCATTGAACGTACCTAGAAGAGAATTTGTTTTTTTGTGGCAGCCGTGCAGAGCCGCGCATGTGTCGTACTCCTTCATGGCTTCTTCCAAGGGCAGGTTACCGCCGCTCTCCAATCCATGAACCGTTCCGCAAGGGCTGACGTAAGATAAGATGACGGCTCGTGCACGCTCCGGGCCGCCGGCAAACATGACCAAATCCCCGGCTCGACTGGATCAGAAGCGACAGCAGCACAACAAACTCCTTATCCTGATTGCTGCATACAAAGGGCTTCAAGCGCTTCTCTTCGTCGGCGTCGGTATCGGTGCGTTCCGCCTTCTTCATCAAGACCTCGACGACCTGCTCAGTCAGGTCGCTTTGGCCCTCCGCTTCAATCCCGAGTCCCACTTCATCAACTTCCTCCTCGACAAAGCTGCGCTCGTCAACGACCCCATGTTGCGCAAGATTGGCGCCGTCGCATTCAGTTACGCCGCCCTCAGCCTCGCGGAGGGAGTCGGACTCTATCTCGAGAAAGCCTGGGGCGAGCTGCTGACCCTTGCCATCACGGCCTCATTCCTGCCGTGGGAGATTTTTGAGATATTTCGACGCCTGACCTGGGTGCGGGTCGGCCTGCTCATCATTAATGTGCTGGTCTTTTTGTATCTAATGAAGCTCGTTGCCAGCCGCAAGCAGCCGATCGAAAGCCGCCAATCAAGCTAACTTCGCTTTTTGTTCTCCTATATACCTTTCCCGTTCGCTTGAAAAGAGCCCGACCCACCCCTGTACCAAATCTATAAACACAACATCTTGTAGTAATCGCAGTTTCTGTGCCCACATATCCGATTTCGCCCATCCAGGCTGCCCCATTCCAGGTGCCACTGTTACTTTTTCGCACAGTCTCCCCAATTTCATGTTGGACCCGGTCCCGATGTGGGCTATGATCCTCGAAAGTGGTCAAAAATGGAGTCCGGTGGGAAGAAGGGGCCGAAACAGAACCAAAACGCCCTAAGTTCCTTCACTGTACACCCGTTTGAGTGGTTCCGGCGCATGCATGAATCTGCCAAGGCACCTCAAACGAGCATTTGACCTGCTGTGCCTTAAGCAGCGGGAACGGCGGTAAAGGCAATGTTTCGTGGCAATCATCCGGCCAAGATCGACGAGAAGGGGCGCCTCAAGGTCCCCTCTGCCTTCAAGGCTCTGATGGATGCAGCCAATGTGACCCAGTTCTTTGTCACCAGCACCAACGGCAGGTGGGCCGAGATTTGGCCGCTGCCAGAGTGGGAAAAGGTTGAAGCGCGCTTGGCCAAGGTCAGCGCCCTCGACGACGCAGTGGAAGAGTTTATGAACCTGGTCAACTACTACGGCCAGCAAGTGGAAATGGACAACCAGGGTCGGCTGCTGATGCCGCAGATCCTGCGCAACAAGGCCACGCTCGACGGCGAAGTCACGGTGATGGGCAAGGTCAAGTTCCTCGCCGTTCACAATCGCGAGACGTTTGAAAAGGCTCTGCCGCCCGCAGGCATGTCCGACGAGCGCAAGGGAAGGGTCGCTGGATATCTGAGCGATCCGGAGTGAAGTTTTTCTGGGTTCCCGGCGACAGGTCTTCGTCGCTGGGGTAATGAACCCCTCAGGGGGAGCGCATGACGAATCAAGGGTTACGCCATGTGCCTGTTCTTTTAAAAGATGCGATTGAGTTTCTCCATGTGCGAACCGGCACTACGGTAGCCGATTGCACGCTGGGCATGGCTGGTCATGCAGCGGAAATCGTCCGCAGGCTTGGGGCCCAAGGTCATCTGATCGGTTTCGATCGGGATCCCGAAGCCTTGGCTCTTGCGAAAGAGCAGCTTGAAAACGTTGCAAACGAGCTCGGCAGTCAGGCGCCAAAGATCACGCTGATCGGCGAGGCCTTCAGTTCGATTGCGCGCCACGTCGAACCGGCTTCGTTAGATGGCATCCTGGCCGACTTCGGTATCAGCAGCCTGCAACTCGGTGAGGCGCAGAGGGGATTCAGTTTTTCGGCAGACGGCGTTCTTGACATGCGTATGGATACGCGCCAGGGACCGACTGCCGCACAAGTGGTGAATGAGGCGAGCGAGCATGAGCTGGCAAACCTCATTTACGAATACGGAGAGGAAAGGAGGTCGCGGAGAATCGCCAGAGCCATTGTGCGGGGGCGACCGGTGACAACGACAGGGCAGCTTGCCCGCATCGTCGCCACAGCCGCCCCGGCAATGAAACAGGACAGAATTCATCCTGCGACACGCACCTTTCAAGCCCTTCGTATTTATGTGAATCGCGAGCTGGACGAAATTCGGGCGCTCCTCGAGGCCGCACCCTCATTGCTTAAGCCCTCGGGACGACTGGTCGTCATCAGCTTTCACTCTTTGGAAGATCGCATCGCAAAAGACAGTCTGCGCGACGGCGCACATAAAGAAATTTGGGAAATATTAACCAAGAAGCCGGTCACACCGGACGAAGACGAGATAGAAAGTAACCTGCGCTCCCGTAGCGCAAAACTGAGAGCAGCGGAAAGAACGAAGAAGTAAAGAAAAGGCAACAAACATTAGGAACAGAAAGGCAGGGAACAGCGATAAGACAAGAGGGAACAGAGAACAGCGGCAAGCCTCAGCTTTCACCAGAGCACGACCCACTGTTCACTGCCCACTGATCACTGTTCACTGTAATCGCAAGGAGCCACCATGGCGGCATGCACTACTTATTTCGACCTCGGCCAAACGCAAAACTGGCCTGCACAAGTCGCTAATCATAATGCGGAACTGTTTGCGCAGCAGCCCCTGCGCCGCCGCGGCGTTCGTACGCCAGAGATCATGTTCACTAAGCACTTTGACAACACCCGTCTCGTCAAAGCGTCGGATCCGGTCCGTGTGCGCCAGATGCGCATCTTCTCCGCCACAGTTGCCGTTCTGTTCTCTCTTGTCATGGTGTATGGCTTGCAGCACTTCAGCGCCATCGAAGGCTCGTATCGAGTCGAGTCGGAAAAGCAGCAGCTCGATCAACTCCGCGAAGAAAATCGCCAGCTCCGCCTGAGCGAAGCCCAGCTCGCGCAGCCCGCCCGCATCGATGGCCTCGCCCATCAAATGGGATTGGCAGCGCCTGATCCGGGTCAGGTCGTCCACGCTACAGCACACGCAGACAATAGCGCTCCTGTTTACGCGCAATTCACGCCTCCTCCCGCACCCACCCGCTAGACCCGATAAACTAAATGGCGAGTACAGTCTCCCCCGTCATGCAGTCAGCACCACTCCGCGCCAACCGCGCGCGCAGCGCGACAACTCGAACCGCGCTGATGAACAAAAGACGCTTTTGGCTCGTCTGCCTCTTCTTCCTCCTGTGGGCACTCGCCATCACCTCGCGCCTTTTCTGGCTGCAACTCATACGCCACTCAGACTATGTCGAACGCGCGCAGAAGCAGCAGCAGCGCACATTTGAAGTAGCGCCGCGCCGCGGTATCCTCTACGACCGCAACATGCGCGAGCTCGCCATGACCGTTCAGGTCGACTCCATCTATGCGGTTCCCAATGAAATTGACGACAAGGACAAATCCACCTACGCGCGCACACTCGCCGGCCTGACACACATCGACCCGGCCGACGGGCAGACAACCGAGCAGCAGATCGCCAAGCGCCTTAACGATGGCCACGGCTTTGCCTGGGTTGCCCGCCGCGTCAAGCCCGAAGTGGCTACGCGCGTGCGCGCTCTCAACCTCAAGGGCATTTATTTCCAGAAAGAATTTCAGCGCTTCTATCCAAATGGTGACATCGCTGCCCAGGCTATCGGTTACGTCGGCGTCGACGACAACGGCCTCGGCGGTCTCGAGCAGAAGTTCGATGCTCGCCTGCATGGCACTCCCGGCCGCGTTCTGACTGCCATCGACGCGCGCCGTCATGTGCTCGGCTCGGTCGAACATGAGCCCGACCCCGGCCAGAATCTCCAGCTCACCATCGACGAAAATATTCAGTTCATGGCCGAGACCGCGCTCGATCATGTGATGCAGAAAGAGCGCGCCGACAACGGAACCATCGTCGTGCAGGACGTGCACACCGGACAGATCCTTGCGCTCGCCATGCGCCCCACCTTCAACCCCAACGACTTTCGGCACACCACGGCGAAGCTGCTCAAAGACCATGCCGTCAGCGACGTCTACGAGCCCGGATCCGTCTTCAAGCTCGTCACGTACTCCTCCGCGCTCGACGCGCACGTCGCCAAACCCGACGACATGATCGATTGCCAGGGGGGGCAGATCACCCTCGCAGGACGCGTCATTCACGACGACAAAAGCGATCGCGGCATGCACGTCGTCTCCGTTGCCACTGCACTTGCGCGCTCCAGCGACGTGGCCGCCGTCAAGCTCGCTCTCAAGGTGGGCCAGGACCGCTTCTATCAATATGTTCGCGACTTCGGCTTTGGCGCGCGCACCGGCATGGAACTCCCCGGTGAAACCCGCGGCCTCCTGCGCCCTACCAATCGATGGAGTGGCTCCTCCATCGGCTCCATCGCCATTGGCCAGGAAGTGGGCGTCACCCCCATCCAGCTCGTCTCCATGGTCTCCACCATCGCCAACGGCGGAACGTATTTCCCCCCTAGGATTCTCATGCCAAACCAACTGAACACAGCCGCAAAGCCAGACCAAAAGTCTGCCCCCCTGCAAGGGGCGCAGGTGCCGCATCGCGTGATCTCCGAGATGGCCGCCGCGCAGATGCGCAAGATGATGGAAGGCGTCGTCCTCTTCGGCACTGGAAAGGAAGCGCAGCTCAATGGCTACTCATCGGGCGGCAAGACCGGCACTGCGCAAAAGGTCGATCCGGCCACGCACCTCTATTCGAAGACGATGCACATCGCATCCTTCGCCGGCATCGCGCCTGTCAACAATCCTGCCATCGCCGTTGCCGTTGTCATCGACAATCCGAAAGTCGGATCGTACTACGGCACCGCCGTCTCCGCGCCCGTCTTCGCGGAGATCGCCCAGCAGGTTCTCGAATATCTGGGTGTGCCGCACGACATCGAAGTGCAGCAACCACGCACTCCCGCCAAGAAGGATCAAAAAGTCGAACTCGCCGAAGATGATTCAGGCGCCGATCAGGACAACGTGAATGCGCTCTTCGCCGCGGTGAACGATCTTCCGGCCGACGACCCGCTCCGTGCGCCCGCGGCGCAAACGAATGCGCAGTCATCCACACCCAAGCCGAGCCCCACGGCCGATGCCAAACAAGAATCAACCGCGACGCAAGATGATGCCTCGTCCACTCCATCGCAGATCACAACCAAGTCGTCATCCGCGCAACCCGTCGCATCACTCGTCCAAAAGACTGCCACATCGCAGGTGCTCAAGATCAACGACGGCAAAAAGCTCACCGTCCCCACGCTCATCGGTCTGCCCATGCGCCGGGTCATTGAGGCGGCCTCTGCCGCCGGCCTCGACGTTCAGATCATCGGCAACGGAACCGCCCGCGAACAAGCTCCCGTCCCCGGCACGCAGGTCCCCGTCGGCACGAAAATTGTCGTCCACTGCGGCCGCTGACCGCAGTTCCAATTGATCTTCGCGGCGCTTCGATCCGCACGAAAATGGGTGCCCCATCCAAGCTCTGCTTGGGTGGGAAAGCAACGAACCCAGCCCAGCCGCTGTCTGGTCGTACCATCGAGTTGAAGGCAATGGAGGCCGTGATGGAATCCTTCGCAGGTAAAGTTGCGTTGGTGACTGGTGGAAGTTCTGGCATAGGCCAGGCTACGGCCCTTGCGTTCGCCAAAGGCGGAGCCAACGTTGTAATTGCGGCGCGCGGCGAGCAGATGGGAACGCAAACCGTGGACGAAATCACCGCCGCCGGAGGCAAAGCGATCTTCGTTCCCACAGATGTATCCAAGTCCGCGGATGTGGAACGGCTCGTTGCGCGCACTGTCGAAGTATTCGGACGCCTGGACTGCGCATTCAACAATGCAGCCAATCCGGACGGATCCATCGGAATGCTTACCGACCTCACCGAGGAGAACTTTGATAAATCCGTGAGTATCAATCTGAAGAGCGTCTGGCTGGGAATGAAATATGAAATTCGACAAATGCTGGCGCAGGAGCCTCGTGGCGGAGTGATCGTGAACACCTCCTCGGCAAACGGACTCGGCGGTTGCCCGCAAGCATCCTTCTACGCGGCTGCAAAAGCCGGAGTCATCGCCCTGAGCAAGTCTGCCGCGTGGGAATACGCACAGCAGGGCGTTCGCATCAATGCTCTCGTCCCGGGGGCATTCCGCACTCCCATGCTCGAAGGTTCCATCGACAGGGGCGCCGCAGGAGATCCCGAAGCCAGACAGACGGTTGAAGCCAAATGGAACAGCATGATCGCCTCCGGCCGTATCAGTGATCCCGCCGAGGCCGCCGCGGCAGTTCTTTGGCTCTGCTCGGATGCGTCCTCCTATGTGGTGGGTCATTCGATGATTGTCGATGGAGGCATTACAGCGCTCTGGCGTTGAAGCGTTAGCCTCATTCGATCTGCCCTGAGATTCTAGGACGTGCCGATTTCAGCGCACTTTCTTCTTACCTGGACGTTTGAGCACTTGATAGTTCAAATGCACGACGCCGTCCGAAAACTTCCTGGTCGAAAGCAGTTTGAGTGGGATGGACCGGTGTTGAGGCTTCATCAGCCGGATGCCTTCGCCAATCAAAATCGGAATCACGTGGATGCTGAACTCGTCGATTTCTCCTGCGTCCAGGAACGCCGCGATGATTTCTGCACCCCCCATCATCCAAATGTCCTTGCCCCGCTGCCTCCGCAAGCGTCGCATGAACGCCTTGATCGGTTCCGTCACCGGATCGAATCCGTCTAACAGCGACAGCCGACGGCGGCGGGAAAACACATAGTTCTTGATCTTCGGGTCGAATCCACCTGCCGTCATGCCGAGTTCGATTCCCTTGGCGTAGGTCTTTCGCCCCCACAAGACCGTATCGATGGTCTTCACAAAAGCGCTCATCCCATACTGCCCCTTCGGCTGGGGACGATCGAGCCATGAGACATCTCCATCCGGCCGGGCGATGTAGCCGTCCGCGTTGGTCGCGATTTCAACGATCACTTTCCTGTGTATCTTCATCCTGCGCTCTCCCCACACGTCGCGAAATCATATCTCAGGAGACAATCGACGAACCACTCCTCCCACCGTATCGTTGCAAATACCGGAACGACTTATCGAGATGTCGATTCAGGAAGATACTCTCGCCTCTACCGCTACAATCACCTTTGTCATGTTCTGGAAAGACCTCATCGCGGAAATGAAGGCCGTCGGTTCCTCCGGCGACACCGCCGAACCCGTCACCGGCATCGAATACGACTCGCGCCGCATCAAGCCCGGCTCCGTCTTCGTCGCCATGAAAGGCGGCACCACCGACGGCAATCGCTACATCGAAAAGGCCCTCGCCGCGGGCGCTCTTGGCATCGTCACCGACTCCGCGCCCACCTTCGATCATTTGCTTGTCTACAATCCAGAAATTCCCGTCCTCGAAGTCGAGCATGGCCGTCGCGCCCTTGCCGATGCCTCCTCCGCCTTCTTCGGCCATCCAGATAAAAAACTCGTCGCCACCGGCATCACTGGCACCAATGGCAAAACCACCACCGCCTTCCTCATCGAACAGCTCCTCAACATCGCTGCACGCAAAACAATCCTCATCGGCACCATCGAGTACCACATCGGCGGGGAAGTCCGTCCCTCGCTCCACACCACGCCCGAGCCCCGCGACCTCTTCGAGCTCATGGCCGAAGGCGTCCAGCGGGGGGCCACCGAGCTTGTCACAGAGGTTTCGAGCCATGCGCTCGATCAAGGCCGCGCTGCCGGCATCCAATTTGACGTGGCCGTTTTCACCAACCTGACCCGCGATCATCTCGACTATCACGAAACGATGGAGAAGTACTTCGCGGCCAAAAAACTTCTATTTGACGGCTCGGTCTATCCAGCACCGCGCGTCGCCGTCATCAACGCACACGACGAGCGCAGCAAGCAACTGGCTGCCGCAGCGCGCCGTGCCGGAGCCGAAGTCCGTACTTATGGCATCGCCGCCGGCGATTGGCGCGCCGCCAGCTACTCGCTGACTCCCGGCGGCGCAAGGCTCCGGCTCGAAACGCCCGCAGGCTCCGCCGAAGTCACATCCCACCTCGCGGGCGAAGTCAACATCCTCAACCTCCTCGCTGCCCTCACCGCCGCGCACGCCCGCGGCATAGACTTCGATCAGCTCATCGCATCTGTCCCACAGCTTCAGCCCGTCCCCGGCCGCTTCCAGCCCGTCGACGCCGGCCAACCCTTCACTGTCATCGTCGACTACGCGCATACCGACGACGCACTCCGCAATCTCACCGCACTTGCGCGCCAAATGACTGCGCAAACCGGCGGCCGCATCCTCAATGTCTTCGGCTGTGGTGGCGATCGCGATCGCACCAAGCGCCCCAAGATGGGCTTGGCCGCAGGGGAGGGAAGCGACTTTGTCGTTGCCACCAGCGACAACCCGCGTTCCGAAGATCCGCGCGCGATCCTCGCTGAAATCGAGCCGGGCCTCAAAGCCAGCAACGTCCGTTACACCATCGAGCCCGATCGCACCACGGCCATCCACCTTGCACTTGCTGAAGCAAAGCCGCACGACATCGTACTCATCGCCGGTAAGGGCCACGAAAAGGAACAAATTCTCGCCGATCGCACCATCCCATTCGACGATGCGCAGGTTGCCCTTTCCGCGCTCGCCGAATTGGGGTACGGTACAGCAAAACCATGGTAGGTGTATCCCGGAGCCATGCAGCTAAGTCGACGCGACCAGCAGGGAGTCGGCG
>Ga0181526_10003571_pt1 | contig 12607 bp, 8 predicted proteins | sample PEATcosm2014_Bin_35_FD_119750 | JGI IMG/M metagenome (GOLD analysis project Ga0181526, IMG submission 119750) | Peatland microbial communities from MTU Mesocosm Facility, Houghton, MI, USA - PEATcosm2014_Bin06_30_metaG | ecosystem: Environmental > Terrestrial > Soil > Wetlands > Peat | place...
CCCGTCCAACCTGTCTGGTGGCTGGCGCCCAGGCCTGCCCCATTTTCGCCATTAAAATATTCGTAGAAGAGGATCAGGTCACGCCAATGTGGATCCTTGTTAAATAAATCGTTGCTGCCTGTGAAGGGGCGCCGGCCGTTTTTATCTCGCAAAAAGAGCCGCGTCAGTCGCCGCGAAATTTCCCCGGAAACTTCCCAAAGATCCGCTTCTCTCTTCGAATGCGTGGGGCACTCCACCTTAAAATCCTCGCCGTAGTAATGGTGAAACTTCTGCAGCGATTCGATCAGCAGGTAATTCAACGGAAACCACACCGGTCCGCGCCAATTTGAGTTGCCTCCAAATATTCCGGAGGTCGATTCCGCAGGCTCGTAGTCCACTCGGCTGGTGTGTCCATTCACTTGCACCTCGTACGGGTGGTCCAGGTGATAGCGGGAAAGCGCGCGAATTCCGTGCGGTGAGAAAAACTCAGCTTCGTCGAGCATGCGTCTCAGAATCCGCTTCAACTGCTTGCGGTTCGTCAGCGACAAGAGCCGCCGCACTCCCCGCGAAGAACGTTGCGTCATTTCGATGTGCTCCGGCACATCCGCATGGTTGTCTATAAACCACTGCATCCGCCTCTTGAACCCCGGCAAGCGATCCACCACTTCCGGCTCCAGTGTCTCCACCGCAAAGAGCGGAATCAGCCCAACCATCGAGCGGATCTTCATGAAGTGGTCCTCACCGTTCGGCAAATGCAGCAAGTCGTAGTAGAAACCGTCTTCGTCATCCCACAACGACCTTCCGTCCGTGCCGATATCGTTCATGGCGTGGGCGATGTGCACAAAATGTTCGAAAAACTTGCTGGCAACGTCTTCGTACGCCATGTCGTCTTTCGCCAACTCCAGCGCAATGGCCAGCATGTTCAGGCAATACATCCCCATCCAACTGGTTCCGTCGGATTGTTCCAGGTGGCCGCCGGTCGGCAGCGGCGCCGAGCGGTCGAAAACTCCAATGTTGTCGAGTCCCAGAAAACCGCCCTGGAAAATATTGTGCCCATCCGGATCTTTCCGGTTCACCCACCATGTGAAATTCAGCAGCAGTTTGTGGAAGACTCTCTCCAGGAATTCCCGGTCCGCCGCTCCTCGCATCCGCCGATCAATTTTGTAAATGCGCCACGCAGCCCACGCATGCACCGGAGGATTCACGTCGCCAAAGGCCCACTCGTAAGCGGGAAGCTGTCCGTTCGGATGCATGTACCACTCGCGAAGCATAAGCACGAGTTGCTCTTTCGCAAAATCGCTATCGACAATCGCCAGCGGGATGCAGTGGAAGGCCAGGTCCCACGCCGCATACCACGGATACTCCCATTTATCCGGCATCGACAGCACATCGTCGTTGTACAGATGCGTCCAATCCTTGTTTCGCCCGTGCCAACGCGAAGCCGGCGGCTGCGGGCCCGCAGGGTCCCCTTCGAGCCAGTTCTCCACTGCATAATGGTAGAACTGCTTGGACCACAACATTCCCGAATAGGCCTGCCGCATCACCAGCCGCGCGTCGCAAGAAAGGTGCGACGGGATCCGCGTATTGTAAAATTCGTCGGCCTCTTTCAACCGCTGGCTGAACACAGCGTCGAATCCGGCCCCAAAGTCCCCGGGTGCCAGCACTCCTGCCCCAGCCTTATATTGACCCGGAGCCGTACTGCTTCCAATCCAGGGAAGCTCCGGATCCATCGTGCCCAGCGGGTCCAGGTCCGTAAGCCTCAATTTGATCGTCGCGGATTCTCCCGGCGAAAGATGGAAGGCGGAGTGAGTCGCCATTTTTGTGCCCGTTAAGGCCGGGTTAACCGCCTGCTTATTCCCATGAATAACGTACTCATGGAAGGCGTCTTTGACGTAGGGCACCCGTTCCCGGTAATTAAACAACTTAACGTAATTCGTTTCGTTTTCGGCAAACAGCATCTCCGGTTTGCCTTCGGCCAACAGCCATCTCTTTCCATATTGCCAATGCTCGACCTCCGCGCAAACCCCCGTCGGCATATCCGCGGCCCTGCGCACTGTCGGCCGCCGCAAATCTTTGCCCCACGACCACGTATTCCGAAACCACAGCGTCGGCAGCACATGGAGTTCCGCAGCTTCTGGCCCACGATTGTGGGCTGTAATCCTGATCAGAATGTCTTCCCAATCGCTTTTCGCATACTCGATGAAAACATCAAAATAGCGGTTCTCCTGAAAGACTCCCAGGTCCACCAGTTCCAGTTCGCCCTGCTCCCGGCCTCGTTTTTGATTCTCCTCGAGTAATTGCCGGTAGGGAAACTCCGCCTGCGGATATTTGTACAACATCCGCATGTAGCTGTGCGACGGCGTGGAATCTAAGTAGAAGTACTGCTCCTTCACATCCTCGCCGTGGTTGCCTTGGTTGCCAGTTAGCCCGTATAACCTTTCTTTCAGAATGGGATCGCGCCCGTTCCATAACCCCACCGCCAAGCAGATCAGCTGATGGCGGTCACAGATTCCCCCAAGACCATCCTCTCCCCAGCGGTACGTTCGCGCGTGCGCGTGCTCAAATGGGAAATATTCCCATGCGGTCCCATCCGGGCTGTAATCCTCCCGGACGGTCCCCCACTGCCGCTCCGATAGATACGGTCCCCATCTCTTCCAGTGCTTCTTACGCTGCCTGGATTCCTCCAGGCGCAGGTCTTCCGTGGTCGCAGCTCTGGCCATAGCGGGCCCCTTCTGGCGAAAATAGGCATCCATATTCGCATCATTGTGGACGTAAGAACCAGCGCCAACTGAAGATGGTTTCCTGGCTACGTTGGCGGTGTTCACCCGGGAAGCAGTCGCGGGTCCTTCTCATCCGGAAATCGGTGCAAGTCAAAGCTATCGTTTTGTTTATCACCACCCATGTGCCTTCTGGCACGGTCACGTGGTCCTCAGACACGCCTGCGGATGCTAACGTCATTGCGAACGGCACTACCACCGCTCTTGCCGCCGCTTTTGCGGTCGGCACGCCCAACATCAAGGCAAGCGAGACTATTCACCATTGGTAGGGGCGGCGTACCTACGTCCCAGTCGTCGGTCACCGTCGGTATAGGCCGCGACTTTGTGACCTTCCACAACGCTCCGTGAAGAACGCTTGCAGATAGAGGCGAACTGCGCTGAGTTCCGCTTATTTAAGAACTGAGCCCAACTCAAATCCGAAAGGGGGTGGCATTCGCCACCCCATTTTTTTTTGGGCTCAATGTCCCAAAATTCTGACGCGAATCTAGTCCAACCTATTCTCCTGCGCTTACAAACTGCCCCCCCAGTCACTCTCCGTACGGCACCCAGATGTTTTTCACCTGATAGCCATGCTCGAGATACCAGCGCCCTTCTCCCTGCCCCTCATCGAAGAAATCAATCTCCCGTCCTTCATTGGTCCACACCTGTTTCAAGTTCCCCGTCGACAGTGCCTTCGCCGCAGCGCAAGTCTCCGCACCTCCGTAACACCAAATCGCGTCCAAATCGTCATGTTCCGCCAAAACTTTCAACAATTCGCTCACCCGACCCGTCACCAGGTTCACCACTCCGCCTGGCAAGTCGCTCGTTTCGAAAACTTGGTAAATATCTCCGGCAATTAACGGATAGCTCTCGCACGGCACGGCCACCACCGCATTCCCCGCCGCAATCAACGGCAACACCAGCGAGAAAAATCCCAGCAGCGGCGCTTGCGCGGGGCAGATTACGCCTACTGTCCCTACCGCCTCATTCATCGCAATCGAAATATTTCGGAACGGCGGATTATGTACGGCTCCATCGAATTTGTCCGTCCATGCCGCATAAGAAAACAACCGTTCCACGCTCAGCTTCACTTCCAGCGAAGCCTGTTTCTTTCCCACCGCTCCTGCCAATCGTCCGGTAATCTCTGACGCGCGTTGCGACAAATTTTCTGCGACGTAATACAACACCTGCGCGCGATTGTGCGCCGTGGTTCTGGCCCAAGACTCCGCTTTGCGTGCCGCCTCCACAGCGTTCCGAATATCTTTCCGGTTGCCCAGCGGCGATTCCCCAAGAAACTTCCCGTTCTTCGCCCGAATCTCCACGCTGTACCCCGAATCCGGTCTCACCTGCTTCCCGCCAATGTAAAGCTTCACGGTTCGATCCATCGTCGGACTCGCCACCTCCGCCTCTTCTCCACGCTTCGCCGAGCCACCGCGAATTGCCGGCGCCTTCCGGAACCACGCCGGTTCCAGATATTCTCGCAAGCCTTCCTTCCCACCTTCGCGACCGTATCCACTCTCGCGATACCCGCCGAACCCGCACGCGGCGTCGAACAAATTCGTGCTGTTTACCCACACGACTCCGGCTTTGATTTGCGCCGCGGTCTGTAACGCGACGTTGATGCTCTCGCTCCAAACGCTCGCCGCAAGTCCGTAAACTGTGTTATTCGCTAGTTCCACCGCTTCCTTTGGTGTCCGGAACGTCATCGCCGCCAGCACCGGCCCAAAGATTTCCTGCTGCGCCACTACCGATGTCGGATGCACATTGCTCAGCAATGTCGGCTTGTAGTACAGCCCGCGCGCTGGCATTAACACTTCCGGCTGCCAGCACGTCGCTCCTTCGGCTACGCCCTGCTTCACCAGCCGGTCGATTCGTTCCAACTGCACTTGCGCCACGATCGCGCCGATGTCGATAGCCTTGTCCAGCGGTGCGCCGATGCGCAACGTGCTCATCCGCGCCTGCAGTTTCTTCGTCAACTTTTCCGCGATGCTTTCCTGCACCAGCAACCGCGAACCCGCGCAACATACTTGTCCCTGGTTGAACCAGATCCCGTCCACCAATCCTTCGACGGCGCCATCCAAGTCTGCATCTTCAAAAATTACGAACGGCGATTTTCCCCCAAGTTCCAGCGACAACTTCTTGTGCGTTGCCGCCGTGGCCTTTCGAATCGCTCGTCCGACCTCCGTCGATCCCGTAAACGCAATCTTGTCCACGTCAATATGCTTCGCCAGCGCTTCGCCGGTCGCCCCATCTCCGGTGACAATATTCACCACCCCCTTCGGCAATCCGACCTCAGTACAAATCTCCGCGAACGCCAGGGCCGTCAGGGGCGTATACTCCGCCGGCTTCAACACCACTGTGTTCCCCGTCGCCAGCGCTGGAGCGATCTTCCACGCCAGCATCAGAAGCGGAAAATTCCACGGAATAATCTGGCCCACAACGCCGCACGCCTCATAGCCCGGAAATTCCCGTTCCACCAGTTGCGCCCAGCCCGCGTGGTAATAAAAATGTCTCGCCACCAGGGGAATATCGATGTCGCGGCTCTCGCGGATCGGTTTTCCGTTATCAATCGTCTCCAACACAGCCAACCGCCGCGAATGCTTTTGCACCTGCCGCGCTAGCGCGTACAAAAATTTGGCCCGCTCGTGTCCTGTCAGGGCCTGCCAACTCTCCAACGCCCCGCGTGCGGCCTTCACCGCCGCATTCACATCCGCAGCGCTCCCCTGCGCGACCTCGGCGATTTTTTCTCCCGTCGAAGGGTCCACGGTCTCGAAATATTTCCCATCCGCAGGCGCCCTCCACACTCCGCCAATAAAATGCCCAAACCGCCGCTTGAACTTGTCCAGCCACTGCAGCGACTCTTTCGGGTCTTCCGGTGCCGGCCCGTATTCCATGGTCCTGAATTTTTCAACGACGCTCATCTCTTCTCCGCTCTGATGCGATCTCTTCTGCTTTTTTACTCTGTCACTCCTTTGCTTCTAGTCAGCATCCAGCCTCATTCTCCCCTGCAGCGCGCGCCTACAGCAGCACGTGGCTCTTGGTCCGCCGGGTCTGCCTTATTCCCTAGGGTTCGGAGCTTCAGCTCCGACTGGAACATCAGGAAATAATCAGGCATCATCCCGCCGAGGAACTGGTTCTGCGCTCCCTACGCTTTCTTCTGCATCTTCTCCCGCCACGTCTCCAGACGCTTCAGAATAAACTTCAGACGCTCCCGCCCCCATTTCGTTCGCCCAATCACTTTTTCAATATCGACGAACATCATTTCATCGCCCGATTTCTCCCGTAACTCCTCCAGAAAGGGATACACCTTCCCGAAGATCACAAACATCTCCCCGCTGAACGAAGGTCGCAGGAACAGCTCCTCATTCAGCGCCCCCTCCAGCACAAACGACGCTGCCATCGACCAGTAACTCGGGACTTGTCGCAGCCAGTTGTTCTCCTGTGTTCCCATCGAGTAGGCCACCTTCATAAAGTCATCCGCGCCATTCGGCCAAAACTCCCCCAGCCACCAACTCCGCGCCTTCCGCAGTTCCACCTCTCGTCGCAAATCATAAAGTTGCAGTATCAATTGCGCATCTTTCGCCGTCGCCTTCGCCATCCCATCCTCCTCAGTAAACTGAAGTTCGCTCCGACTCTTCCCTCTTCTCTTTCACTCTTATACTTCCTGACTTCATTTCCGCGGATTGCTCTGCTTCCATTTCTTCCTTACTTCTTCTTCACGCGATCGGATGCCGATATTCCGCCGAGTACCTCCCCGTCGCGTGAAATTCCAATTGCCGCTCAATATCGCCCAGCATGCTGCTCGCGCCCAACCGGAACAGGTGCGGCTCCAGCCAGCTATTCCCCAACTCCTCCTTCATCAGCATCAACCATTCCACCGACTGCTTCGCCGTGCGAATTCCTCCTGCCGGCTTGAATCCCACTGCCATCCCTGTCTCTTCTGCGTATTGCCGAATGGCCCGTGTCATCACCAATCCCACGGGCAACGTCGCATTCACGCTTTCTTTTCCCGTCGATGTCTTAATAAAGTCCGCGCCAGCCATCATCGCCACCAGGCTCGCCCGTGCCACGTTGCGCAAAGTCATCAGGTCGCCCGTTCCCAGAATTACCTTCAAATGTGCAGGTCCGCACGCATCCTTAAACGCCACAATCTCGTCATACAGCCGCTGCCACTGCGCACCAAACACATGCGCCCGGGTGATCACAATATCGATTTCCTGCGCACCCGCCTCCACCGACCGCCGAATTTCCGCCAGCCGATCCTCAAACGGATTCAGACCCGCAGGAAATCCCGTGGACACCGCCGCCACATGAATCTTGGTGCCTTCCAGAGCCCGCCGCGCCGTTTCCACAAACAGGTGGTATACGCAGACGGCTCCCACTTGGATCTGTAATTCCTCAATTCCCAGTTTTTCCACGATTTCCGGCTGAATGGGCTGTTTCGCCTTCGCGCAAAGACGCCTCACTCGTTCGTCCGTGTCATCTCCCGAAAGCGTGGTCAAGTCCATGCACGTGATCGCCCGCAGCAACCACGCAATCTGCCAATCCTTCTTCACCGTACGCCGCGTTACAAGCGTCGCCGTGCGCCGTTCCACCGCACTGGTGTTCGCACGCACGTTTTCTAGCCACTCCAGGTTCAGAGACGTTCCTCGGTTTGCAGCCAGTGGACGCCCACCCATCACCGCAATCGTCTCCTGCGGCGAATGCTCCCGCGCCTCCACAATTCGGTTTCCGTGCCGGTCCGTTATTTCTAACCGCGGCTTAATTTCCCCGCTCATTTTTGTTCTCCAATGCTCTTCTAAGGGCCGACTTCTGCGGCGGTCCGCTCTGCGATATACAGCCGGCTTACTGCCAATTCTCTCGCTTGCAGTGCCGGCTATTTGACTCAGGTTGAGGCTTACTCCCAACTCTCTCAGCAGAGCAAGAGCATACCATTCCGCCTAAACTCGCGCGAGCATCCCCGAGTTCGCGCGACCTCGCTCCGGGATTTGCTCACGTTGAGCAACAATACGCAACCAAACTGGAGCTGGGAACACGGCAGCGAGGAGGACATCTTTGACTAATTTTGTAGACTCTCGAGTTCAGTCCGCGGCGTCGTCCTATGGATCCAGATTTCAGCCGCCATCAAGTGGAGCACGAACCCGATCCAGGATGCCGTCCCGAAGAATTGATAGGCAGTCATCCCGGAGAACCGGCTTGTCGCGAAGAACATTCCGATGATCGGCCGGATTGTCGCCACGGCAAGTCCAACGGCGAACGCTCGAATCATCCACTCGCGATGCATGTCAATTTCATGGCGCCGAATATGCCGGAAGGGTCTCCCTAGCGCAGATAAAAAAGCCGTCGCGGCCGCTTGATTGAATCCACGATGGCGGGCATTGCAAAGCTCATGCTCATGCCCAGCGCTGTCACGCCGATCACTCCGCCGCAAACCACAAGAACCCACCCACTCCACCGATGCCATCGTAGGTACCGCTCGCGAATCGTCGAACTGAATTGCAATGGCCCCAGGATCAGAGAAAGTAATCCAGGAAAATGCAATTCCGATCACGGTCAGAAATGTCATTGTGCTCCAAAGCGCGCGCCGAAAACGGGCACCAGTCTTCACCTGATCTGTTACGTTGTCCGTACTCGCTTTATTTCAAGTTGTCTGTAAAACTGGCCGCCGCTAACCTAAGTGCTACGGTGACAAATGGATGGGGCTGGACATAAAAACGGTAGTTGCGTGCATCTTACGAGAAGCAATTTATCTTCGCCAAAAGAGGCTCGATGAAACGCGCATCCCTTTCGCTCCTGCTCGCAATCCTCATTTGCATGCTCGCTGTCCCCTCTCGGGCTCAGTCCATTCCCCCCATAAAAGCCAAAGCCTTGGACGATGCCGAGGTGATTCTCCCTAAACCCGACGACCAGCAACTCCTGATCCTCATCCTCGGCTTTTCTCATAAGAGTGGCGACGCGTGCGGCGGTTGGACCAAGCGCGTAGCATCGGACTACACTTCCGACCCACTCGCCACCTATTACCAACTCGCTGAACTCCAGGGCGCACCCTCTATGGTCCGCGGCATGATCCTTCATGGCATGCGTAAGGAAGTGCCGGCCCCGCAGCACTCCCACTTCGTGCCCCTTTTCGATCATGAAGTTGATTGGAAAAAGGCTGTGAATTTCTCCGCGCCCGACGACCCTTACATGCTGATCGCTGCTCCCGATGGCCACATCCTTTGGCAAACCCACGGCCCCGTTTCGGATTCTGCCTACGCCGACTTCAAATCGGCAGTCGCAAAGCTCGTCGGAAATCCAAAACCCTCCTGAACCCGTGTTGCATTGGTAGCGAACCCTACCCCTTCGCCAATTCTCCCACCGCTTCCCTGAAAAGGACGGTGTGCCGGTCGATGTCCCCTTCTGTCGTCTCTGGACACATCAACGCCATGTTGTGAAACGGCGTCAGCAGCACTCCTCGATTCAGCGCATATAAATGCAAAAATCGCTCCAACTCAAAATCCGCCGCGGCTGCCGATTCTCCGCCATTCCGCGGCGCCTTCTCACAGAACGTGTACTCCGCTCGGCATCCAAGTCGTTGCACGTTCCAAGGGAGCCCGACACCTTGAATTGCCGAGGAAACTCCCTCATTGAATCGCTTCGCCAAGGCAATCATCTTCTCGAAGTTTTTCGCCGTCAGCACATGCTCTAGCGTCGCCCGCATCGCGGCCAGGGATAGCGCATTTCCCGCTAGTGTTCCACCAATTCCGCCCACGTCGCAATCTTCCAGTTGAATCCTCGCCGCGATTCGCTGGGCCACCTCTTCCGTGCACCCATAGGCCGCGCCGGGAATTCCGCCCCCGATCGCTTTCCCGAACACCAGCATGTCCGGCTCTAGTTTCCATTCCGCCGTGCACCCGCGCGGCCCCGCACAAATCGTATGCGTCTCGTCCGCAATCAACAGCGCCCCGTAGCGCCGCGTCAACTCTCGCGCTGCTTTCCAATAACCCTCGTCCGGCAGAATGATTCCCACGTTCGTCATGGCCGGTTCGGCCAGAATGCACGCGACGTCATGATGCTTCAGTGCCTCTTCCAGCGCGCTCAAGTCATTGAACTCCACCACGCGCGTCGTCTCCGCCGGATTCACGGGTGGTCCGATATTCCCCCGGCGTGGCCCCACCACTCCATCGTGCAATCCGGCAAACGACTCATCCACCGTCCCGTGATAGCAGTAATGCAACACCAGAATCTTTGACCGCTGCGTAATCTCCCGCGCAATTCGAATAGAAAACCGGTTCGCGTCCGTCGCCGTCAAAGTGAATTGCCAGTACGGCAAGCCAAACCGCTTTTTCAAATCTTCGCCCACAAACAGGGCATCTTCCGTCGGCAACATGAGCGTGATGCCATCTCTCACTCGTTTCGTCACCGCTTCCACCACGACATCCGGCGAATGCCCCGTCATGGCTCCCGTATCGCCCAGGCACAAATCCACATATTCGTGACCATCCACGCAAGTAAAATGCGCCCCCTTTGCCTTCTTCACAAACACAGGGAATGCTCCAGCCCACTTTTTCATCCAGTTCATCGGCACTCCGCTCAGCAGCGACTTCTGCGCCCGCCCGTACAGGGCCGCCGAACGCGGATGCTCCGACACGAACAATATCTCTTCGCGTTGCCGTTTGATCTCCAGTTTCTCTCTGCCGATCTTCATCATTGAGTGCACCTGTGTATGCACGTTATCCCGAGCGTGCGTCTTTTGCCCGCGAAGGATCTCAACGTCAACTCCTTGTGAAGTGAATCGGGAACACTCTCTTAGCGCAGTTCGTGAATGATTTCCTTCGCCGCGTTCGCGCCACACGCCCCCGTCAATCCATTCCCTGGATGCGTCCCATTCCCGCAGAGAAACAATCCCCGTACTGGCGCTTGATATCGCGCCCAATCCAACACCGGCCGCATGGTAAAGATCTGATCCAGCGCCAATTCTCCATGGAAGATGTGCCCACCGGAGTAGCCATACGTTTCTTCCAAGTCCACCGGCGTAATCACGTGTGCGGCTTCCACCAGGTTCGCTAAATTCGGTGAATAGGCTCCCAACGTCTTGATCACCGTATTCACCAACTCGCCGCGCCGCTCGTGCCAGTTTCCTTCCCTTAACTGGTAGGGAGCAAACTGAAAGTAAGCGGAAAGGACGTGTTTGCCGGTGGGGGCAAGCGAAGGATCCAACAGCGTCGGAATCGTTATGTCCAGATAGGGCGCGGAAGAAATCTCACCATACTTCGTCGCGTCAAACGCCTTCTCCAGATAATCAATCTCGTGCCCGATGTGAATTCGCCCGGAAAGCGCCTCGTGGAATCCGTCTGGCCCCACAGCGTTCGCAAGCGAAGGAAACGTCGGTAAATCGCCTAGCGCCAGATGCACTTTCGCCACATTTCCCCGCGCGCGAAAATTCTTGATCCGCATGGTAAACACGGGATCCAGAACCGCCGGCTCAAGCAAATGGAAAAACGTCCGCTTCGGGTCGACGCCGGAAACCACCGCCTCGCACGCGATCTCTTCTCCATTCGCCAAAGCTACTCCGGTCACGGCACCACTCTTCGTCCGGATCTGCGCCACCTCCGCATCCGTGCGAATCTCGGCACCTGCTTTCTTGGCCGCTTCGGCAAGCGCCCGTGAAAATTCGCCCAGCCCTCCTCGCGGAAATGTCGCTGCGCCTACTGGGTGTGGATCCCCTGCCGCTCGCAACAGCAGTATGGCAGTTGAACCCGCCGACCAGGGGCCCAGATTCGCTCCGAAAATCCCTCGCGCCGCAATCACCGCTCGAAGCAATTCTGTCTCGAAGAATTCCGCGACGAAATCCGCCACCGCCATCGGACCATAGCGCAACAGGTCCAGCATCCCCTTCTTTCCCAAGCGCCGGATTCCGCGCCCGGTCTTCAACAGGTTCCACAAATCCTCTGGCGAAGGCTTGTCGATTCCCGGCGGCGTAATTGCTGCAATCTGGCTGAACACTCCGGCGATTTTTTCAAGTTCCTTCGCGAATTCGGCGTACTTCGCGCCATCCTTCGCCGACAAATGCGAAATCGCGCCTGCCGTTTTTGCCGCGTCATCGTAAAAGAGCAGTCCCCGCCCGTCGGGCGCCGGCGCAAACACACGCGGGTCCGGCCGGAAGATCTGCAGGTTGAATTTTTCGAGCTGCATCTCTCGCGCAATGTCCGCACGCAGCGGACCCAGCGTGTGCGCCAGCGTCGATACTTTGAACCCTGGATGGAATTCCTCGCTGACCGCTCCCCCACCCACCATCGAACGGCGCTCCAGCACCACCGGCTTGAAGCCGCCCTTCGCCAGATAAAACGCGGTGATCAGCGCGTTGTGACCACCGCCAATAAGCAGCACTCTCTCTCCGATAGGCATGGTCAGTTCGCCGCCTTCTTCCATTCTTTCAGGATGACCTGGCTTGCGATTCGTCCATTCGCTCCCATAATGCCTCCGCCGGGATGCGTCGCCGACCCGCACATATAAAGGTTATCCACCGGCGTGCGGTAATACGCCCAACCCGGCACCGGCCGCAGGAAGAACAATTGCTCGAGCGAAAGTTCGCCCTGGAAAATGTTCCCTTGGGTCAGTCCGAATTCTCGTTCCATGTCGAGCGGCGTCAGCACCTGCTTGTCGATGATCAGTTCCTTGATATTCGGCGCGTGCTCGGCAATCGTGTCGATCACGTTGTTCCCAAACGCTTCCTTATGATCGTCCCAAGTGCCTTCCGCCAACTTATACGGCGCGTATTGCACGAAACACGAGAGCACGTGTTTTCCGGGTGGCGCCACCGATGGATCCGTCAAGCTCGGCAACACCATGTCGATGTACGGCCTTCGCGAAAAATGTCCATACTTCGCATC
>Ga0181526_10003574_pt1 | contig 12604 bp, 9 predicted proteins | sample PEATcosm2014_Bin_35_FD_119750 | JGI IMG/M metagenome (GOLD analysis project Ga0181526, IMG submission 119750) | Peatland microbial communities from MTU Mesocosm Facility, Houghton, MI, USA - PEATcosm2014_Bin06_30_metaG | ecosystem: Environmental > Terrestrial > Soil > Wetlands > Peat | place...
CGAGGAGCGCGGAACCTTTTCGCGCAGTTTCTTGCCGGCGGCCAGGCGATGCTTGGCGGACGGGCGTGGTGTCGCAGCTTTTTGGTGGAAGAGTTTCACGTTGGCTTGCGGCGATTGTTTATCTGCCGGGAGTGGAATGTCAATCCGGCAAATGAGCAGTGAAAACCTGCGGCCAAAAATAAGCTGGACGGGCGGAGACAAGCAGCGCCCCGACCGCCGACATTGGCGCCGGGAGCCGCGGTGCGGCGGCAGTCTCTTTCGATACAGGGGATTGGGGGAATGGGCGTATCATGGGCTGTTTGGAGTCAAGCCCATTGATAAACGAGGAGGCCCGATATGAGTCCGAAGAACAACAAGAGCGGTCCCAGCTACAATCAACTGGAAGCGGGCGTGAAATCGGCCCGGCCGATTCAGCATCAACATGCTGCCGAAATTCAATCCTACGGGAAGATAGCTAAGTTGCCGATCGCGCTGGACGAGAAAGTTTGCGCGGCAAGCGCCGAAAACCTGAACCAACTTCTTGCGGACACGATGACGCTCCGCGACATGTATAAGAAACATCATTGGCAGGTCGCGGGTCCTACGTTTTACCAATTGCATCTGCTCTTCGATAAGCACCACGGCGAGCAGGATGAGCTTGTGGACACCATCGCCGAGCGCATTCAATTGCTCGGCGGAATCAGCATTGCAATGGCGGCGGACGTTGCGGAGACGACCATGATTCCGCGTCTGCCGCGCGGCCGGGAGGAAGCGCCCGTCCAAATCTCGCGGCTGCTGGAAGCTCACGAAATTATTTTGAAGGAAGCGCGCACCATGGCCAGGCAAGCCAGTGAGTCCGGCGACGACGGAACGAATGATTTGCTCGTCTCCGATGTGATCCGCACGAACGAGCTGCAAGTGTGGTTTGTGGCCGAGCATCTTGTGGATGTACCACTGGTTCGGGCCGAGCGAGGGAAGGCTGCTGCGGGAGGGGATTGAGGAGTTCGGTCAAACCACGCGGTAGCGTTGCGGGGAACGCAGATGACGGGGCGTCTGCTTGAGAGACGCCCCGTCACGCGGCGATGGATGAATTGTTTGCTTAGCGCGTGCCGGCGGCTTTCCGCGTGGCCGGGGCCTTCTGAGCCAGAAAATCCAGCAGTGCAGGATTGACGATATCGGCGTGAGTCCAGAGGACGCCGTGCGGTCCGCCCTCGACTACGACCAGGCTGCTTCCCTTTACGGCTTCGTGCGTGCGTTTTCCGGTGATGGGCAAGGGAAGTATGCGGTCGGAATCGCCGTGAATCACCAGCGTGGGCACGTCAATTTTTGCGAGATCGCCACGGAAGTCCTCCAGCCACGCTGAAACGCAATCCAGAGTGCCTTTCGGAGATGCGCCAACCGCGACGTTCCAACTGAGTTGCACGGCTTGATCGCTGATGCGTTTGCCGCCAAGAACATCCACGTTGTAGAAATTCTGAAGGAACTTCGCAAGGAACGCGGGGCGATCTGCGACGATGGCCTGCTCGATGCCAGCGAATACGCTTCCCGGTGCGCCTTCAGGATTGTCTGCGGTTTGCAGAAGATACGGAGGAATCGCGGAGATGAAGATCGCCTGGCTGATGTGCTCGCTTCCGTAGGCGCCGAGGTAGCGGGCCACCTCGCCGCCGCCCATGGAAAAGCCGGCGATCGTCGCGTCGCGGAGATTGAGTTTCGTGATGATCTTGCGCAGGTCTCCCGCGAGCGTGTCGTAGTTGTAGCCCGAGGTGGGCTTGCTGGAATTGCCGAATCCCCTGCGATCGTAGGTGACGACGCGATAGCCCGCCGCGAGTAGGGCGGACGATTGCTTTTCCCAGGACGCGCCGCTCAGCGGCCAACCGTGAATCAGAATGACTGGCCTGCCTGCGCCGTGGTCCTCATAGTAGAGATCGATATTGCCCGAATTTTCTTCGCCGACGGTGATGTAAGGCATTGAGACGCTCCTTTGCGTACAGAGTTCGAGCCCACGACGCAGCCGAAATTATGTGATGCATGTGAGAGTTTCACGGACTCCAGATTATTTCTCTGTAAAAAATCGCTGACGCAAAGAGCGCGTCAGCGGATGCGAATTGTGGTCTCCAGCGGAAGATCGCGGGAGGATCCGCCGACCATGATTTTAACTGAGCCGGGGAGAATCGCCCAAGCGTGCGTTGTGACATTCCAATAGGAAAAGTCGCGCGCGTCGAGAGAAAACGTAACGTGCTTGGTTTCGCCGGGCTTTAAATCCGCTTTGGCGAAGCCTTTGAGTTGCTTGGGCGGCTCGGGAACGTCGGCGGTGCCGGGCAGGCCAACGTAGAGTTCGGCGATCTCTGCGCCAGCCACTGTGCCGGAATTCGTGACGTCGAACTCGACGCCGATTGTTCGCGGCGAATTTTCCTTGAGCGCAATTGCGGTAGGTGCGACGCGGAGATTCTTGTAGGTGAACGTTGTGTAGGAGAGCCCGAAGCCGAACGGGAAAAGCGGCTCGATGTTTTGCGCGTCGTAGTAGCGATACCCCACGAAAATGCCTTCGGTATACCGCGCGACTTGATCCACACCGGGCCACTGAGCGGGCGTGTGTGCCGGTGTGTCGTTTAAATTTTTCGGGAACGTAATCGGCAATTTGCCCGAAGGATTCACGTCGCCAAATAGAATTGCTGCGACCGCGTTGCCGTCTTCTTCGCCGGGGTACCAGGCTTCAAGCAGCGCGGGGACGACGCCGACCCACGGCAGAAGCATCGGCGAGCCGCTCTTCAAGACGACGATCGTCCGCGGATTCGCGGCGGCGACGGCATTCACGAGCGCGTCCTGATTGCCGTCGAGCGTGAGTGGATGATCTCGGCCCTCGCTGGCGACGTCGCCGACCATCACAATGGCGACATCGGCCGAGCGGGCGAGTGCGGAGGCCTGCGTGAGGTCGCTGCCATCGGCGAAGCTGACGCTGATGGTGGAGCCGGCGCGATTCTTAATTCCCTCCCCGGGCGCCACGGTGTACAGCGGAGTGACGTGCGAACTGCCGCCCCCGCCGGTGTTGGCTTCCTTCGCGTACGGGCCAATGACGGCGATCGATTTCAAGTGCGAAGTGTCGAGCGGAAGAATGCCTCCCGTATTCTTGAGCAGCACGATTCCGGCTTCAGCGATACGCCGGGCGATCTGGCCGTCTTGCTGGGCCGGAAGGGGTTGCGGAATCGGCGCGTGATCGAACAGTCCGAACTGCATCATGGCCCGGTAGCGGCGGACGAGCGCTTCGTCCACGAGTGACACCGGGATCTCGCCGGCTTCCACCGCGGCTTTCAGCGGATCGCCGTAGTAAAGCCCGGTGGGCATTTCGAGATCGAGTCCGGCCTGCAGCGAACCGGCCGTACTGTGTGTCGCACCAAAATCGGACGTGACGAACCCTTGGAATCCCCATTCCTTGCGCAGAACCTGGCGAAGGAAGAAATCATTTTCGCAGTCGTAGACATCGTTGACGCGAGGGTAGGCGCACATGACCGAAGCCGAATGGCCGACCTTGATGGAGGTCTCAAAGGCGGGAAGATAAATTTCGCGCAAGGCGCGCTCGTCGATGATTTCGTTCACGACGAAGCGATCGGTCTCTTGACTGTTCGCGGCAAAATGTTTGACGTTGGCGAGTTCGCCCTTGCTCTGTATCCCCTGGATGTTGAACGCGGAGAGTTGGCCGGTGAGATAGGGATCTTCGCCGTAGCCTTCAAACGTGCGTCCGTTCTGCGGCAGCCGCGCGATATTGATGGTCGGCGCTTCGAGCAGGCTATTGCCGATGTCGAGCGATTCGGCGCCGGCAACTTCGCCGTATTGGCGCGCGAGTTGGATGTCCCACGTTGCGGCGAGCGCGATGGGCGAGGGCAGGGCGGTAGCGGGTTTCTGTGTGCCTGCGCCGCCGGGACCCGCGCCGGCGGGGCCATTCGTGACGTCGAAGTCGGGGATGCCAAGGCGCGGAATGCCAGGGACCAGGCGGTAGCGGTCTTTGTCATGGATGCCGTGCATCTGTTCTACTTTTTCATCGAGCGTCATGCGGCTCACGACGGCACGCGCGCGTGAATCTGTGTCCTGCTGCGATGCAGCCGATATGCCGGCTAAGAGCGTCGTGGCGACGGCGCAAACAATCAGGGTGAAAGTACGCGCAGAGCGGGGAGACCGGGCGGGGACATTGGGCGCCTGCATCGAACGTGCCTTGCCGAATTGGATTCGCATTTCAGCTCCTCTCGGAACTCTAAGCGGAACGCCCCCAGCGCGAGGAGCCTTCGCGGAAAGGATAACAGCGTCGGCCGACTTCTTCGAACGGGCGAAAACATGGAATCAGCTTGTACCGTTGAGGCGCGACGATATTTCCTTTGCCCCATTTTCTATCGATGTGGCGAACGCGTGAATTTTGTCGCGTCCGATCCGCGTCTGGGGGCCAGAGACGCTGATTGCGGCTATGGCTTTGCCGGTCTCATTCAGAATTGGAGCGGCGACGCAGCGCGCGCCGAGTTCGGCTTCCTGATCATCTAGTGCGTAGCCCTGCCGGTGCACCTTCGCAAGCTCCTTGCGGAAGCGCGGTCCGTCGGCAATAGTGCGCCGTGTGAACCGCTCAAAGGTCAAAGAGGCCAGCAGCTCCTCGCGATGATCCGTGGGGAGGAATGCGAGGATCGCTTTGCCGAGAGCGGTGCAGTTGATTGGACGCCGCATACCCGCCTGCGAGCCCATGCGAAACGTGTGGGCGCTCTCGATCACGTCGAGGTAGAGAATATCGTGGCCTTCCACCACGGCGAGATTCACCGTCTCCTTAGTCGTTCGCCACACTTTTTGGAGCACCGGGCGGCTGATCTTGCGTAGGGTCGCATGGAAGGCGATGCCCGCGCCAAGTTGGGAGAGGCGAGGACCGATGATGTATGCGCCGGCATCGTCGCGGAAGAGGTAGCCGGCGTTCTCGAGATGCGCCAGGAAGCGGTAGGCCGTGCTCTTATGAATGCCAGTCTGCTGGGCAATCTGGCGCAACTGCAATCCCGTGGAGGAGCTGTCGAGCGCTTCAAGGATGCGCAGGACCTTTCCAACAACCCCCACGGGGGCTGCCTTGGAATTTCGGGCTCGAATCATAGCGTGACTTGCAGAGCGCAGAAGCGAGTGGGAGGGAGGAAGGACCCTCAAACTTTATGTGGCGATCTGCCGGTGCCCCTTTCTAAAATCCGGTGATTGGCAATTCTCCTTCCGCTGAGGCGGATACTCTCAACTTCAACCTGGGGCGGAGGCTGCAGCACCCATGTTTTACATATTGAACCATGTTGAAGGCAAGTGAATTATTGCGGGGAGAAATGTCCGAAAGTTGCAGTGCGCGGCGTGTTGGAATGTTTCCGGGCTTCACGCCGGTGCGGAACGTGGGTGAGGCGGTGCTGTGCTGGTGAAGCGTTCATTTTGACTTCTAAAATTGCCATTCTTTAGTTTGAATCTTGCCAAGATTCTTGATAGAAGCCTGCTGTAGGATTCGTATTCAGAGCTTGCAGCACCCCAACTGCGACGTCGCTGCTGCCGGGCGCTCGGGCAGCTCCTGGACTTGACGGCCGCGGTGTCTGCAAGGAACTCCGGTCGGACGGGCGGCGACGTTCCTCCTAACGGCGCCGTCCCTCCCAGCCGGGGCTGCAGCCGAACGGGGCAGTGCCGCAGAGCTTGAATCGAGAGGAACGCAGGGGCAGGGGCCAATCTAGATCAGCGGGCCGACGAACCGAACCGCAGGCGCCGGGAACTCAATCCGTCTTTCAAAGAAGGGCTAACTTCTGTCTATTGGAAACAACACCTTGACCGGATTTCGGCTGGACGGCAAGTCAGCGGCAATTACCGGCGGCGCCAGCGGGATCGGCGAAGCGATTGCGCGAAGATTTGCGCTGCGGGGGGCCAGTGTTTACATCGTGGATCGTAGCCAGGATCGGGCCAAGGCGGTAGCAAAGTCCATCTGCGAGGCAGGTGGCGCGGCGCTGGCGGTTCCCTGCGATGTTTCGATCGTCGCGGAGGCACGGAAAGCGTTTCAAGACGTGCTGGCTCGGGGGCGGCTAGATATCCTGGTGAATTGCGCGGGCGTTGCGCACGTCGCCAACTTGGAAAAGACGACAGAGGAGGACTTCGATCGGATCTTTCGCGTGAACGTTAAGGGCGTGTATAACTGCATGCACGCGTGCATCGGGCACATGAAAGAGCAGGGCGGCGGAATCATTTTGAACATGGCGTCCATCGCGGCCACGGCGGGAATCGCGGAGCGCTTCGCCTATTCCATGAGCAAAGGGGCAGTGCTCTCGATGACGCTTTCCGTGGCGCGGGATTACATGGAGCACGGGATTCGCTGCAACTGCATATCTCCAGCGCGCGTCCACACGCCTTTTGTGGATCAATTCATTCAGAAAAATTATCCGGGCCGCGAAAAAGAGATATTCGAGATTCTTTCAAAGGCGCAGCCCGTCGGACGTATGGCGCAGCCGGACGAAGTCGCCTCGCTCGCGCTGTACTTGTGCTCCGACGAGGCGGCCATGGTCACCGGATCGGACTATCCACTCGACGGGGGATACTTCAACCTGCGCGGGTGACAAAGGGGAGCAAGGCGTCCAGCCGCCCAAGAACTCCGCACGTAGTGGAGAAGCCGGCTGGGAAGTTGTGGCGCCGCAAGCCATGGATCTAGGGCTCAAAGACAAAGTCGTTCTCATCACCGGCGGGGACAAGGGCATCGGCGGGGGGATCACCCGCGCGGTGGCGAAAGAAGGGGCCGTCCCCGTCATCGTGGCTCGCGACGTCAGTGCAATCCAGAAAATTCAGGATGAATTGAAAGCGGGCGGCTTCCGCAGCTTCGCAGTGACCGCGGAGCTTTCGCGGCCGGAGGAATGCGAGCGTGCGGTGCGGGAAACCCTCGTAGTCGCGGGGCGGCTCGACGCACTGGTGAACAACGCGGGCGTGAATGACGGCGTCGGCCTGGAGTCCGGGAATCCCGAAAAATTTGTAGTCTCGCTGCAGAAAAATCTTTTGCACTACTATTGCCTGGCGCACTACGCGCTCCCGGCACTGAAGGCCGCGCGCGGATCGATCGTCAATATCGGGTCGAAGGTCGCCATCACGGGCCAAGGCAACACGTCCGGCTACGCGGCATCGAAGGGCGGCATCATGGGATTGACGCGCGAGTGGGCGGTCGAATTGTTGCCGTTCAGGATCCGCGTGAATTCGGTGCTTCCCGCGGAAGTCATGACGCCGCTCTATGAACGTTGGATTCAAACGTTTCCCGATCCGAAAACGAAGCTGGCTTCGATCGTCTCCAAGATTCCGCTCGAGAAACGGATGACGACCTCCGAAGAGATCGCGGCCATGGTCGTGTTCCTGATTTCAAGCCAGTCCGGCCACACGACCGGCCAGCACATGATTGTGGACGGCGGTTACGTGCATTTGGATCGCGCATTGACCTAGAGAGGCCTTGATGCCTTCACAGACGACGCCCGGATCAAGCCAGAACAATACAGCGAGCGCTCCTCACGGGAGTGGGACGCGGCCACTTTTTCCGGCGGGCAATATTCTTCCATTCTTCTTGGTGACAACACTGTTTTTCCTCTGGGGCATTCCCAACAATCTGAATGACGTTCTCATCCGCCAGTTCATGAAATCTTTTGAGATCTCCCGATTTGAGGCAGGTTTGATCCAATTCGCGTTTTATCTCGGGTACTTCGTTCTGGCGGTACCCGCCGGTCTCCTGATGCGTAAGCTGGGGTACAAGGCGGGCTTCGTTACGGGGCTGCTTCTCTTTGGGCTGGGGGCGTTGCTGTTTTGGCCGGCGGCGTTGGCCGGACGCTACTCCTTGTTCCTGATCGCTCTGTTCGTCATCGCCAGCGGGCTGTCCTTTTTGGAGACGGGCGCCAACCCGTTTATCGCCCAAGCAGGCGATCCCGAAACTTCCGAGCGCCGCTTGAATTTCTCTCAAGCATTCAACCCCTTCGGCGCGATCACGGGCGCTCTGGTGGGCACGATCTTTATTTTTTCCGGCGTGGAGTTGAACCCGCAGCAGATCGCCGCGATGCAGGCCGCCCATACGTACCAGGCTTATCTAAAGCTCGAGACGCTCCGGGTCATTCGCCCCTACTTTGTCCTGGGAATTGTCGCCCTCGTGCTGGCCGCGCTCATCGCGCGGACGAAATTCCCCGCCATCGCGGGGGAGCACGAGTCGGGCGCGGGAAATGAGGAGCGGGGGCGGGTTCTCGATTTGTTGGGGCAGCGGCACTTTATTCTCGCAGTCGTGGCGCAATTTCTTTACGTGGGCGCGCAAGTCGGCACCTGGAGTTATTTCATTACCTACGTTCAGGACTACACGCACGAGCCGGAGAAGTTCGCGGGGTACTTTTTGACGGGAACTCTCGTCGCGTTCGGCGTCGGAAGATTCGCCTCCTCCTATTTAATGAAATTTATTTCGCCTGGGAAATTGATGGGGATCTACAGCCTCATTAATCTGGGGCTCGTCGGCGTGGGGGTTTTTCTGCCTGGATGGGTCGGGCTGTGGGCGATTTTTCTCACCAGTTTTTTCATGTCACTGATGTTCCCGACGATCTTTGCGCTCGGCTTGAAAGGCCTGGGGGCGAACACGAAGATCGCCGGCTCGTTGATCGTCATGGCTATCGTTGGCGGCGCGATTTTTCCACCCACCATGGGATTGCTCTCCGAAAAATTACACAGCCTTGCGGAAGCCTACGGATTGTTGCTGTTCGCGTATGCTTTTATTGCGTTTTACTCTTTTCTCGGTTCCCATGTGCGATTGAGTCCGCAAGAAATGGAAGCAGAGAAATAGCGCCGGGCCGATTAACTGGTTCCGAGTCCGGGCCTGCAATCGAATCGTTTTACGGAAGCATTTGGTGGATATCGGTCTCCAAACTTTTTACGTTGCAAAGGAGCATAGAGCTGCCATGAATTCAAAAAAAATGTCGCGGCGCGATTTGCTGGTTCATTCGGCTACAGCGATGGCCGCCGGGAGCGCGTTGTCCCTGTCCTCACTTGCGGCGACACCTCCTCAGCAACCTGCTGCTCCCGCGGCGACGCCGCCGGCTCCGGCAGCGCAGCCGACTCCGCAAGACGCGAACCGCGCGCAGCGCATGGCGTGGTGGCACGCCGCGAAATTTGGAATGTTCATTCACTGGGGCGTGTACAGCACGTTTGGACGGCACGAATGGGAAATGGAAAACGAGGCGGTTCCCATCGGCGAGTACATGGCCAACGCCGCGATTTTCAAACCCAAGCCGAACGCGCCCCGCGAGTTCGCCCGCATCGCGCGCGAAACCGGAATGAAGTACATGGTGATGACCAGCAAGCACCACGAAGGCTTCTGCAATTTCGACAGCAAGCTCACGGACTACTGTGCGCCCAAACAGGGGCCGGGACGCGATCTCGTTCGCGAGTATCTTGAGGCGGGGCGCGCGGAAGGCCTGCGCGTCGGCTTGTATTACTCGCTGATGGATTGGCACCATCCGGATGGCGCACTCGCCGCCACCAATGACGACGCGCGAAAACGTTTCGTTGAATACACGCACGGCCTCATCCGTGAGATCATGACCAACTACGGCAAAATCGACGTGCTGTGGTACGACGTTTCGTGGCCGCTCGATCCCGTCGCTTGGGAATCCGAAAAAATGAACAAGATGGTCTTCGATCTACAGCCCGACATCATCGTGAACAATCGCAACAAACTCGACGGGGATTTCTCAACGCCGGAACAAATGATCAAAGCCGAAACGGGCGGGCGCGCCTGGGAAAGTTGCATGACGCTCAACGACAGTTGGGGTTACCAGCGCGCCGACGACAATTGGAAATCGGCGAAGACCGTGATTCGCAATCTCATCAGCTGCGTGCGCGACGGCGGAAATTATCTTCTCAATATCGGGCCGCGCCTGGACGGTTCCATTCCCGAGGATTCCGTTCATATCCTGGGCGAAGTGGGCCAGTGGATGAAGCGCAACGGCGACACGGTCATTCAGTCCGATCTCTGCCAGCCGCGCACCTCGACGTACGCCTCGTTCACACGCAAGGGAAACACGCTTTATATGCACGTACACTTCTGGCCGGGCGATTACGTTGCCATCTCCGGATTGCAGAATCAGGTGAAATCCGCGCACCTCTACGCCACGGGACAATCCGTAAATTTCCAGCAGGATAAATTCCAGGTGAAGCTGACCGGCCTGCCCGCCTCAGCGCCCGACTACCCGATCACCACGATCGCGATCGAATGCGATGGCGAGCCGCAGCAGGACACGCTCTTCGTGCGGAAGAATAAGCCTCGCGCCGGAGTTTAACCCTAACGATTTTTCCCGGCGTGCCTCAGCACATCACGGCTTCGAGGCGGTGGCGATGAAGGCCGCCACGTTGGCCTTGAGCTTCACCAGGTCATCCGCGTGTAGATACATCATGTGCCCGGCATCGTAATATTTCAGCTCGATGTGATCCTGCAGGCTGGCCGGAAGTCCCAGATGGCTCATGGTGTATTCAGTGGAGAAAAAGGGCGTGGCCATATCGAAGTACCCGTTTTCCACCTGCACGCGCAGGTGCGGATTGGTGACCAGCGCATCCGCCAAGTCGGGCTCGACGTTCGGGGGCGACGTCGGATCGGAATCGCCGCCGGGGCCCTTGTGCTTCCAGTCCCAGGCCCCAAATGCGTCATCGCTCAGAATCATGTAGTCCTGATCCTTGGTGACTTGCAGATCCTGCCGCAGGTATTGGTTTAGCGCCGAGGTGAACGGCCCCGTAATCGCGGCTTCGACGGGATCGTAGCTCGCATACTCCTCAAGCAAATCCAAATTCGGACCGGCAAAGCGCGCGTCGTAGCGGCCGGTGGTCAGTCCGCTCGCGCGCTGCAGTTCGTCCATGAATTGCTGCAGCCTTACGCGGAGATTCGCCTTCGTCCAGTAGTCCTCGCTTAGACCGGTGAAATGCACCAGCTTCTTGATGACGGCCGCTTTCTCTTCAGGCGAGATGTTCGTGCCTTTCGCGAGAGCGGCTGCGTACTCCCCGAACGCGAACTGGCGCGCTTCGGTGAGAAATGGGGCGAGGTCCGCGGAGCGATCGGGGAGCGTCTTGTGATACCAGGCGACCGCGGCGTAGCTCGGGATATAAAGCTCGTAGGAAAGATCGGAGCCAGTATCGAATCCGATGGTCTCAAAATCCAGCACGGTCGAGATCATCACCACGCCGTTGAAGTACATGCCTTCATGGGATTGCAAATAATCCACCAAGGCCGCGTCGCGAAATGTTCCGTAGCTTTCGCCAATCAGAAACTTGGGCGAATTCCAGCGCAGATTGCGATTCACGTAGCGAACGATGAATTGCGCAATGGATTTCACGTCCTCATCAATGCCCCAGAAATCCTTGTTCTTCGCGTCGCCCACAGCCTTGCTGAACCCGGTCCCGACGGGATCGATGAATACCAGATCGGCCGCGTCGAGCAGGGAATTGGCGTTGTCTTCGAGCTGATAGGGCGGCGGCGGCGTGGCAGCCGCGTCGGACGTGACCACGCGCCGGGGCCCGAAAGCCCCCATGTGTAGCCAAACGGACGATGAGCCGGGGCCTCCGTTGTAGAGGAACGCCAGCGGGCGCTGGCTCGAATCCTTCACGTCGCTCCGGATGTAGGCAGTGTAGAACATGCTCGCGATCGGCTCGTCTTTCTCATTTTTCAGAATAATCGTGCCGGCGGTGGCCTTGTAAGGGATCGTTTGGCCGCCAATGTGGATGGTGTGATCCGTTACAGACGTTTCTTCCTTGGGAGTCTCGGGCGGTGCGGCGGGCTTCGGCGGGGCCTCCGCCGGTTTGGGCTCGGCTGGCGGCGCCTGTCCCCAGGAACGGACCGCTCCGCTCATCATAAAAAACGACGCTGCCACCACAATGCCCAGCATACTCAGTTTCTTCATTAGTTCCCTCGCCGATTGTGTTTTGGAGCAGAGCCTGTGGATCACCGCGAGCGGTTCGCCACGAGTGGAAAGCGCCCCAGAAGCTGGAAATTGTACTTCGCGCGGCGGCAGAAAGGAACCTACAATTGCCGTGACAACAGTCATTTACCCCTGAGTTCCGGAACCTCCCCCAGGCCCTCGCAAGGGGTCGAAGCTACCGCTCCGGGTGTGATAGCATCCAGATTCTTATGGGGTGTGCGCTGCGCCGCAGCGCATAGGGGCGGTTCTGAATGGCATCTGAGACGAGTCTGGGTTTGCCGCCGGCAATTTCCGTCGTGGTGCCGGTGCGCAACGAAGCTGAAAACATTGAGCCGCTGCTGGCTGAAATCCAAGCCGCCCTCGATGGCGTGGAGACGTTTGAAGTCATTTATGTGGACGACGGCAGCATTGACGGGACGACGGAGCTTCTGATTTCCGCGATGCAGGTCTATCCGGCGTTGCGCGTCGTGCGTCACGCGGAGCCTTGCGGGCAGAGCGCCGCGCTGGTCACCGGAATACGGAACGCGCGCGCGCCGTGGATTGTCACGCTGGACGGCGACGGCCAGAATGACCCGGTGGACATTCCCGCATTATTGAACGTGCTTCACGATTCCAACCAACCGTTCGCGCCGCAACTGATTTGCGGCAACCGGAAGCGGCGGCGGGACGCCTGGGTCAAGCGCGTC
>Ga0181526_10003581_pt1 | contig 12585 bp, 12 predicted proteins | sample PEATcosm2014_Bin_35_FD_119750 | JGI IMG/M metagenome (GOLD analysis project Ga0181526, IMG submission 119750) | Peatland microbial communities from MTU Mesocosm Facility, Houghton, MI, USA - PEATcosm2014_Bin06_30_metaG | ecosystem: Environmental > Terrestrial > Soil > Wetlands > Peat | place...
CCCGCCTGGCGCGGCTCGCGGCTACGGGCGAGGCGCCCGAAGAGGTCTGCAAGCCGCCCGAGATCGCCGACGTCGCGGCGCCCGAGCCGGCGCTCGTCGAGGCGTTCGCGCGCGTTCGCCCGCGCTTCGTCAGCCTCTATCGCGCGCTGAAGCCGGAGTTCGCCAAGGCTGGAGCGTCCGCCGCGCCGGGCCTCGAACCCTCCAAGCGCTTGTAGCCCCTGGTCAAACCTTTCCTAATTTGCGGCGCCTTGCTGTAGCCGCGCGCGCCGAGCGCGGCCGGCGCGTAATACCAGACCTCGCTGACAGCGACTCACTGAGGAAAACCCCAGAACCCAACGCCGTCATGGCCGGGCTTGTCCCGGCCATCCACGCGGTGAAGTCGATGAGATCGCTTCAATAATTGGCGCAACCGGACGGCGTGGACGGCCGGGACAAGCCCGGCCATGACGGTGAGAGGGCGTTTTCGGACAGGTCGAGTTCACCGACATTTGGTATAAGCGCCTTTTCTCGAGCGCCTCATCCAAGCGGAACCAACGCGGTCGGCGACCGCGTCTACAAATCCGCCCGGACATTCGCCCCTCTTGCCGGAAAGAGGAAATTTCCGTCGGCCGCCAAATTTTTTCCGCCGGTCTCGCCAACGGGCGCGCCCCGCCCCGTCGGCCAATTCGCCCGCCCCTCGCGATTGCAATTCGATTTCGATGACCCAATAATGCGGCCCCGGCCCGGATTGCGCATTTCCGTAACCGGAGCGATCGCGCGCCGGCAGGCAGGCCGCACAGTTGGGGGTGGGGAGAGGCGGAACGTCTTGCCGCTTCGCCCTGAACGCCGGATCTCGACGGTCGGAAAGCCTGAGGGGTTCGCTTGGCGCGGGGGGAGCCGTGGCGGATGCTCAGCAACCGGACCTGGGTCGACCGTTTTGCATCCTCAACGGCCATTCCGTCCATGTCGAGGAAGCCAAGGCGCAGATCGCGCGCGCCGCGTCCGAGCGCGGCGTCGATATCGAAGTCGTGGTGACAAAGCGCGGCGACGACATTGGCGCCTTGACCGCGCGGGCCCTTGCCGAGGGCCGCCGGCTCGTGGTTGCGGGCGGCGGCGATGGAACAGTGAACGCAGTGGCCGGGAAGCTGGCGGGCGCCGACGCCGCGCTCGGCGTTCTGCCGATGGGGACCTTGAATCATTTCGCCAAGGACGCCGGGCTGCCGCTAGGCCTCGATGCCGCGGCGCGAACCCTCTTCGCGGGCCGCGTCGCCGAGGTCGACGTCGGCGAGGTCAACGGCCGCGTGTTCGTCAACAACTCGGGCGTCGGCTTCTATCCCCACTTCGTCCGCCAACGCGAGGCGCAAGAGCGCCGCGGACACGAGAAGCGCGTCGCCTTCATCTTGGCTCTGAGGTCGGTCGTGAGGCGCTACTTCCGCCTTCGAATGGGGCTGCGCATGAAGGAAGCCGAGGCGCTCCAGCGCGTGACGCCGTTCCTGTTCGTCGGCAACAATCGTTATCACGCCGCGGGGCCCGAAATCGGAACGCGATCGACGCTGGATTCCGGCCGCTTGTGGGTCTGCACGGCGCCGAGCCTCGGGCGGCGTAACCTCGCCCGCGCCGCCCTGCGCGCGCTCGTCGGGCGCGAGCCCGACGAGGAGCTGAACGTCTTCGAGACCGAGGAGCTTTGGGTCGAGCCCGCGACGCCGCGGGCCAACGTGTCCTTCGACGGCGAGGTGGCGGTCATGGAGGCGCCGCTCCACTACCGGATTCGGCCGCGCGCGCTCAGACTTGTCGCGCCCGAGCGGCCCGTCGTCCATCGGCGTTTCCCGCCAGGGAGCTAGAGCCAGCATGGCCAGGGGAGGTCCCGACGAAAAGATCCATCCGGTCGGCAAGCTTGCGGCGGTCGTCGCCGCGCTGGCGGAGGACGGCGTCGCGCTCGAGGACGCGCTTCGAGCCGTCCAACTTTCGCCGGGGGCGCTCGCGTCGCCGAAGTCCAGGGTTTCCATTAATCAGATTCTCTGGATCTGCCGCGAAGCGATGGAGCGCTCGCACGATCCCTTCTTCGCCTATCGCGCCGGTTTGAGAATGCATGTGTCGACCTTTGGTCTCTTTGGTTTCGCGATTCTCACCAGTACGAATTTCCGCCAGACGGTGCGAATCGCAGCCAAGTACCACGAACTGACGACGCCCCTGGCCAGCATTTCCTTCAGAGAGGAGGCGGGATGCGCGATCTGGACCATTGATCCGGAGCCGCATCCGCTGATCGACGCCGCGCTCTACCGATTTCTCGTGGAGATGCAGTTCGGCATCCACGTGTCGTTGCATCGCGACGTGATGGGACCCGCATTCGAGCCAAGGGAGTTTCACGTCGCGTATGCTGCGCCTTTCGCCGCGGAAGGGTATCGCGAGGCGTTCCCGTGCGCGGTGCTGTTCAGTCAGCCGAGCAACGAATTGGCGTTCGACGCATCCTTGCTCGACGCCGTCCCGCCGCTCGGCGACAAGCTCACCAACCCGACAATCTTGAAGATGTGCGACAAGCTCTTGGAGGAGTTCGAGCTCCGCCACGGCGTCTCGGGAAAGGTGCGCGAAGCGCTGCTTGTCAATCTCGCCGAGCCGGCGCCCTTCGACGACATCGCCCGCCACCTTGGGCAGTCGCCACGCACGCTGCGGCGCAAGCTGCAGGAGGAGGGCGCTTCGATTCAGAAGTTGCGCGACGAACTGCGACTGCAAGTCGCGATCAAATACCTCAGAGACACCGATATGACGGTCGAAGAGGCGAGCGACGTGTTGGGGTTCAATGAGGCGGCGAACTTCCGGCGGGCCTTCGCGCGCTGGACGAACATGTCGCCGCAGCAATTCAGAACAATTTCCAGCAATGCGTAAAGCGATCGCGCCTCGGCTCTGGCGCGACGCGGAGCGCGCCGCGGCGGCCAAGATCGCACCGAAATTTGGCCGGCGGAGACCTTCCGCGCGCGAGCGCCCTCGTGGCACGATGCCGGCCTCGAACGGAAGAACCGTCAAAAGAGGAGTTGCGCCATGAGCCAACGCATCGATCAATTCCGAGAAGCGTTTCGCCTCAAGCTGATGCAGGCCGACAGCGATCTGTCGGCCCTGAAAGCCAAGATCGACGCGAAAGCGGAGACCGCCGAGCGCGACGCGCGCGCTTGCCTGGACGAGGTGACGAAGCGCATCGAACAAAGCGAGCCCAAGGTCTCGGCCGCCCGCGCGGAAGTCGAGAAGTGGGCGAAGGAGCAGAAGGCGGCCGCGAAGGGCGCCGCCGCCGCGTTGAAGGCCAAGGGCGAGACCGTTAAGCTGAAAGCCCGGGCCGAGGCCGCCGGACATTACGCGCTGGCGGCGGTCGACGTCGCCGTGGCGGCGATTGACGCCGCGGAACACGCGGCGCTGGAAGCGTGGCTCGCGCGTCGCGACGCCGACCACGCTCCGGGCAAGTAGGTCAATGCGATCCTTCGTCAGGCGCCGCATTGCGGCCTCGGGAAACGGAGGCCGCGCCGAGCAGCGCCCAGCGGGGGATTCGGCTGAACTCGTGGAGGCGGACGATGAGCGACGAAATTCAACTGCTGGTCCGATTGCCGCATGAACTCGCCCAGAATTGGGGCTGGTTTCTCGCGTTCGGGATCGGCGTGGCGGTCTTGGGTCTTGCGGCGGTCGTGCGTTCGTTCGCGGCGACCGTCGCGTCAATGCTGTTTTTCGGTTGGCTGCTGGTCGCGGCGTCCGGCATCGAAATCGCGCAGTCCGTCATGGTCGGACACTGGGCGGGATTCTTCCAGCACCTGCTGGCGGCGATCCTGTTCGGCGTCGCCGGTCTCTTGATGGTCGTGAAGCCGCGGCCGAGCGCCGAAGCGATGACCTTGTTCATGGCCGCGTTCTTCCTGGTCGGCGGATTTTTCCAGATCGTCGTCGCGGTGGCGCTCGCGCTGCCGGGTTGGGGCTGGCAGGTCGCCGACGGCTTCATCACCCTGGCGCTGGGTCTGCTGGTGATAGCGGAATGGCCGGCCTCGGCGCTTTGGGCGATCGGGCTCTTCCTCGGCATCGACCTCATCTTCTTCGGCTTCGCGTGGATCGCGATCGCCATCGGTTTGCGTTCATTGTGAAAGACCCGCGCCGGCGCGACCTCGGGCGCGTCGGCGCGCGAGCGTTGAACCCTCGACGATCAAGGAGGAAGTCATGACTGGAACAAGATTTGGCGGCGAACTCTCGCCGGGGCGCGATCTGCTGGTCGCCCTGCTGGCCCGCAACTGGTGGGCGATCGGCCTGCGCGGCGTTCTCGCCATCGTATTCGGCCTGATCGCGCTGTTTCTGCCCGGCGCGACGATGCTGTCGCTGGTGATCGTGTTCGCGATCTACGCGTTCGTCGACGGCGTTTTCGGCATCGTGAGCGCGGTTTGGGCGGCGCAGGCGGGCGAACGCTGGGGCCTCCTGGCGACCGAGGGCCTCGTCGACATCGCCGTCGCGGTGATCGCCGTGCTCTGGCCAGGAATCACGGTGATCGCTTTCGTGCTCCTCGTCGCCGTTTGGGCGATCCTTACCGGGGCCCTGGCGCTGGCGGCCGCCTTCCGGCTCCAGATCGAGGACGGTCGCTGGTGGCTGGTCGTGGGCGGACTCGTGTCGTTGCTCTACGGCGCGCTGCTCATCATTGCCCCGATGACCGGCGCGGTGGTGCTGACCTGGTGGCTGGGCGCCTACGCGCTGATATTCGGCGTTTCTCTCATCGTGCTCGCCTTCAAGCTCAAGGCGAGGCAGGATGAACATCGGCGCGCCTGACGACGCCGAACCGTGGTTCGAGACGATGGAGGCCCCGTTGTGCGTCAACCCGAAACGCCGGCGACGCCCATGAGCGGAGCGGAGCCCGAGGCCGCGGCGCCCCGTCCGCCAAGGCGCCCGAGCCTATGGGTCGGCGAGCTGCCGTTTATCGCTTTGCTCGTGCTGATCGTATTGGGCGTCGCCTATACGAGTTTCTCCAAGCAGCCGCTTGTCGGTTATTGGGAGTTCCTGGCGCCGCTCTTCGCCGCCGCGTGCGTCGCCGACGGCTGGCGGAGCGCCGGCGACCGCGCCGCGCGATCGCGTCTGGTCCTCACCCAAACGCTGCACTGGCTGGCGTTCCTGGTCGTGATGAATCTGCTGCTTTTGCCGAGCGTTCAGCGGGTCTTCACGGCCAACTCGACGGGGCTGGCGATCTTCACTTTGTTGACGCTCGGCGCCTTCACGGCCGGCGTTCACGTCCTCTCCTGGCGAATCTGCCTGCTCGGGTTGATCATGGCGCTGGGGATTCCAGCGATCGCCTGGATCGAAAACTCGGCGTTGATCTTCGTGTTAGCCGTCGTTGTCGCGCTCGCCATCGCCGTCGTCCTCTTTCGCTATTGGGGTGAAAAGCGCCAGCGATCGCACAGCGACGACGAGCGCGCGCCGCCCTAGATGTCGGCGATCGAAACGTCGCGATCGCGCACATTGAGGCGAGCGCGCTGTCGGGCTAGGGTCGCAAGGCGAGACTATCGACACCGGCCTCGGGCGGGCGTCGGAAGCGGAGAGAGGCCGGCTTCGGCGCGAGCGTACATCGGGCCGCCGGAGAATGGGCGCCGGCCGTTCGCGGGCGTGGGGCCGACCGCGAGTCAACAACGCGAGCCGGGCAAAGGACCAGATCCATGCGGATGACGGGCAACACCATTCTCATCACGGGCGGCGGCAGCGGAATTGGCCTTGCGCTGGCCAAGCGCTACGCCGCGCGCGGCAATCGCGTCGTCATCGGCGGGCGCCGCGCCGAAGCGCTGGCGGCGGCGAAACGCGACACGCCCGCCTTCGAGACATTGCCATGCGACGTGTCGAGCGAAGCGGGCCGCGTGGCGTTGGCGGAAGAGGCGGTCGCGCGCTTTCCGGCGCTGAACGCGCTGGTCAACAACGCCGGCATCGAGAACCGGCCGCCGCCGCTCTTGCAGCCCCAGGACTGGTCCGCGCACCGGACTGAAATCGCGATCAATCTCGAAGCGCCGCTGCATCTGACCATGCTGCTGCTGCCCCATTTGTCCAAGGCGCCCTTCGGCGCGGTCGTCAACGTCACGTCGGGCTTGGCCTTCGCCCCCGTCGCCGCCATGCCGACCTATTGCCTCACCAAGGCGGCGCTGCATTCCTTCACGCTGAGCCTGCGCCACCAACTCAAAAACACCGCCATCGACGTCGTCGAGATCGTACCGCCGGCCGTCAACACGGATCTGGGCGGGCCGGGCCTGCACACGTTCGGGGTCGATCTGGACGCCTTCGCCGACAGCATTTTTGCGCGGCTGGAGAAGGGCGAGACGGAAATCGGCCATGAGACGTCCGAGGCGCGGCGCGTGGCCAGCCGCCAGGAACTGGACGCGTATTTCGTCCAGATGAATGCGCGCTGGGGATGAGGCGGGCGATGACGGCTCATAGGAATTGGGCGCTGGCGGCGGCGCTCACGGCAGGGCTCACGGCGGGCGCCGCGCCGGCGCGAGCGCAAGTGAACCTTCGCGAACCCGACCCGGCGGTCTGGTTGCGCCAAGTCTACGATCTCTACCATCGCGCGGAAAAGTCGCCCGAGATGGATATTCAATCAGCCACCGAACTCTTTGCCAAACGAGCCTCGAAATCGCTCGCGGCGCTGCTCAAGAGGGACGACGATTGCACAGAGAAGGCGAAAATCATCTGCGCGCTGGACTGGGATTTCGTCATCGACGGCCAAGCCTGGACGCTGTCGAACGTCAAAGTCGGCGCCGCCGTCGTCGCCGGCGACAAGGCGACGGTGACGGTGTCGTTCAGGAACATGGCCACCGCCTGCGTCAACGTCTACTTTTTCGTGCGCGAGAACGGCCAGTGGAAGGTCGACGACATCGAAACCAGGAGCGGTTCCGATGCGCCGGTGCGGATCGCCAAGCTGCTGAGGGACTTCGATTATAGCCAGTGAGCGCCGAGCGCGGCGAGAATGGCGAACTCGGTCAAGAGCCCGTAGGCGCTCGCCGACCCCGTCAGCATCGGCGCGCGCAGGGCGTCGACCTACGGCCGCTCGATCGTCGCGACTTCGGACTGCGTTCCGTCGCGCCAGGTGATCTGCAGGTGGATCGCCCTGGTCCGGGGCGGCGCCCTCAGGAAGAGCTTGGCGTTCTCCGGCACGCCGAACGGGTCCTGGGCGTCGCACGCCGGCAGGTCGTAGCGTTGCAGCGGCGCGCCGGCGTCGAGCCCGTAGCGGATTTCGGCGATCGCGCAGCGATAGGTGACGAGCGTGGTGAAATAAACCAGCAGGCCCTGAAAATCGCGAAACTCGACCCAGTTGGTCGGCATCTGCTCGAGAATCTGCTTCTGCTGGCGAAACAGCGCCGCCTCGGGATCGAAACGGATCGGGAAGGGGCCGACGGCGCCGCCGTCCGGGGTTTCGTATCGCACCTCGATGATCGCCGCCGCGGCGCGGCTCGCCATCGGGAAGGACGGATTGGGCAGGCGCTGGCCGGTGCGCTGATCCAGGACGTCGAGCAGCCCCGTCGACTTGAACGCGCCGGCCTCGCCGATGCGGTAGGAAATCGCCGTGGCGGGCTCGGGCAGCGAAAGCGTCGCCGTCCATCCGGCGTTCGAACGCATGAAACTGGCGATCGGCGCGCCGGCGCCGACGTCGGGCGCGGCGGAGAGATGCGGGTCCGGCGTCAGCGCGGCGAGCTGCTGGCGCACCGGCGCCGCGGCGACGGGCGCGGCCTCGGCGGAAGCGGCGCCGACGGGCGGCGCGGCCGGTTCGGCGTCCGACAACACGACGTCGCCGACCACTTCGTCGTAATAGGCCGGGGTCTGCGCGTAGCCGACCCTGGCGGCGAGGTCGCGGACCCCGATCTGGGTCGCCTTGGCGATCTCGACCAGCGTCCGGCCGGGCTTGGCGAGCTCGCCGAGGAACACCCGGGTGAACACCGAATTCTTCTCCTTCTCGCCGACGAACAGGCGGTCCAGCGCCTCCTGCTTGGCGCCCGCCGACATCAACACGAACACGCCCTCGGGCGCGTCGACGCGCGCCAGGCCGCCGGCGCGGGCGGCGGCGCGGGCGCCCGCCGGCGCGAAGGGATTGTCTCGGCACGCGTCGAGCACCAGGACCGTCACGCTGGCGCCGCGCGCGCGCACCCCCTCGATCACGCGCTCCACCGCGAAGGCCGCGTCGCGCACCCGTTCGCCTTGATTGGCCTGGACGGCGGGCACGTCGATCGGCAGCAGATAGTTCGCGCCGGAAATCTCGAAGCCGTGGCCGGAGAAGAAGAACAGCGCGCGGTCGCCCGGCTGCAGCGAGGCGTCGAACGCCGCCAGGGCGCGGCTCGTCGCGTCGCGATCGGCATTCTCGGCGCGCCGCACGACGAAGCCGATCTTCTCCAATTGGTCGCCGACCGCGCGCGCGTCCGCGACGGCGGTGTGCAGCGGCGCGACGTTGGCGTAGGCGTCGTTGCCGACGACCAGCGCCAGGCTTCGCGCCTCGGCCATCGCCGGCGTCGCGACAAGCGCGCCCGCGGCGAGGCCCAGCGCGGCCAGGCGCCGGCGCCAACGCCCCTTGCGATCCGCTGCTCGCGCTCCTCGCGCCATCACCGCCTCGCCGACCGGCGTTTCCCGGCGACGCCCGGGAATGCGCGCGTCAATTTCGCGCAACTCGTCGCGCTTGGCAATCGCCGCCGCGCGCCTCAGGCTCGCGGGCCGAAGATCGCGCTGCCGACCCGCACCTGCGTCGCGCCGAGCTGGACGGCGAGCGGCCAGTCGGCGCTCATCCCCATCGACAGTTCCCTGACGCCGTTGCGCTTGGCGATGACGGCGAGCAGCGCGAAATGCGGCGAGGCCTGCTCGTGGAGCGGCGGCACGCACATCAGGCCGTCGATCGCCAGCCCGTAGCGCGTCCGGCAGAGCGCGATGAAGGCGTCGGCGTCGACGGGGGCGACGCCCGCCTTCTGCGGCTCGCCGCCGGTGTTGATCTCGACGAACAGGCGCGGCCTCTTGCCCGTTTTCGCCATCGCGGCCGCCAGCGCCTCGGCGATCCTCTCGCGATCGATCGTTTCGATGACGTCGAAGAATTCCACCGCCTGGCGCGCCTTGTTGCTTTGCAGCGCTCCGATCAGATGCAGCTCGACGCTTCGGCCGATCGCGGCGGCGCGCGCGCGCAGATCGCGCCATTTCGGCTCAGCCTCCTGAACGCGGTTCTCGCCGAAAAAGGTTTGCCCGCCGAGCGCGATCGTCGGCCAGACTTCGTCGGCCGAAAAGGTTTTGGAAACCGCGACCAGGCGCACCGTGGCGGGGTCGCGCCCGCAATCGCGCGCGCGCCGGGCGATTTGCTCGCGCAGCGCCTCGAGGCGCGGGACCGCGCTCAAGGGGTCGGCGGGAACGCTTCCGTTCATCGGCGTTCGTCTCCAAACGCGCTTGACGCCCGAGAACCCTTCCCCTATAGACCGCCGGCCCGAGACGCCAGGGCGGAATCGGCGGCGCCGGCGCTTTTTCATCAAGCGCCCCGCGCGCCGCGAAAACGCCCGGGGTCGTCGTTTATCCCATTTCGTTCAGGGGAAGTTGCGCCATGTCACGCCGTTGCGAGCTGACGGGAAAAGCCGTCCAGACCGGCAACAAGGTCAGCCATTCCAATCGCAAGACGCGCACCCGTTTCTTGCCCAACCTCTGCCGGGTCACGCTCATTTCCGACGCGCTCGGCCGCGCGGTGCGCCTGCGTATCGCCGCCGCGTCGCTGCGTTCGGTCGAGCATCGCGGCGGGCTCGACAATTTCCTGGTCAAGGCGCGCGACGCCGACCTGTCGGCCGGCGCGGCGGCGCTGAAGCGCGAAATCGTCAAGAAGCGCGCCGAAGCCGAAGCCAAGGCCGCCTGAGCGCGCCGCTCGTCCCTTCCCCCTTGCGGGGGAAGGTGGCCCGACGAAGTCGGGCCGGATGAGGGGTCGCGCCGCAAGGCGCGTTGCTTTGCGGTCGACCGGAGTTCCCTGGCTTACACAGCATAAATTACCAGGGATCGCGCCTGCACCGGCAGGCGCGCCTGACGGCGCGACCCCTCATCCGTCGCCCCTGCGGGGCGACACCTTCCCCCGCAAGGGGGGGAAGGGATCGCGCGACGTCGCGAATCGATTAAGCTCGGTCCCGATCCGCCGGAACGCGCGGCGAGAGGGCCAAGGCATGAACGCGCCGTTCGATCTCGCCATCTACAAGGAAGCGCTGCTCTTTCTGGTCACGGCGGGCGTCGTCGCGCCGCTGTTCTTCCGCATCCATGTCAGCCCGGTGCTCGGCTATCTCCTGGCGGGCGTCGCGCTCGGGCCGTTCGGCCTCGGCCGGCTCGCCGAGCGGGCGCCCTGGCTCGACGCCTTGGCGCTGACCAACGTCGAATCGATCGACCGGCTCGCCGCCTTTGGCGTCGTGGTTCTCCTTTTCACCGTCGGCCTGGAGCTCTCCTTCGAGCGCCTCAAGCGCATGCGGCGCCTCATCTTCGCGTTCGGCCTGGCGCAGGTCGTCGTCTCCGCCCTGGCGCTCGGCGGCGCGGCTTACGCCCTCGGGCAGAAGCCGGCGGCGGGCGTGATGATCGGGGCGGCCTTGTCGCTCTCCTCCACCGCGATCGTCATTTCGGTGCTGGCCGAGGAAAAGCGGCTCGGCGCGGCGGTCGGGCGGTTCAGTTTCGCCGCCCTGTTGTTTCAGGATCTCGCGGTGGCGCCGCTGCTGGTGCTGGCGGCGATGCTGGCGGGCGGGCGCGTCGAGGGCCTCGGCGCCAGCCTCGCCTTGACCCTCGCCCCCGCCGCGCTCGCGCTCGCCGCGGTGATCGTCGTCGGCCGCCTGGTGTTGCGGCCGCTGTTCCATTCGGTGGCGACGACGCGCAGCCCGGAATTCTTCATGGCCGCCTGCCTGCTGGTGGTTCTCGGCGCGGCCCTGACCGCCGCCGCCAGCGGCCTGTCGATGGCGCTCGGCGCCTTCGTCGCCGGCGTGCTGCTGGCCGAAACCGAATACCGGCGCGAAATCGAAGTGACGATCGAGCCGTTCAAGGGCCTGCTGCTCGGCCTGTTCTTCGTCTCCGTCGGCGCCGGGCTCGATCTTTCCGTGCTGAGCGCGCATCCGGCCGACGTTCTCGGGTTGACGGCGGCCTTCGTCGTCGTCAAGGCGTTGGTCCTGTTCGTTCTCACGCGGCTCTTTGGCGCTTCCAACGGCGTCGCCGCGGAAGTGGCGCTGCTGCTGGGGCCGGGCGGCGAATTCGCCTTCGTGATGATCGCCGCCGCCGTCGCCGGCAAGGTCGTCGCCGGCGCGGACGGCCAGCTCCTTCTCGTTTCCGTGGCGCTGTCGATGCTGGCGATCCCGCTGCTCGGCCGGATCGGCGCGGCGCTGGCGGCGCGGCCGCCGGAAAAAGAGATCGAGGCGGAAGCGAAGGCGGCGCCGCCGCACGACGAAAGCCGGCGCGTCATCATCGTCGGCTACGGCCGCGTCGGGGCGCTGATCGGCGAAATGCTGGAGCGGCACGCCATTCCCTACATCGCCGTCGACGCCAACGCGACCCTCATCGCGCGCGAGCGGCGCGCCGGCAAGCCGGCCTTCTTCGGCGACGCCACGCGCGAGGAATTCTTGCGCCGCTGCGGCATCGAGACGGCGCGCGCGCTGGTCGTCACCATGGACGCGCCGAGCGCCAACGAAGCGGTCGTCGCCGCCGCGCGCCGCCTGAGGCCCGACATCACTTTGGTCGCTCGCGCGCGCGACGCCGCCCACGCGCGCACGCTCTACCAGCTCGGCGTCACCGACGCCGTGCCGGAAACGATCGAGGCGAGCCTGCAGCTCTCCGAGGCGGCGCTGGTCGACATCGGCGTTCCCATGGGCCTGGTCATCGCCTCCATCCACGAGAAGCGCGACGAATACCGCAAGCTGCTCGTCGCCGCGGGCGCGCGCCAGGAAACGCGCGGCGCCCGCCGGCCGCGCAAGAGCTGAGGATGGATCAAACGCTCGGCGCCCGACGCGTAGGACCGTTGGGGGGGAGAGCTGCCGGTCTCAGAGGCGAAGTCGCCAGGCCATTTATTCCTCCGGCAGCCCCGCCTTGCGCAGCCCGTCGACGATGTCGTGATTCTCGCGCAGAAATGTCGGATTGTCCGACCATTTGATGTTGGCCCAATCCTGTACGGTGAATCCGGGCCTCGACTTGAGGAGCCCGGCCAGCGCGGCGCGCGCTTCGACATCGTTCCCCATCCATCCATACGCGGCGGCGAGGTCGATATAGGGCATCCACCACGAGGAATTCGCGGCGATCGACTTCGCGCACCATTGGCTCGCCTGATCCCATTGCATTAGATGCGCGTGCGCGTGGCAAATGTAATAATCCCACTCGTACCGGAATGGGTCGCGTGGGCTCAGGCGCAATGCGGTTTCGATCTTCTGAAACGCGTCGGCCGAGCGTCCGACAAAGATTTCGTAGAATCCGGCCTGGGCGTGCGCGTCCGGAAGATTGCGATCGTCCGAAATCGCCGCGTTGGCTTCGGCAATCGCCGCGTCAAACTGCGCCTTCCCGAAATAGACCTGACTCTTTACGACATGCGCCTTCGCGTTATCGGGCTGATCGGACAAGACATGCGAGACGGCAATGTCCGCGCGTTCGACCTTGTCG
>Ga0181526_10003582_pt1 | contig 12578 bp, 9 predicted proteins | sample PEATcosm2014_Bin_35_FD_119750 | JGI IMG/M metagenome (GOLD analysis project Ga0181526, IMG submission 119750) | Peatland microbial communities from MTU Mesocosm Facility, Houghton, MI, USA - PEATcosm2014_Bin06_30_metaG | ecosystem: Environmental > Terrestrial > Soil > Wetlands > Peat | place...
ACTAGAGACCTCAATTGTCGTCGGATCTTCGCTTTTGGAAAGCGTGGCGGAAGTGCGTGTGAGTCGAACACACCGTCGCCCGATCAGGACGACCGCCGGTTTTGAAGACCGGGAGGATCACCGGAACCCAGGCACTTCCGCTTTGACCAGCCTATCGCTATGATACGAATCTATTGGCCGGTGTGACGGGTTTACTGCCCGTTGATCGGCAGAAGACTCGAGCCGATGAGACTCACACAACAAGTGAAAGCGGGCGGATGCGCCAGCAAACTCGCTCCCGGCTCCTTGCGGGCCGTCCTTGACGGGCTTGCCCAGGAGACCGATAAAAACCTCCTCGTCGGCTTCGATCAATCCGATGACGCGGGTGTCTACCGGGTCAACAACGATACCGCTTTGGTTCAGACCATCGACTTCTTTACACCGATGGTCGACGACCCGTTCACCTTCGGACAGATCGCAGCGGCGAACGCACTAAGCGACGTGTATGCGATGGGAGGCACGCCGTTGACCGCGCTTGCCGTCGTCTGCTTCCCACAGGATGGCGATCTCGATGTGCTGGCAAGCATCATGCGTGGCGGCCTGGCAAAGATGAAGGAAGCTGGATGCACCCTGGTAGGTGGCCACTCCGTTCGCGATGCGGAGATCAAATTTGGCTATGCGGTCACCGGGCTGATCCATCCTGATCGCGTCTATACCAACGGAGGTGCGCGTGTTGGCGATCGGTTGGTTTTGACCAAGCCCATCGGCACAGGGGTCATTACGACGGCCCTCAAGCAGGGCAAAGCCCAGCCCGCTTGGATCGAGGGTGCCACGCGTTCGATGACTACGCTGAACAGCACCGCCGCCCGAATTCTTGCCCAACACGCCGGCGTGCACGCCATAACCGACGTGACGGGATTCGGCCTGATGGGTCATGGACGCGAGATGGCGATGGCGAGCAGCGCGATGCTTGAAATTCAAGCAGACCAGGTTCCGCGCCTTGATGGCGCTTTGGAGGCGATCACCCTGGGCACGATCCCGGCGGGATTGCTGGCGAATCGTGACTACGCAGCATGCGTGGTCTCAGTCGAAGGCGAGGTCGAAGACCACCTGTGCACGCTCTTGTATGATCCTCAAACCTCCGGAGGGTTATTGGTGAGTGTGGCGCCGGAGAACGCCGAGGCCATCGTCGATGCGATGCACCATGCGCAGATTCCAGCCTGCCTCATCGGACGGGTTCTCGCCGGTAAGCCTGGAATCATTCTCCGCCAAGGATGACAGATGGAGACGGCTGACAAGAGCGGCACCCAGAGGGATGGAGATGAGGCATCCACGGATGCCCTGTACCGCATGCTGCCCTCTGTCCACGAACTCCTGCTGAGCCCTGCGGTCGCAGAGCGCACGAGGACCAGCGGGCACGCCCGTGCGGTGGAGACCATTCGAAGAACGCTCGAAGGGATACGGCGTGAGATCGCTGAGGGGCTTCGGTCTCCGTCGGGCTTGAAGAGACGTGTCCATGAACTTCCGGCGCAAATTGCGGAGGCGATGGCGCACAGCAACCTATTTTCTCTACGTCCGGTCATCAACGCAACCGGCGTTTTGCTCCACACCAATCTAGGGCGCGCACCGCTGAGCCAGGCGGCTGTCGATCACATCGTCGAGATCGCGACCGGTTATTCGAACCTTGAATTTGATCTGGAACGCGGGGATCGCGGCAAGCGCGATGTCCACGTCGAGGCTCTACTTCTGGCTCTGCTCGTCGGAACCGCCGAAACGAGCATCGCTAGGACGCATAGAGCCATCGTGGTGAACAATTGCGCGGCCGCCACCTTTCTTGCATTGCGGGCGCTGGCGCAAGGCAAACAGGTCATCGTGTCGCGTGGTGAGTTGGTCGAGATCGGAGGAGGCTTTCGTATTCCCGAGATCCTGCAAGAGTCGGGCGCCGAGCTGCGCGAGGTGGGAACGACAAATCGCACCCGCACGTCGGACTACGCAAATGCCATCACATCCGAGACCGCCCTCATCCTGCGCGTGCACCAGTCGAATTTCAGTATGGAAGGTTTTGTCGAACGGCCCCGTCTCGAGGACCTGATCGCTCTGGGAAAGCGAACCGGAATTCGCGTCTTCGAAGACCAGGGCACAGGGCTGGTTGTTCCGCTCGCGTCCCGGGGTAATGGAGGAGAAACGACTCTCGCGAGCACCATCGCCAAAGGGTGCGACCTGGTTGCGGCGAGCGGCGACAAACTCCTCGGGGGGCCGCAGTGCGGCATTCTCGTTGGCCGTGAAGACATCGTCGACTGTATTCGGCAGAATCCGCTCTTCCGCGCGTTCCGTGCAGACAAGCTCAACTATGCCGCACTCGAAGCGACACTCGTGCAGTATTTGTACGGCGATGTGGAATCGATTCCCGTTGTTCGCATGCTGTCCGTGCCGGGGAAGGACCTTCGCAAACGGTCCGAAAGCATCGCGGTGGCGCTGACGGACCCGCTGCTGACGGCAGAGGTGGTTCGTATGGAAAGCGTCATCGGCGGCGGGACGGCCCCGAAGAGCAAACTGCCGAGCTATGGGCTTGCGCTGATGCATGCGCAGCTTGACGCATCAACACTTCTCCGCGCGCTTCGGCAATTTGACCCTCCGATCGTCGCACGCATCGAAGACGATCGGGTACGAATCGACCTGCGCACCGTGGAACCCGAATCGGACCCTGTGGTCGTCGCGGCATTGAGCGGGGTTCCCGATCCGCGCACGGCGGACGAGAACTAGACATGTCCGGCATTCCCAAGTCTTCGTACTCTGCGCCTCGATCCGTCATCATCGGAACCGCCGGCCACATCGACCACGGCAAAACTGCTCTCATCCGCGCGCTCACGGGAATTGACACTGATCGCCTGCCCGAGGAGAAACGCCGCGGCATCACCATCGATCTGGGCTTTGCTTCGATGGAGGCGGTCGCCTCCGACGGCACGCCCCTAAGCCTCAGCTTCATCGACGTGCCGGGTCATGCGCGTTTTGTGCACAATATGCTTGCAGGCGCGGGCGGTATTGATGCGGTTCTTTTGGTGATTTCCGCGGAAGAAGGCGTAAAACCCCAAACCGAAGAGCACCTGGCAATCTGCACTTTGCTGGGGATTACGCGCGGCATCACCGTCCTGACCAAAACCGACACCGTCAATGAAGAGCGATTGCAGCCCGTGACCGATGCGGTGCGAGTTTTTCTGCACGGCACGTTTCTCGCAGAGGCACCGCTCATGCCCGTCAGCGCGCGGACGGGCTCCGGCATTGACGACCTTCGCCGTTCTTTGACGCAGTTGACCGAAGACCTGCCGACGCGAAGCAATGACACGCTCGTCCGGCTCCCAATTGACCGGGTTTTCACTATCAAGGGTTTTGGGACCGTGGTCACCGGCACCCTGATCGGAGGTTCCATCCGGGTCGGAGATGAGCTCGCGATCGAATCGCCCGGTCGCAAAACAAAGGTCCGCGGCATTCAGGTACATGGCCATTCAGAAGAGTCGGCATCTTGCGGTTCGCGCGTGGCCTTGAATCTTACACACGTGGAAACCACTGAACTGCAACGCGGCAATACGCTGGTTGCGCCATCGTTCGTGCTCGCAGTCGACCGCATCGACGCAGAGCTGATGCAGCTTCCCGGCGCCTCTCCGCTGAAACATCGCGCTCGCGTTCATTTCCACGGGTTTGCCTCCGAGTGCCTCGCCACCGTTACGTTCTATGACTCTACCTCGATGGAGGCAGGCGAAGCAAAGATGGCGCGGCTTCGACTCAGCCGGCCGATTGTCCTTGTCCCAGGGGATCGTTTCGTCCTGCGGCAGGGCTCACCACTCACCACCATCGGCGGTGGAGTGATTTTGGATGCGCATCCATTGGACCGCTCAAAAAAGGCTGCCACGGCCGAATGGCTGGAGAGTCTTCGAAACGCATCGGCAGAAGATCGAATCTGGCTGCGCATCATGAGACGCGGAATGGCTGGTATCTCGCGCGATAAGCTCTCGAACGAAACCGGCGCTTGCCAAGAGGCTCTTCGCGGCATCATCGCGCAAGGAACGCTCAAAGGACGGCTTCATTTGATCGGGCCGAACCGCCTGCTCACCCGCGAGGCCTTCGATGCGCTTCGCACCACGGTCGCGCGCGAGTTCGACACGCGGATTCGTGCCTGCCCTGGGGGCATCAAACGCTCGGAGCTCAAGAGCCAAATGCGCCTCGATCCGGAGATCGTTGATGCTGCTTTGCAGCAGCTCGAACAAGATCGGCAGTTGCGTGTCGTGAGCGAAATCCTCCTGCCATCCACTGTGGATGCAGTTCCTGAACGCGATCGTAACTTGCTCAAGGCAGTTGCAGCGGAGTTCGAAAGAGCGGGCATCACCCCTCCATCGCCCAACGAGCTCGTAGCACGATTGGGGATTTCCCCCCAGGAGATGCGACGCCTGATCACAGCACTCCTCCGCAGCAACACCTTGGTGCGGCTGGGCGACGATTCTCTCTGTATCGATCGCGGCGCGCTGGAACAGCTTGCCGAAAAAGTGAAAGCTCTTCGTGGCCGAACGCTCGACGTTGCGGCGTTCAAACAACTCGCTGGCGTCTCGCGCAAGTATGCGATCCCCCTCCTGGAATACCTCGATCGCCAACGAATCACCGTCAAACGGGGCGACCAGCGGTTCGTGCGTTAGCGTGGCTTCCGCACTTATCCCCGTGTGCGGGTCGGCAGCAATCGCCTCTTTCCTCCATCCCCCCAGCAATGCGCGCATGCCATCTCCACCGAAAGTTGATGTTGCGAAAACCGGCACCATGGTATAGTCCCAGAGATAAAGAGGACTGCGCCTTGGGCAACGAAGAGACCAAGATCAAGCTGATCGAAGATGCCGATGCGACCGGCGATGTGGCTGCCGTCTACGACGAATGGCGTCAGAAATCCGGCAGGCAGAAGATGCCAGGCATTCTGAAATGCTTCGGCCACCGGCCCGACTTTCTTCGTGACGTCATGAAGTTCGGCGACACCGTGCACTTTTCTGAGGGGCATCTGAATCGGCGTCAAAAAGAGGCGATCGCCAGCTGGGTTTCGTGGCTCAATCGTTGCCCGTATTGACTGGACTCGCATGCATACTTCCTGCGTGTTCAGGGAGCAGAAGAAAAAACGGTGCAGGCGCTGGCCCAAGGCAAGCTCGATGAAGCGGAACTGAGCCCGGCAGAGCGTGTGTTGTTGGACTACGTGACGAAGGTGACGGAAGCAGCTTATCGCACGACCCCAGAGGACGTGCAGAACCTGCGCGATCACGGCTGGACAGAACCGCAGATCGCCGAAGCTGTCTACATTACGGCGATGTTCGCATTCTTCAATCGAGTAGCAGATGCTTTTGGAATTCCGCCGCAAGGCTATCTTGAAATGAACGCCGTGACGAAGTAACCGGGGCGAGGATCAATGAAGCTGACCATGAAACCCTGGCTCAAGTTGAAGGGCACGACAAAGCGCCGGCTCAAATGGACGGCAGTCTGCCTGGCGATTGCATGGCTCGGCTTTGTTGGATTTGTGGACTGGGCCATGCATCAGCCACCGGAAGTGTTTGGGCACGTGATGGCGCGGATGCCCATGCCTGCCTATTTTCTGTTCCCGTTTGAGACGATGTGGACACAGGCTCGCTTTGGCCATGTGAATCCAGGCAGCCAGGCGCCCGATTTTACCGTCAAGACGCTGGAAACCAAGACCCCCGTGCAACTGGCTTCGTTGTGGACGTCGAAGCCTGTCGTACTGGTCTTCGGGAGCTATACCTGACCGCCATTTCGGCGGGAGGTTCCCGCCCTGAACAAGCTTGCCGCGCAGTACAAGGATAAGATTGACTTCTACGCAGTTTACATCCTTGAGGCGCATCCCACCGATGTGTGGGAGATGCAGTCAAACGTGCGCGAACACGTGCTTTTTGCCAGTCCCAAAAATGAAGGCGAGCGCTTCTCTGTGGCGGGCGCCTGCGTGCGCAAATTGGGAATCAAATTTCCTGCGCTCGTGGATGGGTTCGACAATCGCGTTGAGGTGGCCTATACCGGATGGCCCGATCGCCTCTATCTGATTTCGCCCGGGGGCCAAGTCCTTTACAAGAGTAAGCCCGGTCCGTTCGGCTTCGCCCCCGACGACTTAGCAGCGGCGATTCAACGTACAGTCAAGCCCGGTTAAGCTTCGCGGGTTTATCCGGAACGCCCGTTAACAACGAGCAGACCTGGGCTCGCCTCGCCAACACACTTTCTATGGGCGGGATTCCGAATGGCTTTGCCGCGCCTTTCAGCGCGGCAAAGTGAAATGCGGTTTCGATTCCCGCGTGTTTCAACATCCGTTCGGCGCCGCGGTATTCCCTAAAAATAGAACTTCCCGGCCAATTGAATGGCTCTTGCTGGTTGCGGATCGCCGCTGGGATTCACCGGCTGATCGACAGAATTGATGACTCCGAACACTTGAGGTCCGGCACCGAAGTTCCCACTGGGGTTGGCAAAGTTTGCATGGTTGAACGCGTTGTAGGCTTCGAGCCGGAGCTGGATATATCGTGGGCTCTCAGTTCGCCCGATCGGGAGATTCTTGTAGATCTCAAAGTCGGAGTAATTGAAGCCAGGCCCGTGGAAGAAGTTTCGTTTCACATTGCCAAAGGTTCCAAGCGGCTCCTGAGTGAATGTGGACGTGTCGAACCAGAAATGTCCCGGTCTTCTTGGATTGAGCGTCTTGATGTTAAACGTGGAGGTGTTTGGGACATCCGGGCAATTCACAAAACTGAACTGATCGCAGTAAAGCGAGTTATAGACGCCCGCGTCATAGACGGTTACAGGAAACCCGGATTGCAAGGCTGTGATTCCGGAAAGGTGCCATCCACCCAGCACGGAGCGGGCGACCTGATTGGAGCGTAGCGCCAGCGGCAACGGAACGCCATAGTTATAAGTCGCGACGACTCGATGGCGGGCGTCATACACCGAATCGCCATAGCTCAACTGTTGGAACCCTGGAACGTAATTTGTCCCGTAATTGTTCGCGACGGAGTCCTCGAGGCTCGACGCATTGTCCAATGCATGACTGTAGGTATAGGCAAGGGCAAAATACAGTCCGTGTGTCGGAGCCTTGGCCAGAGAAACCTGCAGCGAGTTGTAGTTGGACGCGCCGTTGGTGTGCATCCCACCAATCGACAAGTAATAAGGCAACCCATTCGGGAAGACGCCTGGGATCTGTGTTCCCGGAACTACCGCGGGCTGCAACTTGTTGCCAGGGAAATAGAGCGACTGTTCGCCAGAGAGTTCGACACACGAAAGGGTCTGGCCTGCAAGCATGATGGGAGCCGCTGTCCCCGTGCCATTCAGGCACGCGTCATGCCCCGCCTGGGTGATTGGATCGCCGTCGGCGGCGCGGAGAAGTTTCTTTCCAATGGAACCGACATATCCGACCGTCAGCACCATATTGCTGGGAAGAGCGCGTTGTACATTCAGGTTGAAGTTATAGGTGTAAGGAACGTTGTAGTCCGAGGTGATGTTGTCCATCTCAAGCGGATACAGCGAGGAGAAGTCGACATTCTGCCCCGGCTTCGGGACCGCATAAGGAAAGGGATTTGCCGAGTAGGAAGAGCCGGGAGTTCCGGCGATATCCTGGAACGGATTGGCGAAGCCGGGATTTCCGCCGAGACCAGCCGCGCCCACGCTGCTCAGCGAGAACGGCGGATCGTTCGAATTTACCTGTGCACCCTCTCCTTGAATGCGGTTGTAATACAGGCCAAATCCGCCGCGAACGACGAGTGCGTGCTGCCCCGTCAAACCAGAAAGTGCATCTGGCCCTCCATCGGGCGACCAGGCAAACCCGACGCGAGGTGAGAAATGATCCAAGTGCGTGGTTGCGCTTCCATATTTGTTGCATCCTGGATCGCCGGGATATAACGTTCCCGGAGGCGCGCCGGTGAACACCTTGGATTGCGTATTGTTTCCGTACCAGCAAGTAACGCCCACGCCGTCGTATTGCAGATTCTCAAACGGCGTCTCGGCATCGTAGCCGATTCCATAGGCCAACGTGAGGGCATGCGTCGCCTTCCAGTGGTCCTGTGCATAAGCGTAATACTGCCACGCCCGTGCGTCGACGAAGAAACCTGATCCCTGGTTATATGTCGCCGGAACACCGAGTAGAAAGTCGGCTGCCGGATCGCCCGAGCTATACGTGGCCGAAGCGTTGAAGAAATAGTTGCCGCTGTTGTTTGTGTAGACGGGATTGCTCAGGACAAAACGCTCCAGGTTAACGCCGAACTTCAGATTGTGGTTTCCAATGACTTTGCTGAAATTATCGAAATAGTTGTAATTCTCGTCCTTCCGTGGCTGTGGCCCGTTCGTACTGAAGCCTAACGTGAAGTAGCCGTTCACGTTGATATAAGGCAGGGTTCCTGCAGCTGCGTCTTGCGGAATGATGTTAAAGCCGAACGACGAGGGCGCGGCCAGCGTAGCTGTCGCTGGTTCCAGTTCCGCAAAGTTATAACGGAAATACCCCGCGCGCAGTTCATTGAGGGTATTACTGTTGAAGACATGTGTCCACGAAGCATTGAAGATTTTGGTATGCGATGAGTTATTCGCTGCGAAACCCGGAAGGTTCGCTCCGTTGCCGGTCGATTGGGTGGCAGGCAAAGGCAAGGTATTCATTCGCGGATTCGAATCGAAAATAGTGGACGCCCATAGCGAGTCCTTGGCTGTGAGCTGATCGTCGAGTCGAATGATTCCCTGGTCTTCAACGTCTGTGTTCGCCGCATTGAAGTTATAAAAGCCGCCCGGATAGTTTGCAGGTGGAACGTATGTATTCAGCAGCTTCACCGCAATCGGGTCGAAGGCGGCGACGGGGATCTTCGCGTCGGGGAAGCAGGTGTTCCACGGAGTTCCCTGTGGACAAAAACCGGCTGGACCCTGCAGGCCCGCGGGAAACGGAATGGGCTTGTTCGATAATTCCCCTGCGCTCGCAGAGAAGTCTCCAGTTCTCTGTGCATCTGAAAAGACGGGAGACAGCTGTGTCTGCCCTGAACGGCTTCTGAGACCCTGATAAGCAACAAAAAAGAACGCATGGCTGCGCCGGATCGGGCCGCCCAATGTTCCGCCGTAGACATTTTGATGAAACGGAGGCCTGGTTTGTGAGAAGTAGTTGCCATTGTTCAGAAACGTGTCGCGATAAAACTCGAAGCCATCTCCGTGAAACTGGTTGGTGCCGCTCTTGAGGGCCTGGTCCACAATTGCGCCCGAGTTACGGCTGAATTCAGGATCAAGCGTGCTGGAGAGGATGTTTACCTCGGCCAGGGCGTCGGGGTTCACCACGATGCCCGGCTGATTCAGCAAAATGTCATTGATGTCGGTACCATCCAACAGAAATGCGTTCTCCTGCGTCTGGCTACCGTTGGTCGAGTAGGTGGCTTCGCGATCGGAGGCTTCCACTACACCAGGGGCAGTCTTTTGCAGGATGGAAACGTCGCGCCCGAGCGTCGGCAACTCCTCCAATTCGGTGGATCCGATTACATTTTTGAGCTGCACGTCGGAAGACTCGATCTGAACCGCTGCAGAATCTACGCGAATCGTCTGCGATGACGCTCCGACCTGAAGCTTCGCGTCCACCTCCCGCGCAGAACTCAAATCCAGCATGATTCCGGTTTCTGCAAAGCGCTGGAATCCAGGCTGGTCCACCGCGACCGTATAAGGACCGCCAATGTGAAGATCGGGAAAAATGAAGTAGCCTTTGCTGTCTGTCTTCCGCTTGACGGAGATGCCCGTGCTTGTATTGAGTGCCGTCACGGTCGCGTTCGCCACAACTGCGCCGGAAGGGTCGGTCACAGTGCCGCGAATCGAAGCGGTTGTGGCTTGCCCGTGTACTCTCGTTTCGGAAAGGAACGCGGCGGCCAGAAATAACAGACAAATTGTCGTAAAGCGAATTGCGCACTTCATGAAACCTCCAAAGTAACTGGCGTCTGCGCCGAAATTCTCTAGCCATGGAAAGGCACAGTCGGCCGCGCCGGTTGAGATTCTCACTGGTGAACAAGCACGTGCACGAAAAGATTGATTCGCGTAGAAATCCGACCGAATCAAGAGACAGCAGAGAAGATTCAAAGGTGCCTGCCCGGAATCGACCTGGGCAGGATTCAAAAGCACCCTTTAGCTCGAACTCAAAATCGCATCGGGTTCGCGGCAATTATCATTACCGATGCTGCACAATCCGTCCTCAGCCAAAGGGAGGACTGTTTGATCGATCCAACAATGTACGAGCGCTTGCCTCTCGGTAGTTCCAGAAAACGTAGCTCGCCGCGAGGAAACTGCATCCTTGTGATGCTCCTGACCAGACGATGTACGAAAAACTCGCTCCTCCGTGTGCGCGTCTACAGCACGCGATACACCTCGGCTTCCTCCGTTCAGTGGAGGCGGGCTCAACAGACATATGCCTAATATGTTCCATGGTGCACCTTATCTGCAGTCCCGGGTCGAACATCGATTCCGCATGAGTGGAGTTTGTCTCATAGGAATCCGCGCTTGTCCTCCCCCACCAATCGTTGTTAACTGCGATTCTCGAGGCGAGTTATGAATCGGCGAAGTTTCTTGCGGGCACATGGCTCCATTTGTGCGGGTTGGGCTCTCTCCAAAGCGGCGCCCGTCCTGGCAAATAGCGCGTTGGCAGGCGAATGGCGGACGTTCGACGTCACCACCCGAGTCGAGGTGCTGAAGCCAGATGGAGTAAGCCACATCTGGCTGCCGGCTCCGCTAATTCGCGACACCCCGTATCAGCACACAGTATTGAACCGGTTCACGGCGGACGGTGGAACGGCCAGGCTGAGTAAGGACAAGCAAAACGCTCTCGGGATCGTCTCCGCAATATATCCTGCGGGCGCCAAGCCGGCGCTGATCCTGATCAGCCGCGTCTCGTTGAAAAACTACGCCATCGATTTATCCTCTCGGGCAATAGCCCCGCCCGCTTCACAAACTGAACTGGACTACTTCCTTCGGCCCAGCAGATACGTGCCGACAGACGGCATTGTGAAGCAGACTGCGCTCAAGGCGACCGTTGACGCGACCACCGACGTGGAGAAAGCCCGAGCTATCTATCAGTGGGTCGTCGAAAACACATTCCGCGATCCGAAAACCCGCGGGTGTGGTCGTGGCGACATTCGATTCATGTTGGAGTCGGGCGATATGGGCGGCAAATGTGCCGACCTGAACGCTCTGTACGTTGGACTGGCGCGCTCGGTGAGCTTACCCGCACGGCATGTCTATGGTTTGCGGATCGCCAAATCAGAGTTGGGCTACAAGAGCCTTGGACTGGCCACCGACAAAGCCACGGGAGGACAGCACTGTCGCGCCGAGGTCTACCTGCGCGAGCACGGATGGGTGCCTGTGGACCCGGCCGATGTCCGGAAAGTCGCTTTGGAAGAACCTCCCGGGAACCGTCCATTGGCCGATGGAGTCGTGTCGCGGGCCCGCGCTTCTTTGTTCGGTTCTTGGGAGATGAATTGGATGGCCTACAACTACGCGCATGACGTAGAGCTACCGGGATCCGCCGGCAAACCGCTGGTGTACTTCATGTATCCGCAGGCGGAAACCTCTGAGGGGAGGGTCGATCCGTTCGACCCGGATAACTTCAAATATGAGATCACCGTGAAAGAAATCACCTAAAAGGAATCTCCGAAGAAGATCGAGCCTTGAAAGGGCACGGCGTCAATCGTGCCACTTGATTTCTCGGTCTCCACCCTTCGATGGATGCTCCCTTTCCCCTCCTTTCTTTAGAGTTTCCCATACGTCTCGTGCTTCCCCACGGCCGTGGCGTATGCCTTTTGCGTCCCGTCGTTGATCTCATCCGAACGAGTAGCTATGGCACAGCCGCAGCAGGGAAGTCCTCAGGTTCTCGAAGCCGATGCCGTGCTCATCGGAGCCGGTCTGTCTGGAATTGCGGCGGCCATCCACCTCGCGCGCAGCGGATTCCGAGTCATCTGCATTGAACAGCGCAAAGAGATTGCCAACACGGTGGGCGAGTCTCTGGATTGGTCGGCGCCCGACCTCTTCGCCGGTCTGGGGTTGCCGATGGACGAGTTGATTTCGACCGAAGCCGCCACTTGGAAGAGGCACATCACGGTGACTCGAACCGACTCCGGCAAGAAGGAGTATCTGCCGGGGTCGTGGCTCGCGGACCCGCCGTGGAATGTTGAAATCCGGACGTTACACCTGGATCGGGAGAGGACCGACGCCCGTCTGCGTGAAACGGCGCGTCGACTCGGCATCGTCACACTCAATGAGCGGGTAGCCGACTTCGCCGTCCTCGACGAGTCGAATCCTCGCCTCCGACGGATCCTCGGCCTCCGAACCGCGCAGGGCACCTTTGTCCGCGGCTCCTGGTTTATCGATGCATCCGGCGGCGATGCCAGCTTGCTCGGCAGGCGCTTCGGGCTCAAGTCGATCGCCTATGGGCCCCGCAAAGTAGCGGTGTGGTCGCACCTGCCAACCGAAGAATGGGTGGAGGGCACGACGCTCTACATGATCAGTCCGTCCGGCGAATACATGGAATGGATCTGGGAGATTCCGATCCGGCCGGGTGTGAGCAGCATCGGTTACACCGCCCCGGG
>Ga0181526_10003583_pt1 | contig 12575 bp, 10 predicted proteins | sample PEATcosm2014_Bin_35_FD_119750 | JGI IMG/M metagenome (GOLD analysis project Ga0181526, IMG submission 119750) | Peatland microbial communities from MTU Mesocosm Facility, Houghton, MI, USA - PEATcosm2014_Bin06_30_metaG | ecosystem: Environmental > Terrestrial > Soil > Wetlands > Peat | place...
GCGTCGTCCCAACGGCTGTCTTCGGTGTCGCCGCCGCCGGCCATCGTGCCGTTATACCCGATGTACGAAAAGGCATAGCTGCCGCCGGCCGGATCGTAAGCGAGCATCGCATCGGTACCGAGAGCGCGCTGACGACCGAAGGTCAGCGTGCCGAGAGACGCGGACGATATACCGGCATAGAATTCGTCATTGAAGGGTTGGCCCGCGCGCGCGCCGTCGATGGCTTCGGAATAGCTGCTCCGGGGAAGGCCGTTGTTGACGGTGTCGGTGGCTGACGCGTTGGCGAGCTGGCCGGACTGCGGATTGATGCCAGTTGAAGCGTTGAACACCACGAACCAGCCAGGCAGAAACTCTTCCTTGCCCCGGATGCCCAAACCCGTCTGCGACAGGTTGTTCGGTGCGATGAGGAATCGATGTTGATAGCCGTTTCGGTTCACCAGAGATTCGCCTTCATAGTTAATGGCGTTTTCCGGTAAGCCGTGGCTGACCCAGCCGACGCCGACGTCATAGGCGCCGTACAGCGTGATGCCGTGCCAGGTGAGCGTGCAATCGGTGGTGGCAAACTCGTGGCCGCTCGCGCAGGCGTCGGGGGTGCTCAGGTGCATCTTCATGTCGACCGTGGCGTCCTGGCCAGCCGCCAAGCTGATTCCCGTGCGCGTTTCATCGGCGAACCCTTGTTTTGCCGCTCGAATGTCGAAGCGCCCCGGAGGCAGGCCGGACGCCTGAAAGTGCCCCCCGGCGTCGGTCGCGATGGTGCGCGTTGCACCTGTGGCGACGTTCTTGATGGTCACCGCGACATCGGGAAGGGCTGCGCCGGGTTGGTCCGTCACCAAGCCGGAAAGGCTCGCTCCCGTTTGGGCCCACGCCGGGAACGCCCCCATCACAAGCCACAAAAGCAGCAAGAAGGGTTGGGCCAGCGGCGGTGAGGCAGCCGTTGGAACGTAGCCGGCGCGCGTCAAAGTTTTCCATCGCCTCCCGTACCGGAAGAGGATCTGCGAGCGGTCGGAGCGTTTCACGATGGACCGCCTTTCCCGGGAATCCGTCTCGACGAGGCCGATGCATAGGCCAAACGTAGCTTGCGAGAGATCATCATGTTGTCTTTTTAAAAGTTAAGCGTCCTTTAAAAGAGACTACCGCATTCCGGGACGATTAGGCAAACGATATACTCGGTCGCGATGGCGCGATGGAGAACCATGCGACGAGGACTATTGAGAACAACCTGGCGTCTCTCCGGCAAAAGCGAGGATTGTCCGTGGCTGGCCTGGCCACGACCGTGGGTATGGGGCGCCAGACGCTCTATGCCATAGAGGCGGGAAGCTACGTTCCCAATACGGCAGGTGCCCTGCGATTGGAGCGGGCGCTTCAGGTCAGGGTGGAGGATCTGTTCGCGTTACCGGAAAGTTCCCAGCGGCGGACTTTCTCTCCAACCACGTCGCGCTTCTGCCGGGTTCCGGCCCGCCCTCGCCAGGCTGCCCGTCCAGGAGTGCAGATCTATCACGATGGCAATTTTGGGAGCCCATCCCGATCGCCGGGTGCGATCCGGGCATGTCCGTGCTCTCTCGCCACCTGCAATCGACCGGTATTGAGCTGCTCCTCGTGCATCGAAACAATTCCCAGGGCTCTTGCTCCTCAAGCAGGGCTTCGTCCATATTGCCGGTACGCATCTGAGAGACGAGGCGAGCGGCGAATCAAATATGCCGGCGATCGGCCGGATCTTCCCGAAGAATGCGGTTGCCGTGATTTCATTTGCTGTTTTGGAGGGCCAACCAGGAAGAAGGCTCGGGTGGCCGTCTCCTGCTGGATTCATATGTTCGGCCTTGATTTCATGCCTTTGGTCACGGCGCGATATGACTTGGTCATGCGCCGGCAGCATTTGGATCTGCCATCGATCCAGGCGCTGTTGGACACGCTTAGCCAGTCAAGATTCCGCAAGGGCTGGAGAGGATTGGCGGTTACGATACCAGCGTATCGGGTCAACGAATGCTTTATCGGAAGGAACCCACCCGTCTGTTCCGGGCCAGCGACATGACGGCATTGTCAGGTAATATCGCTAGCGGTCTCTGTCACTTCCCAGAAGCAGACCACTAACGGCTCCTCATTGCGCGGAGCGCGCCTATTGTCGATGGCACGACACGTTGCCAGTGTGCATCTCGGATTGCAAAATGGAGCTCAATCCACCAAGGCATCGTAGGCCAACCTCTTAAACTGGCCGGCGGCCACGACCTCGTTGCTGGGCAGGACATTGACCAGGAAGACGCCGACCATGTGTTCCTTGGGGTCGATCCAAAAGCTTGTTCCCGCCGCGCCTCCCCAATTGTATTCGCCCTCCGAGCCGACGTTCGCCGACTTGCCGGGGCCCAGATTCACGGCAAACGTCAAGCCGAAACCGTAACCTTCCGCCGGCATGCCGCCGGTGCGTGCGAGCGTGCCGAGGTGGTCGCTGCGCATGAGTTCGACCGACTTGCGGCCGAGGATGCGCACGCCTTCCAGTTCGCCGTCGTTCAGCAACATGGTGACGAATCGCGCATAATCGTCGAGAGTCGATACCGAGCCCGCTCCGCCCAATAGCAGCGTTGGCTTCCGCTTGAAGTTCTCTTGCGCGGGGGCGGTGGAAGGTTCGATGCCGCCGCCCTTTTTAGGCGTATAGAGGACTGCCAGGCGATTCCATTTTTCTTCCGGCACAAAGAAGGCGGTATCCTTCATACCGAGCGGACGGAAAATCCGCTCTTCGAAAAACTGGTCGAGCGGTTTGCCGGAGAGGACCTCCACGAGACGGCCCAGCACGTCGATCGAGAGGCCGTAATGAAACGTCGTGCCAGGCTGGTGGTTTAAGGGAGCGGTAGCCAGACGCCGTACCGCTTCCCCCAAATTGAAAGGTACCCACCCGTTTCCGCCCGTCACACCCAGCTTCTTGTAAGCCGGCTCGCCGTTTTCGTCCTTTGGTCCGTCGTAGTCGAGGCCGCTGGTGTGGCGGAACAGGTCGCGGACCGTGATGGGACGATCGGCGGGAACGGTGGAGTATGTCCGGTGGCCGGCGGCGTCAAACGATTCTTGAGCCACGCTCATCTTGGTGAACTCCGGCAGGTACTTCGATACGGGATCGGCGAGCGAAAACTTGCCCTCTTCGTAGAGAATCATGGCGGCGACGCCGGTGATGGCTTTGGTCATCGAATACATACGCACGATCGTGTCGGGCTTATAAGAACCCCAAGTCTGGCGGAAGACGACCTTACCGTTGCGCGCGATGAGGCCGGAAGCGCCGTTCAGGCGGCCAGTGGCGATGTGTTCCTGCATGACGGTGTTGATCCGGTTCAGGCGATCGGTGGAGAAGCCGGCCTGTTCCGGAGCGGCGGTCGGCAGACTTGCGCCGAGCGCCAACGATGCGACCAAACAGAAAACGAAGAGTATCCGCATGAGCGCAAATCTACCACAGAGGCAGGCAGCGCGTCAGGAGCAAATCAGAGCAAATCAGAGTCATAGACGCAACAGCGAGTCCGTTTGGTTTTGGAGGGCGGGCGATTCTGCCCGCAGCCGGCTTTCAGCCGGCACTGGCCGCCTAAAAGGCGGCTGCGGCCAAGATTGGCCGCCATCGAAAGCTAAACGACCGCTACTGCGCGTGGCTTGGCGGCGCCGGGACCTCATCGCGCGCCACAGCGGCCTGGGACACTCCGCCCGGCATGATGGCCGCCGCCAGCAGCACAACGCCGGCGAAGAGCAACGTATCGCCGACATAGTTGATGCCCTCGAGCAGCGCAGGCTGGGCCGCGGTGAGCAAGATGGGCAAATAAAGGAACAAAACCAGCAGCGCGAGCAGTGAGCCGAGTAACGTGGCAGCAAGGCGGGCGTGTCTACTGAGTACCAGCATGGCCGCCCCGGAGATGAGCAGGGCGGCGCCCGTCAGGCATCCCCAAAAAGCGCGGATCGGGACCCAGTCCGGTGTCACCATTTCGAGGGGCACGCCGGGCGCGGATTGCGGATGCAGGAAGTGTTCGACGGCGAAGAAGAGGAGGGGCACGGCAACGAAGAATCTGGCCACGATGCGCAGGGGCTTCACCGGCGTGGCGGCCAGCGCAAACGCGCCACCGGCGAAGGCCAGGTCTCTGAAAGCGATTGCCCAGAAGATCCGGTTATGCGGGTTGGCTACGACGTTTGGGATTTGGATCACGAGCACGAAGCACATGAACATGATTCCCAGGAGCATCGCCGCTGTGCGGACGTGGATCCGCAGGGCGATGCCGACGGCCGCCGCGATGAGCGCGATGCCGACAAACCAGGTCCAGAACATATGCGCCGGCATCCACGGTGGAACCAGTTGGGAGATCGACCGCGAATTTGTGAGGTGCTCAGCTCCGAATTCCGCGAGCGGCGCTGCAAAGAAGATAGGTCCAAACACGATTACCTTCTCCAGCCCTGCGGCTGCCGAGAAGGACTTTCTAGTGGCAAACAGACCGCTCAGCAGAGCCACGAGGCCTGCGAACCATGGCCAAAAGATCAAGCGCGACAACACAAACACTCCTCGATTCGGATCTACTGATCAAAACTATTGTACGGGGAAAAAAGTCGATGTGTTCGGGATAGCCTGCCGAGCGCCAGGATCGCCTCCGGGCGGTAGAATTCGATTTCCGCGTTACGGACCGGCCGCCCTCGGTTCGAACTGTTAACTTTGCAACAGTTCGTTGCCGGTTGAGTTCGCCGGTGTCGAAGATGTTCTTGATGTGCTTTGAGATGACCGATTTGCCGCGCTGGAAGAGGTCCGCGATCCGATTGAGGGTCAACCAAACGGACTCCTGGATCAGCCTGACGTTGATCCGGGTGCGCCCATCCTGCGTGCGATAGAGCGCCGTTGCCTGTTCCCTCCGGCGGCATGGGCGTGGGGAGGGGGCTCTCGTCGCTCACGTGGCCGCTTTTGGATAGGTTCGTCCATCAGTGCTTCGTCCAGCAGGTCGGCGAAGACGGTGCGGCCGGAGAGGGAGAGACCTTCCTGGGGCAGGTAGCCGACGCTGGCGCCCTTCATGGTGACGATGGAGCCGGCGTCGAGCGACTCCATGCCAGCCACGATTTTAGGGAGGGTGGATTTGCCGGTGCCGTTCGAGCCGACGATGCCGGCGCGTTCGTTGGGGGTGACGAGCCAGTCGAGGTTTTCGAAGAGTGTTTTGGGGCCTCTAAGCGTTTGGCGGCCCTGGTGAGTTGGATCATGGGCGGGGAGTGTAAAGAACAATTGTAGCGGGATGGGGGCGGATGGTGGGCGATCGGCGGGCTGGAGCCGAGTGCTTGTGGCCGCGATCTCGACCCCAAGCATCGCGCAGGCCGCAACTCGGCAAAGAAAGCCCCGGCTTCACGGAGGGCCGTCATCCGGATATGCCCCATTTCCCGGCAGCGCAATCTCGCAAGGACCAGCCTCGAAGCCGCCATTGGTGAACGTGGCCGAGGCGGCTACGAACTTGTTAGTGGAATCGATAGTGGTGGACGGACCGCGTGTGCACGCAGCCCGTCCGTTTTGGCCCGCGACTGGGCCGGGGAATTACCTGGTTTGCTCCGGCTTAGAGTTCAGCCGGCGCGTAGGAATTGATTTCGCAGCTTACTGCGATTACTTCGAAATCGGGGCTCGTCCAATTCACTTTATACCTCCTTTACTCGACAGTGAAGCTCCCGCCTGCGTGGATGCAACCAGTCCGCCGGGACCGTGTAGCCGGCACCGTAGGCTGGCTGGCCGATCCCGCCGCCTGTCCAGCTACTGCATGCCCGGTAAAGCAAACACAATCACTGCATCGCCCGATTTGTTCGCACTGCCTTCATTCGGATTGCCGCCGAAGGCATTAGCGATAAACTCGCGGCCGTTCACCATGTAAGCGATCGGCGCAGCCGTGGGACTTCCGGCATCGTTGATCGTGGTAGCGTCAAAGGTCCACAGTAAGTCCCCCGAAGCCGCACTTACACTTCGAAAGTTCCCGCTTGTCTCGCCGAAGAAGACCAAATCGCCGGCTACCAGCATTCCCGAACCTGCCGCGTCGGTAACCTTGATCTTCCAGGCGATTTTTCCGTTTGCGGTGTTGATGGCCCCATAAAGACCAAATCCGACGATGCCTGGCACGTTGTCGGTTGTCGATCCCCAACCTGGGAGCGTACCGCCAACGCTACCTGGAGCGGTTTGAAATACTTGGGGGGCGTACCGGGTCCCGTGGTAGACGAACCCCGTCCGCGGACTGAAAGCCATGGGCTGCCACTCGAGGCCGCCTGAAGACGCCGGCTGAATCACTAAAGGCGCGTTCTGCGGAACTGTCCACATAGGAGCGGCAGTGAAACCTGGAGGCACCGATCCGATCGAGTGGGGGGTCAGCGATTCGATCCCGGACTCTGGCTGCGTAGGCCAAGGGTGTTGCCAACCGGGTGTCGTGGGCACCGGCACCTCCGCCACTGGAAACAGGGGAGTACCGGTCTTGCGGTCCAGGATGAACATGACTCCCGCCTTGCCCGCGTGGCCCAGGGCGGGCGTATTATTGACCGTGAACAGGATTACCGGCGGGGTCGAATCGTAGTCCCACAAATCGTGGTGTACTTCCTGGAAGAACCATCGCACCTCGCCGGTCTGAATATCCAGCGCGACAATGCACGCTGTGAAGAGGTTCGTGCCCTCTCGTTCTTGTCCGTTAATATCCGGCCCGGCGTTCCCCGTGGTCACGTATAGCATACCTAAGCTCGCATCGAATGCCGGCGTTTGCCAGATGGGACCACCACCCGTTTGCCAGGAATCGCCCGCGAAGGTCTTGGGATCGGTGGTATAGAACCGCCAGAGGCGAGTTCCGGTCTTGGCGTCGTATGCGTCCAGGTGGCCCCGGATCAGATACTCGCCGCCGGCAACGCCGACGATTACTTTTCCGTCGATGAATTGGGGCGCCATGGTTATCGAGTAACCGTCCGTGTAGTCATCCACGACCGCTCGCCAAAGCTGGGCTCCCGTGTCGGCATCCAAGGCTACCAGGGTGGCATCCAGCCGTCCCAAAAATACTTTTCCAGCGCCCACGGCCACGCCGCGATTGTTCCTGGAGCAACATAACGGCAATTGACCGAACGGCGGCATATCGCTGGGATGGTACTTCCATGTTTGTTGTCCGGTCGCAGCGTCGAGGGCGAACACTTCATCGTCGCCGTCGGTTATATACATCGTCCCGTTTACCACAATCGGCGACAGCTCCATCGACGCTTTCGTATCGTGATTCTTCGTGTGAAATATCCAAGCGGGCTGGAGATTCTTGATGTTAGACGGATTGATCTGGTCGACATTCTGATAACGGGTATTGGCCGAATCGTTGCCGTAGAACGGCCAATCCATGTTCTTGGGTCCCTGCGCGTTTGCCGGGCCTATAGTGCGCCACAACAGAAACAAAACCACTCCGGCCGAGACTAATAACATGCCAGCCGCGCGAATGCGCGCAGGTATGTTCTTCACAATTCGCATGCGATTTACTCCGCTATGTTATGAGTATCTGTTTGTTAGGGGCGGGCGGATAGATACCCAGCATTTCAGTTGGAAGGCTGCGTGTGGCGCCGGTACACACACTCCCGTTCCCTGTTGAATCGTGTTGAAATGGTCAGTCGCGTTGCGAAGCCGTCACCCAAGATCGAATCTCCGGAGCAAATAGTTCACGGCATTTGGTGAACGAGTGTCTCGGTAACTCCAGTCGAGAACATTTTTGTATCGTTCCGGTACACGCCGGAGCAGGCTGTACCTTGTCCACGGAATTCGCCAACTGGCCGAATGCGACAACACTCTATGATAATGCTGGTTATCGAATTAATTAGCAACTGGCTGTGCCGCATTTTTAAATTCATGAATCAACTGCCGTGTGTCGAATAGAACATCCTGCAATCTCTCCGGCGTTCAACACTTGTACGCGAGGGTTTCCCGTTCTGTTCGAGGGCGAGGACGCCGGCGAAGACGCTCACATATTTGGCGAAGACGCCGCGGCCGTAGAGGGAAAGACCTTCCTGCGGGAGGTAGCCGACGCTGGCGCCCTTCATCGTGACGATGGAGCCTGTTCGGGGTCAGAGTACCAGGATTGGGAAAACTAAGTGACATTGGCCTCCGAGCCCGCCCCACAACGGCGGTTCGATGTATAATTACTCGTGGTCCGGACAAAAAATGCGGCAGATCGGTCGTAGAGAGTTTGGCGGCCTAGTCGCCGTGCTGGGCGTGGCGGGCGCACGACTGCGCGGCGCCACCAGCCAAGCAGCCAGGATCGATGACGCGTTGCGCTCCGGAATCGCGCAACGAAAGATCCCGGCGGTCGTAAGTATGGCGGCTAACGAACGCGGCATCCTTTATGCGGGCGCTTTCGGCACACGGGATTCATCGGGGCTGCCGGTCAACGCCGATTCTATCTTCTCCATCGCATCGATGACTAAGCCCATCACCACCGTGGCGGCTCTGCAACTGGTGGAGCAAGGCAAGGTGAAGCTGGATGAGCCGGTTTCAAGACATCTGCCGCAGCTCGACAAATTGGAGGTTCTCGAAGGCTTCGATGCGGAGACCGGCAAACCGAGGCTGCGGCCCGCCCGAACTCCCGTGACGCTGAAGCACTTGCTCACGCACACGTCGGGCATGTGTTACGACATATGGGATCCACAAATGTTCCAGTACACATCGAAAGCCAAGAATGGCGTTCCGGATCCGCCGCCCCTGATGTTTGAACCGGGCACGCGCTGGCAGTACGGTATGGGAGTCGATTGGGCCGGGCGGTTGGTGGAAGCGGTGAGCGGCATGAACCTGGAAGAGTATTTTCAAGCCAGGATTCTGGGACCGCTGGATATGCGGGATACGAGCTATCTTGTGCCGGCGTCAAAATTCGACCGGCTGGTTAGTGGCTACGCGCGGCAGGCGGATGGGTCGTTGCGGCAGAATCCGCGGGTCCCGCCGCGGGCCCCTAAAGAGTTCGGCGGGGGCGGCGGATTGTATTCCACCGCCGGCGATTATGTGCGGTTCATGCAGACGATCCTCGGCAAGGGGCGCGGAAGCAACAACGCCCGGGTCCTGGAGCCGAAGTCGGTGGAGAGCATGGAGATCAACCAGATTGGCGCCGCAACCGCGGGCAAGATGAAGAGCTACCGCGCGGACTTTTCGAGCGATGTAGACATGCAACCTGGAGCCAGCGAGAAGTGGGGGCTGGGATTCCTGCTCAATACGACCGCATACGACGGGGGACGCTCGGCTGGAAGCCTGGCGTGGGCAGGTCTCTTTAATACGTTCTTCTGGATCGATCCGAAGCGCTCCCTGTGCGCGGTGGCGATGATGCAGTTCCTGCCGTTCGTGGATAAGGAAGCGGTCGGGATGCTTGGCGATTTCGAGCGCGCGGTGTACGGCGGTCCGCGGCCAAACGCCTGATGCCGCGGCGTTCAAGCCTACGGTATCGTTTTAAGCCTAACGCCGATGAAATGAGCTTCGGCGAGCAGATGGCCCACATGGCCGGCGCGCTGGTTGGGGGTGACGAGCCAGTCGAGGTTTTCGGAGAGTGTTTTTGGGCCGAAGCGTTTGGCGGCCCCGCGAGTTAGCTCATTTGGCTGCGGCGGGCTGCGCGAACGCAGAGGTGTCGAGGTTGTTGTAGCGAGGTCGAGATGGCGATGAGTGCGGGCGCGTGTTGATAAATTGGGCAGTTTTGTGCATTTTGTTGCATCAGCCTGGCCGCTCATCGCTGTGCAGCGGCGAGCTGCTTATATCGCTCCGCGCAACCGATGGGCCACGGGCCTGCGCCATGAACGGCGCAAGGCGTCCGTTATTCGGTACACTGTCAATTTACAAGGGCAGTCGAACGGCAGTTGGCATTGGAGGCGATGGGCCTCGAACACCCGGCTGGCACCGAGCCGAATCGGTGCATCAAGGAGGGATGACCATGGCGTCTGCATTAGCGAATGTCGAAACCCCGGTCGCCATTAAAGCGACCAGACTATTGATCAACAACCGGTGGGTAAACAGCGAATCCGGCAAGACATTTCCCACCGTTAACCCCGCCACGGGAGAGGAAATCGCCCAAGTGGCGGAAGCCGATTCAGCCGACGTCGACAAGGCCGTACGCGCCGCGCGCGCCGCCTTCGATGGAGGCGCGTGGCGGAAGATTTCGGCCGCCGAACGAGGCCGCCTGCTGAACCGGCTGGCCGGTCTGATCGAGCAGAACGCGGATGAATTGGCACTGCTGGAGTCGTTGGATAACGGCAAGCCGTACCAGGTTGCCAAGGCTGCCGATCTCCCGCTGACCGTGGCATGCTATCGCTACTACGCGGGCTGGGCGGACAAGGTGCAAGGCAAGACCATACCGATCGCGGGCGATTACTTCTGCTACACGCGGCACGAACCGGTGGGTGTAGTGGGACAGATCATCCCGTGGAATTTTCCGTTGCTGATGCAGGCGTGGAAATTGGCTCCGGCGCTGGCCACCGGAAACACGGTGGTGATGAAGCCGGCCGAACAGACTCCGCTCACGGCATTGCGCGTCGGCGAGCTGATTCTGGAGGCTGGCTTTCCGGAAGGAGTAGTGAATCTGCTGCCCGGTTACGGTCCCACGGCCGGCGCAGCCATCGCCAATCACATGGACGTGGACAAGGTTGCGTTCACGGGCTCGACCGAGGTGGGCCACCTGATCATGGAGGCTTCCGCGAAATCCAATCTGAAGCGAGTCACGCTGGAACTGGGCGGGAAGAGTCCCAACATTGTTTTCGCCGACGCCGACATGGATCAGGCCATCGAAGGATCGCACTTCGCCCTGTTCTTCAACCAGGGACAGTGCTGCTGCGCCGGCTCCCGGCTCTTCGTCGAGGACAAGTGTTACGACGAATTTGTGGAGAAGAGCGTAGCCCGGGCGAGAACGCGCAAAGTGGGCGACCCCTTCGATGCCTCGACGGAGCAGGGGCCGCAGGTCGATCAGGCGCAATTCGACAAAGTGCTGAGTTATATCGACGCCGGAAAGCGCGAGGGAGCGTCCTTGTTATGCGGCGGTGGACGGTGGGGCGACCGGGGTTATTTCGTGGAGCCGACCGTGTTCGCCGATGTGCAGGATCACATGAAGATTGCCGAAGAGGAGATCTTCGGCCCGGTGATGAGCATCATCAGGTTCAAGGACATGTCCGACGTCATCGGCAGAGCCAACCGGACCATGTATGGCCTGGCGGCCGCGGTATGGACGCGCGACATCGGTAAGGCGCACGCGATCGCCAACGGGGTGCGCGCGGGCACGGTATGGGTGAATTGCTACGACGTATTCGACGCGGCGGCTCCCTTCGGCGGCTTTAAGCAGTCCGGGATTGGCCGCGAGTTGGGCGAATACGGCTTGCAGCAGTACACTGAGGTGAAGACCGTCACGGTCAAGCTCTGAACGGGACGTGAAGGCGGCGGACCACGCGAGGCGATGGTCTGCCCGCCTGACTTTCCAAGCGGCGCGGAACAGCGGAATGGCTGAACAGCTTACGCTTCCGGAGAACGGTACGAAGCTGGAGATTTATCGCGAGATCCTGCCTCAGATCGAGTCGGTGATGGCTGGGACGGACGATCTCATCGCCAACCTCGCCAACATAGCCGCGATCCTGAAGCAGGCATTCAATTTTCACTGGGTAGGGTTTTACAGAACGACAGCGCCAAACCTGCTGACGCTCGGCCCTTTTCAGGGACCGCTCGCGTGCGGCTCCATTCCATTCGACCGAGGCGTCTGCGGGGCGGCGGCCACAAGCCAACAGACCATTCTGGTGCCGGATGTCGAAGCATTTCCAGGACACATTGCATGCAGCAGCCTATCCCGTTCGGAGATCGTGGTGCCGCTGGTCGATCACGGAGCCACCCGCCTGGTGCTGGATGTCGACAGCGATAAGCCGGACGATTTCGATGCCACCGACCAATATTACCTGGAACGGATTGCCGGACTGATTGCACGGCGGCACTTTGCCGTCTGACTTGCGCCGCACAGTAGTGATTGCTTTATCGTCCCGGCGTACCGGTTTGCAGCTCCCCGATTCAGAGCGAACCCGGCTACTTTCACCAAACCGTGGACCATCGAATATCCGGTAGTGGGTCAATTTGGCTCTGGAGGGCGGCCAATCCTGGCCGCCCTCCATTTTGTGAACAAGGTGGCGTTGGCATTATCTGCGGCACAAAAGCAAACTGACCCACTACCAGGATTTTCGTATATGCCTGTCACGAAGGAAACTCCTGGGTGGAATCCCACCTCAGCGCCGCACGGAACAAAGAGGGAGAGGCGGGCGCCAAGCCAGATAGGTAGTTCACTACGGTATCGTAGATCAGGAGGGTTCAAGATGTATCGATTGACGACGGCTTTCTTATTGGGCGCGGCCTTGGTGCTGCCCGCGCTGGCGCAGGATGCGGGCGTTACAGGCGCCCTGGTGGATCATTGGAAGACTTCCAAGAAATACGTGCTCGCCTTAGCGGAGCAGATGCCCGCGGCGGACTATTCTTTTAAGCCCAACCCCGATGAAATGAGCTTCGGTGAACAAATGGCCCACATTGCCGGCGCCAACTCGTTCTTCTTCGCCACGCTGTCCGGACAGAAGGACCCGATCGGCAAGCCCAAGGATTTCGA
>Ga0181526_10003585_pt1 | contig 12566 bp, 10 predicted proteins | sample PEATcosm2014_Bin_35_FD_119750 | JGI IMG/M metagenome (GOLD analysis project Ga0181526, IMG submission 119750) | Peatland microbial communities from MTU Mesocosm Facility, Houghton, MI, USA - PEATcosm2014_Bin06_30_metaG | ecosystem: Environmental > Terrestrial > Soil > Wetlands > Peat | place...
ATGCTGAGAAAGAGAAACGCCTCCCTGGTCGGGTCAATCGCCCCTTAGTGGCGATCCTGCTCGACCAGACTCAAAGCGGGTATGAGCACCGAATCGTATAACTCCAGCAGGGGTTTTTCTTTCAGGAACTGGTCCACGATAGCGTGCGCCTCGGATTGGTCCATCGCCAGTAAGCGCTGGTAGATCTGAGCTTCGGCTCCGAGAGTTACTTCATCGCCCAGCAGGACATGGAGAAAAGAGAGTTGAGGAACGTAGCGGCCCAGCACAACCACGCAAACCGTAAGAGGCGTAGACAGGATGAGACCGGCGGGTCCCCACAGAAGAGTCCAAAAGACAGCCGCCACAAGCAGCGCCAACGAGGAGATTCCCGTGTTTGCTCCATAGAGCCACGGCTCGACGAAGTTGCCGATAATCAGCTCAAGCGCGGCAAACAGCAGGAGCACCAGCACCGGCGGCAGCCAGGTGTTAAAAGCCGCCAACGAGAGTGCGATCGGCAGCGTGGCGGCAACCATCGTGCCGATATACGGCACGATGCGCAGGAGGCCGGCGACGCCTCCCCATAGCACGGCATAGGGCACGCCAATCAGGTACAGACCGAATCCGAACAGAACTCCAAAGCCGGCATTGACCAGGAACTGCATCAACAGGTATCGGCTTACCCGTTGTGCCGCGTCGTCGAGCACTTGCGTCACGACGTTGATCTGACCGAGTCCAACCAGCCGGAAGAGACGATGTCTCAAGTCGAACCTCTTGATCAGCATGAAAACCGTGAAGAGGAGGATCAGCCCTGTCAGTGCCAGAGGCCGAAGAACGGGCTGAAGCAGATCACGAGCGTACTCCAATTGATTGGCCGGCGGTTGCACGATCTGTACGGGCAGAGGAGGCCCGGAAGTACCCGGCGCAGGGCGCTGCTTCCGAGTCTGCACCGGAGCGCCTTGTTCCGGCGCGGGCGTCCCCAGGTTGGAAAAGTCGCGCGCAATTTCCCTAAGACTGTTAGCCGCAAGACCTAACGGTCCCTTGGTGGGAATGCGTAGCGCTTCCATCTTGGCTTGAATGTTCTGACGGTACCTGGGAAGCTCCTGGGCGGCGTCAACGAGCTGAATTGCGATGATCCCGCCTACGCAGCCCGCCGCCGCTATGGTTATCAGGAGGGTCACAGCGACAGACGGCACGCGGCCGATTCGCGATCTTTCGAGAAGCGCCACCACAGGGGTTAAAACGAACGTCAGGATGAGAGCAAATGCCAGGGGGATCAGAATCTGGCGGGCGAGGTACAGCACCGCGATGGTACCAAAGAGCGCGATCGGGGCCCAGTTATTGGGGCTTGGAGCGTGCCGGTTGGACGCGCCGACGGCCAGTGCCGAAGCACTACGCGAATCAATCGGGTTTGTCGCGGGACCCCTTTCGGGGCGCCTGTTCCAGAAGAAAGCCATGCTAAGGTCTTCCTCTACCTACCTCCACGGGCACCGCGTCTTCCACGCCCTCCAATTGAAACATGTCCGCGTAGCCCTGTAAATCCAGATAGCCGGTCCCGGAAAGGCAGAAAGCGATGGTGGCGGCTTCACCCGCTTGTTGAAAGTGCCGGGCTTCGCGGATCACCTGCGCGATGGCGTGACAGGATTCGGGAGCGGCAAGAATCCCCTCGGACTCGAAGAAGACGCGCCCCGCGTCGAAGGCCTCCTGCGAGGAGACTGCACAGGCTTCGACCACGCCGTGGTGGAAGAGATAGCTGAGCAGGGGGCTCTTGCCGTGATAACGCAGACCACCGGCGTGCATCTTCTCGGGGAGAAACTCGCGCCCGAGCGTGTACATCTTCACTTGCGGCGTCAACCCGAAGGCGTCCGCGAATTCGTAGCGATACTCGCCCTGCGTGAGCACCGGAATCCGGTCCGATTCGACGGCGAGCATACGCGGAATCTTTCCGCGCCACGGCCCATGGCCGAACCGGGCGGCGGCGAAGGAGCTGATGAAGCCAGTGAAATTCGTTCCACCTCCCACGCAACCGATGACCAGGTCGGGTTCGACACGGTTCTCTTGAAGCTGACCGGCAAGCTCGACGCCAATCACGGTCTGATGAAGCGCCGCGTAATAGCTCATGCAGCCGAGCGCCAATCGCGCTTCCGGCCGCGCCGCCACCAGTTCCATCGCTTCGCTCATGCCGATGCCGAGCGAGCCGGGATGCCCGGGGTCCCGTTCGAACAGCGCGCGGCCGCTCCTGGTGAACGGACTGGGCGAGGCGATCGCCGTCGCTCCAGCGAGTTGCATGAGATAGCGCCGGTAGGGCTTCGCGCTGTAGCTGTTGCGCGTCATGAATACGGTGCAGCGGACACCCAGATTGTGGCAGCTCCATCCCAGCGCGCAGCCCCACTGCCCGGCTCCGGTGTCGGTGATGAGTTCGGCCAGGCCTTGTTTGCGGGCGTAATACGCCTGCGGAATGGCGGTATTGGGCTTGTGGCTTCCCGTCGGTGACAGGTCTTCGCGCTTGCAGTAAATCGCGCCCGCGTAACCGAGGACTTTCTCGAGCCCGCGCGCCCGGTGAACGGGAGTAGGCCGGTATTTCGCGTATTCCCACGCGACTTCTTCCGGAACGGGAATCCAGGCCTCCGCGCCGTAAGGGCCGTCCAGCAACTCGATGCGCGCGCACTCCTCGCTATAGATTTTCGCCAGACCGTCAAACGAGACGGTCTGCCCGTCGCTCGACCGCGCGATGGGGAGTGGGGAAGGCAGAAGCGCAGCCAGATTCAGCCAGGCTTCCGGAAGCGGAGTTTGAGTGTGAATAGGCATAGTTGTAAGATCTGCCGCAATCAGCGGCCTGGTCCTCCAGCGTTCCAGGGAGAGGATATTTTGCCGGCCAGCGTGACCGGCAGCGCTTCCACAAATTCGATGATACGCGGCAGTTTGTATTCGGCCAGCCGGCGGCGGCAGTGCGCGATCACATTGGATCTGGTCATTGCGACGCCTTCCCGCAATTCGATGCGCGCCCGAATCAGTTCGCTCTCGCGACCGGCGTTGCCGGAATCGACATGACACGCGACGACGCCTTCGAGCGACTCGACCGCCTGCTCGATCTCCACCGGATCCACCTTCACTCCGGCTAGGTTGATCATCCGCCGCGTTCTGCCAAGAAGCCGCAATCGTCCGTCCGCATCCAGGCAGCCGAGATCGCCGGTCCGGAAGAACCCGTCCTCGAACACATGCAGATTCCATTCCGGGTCCGCGACATATCCGGACATCACCATGGGCGACCGCACGGCCACTTCGCCTTCGTCGAGGATGCGGATTTCGACTTCATCAATGGGAGTTCCGACCGTTCCCGGTGGCGGAGGATCGGTTGAGCGATCGATGGAGATCACGCTGGTTTCCGTCGATCCGTACAATTGGCGCACACGCGTGCCGAAACGCTCCTGCCACGCGACGGCCAGCGTGTGGGGCATGCGCGCGCCGGCGGACACGCACAGGTCCAGTGTGGACGGATATTGAGCGTGGTCGAGCAGCATCCGGTAAACAAATGGCGAGCCGATCAGGACATCGGCGCGCTCCGCCGCAACCAGCCGCGCGCAGGCCTCCGGCGTGAAGTGCCGCATGAGGATCAGGCACGCGCCGTTGAGGAGCGGCAGGATCAGGCTGTTATGAAATCCGCTGGAGTGATAAAACGGAACCACCGACAGGAAGCGCCGGCCGGGACCGATGGCGAGAGCCCGGGCCACATTGCGGGCTCCGGCCAGCAGGTTCCGATGGCTCCGCGGAACGATGCGCGGCGTGCCTGTGGAACCGGACGTCGCCAGATAGAGCGCCGGGCTGCTCCCGTCCGCTGCGCACGCCCGCGGGGAGCGGGGAGCTTCGCCAAATCCATCGTCGATCGCAAGCACGCGTGCGCCGGGGACCACCTGCTCCCACGCCGGGCGCGACGCTTGCCCGGTGATAACGCCGTGGATCTTCAGCCGCTCGCGAAAACTTCGCAACTCCGGGGCGCGCCAACCCGGATGCAGGGGCATGAACACGCCACCCGATTCGGCGATCGCGAAAAAGCACGCCACGAACTGCCACGAGTTTTCGAGGGACCCCAGAATCACGTCGCCGGGCGCCACGGGGAGGCGCTGCCGCAGCCACGCGCGGGACGTATCGATCCTTCGCAGCAGTTGACCGTAAGTGATTCTCTCCTCTCCGTCCACAATTGCCAGACGGTCCGGGTTGTCTTCGGCAAGGGCCCGCAGCCGTTCGGCGATCATGCCTTGGGGCTCGCCTCCGCGCGAGCTTCCACATACGCCGCCAGGCGCGGCAGGTCCTCGATGAAATCCAGTTCCAGCAGCTCCGGCTCGATCACGATGTGAAACTCTTTTTCCACCGCCGCGACAAAGGCCAGCGCAGCCATGGAATCGACGCCCGAAATCTCCGACAATCGAGTGACGCCGCGCAGTTCGTCTTCCAGCAGATTCAGCTCAAGCGATTCGACAAGAATCGCGCGAAGACGGCTCACAATATCCATTTGGCCCAGTCCTCGGGGTGGTCCCGGATCTGCCGCTCCATGGCGCCGGCCAACAGGGGCAAGTTGGCGGCCGCAAACTCGTCCGGGCTGTCGGCTTGAATCGTCTCCAGAGCGTCGGCGAACTGAATCCGGAAACCGGCGCCGTTGCCGGTCGCGAACATCGGAACCACTCGGCACCCAGAGACGCGGATCAGATCGAGATATCCGGCTGGGAATCTCCAGGGTGCGCCAAGGAACGGCCCTTCCACGGCCTTGTGAAGATGCCGTCCATCCAGATGGATATTCACCAGACCGCCGGAGCGGAGTCTCTTTAGAATCCGGAGCGCGCAGTCGGGCTGCTGAACGTAAACTTCGTCGCGAAAAACCCGGTGCATGAACTCCGAATAGCGCGGGTACAGGAAACGGCGTCCAAGACGCGAGGTCATAACTCTTAGCGACTCCCGCTTCCGCACGGTCATCACCGGATAGCCGATTCTCGCCAGGTATCTCTTGGCGATTCTTGAAGCGTAAAAGTGAACCGTGAGGATCAGCACGCCCCTCCCCTCCGCGCGCGCTTGTTCGAGACGCTCGAGCCCTCCGATGCCGTCGCAACAAATCCGCCCTTCGAGCGAAGAATCGGCCAGCAGCAGGTTATCCATCTCGCAGGCGGCGAGTTTGGAAACCGAGCGGCGGGCGATCCGTGGCGCTTGATCGGCCGCGATGCCTGTGCCGGGAAATTCCATCATGCGCGCGGCCGCTCTCTTTCGCTGCGGCCGGAAACGCAGTTGGAAGAGCGGGCCGGCGATCCAATAAATTATGCGCCGCGGAAGGCGAGTGGAGAGCAGACGGAACGGGTAATAGTAGAGGAACCACAGCAGGTCTTTGACCGTAATCCAGGGAAGAGACTCTGCCGGCGCATCGGGCAGTGGCAACCCCGCATAGCCGTCGATGACAGCGGTCTTTTCCGGCATAGAGACTCACCAACGCCAGGGGACCTAGACATTATAACTTCCGGCGGCTCCGGGTCGAGGGAGAAGGAAACGCCGGTCACATGTCGGGGTGCACCGGGGAGCACGAAGGTGCGGGGCTCCGCGTCAGACCGCCCGGCGAATCCATAAGCTCCGCCTTGGGTTCCGCCGGCGCGCCGCACAACGGCTTGTCTGCCGCGCGGTTCCGAAGTGGGAGCCGAGCCCATACATGCGAGGCAAGCCCCGCCGCGAATCCGGCGCCGGCGCAGAGGAAGTAGAGGCCATGCAGCGGAAACGCACGCAGGGCGAACCAGGGGTTTCGCGCGCGAGCGAGGAAGCGATAGAAGTCGGAATTCAGGGCCATCACGGCTACAGCGGCTATGGCGGCCGAGAGGACCAGAGCCGCCGCCAATCGCCCGCTGAAAACCGCCGCGGAGACAGCCGACAGGATCAACGCTAACGCGCCCCAGCCCGAGGCGAGAACGCTCAAGCGTTGCCCCCATTGGAGATTCAGGTCCGCCGGCATCTGGCTGGAGCGCAGGATCAGCAGCGTCCAGGGAATCGCGCGATCCACCAGGTCCGTCTTCATCACGGTCCAGAAACGGAGCCGTTTGAGGTGTTTGACCTGCAGCCCTTTGTCGAGCCACACCTGCCTGCCGGCACGGCGGAGGCGCGTGCCCAATTCCACATCTTCAATGCGAGGCCGCATGTGCGTCTCGTCGAAGCCGCCGTACTCCCGGAAGACGGCCGCGCGCATTGCGCCGCAGCCCGTCCAGAACCCGCAGGTGCGAGCTTGACCGCGCTGGTGGGTATAGCAATGCAGAAGGTTGCGGTACTGCGAGAGCAAGTCCGGACTGGCTGGATCCTGGTCGTAGGACCCGATCACGGCGTCGCGAGCCGGATCTTCGGAGAAGCGCGCGCGGATGCGCGCCATGGCGTCCGGGGGCATCACAACGTCGGCGTCGACGAACAGCAGAATTTCGCCGCGTGCGACGCCGGCGCCCAGATTACGCGCACACCCGGGGCCGCGCCGGCCACACGTTGAAACCACGGTTACGCCGGCTGCCTGCGCGATTCGGGCGGAGCCGTCCGTCGAGCCATCGTCGACCACGATGCACTCGAGCGGCTCCGGACGCAGTTCCCGGACGGCATTGAGGCACGCCGCCAAATGGGCCGCCCCATTATAGACTGGGATGACGATCGATATGTCCGGCGCCATGGGGCGAACATTCAACATATCACGGTACACCTTGGCGGAGGATTCCGGAGACCGCCAACAGGAGCTCTTTTTGGATGCAGCGATCTTCATTGTCGGGGGGCCGCCGTAAATGCAACTAGGGCTGCCGGTCAACGCGCAGCGGGGAGACTGACGAAGGGCGAGCGTAAAGACCCGTTCGCTTGTTCACGGAGACCCTAGCGCCGGCCAAAAGGCCTCGGCAAAAGCTCCGGAGTTTCCTGAGCCTGTGCTGCCGGCCCAGACTGGCTCCAACCCTGGAGCGCCCCAGGACCCATTTACCCGCGAGCCGCAACAGCAGGGGCAGCGCTTCCCAATGCCCGGTCTTGATTGGCTTGACCATCATCGCACCCGTTCCGTGCCAATAGCTGTCGATCAGGGCCGGCAGTTGTTCCCATTCGCGGAGGCCATAGTGCGTCACCCAAACCGCAGGCGTTTCGTAGATCCAGTGACCCGCAAGCAAGGAGCGCATGGCCAGGTCTCCGTCCTCACCTGCCTTGAATCGCGAGCCGGCCCCCAACATCTCGTCAAAGCCGCTCAGCGACTGCCAAACACTGTGCCGCACGGCCATGCACGCGCCTAGTCCCTCCACGCGGTGCTTGTCCCAGATGCCTCGGGCGAGAAACGGCGTCTGCCGGATGTATGCCGGAATCGAGCCCACCGCGGGGTCGTGGGGAGCGGGCAGAACATTGCCGAACACAATCCCGATTCGGTCGTCCACGGCGAAGGCGGCTTCGAACTGGCGGAGCCAGTCGGTTGGAACCGCGCAGTCGTCATCGGTCATCAGCACGAGAGCGCCGCGCGCCTCGCGGAACCCGGCGTTCAGTCCCGCCGAGCGGCCCCTGGTTGCACTTCGCAGGAAGCGCAGGCGTGGATCGCTCAAGAATGGATCGAGAGAGCCTTGAGTAAGGTTGTCGTCAGTCTGGTCGACGACGACCACCTCAAAATCCGGATGGTCATTCTGCAGGATCGTGCGGACGGCGTTCCGTATGGCACTGGCACGACCGCGTGTGGACATGACTACCGAGATGCGGGTGCGCTCCTTCGTCATGCAATTGTCTTCGGACTTGGACGATTCGGCGCGTCCAGCTTCCGCGCCGTTCTTCTCTTGATCGCATCCAGGAAGACCGAGATGCTGCAGCGAAGCTTGCGCGGAGCGAACCAAATCAGAAGATGCGCTAGAAAATCGATGAATCGAGGCTGGCCATTGGCAAATGCCTCACACGGCAGCAGCCAGAAAGCTCTCCAGCACCTGCCCCGTGCCGCCGTGGAACTCGCCCAGATCATCACAAACGATGCATAGGCGCGAGGTGTCACAAGCCCCCGATTCTCTTTGATCCAGCTGAGCGAATACCGCCAGTCGGCCGTATTACTGATCCTGGCGCGGTTGGCCTCGATATGCCAAATGGCCAAAGGCTCCGGATCGGCCACAAACACGACCCTCACGCCTTCGATGGCCGTGGCGCGCAACAACCAGTCAACGTCGTTGTGCCTGGGCAAGTCCGCTCTAAAAGGAACCCGGAGCATCAGATCTCTGGTGGTCAGAACGGTGGAGGGCAAGACCAGGCCATCGCCGCCGCGGACGCCCCTCTGGCAGAACAGGTACTCGCTGGTGGGTTCGTCAATCGCGGGAGTGCGGCGGGGCCAAATCAAATCTCCTTCTTCGCTGCGCGCAATTAACCGGCACGACACGATGGGGTGGGGATACGGACACTGTTCGGCGGTTTGCAATTGGATCTCGAGCTTCCGGGGAAACCACTCATCGTCGTCGTCGAGAAACGCAATCCAACGGCCTTGGGCTTCGACTACGCCCGCGTTCCTTGCGCCCGAGCATCCGATACCAGTTGGCAGCGCTTTCACTCGCAACCGGGGATCGCCGATCGAACCAAGGGCTTGCAAGGTCTCGGGATCGTGGCCGTCCACAACGACAATGGCTTCGATCTCGCGCATGGTTTGACCGAAGACGCCTTCGAGCGCGCGAAGCACCAGTTGCGGCCGGTGAATCGTGGGAATGATTACAGAGACCAACGGAGTCAAGGCCGCCCCGGCTGGGAGAAAGCCGCGATCCGATTGCCAATCTCCCGGCGCACGCCACGGATGGTAACGAGCGCCTGCTTGACCGCACCCGGCGCAACCCGGCGCGGATAATTCCCCTGAGCCTCGTTCTCGAAACGGGAATACCGCAAACACCAGTAGGGGCAGTACTCGTCATCGCACGGCCGGTCTTCGGGGAACAGATCGAGCCGCCGCTCAAAAATGTTGCCGAGAACCGTTTTCTGGCCGCAACGGAAGATTCTTCCGTCATAGCCGATAGAGACGGACACCCTGCCTGCGGAGCATTGAATGCCGGTGAAATCAGGAACTCCGTCGAGATAATGCCGGTCGAGAAGCGGATTGACCGTAGCGCGAAGTTGGTCGGGCCGCCACGTGCTGTTCCTCGCTATTAGTTCGGCTTGCTCGGAGAAGCGGCGGAGCTGGGTGCGCTCGGCTTCAGTATAGGCTTGCGGATACCAGCGGCCTTCGTAAGAACCGCGGATCGCTTTCGGAATCAGCGGAACGCCCAGGGCTGTAAATAGATCCGCTACGCGTGGGAATTGCGCGAAAGCAGAAGGGGTCATGACCAGTGAGGCGAACACCGGGAATCCGCGTTCCAGCAAAAACGTAACATTGGGCAGCAGATTCCGCCAGCCTTTCCGTCGATCGCGTTCCTCCACGTGAACGCCACAGTGAACGTATTGGACACGCGATGGGTCGATATCGGCCGCGAAATCGCGCACGCGATGAGAGGAAAGGTTGGAATTGACGGAGATGAAATGCCGCGATGTGAGTGCCCGGCAAAGGCCGACGAAGTCCGGATGAAAAAATGGCTCGCCGCCCGTCAGGTGCAGCAACCAGGTTCTTCGAGTCGAATCGAAGAATTCCAAGTACTGTTCCGGGGAGATACGTCCGACAAGGCGGTGCTCGGTGGAAGCGCGGCAGAAGCAGTATTCGCAGTCGTAGTTGCAGAGCAGGTTGAGCGTCCAGTCCGCTTCGATGTCGAACGTCATTGTATGAAGGCTTCATTATATCGGAGCCACGCGCAGCAGGATCTGGCGTTATAAAAGCCTGAGCAAAGCGAGCCGACCTCGGCAAATCCAGCCTGGCTGCGCCAGCCCCAAGCGAAGAAAGCGGAAACGCGAGGGCGCGGGGAGGCCGCAGGAGCGATGGCCGGCACGTTCTGTAGGTCTGAGGATCTGTGGCAATCCCAAACGGGACGTCAGCCACGCATCAGACTTTCGGCCGGCAGAGCGCTGCGGCCTCCCGGATTGAGTGTACCACCCAGCGCTGGCGCGATATGATCGAGACATCGCCATGACTCGCCGATTGCCGCTCGCACTCTTCGCCTCCGCCATCGCCGCCACATTCGGCGGAGCGCAGTCGCCCGAAGTGAAGCCGTTGCGCATCGCCATCGCCGGGCTGAACCACGGCCATGTTTGGGGATTTGTACACAACGCGCAAAGCCGCCCGGCCGACGTCGAGGTCGTCGCGGTTTGGGATCCCGATACCGCGCTGCTGGCAAGATACGCCAGCCTGTACCACGTTGCCAACGAGCGGCTTTTCACCGATCTCGACAACATGCTCGACGCGGCGAAGCCAGAAGCCGTCGCGACCTTCACCGACACTTTCTCGCACGCCAAAGTCGTCGAAGCGTGCGCCCCGCGCCACATTCCGGTGATGATGGAAAAGCCGCTGGCCGTGGACATGGTTCAGGCACACGCCATCCGGCAGGCCTCGGAGCTCTACCGCACGCCCGTGATCGTCAACTACGAAACCACGTGGTACCGCAGCCACGGCGCGATGTGGACCCTGTTGCACGAACAGAAGGCCGCCGGCGAGATCCGCAAAATGGTGGCGATGGACGGCCACCAGGGCCCCCAGGAGATCGGAGTGCAGCCGGAGTTTTTCGCCTGGCTGAGCGACCCCGTCAGGAACGGCGGCGGCGCGCTCTTCGATTTCGGCTGCTATGGCGCCAACCTCATCACGTGGATGATGGACAATCAGCGCCCGCTGAAGGTGACGGCGCTGACGCAGACAGACAAGCCCGCAATCTACCAGCACGTCGATGACGAAGCCACCGTGCTGCTCGAATATGCCAGAGCACAGGGCATCATTCAGGCGTCGTGGAATTGGCCGGTGGGCCGCAAGGATTTCGAAGTCTACGGCGCGACGGGCTATGCCATCGCCAGCGGCGGCGACCACCTGCGCGTGCGCCTGGCGGGAGAGCAGGCCGAGGAGACCCGCAGGCTGCCGGCGTTGAATCCGCAGGAGGCCGACTCCATTTCGTACCTGATTGGCGTAGCCCGCGATAAGTTCGAGCCCCGCGGCCTCTCGTCGCTCGAGAACAACATGATCGTGATCGAAATCCTCGACGCTGCGCGCGAATCCGCGCGGACCGGGCGGACGATTACGCTGGGAGCGGAGCCGCGACCGTAAGTAAGGGAGCGGTTGTACGGACTAGCCCCAAACGCTCGCCCTACAGCTTCGCCAGCTTCCACTTCCCGCGCCGGAACCACACGATTCCGACCAACGCCAGAACCGATTCGGCGATGCAGATGGCCAGGTACACGCCGCGTGGTCCCAGCCCGGCCCATTCGGCGAGCAGCCAGGCCAGCGGAATTTGCAGCAGCCAGTAGCAGAAGAAATTCATCCACGTCGGCGTGGCCGTGTCGCCGGCCCCGTTGAAAGCCTGTTCCATGATCATGCCCCAGGCATAAAACGGGTAGCCCAGGCTTATATATCGCAAGCAGGTCACGGCGACTGGCGCCACCGCGGCGTCGGTGGTGAACAGGCCTACCAACGGCCGCGCCGCGCTGAAGAAGCACACCGCGACGCCAGCTAGCAACACCATGTTGTACACTCCGGCCATCCACACCGCGCGCTCCGAGCGCTCCGGCTTCCGTGCGCCGAGGTTTTGCCCCACCAGCGTGGCGGCGGCCGACACGATGCCCCACGATGGCATCAGCGCGAAAAGGATGATGCGGAGCGCCAGCGTGTACCCGGCGATGGCCGCGCTGCCAAAGCGCGCGTTGATGCGCGCCAGGCTGACCCAGCTCGCCGTCGAGATGAAGTACTGGAGCATCGCGGTCGAACCCACCCGCAGCAACCGCTCCATCACCGGCCAATCCGGCCGCAAATGCCGCAGCGCCAGCCGCACGCGGCTCTTGCCGCGGAACAGAACCGCGAGCTGGTAGGCCACGCCAATCGACCGGCCAATCGTGGTCGCCACCGCCGCGCCGGTGACTCCCAGCCGCGGGAAAAACGCGAAGCCGTAGATGAAACACGGGTCGAGCGCGATATTGATCAGGTTCGCCAGCCACAGCGTTCGCATCGCGGCCGCCGCGTCGCCCGAGCCGCGGAACACGCCGTTGATCAGGAACAGCAGCACAATCGCGACATTGCCGCCGAGCACGATGCTCGCGTAGCGCGATCCGGTGTGGATCACCGACGCCGGCGCGCCCATCAGACCGAGCAAGCGCGCGGCCAGGAACACGCCGGCCAGGCCGGTCGCGATGCCCACCGCCGCGCCACAGACAATCGCCTGGCCGGCCGCGGCCGCGGCGCCCTCCCGATCCTTTTCGCCGATGCGGCGCGCCACGGTTGCCGTGGCCGCCATGCTGAGACCCAGCGCGATGCTGAACACCAGCACCACCGGGCCCTCCGTCAGCCCTACGGCCGCCAGCGAATCCGCGCCCAGCCGCGCCACCCAGAATGCATCCACCACGCCGAAGGTGGATTCCATCGCCATCTCGAGCATGGTGGGGATGGCCAGCAGCGCGATGCCGCGGCTCAAGCTGCCTTCGGTATAGTCTTGATCGCTTCCCGCCAGCGCCTCTCGTAGAAAATTGCGCCGGCGGGCAAA
>Ga0181526_10003590_pt1 | contig 12544 bp, 11 predicted proteins | sample PEATcosm2014_Bin_35_FD_119750 | JGI IMG/M metagenome (GOLD analysis project Ga0181526, IMG submission 119750) | Peatland microbial communities from MTU Mesocosm Facility, Houghton, MI, USA - PEATcosm2014_Bin06_30_metaG | ecosystem: Environmental > Terrestrial > Soil > Wetlands > Peat | place...
ACTCGGTGTGGAGCTCGGTATGCTACGGAGCTCACGATGCCGGATGGCTGTCTTTATACGCGTATGCTCGTGATGTCCTAGGTCTAGTGCGCGAAACAGACAAAATTTGTGGGCTACTTGACCTCGCTATGTCTGCCGGTTGGATGCTTCCGTACAAAGATATTTGTTTAGTGTCTGAGCGGCATAACGTACTTAACCGAGACGCACAAGGGCGTCTGCATTGTGACACAGGAGCAGCAGTAGCATACCCAGATCAATGGTCTATTTACGCCATTCACGGTGTACGTGTACCAGAACGTGTGATAGTGACACCAGAAAGCTACACTGCCGAAGAAATAATTGCGATAGATAACAGTGAAGTAGCGCGCATACTCGCAGAACGCCTGGGGTGGGGTGTTTTCTTAGACAAGATTGGCGCCGTCGCTATCGATACTTGGACAGATCCGCACACAAACCTAAGCTACACGCTGTTAGATACTAATAAACGCTGGAGCGATAGGCAACCTAGATTTTTGCGCATGCAGTCTCCTACACTAAATGACAGTACAGCACCAAGCTATCTAGAGCCTGTAGATCCAGGGCTCATAACTGCGCAAGCAGCGCGCAAATGGAAAACGCTTCCATGGCCAGCTAATGATCAAACTGGGCTAGTAGCGCATTGTAACCGCGACCCACACGTTACGTTTGAGGTAGAAGCATGAATATGTTTAGACACGGCGACGTTATTCTTACGAGCGTCGAAGAGCCCTATAAACTCGCTAGCGACATGCGCGAAGCTCCACGGGATGAAAACGGGTATATCGTACTTGCCAAAGGAACAGCAACGGGCCACGGGCATCGAATCAGGTCGAAAGAAGCACGGCTGTTTCAAGGTGCGGATGCGCGTGTGCTTGTAACAACCTCAGATGTCGAATTAACGCACGAAGAGCACAAAACCATCACGCTTCCCAGTGGCACTTATACAGTGACTATCGCCAGAAACTACACGCCTGACGGTTGGAGAGACGTACAAGATTAAATATGCTTGTACTTGGAAATTTAAGGTCTGTAAGCTATGCAGGCACAAAATGTCGGATCAATTGATCTCCTCGCGAGCACGGACGAGCGATATGACGTTAAAGAGGAAGACTGGGAGCTGTGCTCTATGCACGACGCTACCGGACGCCGAGGCATCTGGTTCAGGTATCGCGTACTTGAGAACGGTCAGTATGTCCTTGAGATTCGTGGGGGCCGGGAAGGGGATGACGAGCATGTCGCTCTTCACGCAGGAGATACACTTACAATCCCTTCCCTGCAGGCCATTCGAGATGCGCTTGCGGTCGGGGCTTGGGCGCTTCGTGGGGCCATGAGCAGTGTCCACGGCTGTGAACGTTGGCCGGATAGCATCGTGTGCCCTCACTGTTCCATTACACTCAAGCTAGATACGCACGTTTACGAAGAAGATCCGTTCCACTCAGGAATCCACGTTACTTGTCACTGCGGTGGGCGTGTGGGCATTGAGTACTACGGTGGCATTAACTACCGGATCCGTAAACTAACAGTGGCCGATAGGTATGACGGGCCGAGCGTGCGACTTAAACCCATGTTCGAATAGGCACAAAGCTAAATAACTTGAAAAGCCCGAAAGGGTTTTTCTTAGCCCTTGTTTTGTGCCAGCTTCCTTGCGGTGCTCGCGTTTCTAGCGTTCGTGTAATGAATAACCATAGAAACGACTGAGACAACGAGCCCCAATACTGCGATGACTTCAATAACGTAGTCACGAAATGTCTTCCCAGTATTCTGGGCGTTGGCTACCGTAACTGTTTCTAGCCGCGTCACTAAATTATCAGCGCGATCCATAAGGCCATCTACACGATCTAAAAGCTGATTGGCGTCTGCTACTGTTGCCTTACGCTCTTCATCTGTTTTTGTACGCAGATTCGCGGCAATGCTCTCAACGCGTTGCTCTACGTCAAAGGCCATCGTGTGCTCAGTTCGTACTACCTGATTAAGCCCCTTTTGTTCCTCAATTAGTATGGGCTTAGCGACTACTGGGACACCTGCAGCAATCGCTTGAGCACCAGCGTCGACTAGATCAGCAACAATGGGAGGTCCTTGAACAGCAACAGCGCTAAGTGCGCCTGCTGCCACCGCATCTCCGGCACCTTGAAGCACCTTTCCTGCGGCGCCACAGCCTATAAGGTGGAGTAACAGGACGCCAGTAATACAGATGGCAGCTAACAGCGAAGCTACGCTGAATGGTAACCGCCCTATAGGCGTAGAAACACGACGTATCATGTTGCTTCCGCATTAGGTAGCAGAGCCTTCATTTGGTTAATAAGAGCATCTTTCTTGCTACTGAGTGCAGCTAAATATTGGTCCGAGCTTCCGCCAGTATTTTTACCTAAAATTGCGCCCGATAACCCTGTACGTTTTGGTCTCGTCGCCAAGTAATTCTCGATGAGTACCTTACGCTCTGCCTCGGGCAGATGCTCGTGGCTACCAAAACGGATACCTCGCCCTTCTACTTGACGCAGCTTCTCATTATTCCAATGGGGATCCAGCACTTGCATTAGCCGCGTGCCTTTGAGGTCGAGCCCTTCGCCACCGGCTGAGGATAAAAGTAGCGCTTTTAGCTTACCTTCGTTGTAGTCGCGAACCATTTGGTCGCGCTCTTTCTTGGGCATTTCGCCTGTGAACAAACCGTGCGGTATACCAGCTTGCTCCAGCTTTTGATGATAAGGGTTCAACCCACTTTCGAGGTAATTTGAGTAAATTACCGCGCGCGCATTAGGGTTCTCCTTAAAGGTGTTCTGCAGGCTTCCAAAAGCTGTTTCTATCTTGGGCTCATGGGGTGTCTGACCTGGAGCAAAGCCACGCGTGGTGTTCGACACTTGCCTTACCGCGTTGATAAAGGCGTTAAGATCTTTCGACTCCTGCTTACTAGGAGGTAGTCCTTGCTTGACCTTATACCGTACCCAAGCTGGCGCATTACCCATTAAAGCGTCGTAGACTTTAAGCTGCTCATCGCTCATAGGGACTTCGACGTTCTTACGCTCGACAGTAGGAAATCCCTCTGTGCTGCCTGGATGGTAATCCACCCACTTCTTGAACGTGTTCTTGAGCTCCGGCACCGCCCTGGGATTAACTATCTCCTCCATCCCTGGTTTCGCACCATGAGCCAAGCTACCCCACAGCGATGGCTTTACCTGCTTCTCGGAAATATACCGCTTATTGAACTCAGTCTGGTCATTCGGCAAAACATTATGACCTGCGGCCATGTTAATAAGCGGGGCAATATCACTCGGCCTATTGTAAAAAGGACTAGCTGTAAGAAGCATTCGCTTCTGCGTACCCTTCAGACTGTCCCTCAGGTTCTGATACGTGCTGGAGCCGACCTCACGAGCTCTATGCGCCTCATCTACGATAGCCATGGGGTGTTCTGCAGGCAGCGTTCCGCCGGCCCGTGACAGCGCTTGCAGTGAGGAAACGGCTATTGGTTGCTCTGTGCCTGGTACAAGGTGCTTCGCCCGCTCCTTCTCGTAGTTCGTTTGAAGCGCCGCGGGCAGAATAACGTTAGCAGGCATGCCTAGGGCATCTTGCGCCGCCATTGATGCGAGGCTCTTACCTGATCCGAGCCCATGTGCGACAACTAGCCCCGGTTGGTCATCCTGAAGCATCCTATCGACAACGCGCTGCTGATGTGGCTTTAAACTAGTAGCTACATCAGCAATTTTGGTAAATTCGTCGCAGAAGGCTTTGAATAAAAGCACGACTAATCCCACTTATTACCAATCGAATCCCAGTCTGGCAAATCAACTGTCTGGCCTGCCATCGAATGGGTGCAGTCCTTCAAATATTGAATGCGCCCATTCGTAACGTAGGAGTGGCAGAGAGGCCATCCTTTATAACCATCCTTATCGGGCACTTCGTGTTGAAGCACAGAACCTGTAAAGGTAGGGGCTTCTTGATTTCCGTTGAATTCCCAGCGATTGTCGCATTGGTGCGGAGACTTGCATGCTGGGCAAAAGAACACCCAACTGCGATGCTCCCCACTTGCTTTCGTTTGTTCTATCAGCTTATTGCCCATAGCTACACCAACGCTTGCATGCGCCTTGGCGGAAGCATGCCTGGTAATGGACGTTGATCTACATTACCTGTGTCTGACCCGCCTTGCGCACCGCCAAGCATTAGAGCTTGACCCGCTGAGCCCTTTTGAATTTTAGCTAAATCCTCAGCGACCAAATCAGCAAGATCCTGATTTTGAGCCGCTATAGCATTGAGGGCCATTTCCTGCATATCTGGCTGAAGATCTGATATTTGCGCAGCGTAACCTTCGGCGAGCTGAATGAGATCTACTGGCAGCTTCTCACCACCAGCTTCCGCACCTAGGTCTTGTCCCTGGCTCAACGAGCTGGCGGCACTTTGCGGAATAGAAGACGACCCACCGCCTTCTGGGGGTGCTGGGAGCATAGGGGGTAACGGGGGCTGCTGGCCTTGCTGCTGAGCCTGAGCAGCGTTCATTGCCCCCTCTGGCCCATCTGGCTCGCCAGGTGCAGCAGGCTGCTGCTGTGCCTGGGCCATAGTTTGCTGAGCTTTGGCCTGCATCTTCATCATGATGACCTGGCTCTCGCCTTGAATTTCGGCCATAGCAAGCTGTTGCTTCTTGACCGCGGCAAGACGTCTCGCGCTCTCGCGAATCATGATGTCGTTCTCTTCTTCCATATCGAGATCGGCATCAGCAAGTAGGGTCGTATCACTAACTTTGTTTCCTGCGTTAAGCTGGAACAAGTAGCTCTTACGCTGCATATCGTCGGCCATCTTAAATGGCTTAAGCCGCACGTTGACCTTCGGCCATCCCATAAAATGAGAGACCAAGCTCATAATCCATTTCAGCTCTTGGCGACGCCTACCAATGTAGCTTAAGAAGGAGTTTTCTACCATACGCATAGACACGTTGGTACCGCTCCAGCTTGCTCCACCTTTTATGAACTCAATCGGAACACCTAAACCGTTAATGATGCTCTCGCCAAGCTGTTGCATTTCTTGACCAAGCAAAAGAGCTTTACCATCACCACCTATAGTTTGATTACCAATAGGTAATGGAACTATAGGCACGTAGGCATTATCCTGTCTCCAACGGGCTATTTCCATAGCCACTTGATCCCGCCAATCAAGTAAATTGATACTAGAGAACGGGTCCGTTGACCCGGAAGCAGCTTGTGGAAATAAAATGCGTAGTGGGACGATATGTTCTAGCATCAGACTTTCTGACGCCTTTTTCATTATTTGAAGATAAAACGCGTCCTTAAGTACAGGTAAGATCAAGGGAATCCCCCATCCTCGATCTTGAAAAGCAAGTGTGGCGCGCTTCATTACAAACAGATTCGCTTTGCTGAATACCACACCTTTTTCTTGCCGAATTGCCTGCAAGAAAATCTGAGGCATTCCCTCAACGATATCTTTCTTACCCAGCGTAATATCCGCGCGCATGGGGGCAGGGATCGTATAGAAATACGTAGTATCCCCGCTAATATCGTTATAGCTGACTTCGACGTCCTCTACGTTCCAACGCACTGGACGCACAGAGCTTGCGTCGCGGTAGTACCAATCCTTAGGCGTTGCTGCCCCAGTTTGTCCGCATTTAGGACAAGAGAGTCGAAACTCATTACTGGTGTAGAGCCAATACTCTCGAATTTTGCGCGCCTGCTCGCTAAAGCCACACGATGTACAAGTCAGATACTTTTGAAACGGAAAGGATAGACTTACGGCGCTTGTACCATAACAAAAGTAGTCTAATCCGCTCTCGATCTGATGCGATCGAATACGAATTGTCTCGTTGAAATACTCTGACCACATCCGCACCACTTCTGGGTCTTCGTGATCGACAACGACATCCGTAATAGGATATTCAGACAGCTTGGTAATACACGCGTTGATGATAGGGTTGGTTAGAAAGTAATACCGACAAAACTTGAAAAGCTGCTTAACCGTTGTCGGCAAGTAGGTATGCGCAATATCAAAGAAGGGGCTAGGGTAGTTAACTCCCTGAACGTTACTTCCGTTGATACGCCCGCGCGTCATCCCGCCTTGGAAGCGGCCTGGGCTTGTAGGGGATCCTAACGCAAAATTGCCGAAGGAGAAGCTCATGTCATCAGGTTATCCGGGGGTTTCCCCTGTGCCGCGTTAGACATCACACGTTCAACTTGAGGACTATCTAGCCCAGGTTGCGCTCCAGGGGTAGATGCACCGCCACCAAGGTACATTTGCGGCTTTGGTTTCACTGCGCCGATAACATGATGAATTCCTTGTCCGATTGTACCCCCTACAGCACCACCGGCTCTGCCAACAAGCTCTCCACCCGTAGAACCGACAAATGGAGTAGCCGTAGACGCCAAGGCGCTACCAAGCGCGTTACCTACCCGTTTACCCTTTTGCGGGTTATCAGGGTCATCAGGCTGCATCGCAGTGAGCGCCGCTGCGCCTACTGGCAGAGCCGCAGCGGTTAAAGCACCTTTAGCGCTTATATTGCCGAGCCCGTGCTGAAGGATTTCTTTACCGCCTTCGCGCGCACCCTTCTGACGAATTGTATTCGCTAATCCTGCCAAGCTTGACTGCCCCGCTTGGGCCTTTGACAGAATATGTTCTCGCTGCTCCGCCAGCATCTTGGCCTTTGTTAGTGCTGCCTCGGATTTCGCAGCAAGCGTTTGAACACCCCCAATGTTCGCTTGATGCAACCCTTTGGCATATTCCGCGGTACCTCTAGCGGCACCACCTGGAACAAGGCCTGTAATAGAATGGAGTTTCTGCTGTCCTTGTCGCGCCGCCATACCCAACGGATTATGCAACCCTTGAGTAAGCTTGTTAACCATTTTGGTGCCTCGGCCTCCAGAGGCCAAACCAGCAGCACCCCCTAGAGCCGTACCAATGGCAGCACCTCTGCCCGCCCCTGAGAGAGCGCCGAGCCCAGCTCCTAGGAGGTTGCCACCTCCCTCCTCTTCCGGCTTGTTGTACGCATTGTACGCGCCTCTGGCGCCACCTATAAGACCACCTGCAGCCGCGCCCAAACCCATGCCTGCTCCTGTATTCGTAGCAGAGCGAGCAATGTGCCTACCAGCTGCTTGGATAGCTGACTGAGTAGCTGGACTATTGATTTGATTCCTAGCTGAGGAAACGGCACCGCGCGCCATATTTCCAAGCAATGCTGGATTAAACGCCTCTTTCCTCATCTCCTCGTGCATAAACTGGAGAACAATAGGATCAATCATAGTTATCCATTACCCGGCCCTAAGTAGGTAGGCAAGCCTCCTAAAGCTTTCATGTCAGCAAGCGCTTTATTGGCGTGTCTACGGCCGACGTCTTGTAGCGCTTTAGCATACGAAGCCAAACTACTTTGTGGCGTAGTAGGCGCTACAGAGGCTTTCGCTGGCATTTTAATTAAGCGCTCCAACGAACGCGCTTGTCGTGTACCTGGCTGAACAAGATGTCCACCAACCCCTCCTACTTGCTTCAATAAAGCTGCGGCGCGAGCGTTCTCTGGATCCTTTCTTAGGCCGGCAAAAGTACTGGCGGCTCTTGGATCCCCATGAATTGCCATACGCTCTTCTAGCAACGGGGTGATACCTGCATGGGACGCATAAGGAGCAGGCATGCGCCCACGTAGCATATCTTTTGCCTCACCTAGCTCATGCCTAAAAACTGCATGATGTGTAGTAGCGTCATCAATAGGGATATGCATGCCTAGTGACTTATTTACCTTTGACGCTAAGCTCTTAGGAAGCATACTAACCACGCCACCTAATGCGTACCTTCCCTGATCTTTTAGGGTTTCAAACTCTGTATTTGTTTGTGCTTTTACAGCACCTGGACCTACTTGAATCTGCAAACCACCTTTTGGTGATACCCCAGAAGATGCTGCGCCGACATCCGAGGGGTGCAAATTTACAGATATATTCTTCAGTTTATTAAGCGCGGCTGCTTGTGCAGGAGTTTTAAGCAGCGAAAGAGCTCGCTGCCTACTTAATGCCTTACCAGCTAATTCAGGCATGGCAGCAAACGATTTTCGCGCGGCTTCTACCGTAGGTGCACCGATATCACCTAAAGAGATATTTCCGGCGGCCAGCTCTTTCTGCCAACGTGCCAGAGCGATCTTTTCAAGCTCATCTACAAAAGCGGCGTAATCAATCATCGTAAACCAGCGGAAGCTGAGCATGCATCTGCTTCCTGCTCTCCTCTAGGATGTTATGGGCTTCCAGCATACGCTGAAGTTGAACATTTTCTGGTGTAAGCCCTTCAGGCGCTTTATTCGCCTTTCGCACTTCCTCCCATTTAGCCTTTATCCCTGCAGTGTCTATATCGTACCTAGAAGCATCAACGTGTACGATATCCGTCATAGGCTCGGTGGGGCAAACAATTCCATCGTGCAGATAAACAACTTCAAGGAACGTCCTAACCTCAAGGCCGTACTGGATATCCGAACGAATCTTTGCCGCGATATCTACAGCGATCATAGCTTGAGGCACAGTCGGCGCGGTAAGTACCCTAAATTCAGCATGTACACCGGAAAGCGCCATTGAACAAGGAACAAAGACCAGCCAGCTACTCCAGAAGGTGTCTACCAAGTGCAGGGTCTTTACGGCTTGAATTTTATCGATGGTTAGCTGGCTTAGGTCGTCGATACGGAAATCATGAGCTATCTTCATCTCGAGCACACTAGGCTCCCAGCCCATCCAATCAACACCGTACTTGTGTAGCAGCGCCACATCCAGCACGAACGGATGCGCATCCGGCATCAAGAACAAATTGTCCGATACAACCTTTGCAACTACAGTAGTCGTTTTAGCGCTTGGTGCAGGCTCAAGAATCTCTGCGACAACAGTTGCGCTGTCCTCAGGATCTTCGTGCGCAATTTGAAAAGGAGTCTTGTTCAGCTCCTCGCTCGTACCTCGCGCCGCTTGGCGCTTGGCTTGTTGAATGATGTCGGTCAGCATAGCGCGACCTTAGCTTACGACATTCGTGTTTCGGTCGCATCATTTGCGATGCGCATAAAGACCAACTTCTGGTCGAGCGGGAGCGATTCGAATATAGCCACTGGGTCTTTTTGGAACTCCGTGACTAGCTCTTCGCTAAAGCGCTTACGCAAGATCTGAGGCTTGGCAGCCGCAATGGCTTTTAGATCCGACACGCGCATATACTCATTGCCAACGACTAGGGTATCTCGAATATCGTCGTGCTCAGCAACCTTATCGAACGTGGAGAGGTAAGGATCAATAACATCTTGGTCCCAATACTCATCCAACCCAGCCAGCTTATCGATTTCGGTAAGCGTGCTCGCATAGACTTCTGGTCCTAAAAGACCGCGATTGCTGAAAAGGTCTGTGTAGAGCCTCATAGTATGCGCTGCGCTATGCTCGCTAGCGGTCTTCTCATGCAAATTGAACCCCTGCGTATGCGGAGCTAAGAGCTGAAGACGCTGCTCAATGCAAACTTGCAAGTGCTCAGGTGCTGCGTAGTTTGTTTGACCATATTGCTGCGCTAGCTTGCTCACGCCGATATCCATGGGCGTTGCACGCCGTAGAAGGTTTACGGCAAAGGCGTGCCTATCTTCGGGAGGCAGCATCTTGTGATAATTGTCAAAGTACGCGCTAGCAGCTTTGACTTGCCCGTAGCTGTCCAATGGGTACCTACGTGCATAAGGCAGCGCGTAATGCTGCGCGTGCTTCTCTTCGATAAGCTGAGAGGGCTCTTTGTCAGTTACGTCGACGTGTGGATGCAAAACCGTTGTGACCTGTGGCTCTGCCTTTTCGTTTTTCTCTTTGACACCAAAAGCTTGCTCCAGAATCGTATCCGCATCACCTTTGTTTGCTTTGTCAGTATCGACAAGATGCGCGATTTCACCCTCTGCCGTTTTAGCGTAGGACAGCGGCGTCTTCTTAGTACGAACCAAAGTCTCCTTAGAGCCCTGAGTAGGCATATCCATAGTGCCCACTACATCCGCAGTCTTAGGTACATTAGGAACATGCTCTGGGCCAGAGAATGCGTTCAAATACTTATTAAGTGCGTAGCGCTCTTCGTCGTCTGCTGGCTCTAGCGCAGCGGTTTTCTGGATATCCCAATGCTGCCCGTCGCTTCCGTAAATGCCGCCTTCTTGATCTTTCCAAACACGTTGGCGTCCGATAGTTACTAGCGCACCCGTACTGAGCTTCTTCAGCTCTTCTGGTGGCTCTATGTCGTACCAACCGCATGCCGTAACCAGATTCTGCGCAGCGACCTTGATTGCCTCAACGGGAAGCTTGTCGAAATTGGACAAAAAGTAGCCGATGTGCAGCGTAGTATTCCCCGCGTCTACACAGGCGTATTTACGCAGTGTAGTATCTCCTTGCCGCAGTATAAGAGCGAATACGTCATCGGGCAGCGCGTCGAGGTCTTCCTGAGTCACAGGCTCTGCAGTCTTGATGAAATCAGGGATATCTTCGTATTTTGGATACAGGCTATTGAGGATCTGACCTTCTGAGTCGTCATAAACGTCAAGAACCAAACCACTGATTTTTTGCATAGCGCTACCCGAAATACTAGTTGATTCTCCAGGCATAAGAGAATTGGAGGCAAGCCCGACTAGCCCCCAAGGAGAAACATGGAATATGGGCTTTGTCCAAACTGTAACAATGACACAGTTCGGATTGTCGAAAAGAACGACGGATCCGAGGATAGCCAGTGCTATCAATGTACCTGGACGGGTCCTATGTGCTTTGGACGCAAGCACAGCACCGAAGACCCAAAGTGCGCAGGAGGGAACGATCCAGCGTATTGGTCTGGCTCCTCCCACACGCGAGGACGCTGTTCTTTTTATTCGCGTTGTCAGGAGGCAACCAGAACTATGCTGCCGAGACAGACCTTTGAAATGACCAGCTTACCCACACCGGGCATGCAATTTACACAGATCCCCGTAACGAACCAGAATGCACCGGCACCAAACTGGGCGCCATTCAACCCGCAGGTACAGCAGGTGCAACAGCCAACACAACAGTTCATGCCAATAAACCAGTTGGCGTATCGGCCAATGCAACAACAAATGCCGATGCAGGCACAAGTGCAACCACAAGCTCAAATGCAACCTATGCGGGTAGGCATGCCACAGCAATATCCGGTATATGGTGGATACGTCGCTGGACAGCAGCAAGGAGCGCCCACCTATTATGTGCCCCCAGAAAACGCATGTATGCCGATGGCTGTACCACAAAATCACATAATGCCAGGGATGGAAACAGGGTCTTTTTTAGCAAATCCAGAGCCGTATAAACCTGGAGATCCTATTCTACCCATGGCACTAAAAGCGCTAATGCGATCAATAGGCAAAGCGATCGGTTATACCATTCTAAACATATCCGATTACTTCCCGTGGGGCAGCTAAACAAGAGGGCCCGGGCGAAAGCCCGGGTAACCATTTATGGATGCTTCAAAACTTAAGAAGGGCGATACCGTCATATACATTCCGGCGAATAGCAACAGTAAGCAAGAATGTGTAGTAGAAAAAGTAGGTTCTAAATACGTCTACGCGCATTTCAAAAAATTTTATGCAGAAGACGGCGTTGAGGTAACACGATATGCACCCGCCCAAATACTTACGCTAGAAGAAGACACCAGAAGAGTACGCGTGCGCATAGCCGCTTATGACATTGCCGAGCTAGGTGTAATCGTCAACGACAAGTTGCTATATGACCATAGTGAAAAGGCACAGAACAAAATACTAGCTATCCGAGCTGCGCTAGATCCTCTTATCCAAGCTAATAAAGCAAAATGAAGGTCGTCCGACGAGATCCAGGATACGCCTATTTAGACCGATTCCTCTGGATGCCAAAACGCTTCATTGACGTAGCATCCATAAAGAGCGCTCTTACCTATGAAATCCGCAGTAGCTACGGAAATGAAGGGTATGGACGCTTACTTTACCTGTGGAAAGAATCAGCGCACCACTTACTGCTGCCAAGAGCGTTCTGGGATCCCGTTAGGATACCTTGCCCGGTAATCGACTGTCGTCCATGTAGCTACCCGCGTATTATTTTCGTGAGCCGCATCAAGCTCGATCACAAGCTTGCAGACGTCAACGGAAAGCGCGTGCTTGTACCTACAGGCAACGATATTCAAACCAAAAGTGTCAAGGCACTAGAGGATACTCAGGGAGGGATTTTACAGCTTTCTTGTGGTAGAGGAAAATCAATAGTGGCGCTAGAACTTATCGCCAGAAAACAGGTACCGGCCATTGTGCTCCTCGACAATACGCAATTGCTCTACCAGTGGAAACGAGAAGTTGAAGCCTGCTTAGATGTACCAGGTGGCATCGGAATCTATGGGGATGGACAAAAAGACTGGAAGAAGGGTCTTGTCTTAGCGACTTACCATTCAATTGCCAATTGGTCTGAAACAATACCTGAAGAAGCGCGTCGCTGGTTTGGTGTAATGATCGCAGATGAAGCACATCACATAAATGCCCCAGTCTTTTCACGCGCAGCCGATATGTTCTATGGAATGCGCGTTGGGCTTACGGCCACGCCAAAGCGTTCAGACG
>Ga0181526_10003592_pt1 | contig 12538 bp, 12 predicted proteins | sample PEATcosm2014_Bin_35_FD_119750 | JGI IMG/M metagenome (GOLD analysis project Ga0181526, IMG submission 119750) | Peatland microbial communities from MTU Mesocosm Facility, Houghton, MI, USA - PEATcosm2014_Bin06_30_metaG | ecosystem: Environmental > Terrestrial > Soil > Wetlands > Peat | place...
CTGATGTCCCACTTTCACCGTCACCGAGCTGCTCCAGTTGGTGCCTATGTAGGCCCTGGCCCACACCGCGAAGCCAAGCCCTGCCGCCGTAATGGCCACGCCGAGCACCGCGGTCCACGGATTCGCCGGAAATAAGCGAATGCGCAGCCAATCCCGGGGAACGTCGCCGCTAAACATGCTGAAGAAAGCGGCGACCGTCAGCACCGAGTAGGTCAGCCGTGACGATACCCCCTCGCGCATCTGCGTCGGCTTAGTTCGGATCGCCCACACCAGCCATACCACGGCAAACGCGATCCACAGCCCGCCACAAACCCACATTCCATCCATCGCAATCTCCCGAGCAGGTTACGTTAGCGTAATCCAAATGGTTCCCGGACGCACGGCGACTGCCGGGTCGATCCTGCCGGTAGTGGGTCAGTTCGAGATTCACGCGCTTATTGGTATCGGGTGGAGCACGCCTTGAGGCGTGCATATTGCAGCCCCACTTCAATATGCGCTTTAGCGCCTGAGGTAAATCCACCCCTTACCTCAGCGGCTGAAGCCGAGACATTTATTTAGAAGATCTGAACTGCACGCCTGAAGGCGTGCTCCACCCAAAACAGCTTGACCACAATATTAGACTCACCGAAAACACCAGTCCCACTGGACTCCAGCAACTGCGGAATAGTATCTTTGGCGATGCCATGATGCCCAGGCGCATCCTGCAGCAATCCATCCAAAGGGAGCCGTTGTCCATGATGAAACGCGTATTCTCGGTTGTAATCCTCAGCCTTCTGCTTTCCACGCTGACTCTGGCGCAGAAGATCAACACCGATTGGGACCGCAGCGCTAACTTCTCGACCTACCACACCTACATGTGGGAGACGAGTCCCCGTCCCGCCCATGGTCTCTGGCACCAGCGCATTATCGATGCGATTGACAAGCAACTGCAGGCCAAAGGTCTGACCAAGGTCGATTCCAATCCTGACATGTGGGTGGTCTACAGCAACACCATTCACGATCAGAAGGAAGTGGTCGGCACCAACTACGGCTTCGGGCCGGGCTGGGGCTGGGGTTACTGGGGACCGAATCAGGTGACCTACAACACCTACGTCACCAAGCAGGGAACCCTGGTGGTGGAACTGGCCGACGCCAAGGACAAGCAGATTTTGTGGCGCGGCTCCGCCACCGACACGATTTCCGACAACAGCAACAAGAACATCAGCAATCTGGATAAGGCGGTCGTCAAGCTGTTCAAGAACTATCCGCCAAAACAGAAATAGGTAGTGCCTCGACCGCCGGCATCGGTCTTGGTTGCTAGCCAATGCCGGCCCGCTTGCTGGGAGGATGCTATGACATTAGGGGAGCGTTTGTGGGCGCCGTCTGGCTCTGGCGCTTTGCTTCGCGTCAGCCGGATAGCGCCGCCCATCATGTCGCTGCTGGCCCTGGCGATTTGCGCGATCGGCAAAGCTGGACTGTTGCCCGCGCTTGAGCCGCCAGGAGATGAAGGCACCCTGGCCCATCTCTACCAGCTCATCATGGTGGCACAAGTGCCGCTGATGGTGACTTTTCTCGTCATCGCAGCGCGCCGGGGGTGGCGTCAAAATCTTCCGGTCTTCGGAGTGCAGATTGCACTCTGGATTTTGGCTGCGGCCGCTGTGCCCATACTCGGCTTGTAGGGCGAACCCTCCTACCCCTTCACCTTAACCACATCTCCATTCTTCAGCTTCTGCGGCGGATTGTTGACGATCGTTTCACCGCCTGCCAATCCCTGTCTTACGATCACCTGCCCGTGCAGATCAGCGCCGGTGGTGATCGGCATCGCGCGGGCTTTGTTGTCCTCGATCGCGAAGACCGCCGACTTGCCGTCACGCGTGATCACCGCTTCTTTGGGGACGGTGATGACGCGCTGCGGCGACGCCTCAGCGTTCTGCGTCTTCTTCTGCGGCTCAAGGAAGGTCACGTTGCAGCTCATCTCCGGGCGCAGGTACTTGTCCTTGTCGAGGATCGAGACCTTGACGGTCACAGTCGCTTTCGTCCGGTCGGCGGTGGGAATAATCTGCCGCAGCACGCCCTTGTAAGTGTGGTTCGGAATCGCCTGCACCGTAATCTCCGCCGGCTGATTGGGTCCCAGCTGCGAGACGTTGGACTCGTTCACGTCCACCTCCGCCTCCAGCGAATTCATGTCGGCGATGGCCACGATTGCTCCCGACGACGTCGAAATGTTCACTCCTGGCGGAATCGGCGCGACGCTCTCGCCCACCTCGGTCATCTTCTTGACCACAATTCCCGCGAACGGGGCACGCACGGTCGTGAAGTCCAGATATGCCTCCTGGACTTGCAGGTTCGCCTTGTCCTGCTCAATGGCCGCCGCCGCCAGGTTCACCTTGGCCTTCGCCGCGTCCAGCGCATCCTGCGAGCTCACTTTGCCGCGATAAAGATCTTCCTGCAAGCGCTCCTGGCGTTGCGCTTCGGCCAGATCTGCTTTGGCATACTCGATGTCAGCCTTGGCTTTGGCAATTGCGGCCATCACGTCGGCGTTGTCCAGCGTCGCTAGGACATCGCCATCCTTCACCACGCTGCCCTCTTCTACGCGCAGCGATGAGATGCGGCCCTGTATCTTCGACGACACCACCGACTGCCGTCGCGCCACCAGATACCCTGACGCGGTGAGGATCGGCGGGCCGGAGTTGGCGCCGTTGCTGCTTTCGACTGTCGCCTGCACGGTTTCCACGTCAATGCCGCCGAAAACCTGATGCCCCTTGGCGTAATACCAGCCTCCCGCCACGGCGACGCCGAGCATGATCACCAGGATGAGCGGGAGCCGCCACCGGACAGGGCTCGGCGTGTCACGATCAATGCGCAGCGATGCTAGCTCATCCTTCAATTCAGGCATAAAAATAGCCGGGGTTTTGCACGATCAATACCATTAAATCAGTTTCACTGGCTAGGGGTACTCCATCCCACTTTAGCATCGCATTCTTGCCGCAGGTTTGAAAGAGGAGGAACCAGGATCAAGCATTCGTCGCCCTCCATCACCAATCCACCCATGAAAGGTTAATCGGACCGCAACCAGCGCCAGTAGTGTGGACTGTCAGCCCCAGCAAATGACATTTGTCATGGAACAGGCTGGGCCTGAATCACGGTTGCATAAAGGGTGGAGCACGCCTTCAGGCGTGCAGAAAAAAAATCTAAGAAGCGGGCGGCTTTAGCCGCTGAGGTAACTGCTCCCAAAACTTACCACAGCGGCTGAAGCCGATCTCATAAGGGGAGATATTTCCTGCACGCCTGAAGGCGTGCTCCACCCGCTGGCGATAACGCAACTCCGAAAACTTGCATTTCTACCGGCTGGCGTACTGGCCGAGGCTGCTGTTGTTCCACTTCTCATGCCAGTGATGGATTGTTCCGGGCTCGTGCTGCGCCACGAATCTCATGATGTCGGGCCAGAACTCGTTCAGAATGCGGGCTTGCGCCACCGAACCTAGACCGGTTAGCGCATTCTCAATCGTTCCCGGCACCGTTTCCCTGCGGTACGGAATGTAGGCGTTCGACACTGCGGCTTGTACAAACTCGCTGAGGATCAGCGAAGTGTTGATGACGCTGCGGCCGCTGTCGCTCCGCCCGATTAAGACGCGGCTGGCGGCATAGGCCAGGCGATCGGAGATACCCGGCTGCTGCGATCGGAAGTATCTCGGATCCTGGTGCAATAACGCAGGCAAGGCAAATGTCCCAAAGAATGACGCGCTTTCCGCGCCCGCGGTTGCTGCCGCCAGGCGCTTGCCGTAGCCCGCCATTCCGCCGCCGAAGCTGGGATAAGCTCCCGTAACTTGCGCGGTAATGGAATCGATAAACGCCCCGCTGACCGTGTCAAAGGAATGAGCACGGCGCAGGAACAACTCGAATTTCTGATGGCTGGTAAGCGGAACGTAAGATGGCGCGTCGGGAAATGGCTGACCAGGAACAAAGTTGCGCGCCATTTTCACCATGTTGTCGTGGGTGAAGGCACTCTTAAATGCCGCCGCTGTAAATTGCAGGTGATCGAAGGCGTAATCGCTTTGAGGCGCGGCCAGCATGGGCGGCAGCGCTTGCGTGCACACGTTCGCAGGACCGTGCAGCAGCGTAGCCGCATATAGCGCATTATTGGCCGGAAATCCCACTGCGAGGGAGGCGAGCTCAAGATCGGCCGGGCCAGCAGCCCGGCTGGCTCGCGAAAGCTCCGGCGCTGGTGGCATGGTAAGGATCGCCGGCAACGACGGCGCCGCCGCACTGGCAATCACAGCCTGCTGCGCGGCCAGCGGCGAACACAATATTCCGACTGCCAGACAAATTACCGCGCCCGCCTTCATTTCCCCACCCATGGCCCGTAGTTCGGTGCCTGCATTATGTATGAAGGCGGCCGATTAGAAAAGGGTGTTCTGTTGCTCTGGGATTAAATTTTCTTGACGACGGCAACCCGGCACTGCCGCCGGCGGCAGAATATCGGTCATCTGAGCCTCCAACTGTCTCGCAAATCAATACGATTTGTGGCGGAACACGACCGCAACGGCCGCCAATTCTTGTTCTGATCCTGCAAAACCCGTCTGCTCCAGATATTATGTCGGAATGGCACAACGACTGAAGTTGGCAGTCGCACTCTCCCTGGTTCTGGCGTTTTCCTTGTTCAGCGGCTGCAAGCCGAGGAAGCAACACTCTTCCACCATAGAAGTACACCTTCTACGAAACCTTAATTCGGTCTATGGCAGTAATCTCGACCGCAGGATTCTGGACTTTGAGGGCAGCAATCCTCGGGTGAAATCAGGCCAGCATATCGACATTCAGAGCGAGACCGGCGACTACCGGGAAATGCTGCGCAAGCAAACCGCGGACGATAACGTCAGTCTGGTCATTATGGATTCCCCGGACGATGCCAGCTCGAATTCCGCGCTGCAGATGGCTTTGCCGCAGGCCACCAATGTTTGTGCCGGAGTGCAGGGATGTCCCGCGGTCATTCCCGCCATCATTCCCGCTCACGTAACCGGCAGTGACCGCGAAGCGGCGCAGGCCTTCATCGATTTCCTGCAAAAGGCGCCGTAGGAGATTATTCCTTTACGTAGCGCATGGGATCTTTGGGATCCCCATGCTTCATCACCAGCGTGGTTCCGTCGATGGCCAGTCGCTCATCCTTGAAAAACACCTGGGTGATGGCATCGCCATTGATCTCGAAGTAAAAATCCTTCTTGGTGGGATCGATCTCGTAAGGGCCTGCCTGCACCTCGTAGACGGGCACCTCGAAGGCAACGGCGTGCGCCTTGGGGTCGTCGGGAAAGACCGCGGCGCCATCGGAATCCGTCCTCCCATTGAGCGCCTTGCCCGCGATCAGCAGATGAACATCGATGTTCTCGACGCCCTTGTCGTTTTGGCCGAGCACCACCACGCGAATCTGGCCAGGCTTACCGGCTTCGCTGCGCAGAAGACGAAACGGAGCTTCTTCCTTGCCGACGCTGTGCAATACCACGGCCGCGCCATCGCGACTCCAGGTGCCTTTGGCCCAGTAGTCGGCGGCGCCGTAGGCGAGCATGAACTCAAACTTGCCGTCGGGCTTCAGCAGCAACTCTGAGCCGACCTCCATCACTCCGCGAAGAACGTAATTGCCGGCCATGTCCTGGCCCAACGCGGTGAGGGCAACAAAGCTCAGCAGTACAACGGCTACGACTTTCATTTTGTGGCTCGCTTTCGAGTGCGGGTTCCTGTTGTTTTTTTCTTGGCGCCGGATTCAGTTTTGGCACGAGCGCCAACTCTCTTCTTAGATTGGGTGCCCCGTTCTAGCCCTCTTTTGGCTGGGGCGGGGCTGTCGCCTGCCAGCGGCAGATCTTTCATCTCGGCGGCGCGCCACATGTACCAACTGGCCACGCTGCGGTAGGGCCGCCAGCGTTCGCCATAGGCCATCAGTTCGTTGGGCTTGGGAAGCTCGACCAGCTTGCGCATCTTGGCGAAACCTTTGCGCACGCCGTAATCATCCACCGGCAGCACGTCAGGCCGGCCAAGCCGGAAGATCAACAGCATCTCGACGGTCCAGCGGCCGATGCCGCGCACGGTGTCCAGCCGTTCGATCAATTCTTCGTCGCTCATGCGATGCGCCAGCGTCACCGTGGGCACGGTGCCATCAAGCGCTTTGGCCGCCAGATCGCGGATCGCCAGCATCTTCGCGCGCGACAATCCCGCCGATCGCAGCCTCTCCTCCGACGCGGCCAGAATCTGTTCCGGCGTGGGGAAGCCATCAACCAGCCCGCGGCGAGTGCGGATGCGTTTCGTGTTCTCCGGGAACAGCGCCTTCACGCGCGCCGTGATGGTGGCGGCAACTTTTCCGTTGAGCTGCTGGTAGATGATCGACTCCAGCAGAGCTTCGAAGATGCTTTGCGTGGTCTCCTGCTGCAGGCTACACGGCCCCCAAAGAGCGATGATGCGTGCCAGTTGACGGTCGACTCGCGTCAGATGTTCGCAGGCCGAGGTGTGGTCAAGTTTCTTTGGCATAGAGAACCAGTGTCAGTTGCCAGTAGCCAGTTGCCAGTCATCAGCGATCAGGATGAAATGTCCACTGCCAACTCCCGGATTGGTTTTTCGCCAGATTACCATTGAGCATACCCAGGTACTGGCAACTGCCTACTGGGTACTGGCTACTGGCAACTGGGTACTGGCAACTGACCACTAGCCACTGCTTTCCTCCTCCAGCGCCGCAATCGTCTCGTCATCAACATCCCACATCTTCAGTATCCGAAAGATAATACGGCTTGCGAAACCCGCGCGCACCAGGGTGCGAAAAACGCGGGCAGCCTGCTTCTGTCCAACCGGTTTCACGATGCGCTTACGCCGCAGAAACTCGCGCGCCAATTGTTCCTCGTTGACCTCGTTATAAGCGGCGGGAACCACTTTCTCGATGATGTCCGCGTGCACCCCCTTGATCTTCAGGTCCTGGATCACGCGCAGCCGTCCAAACCTTTCGTTCTCCTTGCGAAAGCGCGAGTAGCTCTCCGCGTAACTGGTGTCGTTGAGATATTGCTGAGACTTCAGCCGGGCGACCACTGCTTCGATGATCGCGTCCCCGTCAGCTTGCGTAGCAACGCGATTACGCATCAGGCGCTTGATCTCGGCGACTGTGCGCATCTGCCGTCCCAGCGCTCCCACGGCGTACTCGTAAAGCGATTCTTCGTCGTACGTCTTCGCCGTGCGCTTGAAGGGCATGGAGGGATTATAAGCAGTGTTCAGCGGATGAGGTGGAGTCATTGGGGCTTGGGTGGAGCACCGCTTTAGCGGTGCAGTCAAAACAGGCTGGTAATTTGGCTTTAGCCGCTGAGGTAAAGCCGAAGAGTTACCTCAGGCGCTAAAGCGCACGGCAAACTAACTGCCCAATTATGTACGCCTGAAGGCGTACTCCACCCTCGCAATGCCACGCCGAGCGGTTATTCAAGAGACTCGACTCATGATTGGGATAGTTTGTATCAGAACACGAGTTTCAGCCGTGCCGCAACGCCCTTCTTAGAATTCGATGCTATCGGCACGGCTGAACACGCTGCGGAAAAACTCGATTTCGGCGGGTTTGAAGGCGCGCGCCTTTAGGCGCGCCGTCACATGCCCTTTGTTTCTCATCCTGAGCCGGCTTCAGCCGGCGGCACTCTTCCAGTGATAGGGGTTCCTTCGACTGCGTTCGGCTGCGCCTCACTTCGCTCAGGATGACACAGATAAGTTGAACATGCAGATACGAACCGCCCCTCCACCGCTCACGCCAAATCGAACACCAAAAACTCCGCCGCGCCATCGCCGCCACTGCTGGCGATCCGCAACTTGTTTTCCCCGCTGATGGCCGCGCCATCGCCCTTAGCCAACTGTGTGCCGTTGACGTCGAGCTGCCCGCTGATCAGCTGCACCCAGGCATGACGCCCCTTGTTCAGCTCCAGCTCCACCGACTTTCCGCTATCCAGCAACGACGCGTAAACGCTCGCATCCTGGTTGATCGTGGTCGAGCCGTCGCGCCCGTCGTGCGAGGCGATCAGCCGCAGCTGGTTCTGCTTCTCTTCCCGCGAAAACGTCCGATCTTCGTAGCTTGGTTTCAGTCCCTCAGCTTCGGGCAGAAGCCAGATCTGCAGCAAGTGCACCGGCGCCTTCGACTGGTTGACCTCGCTGTGCATCACTCCCGTGCCCGCCGACATGCGCTGCACGTCGTTCTGCTTGATGGTGGCGCCGCGCCCCATGCTGTCGCGATGGCTCAGCTCGCCGTCGATGATGTAGGTGAGGATCTCCATATCGCGATGGGGATGCATCCCGAAGCCGCGCCCGGCGCTCACCCGGTCTTCGTTGATGACCCGCAAGTCACGGAATCCCATGTTCTTTGGATCGTAGTAGTCAGAAAACGAAAAGCTGTAGTGTGTGTCCAGCCAACCATGGTTGGCATGTCCCCGCTCTTCTGATGGCCTGATGGTGATCATTTTCTTACCCCAGGTCATTGGATGATCGACACGTCAAAAAGTAGCAAGCGTGTTACAACACGCAAACTACTTCAGCCCGGCGTCCTCCGCCGCCAGCTGTCCCAGCACGCTCCAGTCGGACTTCTCCCGTCCGCGCCCAATGGCAGCCAGCATGTGGTCGTGCACCAGGCTGGCAACCGGCAAAGGAACATCCACGCTATCGGCCGCCACCAGCGCCAATCGGATGTCCTTCAGTGCCAGCCGCAACGCGAAGCCGACGTTCTCAGGCTTCGCATCGGCGATGAGTCCGCCGTAGGTTTTGTACACCGGTGCCGCAAACAGCGAATTGGTCAGAAATTCCACATACTCGTGCGGATCGATACCGTACTTGCGCACCAGCGCCATCGCCTCGCCCAGCGACTCGATCACCGACGCGATCAGGAAATTGCCGCTCAGCTTCACCACGTTGGCCATCTCGGGCTTATCGCCGATCACAAACACCCGCTGGCCAAGCACCTCCAGGATCGGCTTGCACTGGTCCACCGTCGCTCTCTCTCCGGCAGTCGCGACGAACAGCTTTCCTGCCGCGGCGGCCTCGGGACGGCCGAAGACCGGAGCCGTTATGTAATGCTGACCGCGTTTGCCATGCTCCTCGGCCAGCTTCTTGGAGAGCACGACGCTGATGGTGCTCATCGAGATGTGGGTCCCGCCTCGCGGCAGGCTCTCCATCACGCCGCCGGAGTGCAATACTGCGGATTCGACCGCGTGATCGTCGGCCAGCATGGTGATGACCACTTCCGCGTGTTCAGCCGCTTCACCCGCTGTCCGGGCGACCTTTGCACCCTCCGCCTTGAGCGGCTCGGCCTTCGCCAGCGTGCGGTTCCAAACCGTCAATTCGTGCCCGGCACGGACCAGGTGCCGCGCCATCGGCGTCCCCATGTTTCCTAAACCAATAAATGCGATTTTCATCTACTTCCTCATGGAAAAAAGTGGTACTCGTCGTTGGATGTTCATCGACTAGAGCGGATTCACAGTTGGTGCTGGGGGGGATGGAGGCTGTGAACCTTTTTCCAGTTTGCCGCTGCACCATGTATGATGCTTCCTGTTTTGCCAGCAATGTCGGCCTATCAACGATCCAGCAAGACACGCGAAGAGCGCCGCCAGTTCGGGCGCTCCCTGCGCAACCAGATCGCGCGCATCAGCCAGGGCGACTGGGACCCCAAGCAGCGCAAGTTCGACGTTGTCCCTCTGTTGATCGACTCGAATCGCCCGCGCATCGCCCGTTTGCTGCCCATCAAGTTCGAACATATGGCGGCTTCGCCCTTCGGCTTCTTTCGGGGCGCAGTGCCGCTGATGGCAGCCGACCTTGCGGCCATGCCCTGCACCACCCTGAGAACGCAAATCTGCGGCGACGCTCACGTGCAAAACCTCGGCGCCTTCGAAGCTGCCGACGGCCGCCTTATCTTCGACATCAACGACTTCGACGAAACCGTCGTTGGACCCTGGGAGTGGGACATCAAGCGTATGGCAGCAAGCCTGGTGCTCGCCGGGCGCGAGGCCGGCAACGCCGACAAGCAATGCAAACTAGCGGTGCTCGCTTTCGTGCAACGCTACCGTCAATGCATGCGCCGCTTCTCGGAGATGGCAGTCATCGAACTGGCGCGCTATCAGATACTCCGTGTCGTAGGACCCGTGAAATCCGTCCTTCGCCAGGCAGAGCGTGCCACGCCGCTGCACAACCTCCAGAAGTTGACCGTCTTCGCTAACGGCAAACACCGTTTCCGCGAGCAGAGACCAAACCAGTTCCACATCCCGCACGCCGTGGCCAGCGCGGTAATCGCATCGCTGCGCTTCTATGCCAGGACTCTCTCGCCGGACCGCGCTTTTTTCTTCACCCAATACTTCCCGGAGGACATCGTCTTCCGTGTGGTCGGAACCGGCAGCGTCGGCACCCACGATTACGTGCTGCTCATGTTTGCCGGCGCTATCTCTGACCCACTCTTCCTCCAGGTCAAGGAAGAGCCGCCTTCTTCCTATGCGCCTTACCTGCCGCCCCGCCGCAGTCCGGTGCATCAGGGCGAGCGCGTTACGGAAGGCCAGCGCGCCATGCAAATGCAGTCGGACATCTTCCTGGGATGGACGTCGATTGACGGCCGCGACTACGTCGTTCGCCAGTTGCGCGATCATAAGGCGGCCATCGAGACCGATATCCTCCAGGGTGATGGATTGGTGCAGTACGCGCGCATGGCAGGCGAACTGCTCGCCAAAGGGCACGCGCGCTCCGGTGATCCTTGCGCCTTGTCCGGATACCTGGGTACCGCCGACAGGTTCGATACCGCGATGGCGCGCTTCGGCATCACTTACGCGAACCAGACGGTGAAGGATTGGGAAGCGCTGCGCCGCGCCATTCGCCAAGGCAAGATCAAAGCCGCGAAGCCAGAGGTCCCTGCTCCGCCGTCAAAACCCAAGAACGCAAAGAAGCAGTGACGCCGCGTCTTGAAGGGGCGCAGCTTTAGCCATGCCCTGAGCCTGTCGAATGGGTGCGCCGTTGGGTCTTATATTTGTCATCACGAGCGGGCTTTAAGCCCGCGAGGGGATCCTGTTTCTAGCTTTCCACCGCCGTGCCCGTTTTGAAACTCCGAAACAATTCTTTGCTTCCAGCATCTATACCATTGGAGCGATAATAGGTGTATGCAGCGATGGGTTCTGAGTGCGGCATTATGCGCTCTGCTCACGCTCCCGGTCTGGGGACAGCGAGGTGGCGGCGGACACGGTGGCATGGGTGGCGGCGGCCATTTCTCCGGCGGCGGCTCCGTTTCGCATGGCAGCGCTGGTTACGGCTATCACGGATCTGTTGGATACAGCCGCGCCCCAGGTTACGCCGGCTCTTATCGCGGCGGCATCTATGGCGGCGCCGGATATCGCGGCTACGGCTACGCTTGGCATGGTAACGGCGTGCACGGGCCTTTTCCCTATCGCCCGTGGGGTTACGGATGGGGCTGGGGATATCCGTGGTGGGGATTTGGCTATGCAGGTTGGCCCTGGTGGGGATGGGGCGGCAGCTACTACGACAATTCCTATTACAACTACTATCCGTCTGACACCTCCCCGGCACAAACTTATCCCTACGCTTACCCGCCTGGCGGCGACTACTCACAGGACAACCAGACGCAGGATCAGATCGATCGCCTGACAGGTGAAGTCAATCAGCTGCGCTCTCAGCAGAGCTCAGGCCAGTCGAAGACCGCCGAGATTCATGCCGAGACAGTGCTCGTCTACCGCGACGGGCATACCGAGGAAGTACAAAACTACGCGATCGTCGGCAAGACAATCTGGATCTTCAACGAATCGCGCGCCAGGAAAGTCGCGATCTCCGAACTCGATCTGCCCGCGACCAAGCGCGACAACGAGGACCGCGGCATCGATTTCGTTCTTCCCTCTTCCTCGCGCTGAGGATTGCTCTTCGCGGTCACCGTCTTGCGCAGCAGGAACGCAGGCTAGACGCAGAAATCGAAAACATCGTTCCAGACTCGCGCAAAGCCGGCAGGATTGAATCCTGAATCTGACTTCAACAAGTCATAAGCCTGGTATCTTCGCCTGCTGTCTTTGGCAGCGCTGCGAACGTCGTGATAGTGCCCCACGATGTCCAGGTGATCGCAGTGCACCAGCAGGGTGTCCTTGCCGTTCGGCCAGAACATGGAAGCCGTGTTGACGATGCCGTCGTTGTCCCAAAGCTCGATGTCGCGCGGTCGCTGGGCAGCAGGGAAAAATGGTTTCGCCGCAGGCGCACCGTGGCCATTGTGGTAAATAAATGGTCCTCCTGCACAGGCGCGATACCCAATGCGATAAATGATGTCAGTGTTGGGAGACGGACTTGTGCGCAGCGTGGTCTCCGGATAGGTCAACGGATTAACCAGGTCCCAGCGCGGCGCGGGGCCGCCCGCTTTGAACTTGAACGGACGCGTGCCAATCGTCGCGTACGAGCGCGTCACGATGCCGGCCTTTTTCCAGATATCCTCTTCTTCCTGACGCTGCTTCTTATCGAAACGCGCTGGGCTCCCGGGACCGCCCTGAACCGCCAGATCATCAATAGCGTGAAAGTCGGTCGCGATATGCCGCAA
>Ga0181526_10003596_pt1 | contig 12524 bp, 9 predicted proteins | sample PEATcosm2014_Bin_35_FD_119750 | JGI IMG/M metagenome (GOLD analysis project Ga0181526, IMG submission 119750) | Peatland microbial communities from MTU Mesocosm Facility, Houghton, MI, USA - PEATcosm2014_Bin06_30_metaG | ecosystem: Environmental > Terrestrial > Soil > Wetlands > Peat | place...
CGGCCTGGGGCAGATGGGTTATGTCGGCGCCTTCGAGCAGGATCGAGCCGCCGGAAGCCTGGAGTGATCCGGTTACCAGATTTACGAAGTTGGTCTTTCCGGTGCCGTTGGGGCCGATCAGCGCCTGGCGCGCGCCGCGCAATAGGCGAAAATCGATGTCGCTCGCCACCGTCAGCGCGCCGAAACTTTTTCGCAGCGCCTTGGTTTCGAGCGCCGGGGTTTCGCCGGTCATGGACCCTCGCCTCGCCGCCGCAGCAGCCGCGCGGTCACGCCCAGCGCGCCGCCGCGGGCGAACATCACCACCAGGACCAGCAGCAGGCCTATCCAGAAATACCAATAGACCGGGTCGATTTCGGCGAAGCGGTCCTGGGCGATCATGTAGAGCGGCACGCCGATGAAGCCGCCATAGAGCCGGCCGATGCCGCCCAACAGCAGCATGATGAGGATATTGCCCGAACGCTCGAAGCCCAGCGAATCGACCGCGACGAACTGGGTCGTCTGCGCCACCAAGGCGCCGGATATCCCCGCCAAGGCGGCCGAGATGCTGTAGGCGGTGAGCCGGCGGCGCAACACCGGCGTGCCGATGGCGTACATGCGCGCCTCGTTCTCGCGGATGCCGGTGAGCGCGCGGCCGAAGGGCGAATGGACGATGCGCCGCACGACCAGCCAGCCGATGAACAGCACGCCGAGACAATAGAGATAGGCCGTCCGGCCGTAGAGATCGAAGCGGAACAAGCCGAAGACCGGCTTGACCGCCATGCCCTGGAGCCCGTCGGCGCCGCCGGTGACGCTGTTGGCCTTGTTCGCCAGCTCGTACAGCATGGTCGCCACCATCAGCGTCTGCATCAGCAGCGGCAGGCCATGGGTGCGCAGGATGATGGATCCCGTGACGAATCCCACCGCCGCGGCGGCCAGCGCCGCCACCGCCAGGCCCAGAAACGGCTCGCCCATGCCATGCGCCGCCATCAACCCGGCGGCATAAGCGCCGGTGCCGAAGAAGGCGGCATGGCCGAGCGTGACGATCCCGGCATAGCCCAGCACCAGATCGAGCGAGAGCGCATAAAGGATAGTGGCGAGCACCTGCGCGCCCAAGGCGAGATAGTCCGGAAAAGCGAAAAACGCGCCGATCGCCACGATCCAGGGCACCGCTTCCATCATACGGAAGCGATGGCGCCGGGCGAAAATCTCCATCCGGCGCGACGCGGCCTCTTTGGCGGCATCGCTGACGGTTACGCCATTGCCGCTCATAAGGGCCCGCCGACCAGGCCGCGCGGCCGCCACATCAGCAGCGCCAGCGTCAGCGCGTAGATGAAGAAGGAGCCGAGCTCCGGCAGGAGATATTTGAAGGCGGTGTCGGAGACGCCCAGCAGCAGCGCCGCGAAGAACGGGCCGCGGATCGAACCCAGCCCGCCCACGGACACGACGATCAGAAAATCTATAAGATAATCAGTGGGATAGCCGGGGTATATGGGCAGGATTTCGGCGCCGAGGCCGCCGCCGAGCGCGGCCAGGCCGCTGCCGAGCGCGAAGGAAAGCGTGAAGAGCCGCGAGGTGTTGATGCCGACCGCTTGCGCCATGCGCAGATTGTCGACCGCGGCGCGAATCGTCGCGCCGATCCGTGTGCGGTCCAGGCCAAGCCACAGCGCCGTGACCAGAACCGCGCCGCACAGGATCAGAAAGCTGCGATAGGCGGGAAATTCGCGGAAGCCCAGATCGATCTGGCCGCGCAGGATTTCAGGCGGTTGGAAGAGTTGCGCCAGCGGACCCCAGAAATACTTGGCCGAGGCCACCGCCATGAACACCAGGCCGATGGTCAGCAGCACCTGATCGAGCTCGGCGCCGCCATAGAGCCGCCGGTAAAGCACGCGCTCGCACACCATGCTGGCCGCCGCCACCAGCGCCACCGCCAGCGCCAACGCCAACGGAAACGGCACACCATAGGCGTTCATCAGCGTGGTCGCGGCATAGCCGCCGAACATGGCGAACACGCCATGCGCCAGGTTGACGAAGCCCATCAGGCCCATCGTCACCGACAATCCCACCGAAATGAGATAGAGCACCATGGCGAAGGCGAGGCCGTGGAACAGGATGCTGACGGATGCGGCAAAAATTTCGCTCATGGCCTCGAATCACGCGCCCGAGCCGCGCTCTCTGAAACGGCGAACGCCGGCGGTTCGCCGCCGCCGGCGGGCGCCCAAACCCGGCCTTCGGCTATTGCGGCTTCGGCGGGTTCATCTCCTTCCATATATCCTTGACGTTCGGGTAGGTCTCGAACTCGATATTGGCCAGCTTGCCGTTCCGCTTCTCGACCCGGCGGATATAGATGTTCTGGGCGATATCGTGGGTCGCGGGATCGATCATGAACGAGCCGCGCGGACTGTTCGCCGTCTTGTAGGCCGCGAGAATCGCCATCGCCTGGTCGCCGTTAAACTTGCCGCCGGTCTGCTTGATGACGTCGTAGATCATCGCCATGCCGTCCCAGCCCTGAATGGCGGGGAAGTCGGCGATGTCCTTATCGCCGTATTCCTTAGTCCAGGCGGCGAGGAAAGCCAGGTTGGCGGGCCTGGCCGACGCGGTCGTATAGGTTCCCGAGTTGACCACGCCCAAGGGCGCATCGCCCATATTGGGCAGTTCGCTGTCCATCGCCAGATCCTGGGTCGTGACCAGGGTGATGCCGGCCTTCTTCAGGCCCAGATCGTTATAGGCCTTCATCATCTGGGTCGATTGCGGCCCGCCCGGGACGAAGATGAACAGCGCCTGGGGCTTGGCGTCCTTGATTCGTTGCAGGAAGGGGACGAAATCGGGGTTCTGCAGCGGGAACTTGATGGTGTCGAGAACCTGGCCGCCGCCCTCGGTGAAGCCCTTGGCGAAGCCGCCGGCGGCGTCATTGCCCGGCGCATAGTCGCTGACCGCGATCATGGCCTGCTTCATGCCGTGCTTGGCCGCCCACAGGCCCATCGGATAGGCCACCTGCCAGAGCGTGAAGGAATCGCGCACCACGTAAGGCGTCCGGGTGATCGGCGAGGCCGCCGCGTTCATGTCGATGAACGGCACCTTGGCCTCGGCGGCGATGGAAGCGACAGCAAAGCCGTTGGGTGAATAGACCACGCCGGCCAGGAAATTGACCTGATCGCGCGTGACCAGCTCCTGCGCCAGCCGCTTGGCGACATCGGGATTGGGGCCGGTGTCGTCGCGCTGCAAAATCTCGACCGTCACGCCCGGCGGCAGATCTTTCGCATGCAGCTTCGCGTAAAGGCTGAGGCCCCGGTCCATCGACAGGCCGGGCGGGGCCAAGGGGCCCGAATAGGTCGTGATCACGCCGATCTTGATGACGGTTTGCGCCGAAACCGGCGCCACCAGCGCCGCCGCCAGCGCCGCGCCGATGAAGGTGCCGAAAAACTTCGAGCGAACTTCCATGCTGTCCTCCCCTGCCATGGGCCCTGCGATGGGACGGGCGCGCGGCCCGCCGATATGACGATTGAGGCGCTTGACCTTGGCCGCTTATTGCGGCGGCTTCGGCGGGTTCATCTCCTTCCACGGGTCCTTGACGTTGGGGATCGTGTCGAATTCGACGTTGGCGAGCTTGCCGTTCACCATTTCGGTCCGGCGCATATAGACGTTCTGGATGACGTCGCGGGTATTGGGGTCGATGCTGACCGGACCCTTGGGGGTATTCGGGTTCTTGTAGGCCGTGAGAATCGCCATCGCCTGGTCGCCGGTGAACTTGCCGCCGGTCTGCTTGATGACCTGGTAGATCGCGTCCATGCCGACCCAGCCATCGACCGAGAGGAAGTCGGGGATCGCCTTGGGGCCGTATTCCTTGGTCCAGGCGGCGAGGAAGGCCTTGTTCGCCGGCCTGGTGGCCGCCGCCGAATAGATTCCGGAGGTGACCAAGCCCACCGGCGTCACGCCCATGTTGGGCAGTTCCTCATCGGGCACCAGATCCTCGGTCGAGACGATCTTGATGCCGGCCTCGCGCAGCTTGAGGTCCCTGACCGCCTTCATCACCCCGGTCGCCGCGGGCCCGGCCGGCACCCAGATGAGGGCGACGTCGGGCTTGGCGTCCTTGATTTTCTGGACGATGGCGGCGAAATCCTGCTGGCTGGTCGGGAAAGTAACCGCGTCGACGATCTGCCCGCCGCCCTCGGTGAAGCCCTTGGTGAAGGCGGCTTCGGCGTCGTGGCCGGGAATGAAATCGCTGACCGCGGTGTAGCCCTTTTTCCAGCCCTGCTTCACCGTCCATTGGCCGAGCGGATAGCCTTGCTGCCAGAGGGTGAAGGAGTAGCGCACGACATAAGGCGAGATGCGCGTGATCCCCGCGCCCGCGGCGTTGGTGATGACAAAGGGCGTCTTGGCTTCGCCGGCGACCGGCGCGATGGCGGCGGCGATCGGCGAACCCACCAATCCTGCGATGAAATTCACCTGGTCGCGGGTGATGAGTTCCTGCGCCAGCCGCTTGCCGACGTCCGGAGCGCTGGTATCGTCGCGCTTGATGATATCGACGGTGACGCCGGGCGGCAGATCCTTCGCATGCGTCTTGACGTAGAGAAAGATGCCCTTGTCCATTTCGTCGCCGGCGGCGGCGAGGAAGCCCGAATAGCTGTTGATGAGCCCGATCTTGACGACGGTCTGCGCCGCGGCCTGACCGGCCCAGGCCCAGACGGAAGCCGCAAGCACCAGGCCCGCGAATTTCACCCACACGCATTGACGCTGAATCATCGCTCCCTCCCCTGTTGCTCCGCTTCCGTCCGGCTTACGGCCGGGGGCGGATGTCTTGCCGTCACTCTAACTATAGGCTTATAGGGAGGCAAGAACCGACGCGGCCCAAGGCCGGATCGGCGCTTCCGGGCATTCCCGGGAACCGCTATCATGCCGGCCAATCGAGAAACCTCCGGGATAACGCCCGGTTCATGGAGGAACCATCATGACCCAATGGATCAAGTTCGAACGCCAGGGGAAGCCTGAGTTCGGCACGCTCGCCGACGGCACGATAGCCATCCACTCGGGCGACATGTTCGCGGGCGCCAAGCCCACCGGCGAGAAAGTGGCGCTGTCATCCGTGCGCGTGCTGGCGCCGTGCGAGCCGTCGAAGATGATTTGTCTTTGGAACAATTTCCACCAGCTCGCCGCCAAGAACAATTTCCTGGTGCCGGACGAGCCGCTTTATTTCCTCAAGGCGCCCAATGCCTATTGCGCCGCCGGAACGCCCATTGAACGTCCCAAATCCTACGAGGGCCGCATCGTCTATGAGGGCGAGCTGGGCGTCGTCATCGGCAAGAAATGCTCGATGGTGAGCGAGGCCGAGGCCCCGAACTACATCTTCGGCTACACCTGCGTGGATGACGTCACCGCGGTCGATCTTTTGAAGAAGAACCCGACCTTCGAACAATGGGTGCGGGCCAAGAGCTTCGACACCTTCGGGCCTTTCGGTCCCGTCATTACCACGGGCGTCGATCCGATGAAGCTCAAGGTCCGCACCATCCTCAACAACAAGGAGGTGCAGAACTACCCGGTTTCCGACATGTTCTTCCCGCCCGCGAAGCTGGTCGCGATGGTTTCGCGCGACATGACGCTGATGCCGGGCGACATCATCTCCTGCGGCACCTCGCTCGGCGCCGGCCCGATGCCCGAGGCCTCCAACGTCATCGATATCGTCATCGACGGGGTGGGAACTTTGCGCAACCCGTTCAACCAGGTGCTGCCGAGCCCCTATCTGCTGAAGCAGGAGCCGAAGCCGATACGCGTCTGCGTGGTCGGCGCCGGCGCCATCGGCGGGCTCATCGCGGCGAAGCTGGCGCTCGCCGGCAATTCCGTCACGGTGATCGACATGGGGCCGCACTTGGCCGCCATCAAGGCCAACGGCCTCAAGCTCGAATGGCATGACGGCAAGATAGAGACCGCCAAGGTCAAGGCGGTGGAAAAGGCGGCCGACGCCGGCAAGCAGGATTTGGTGGTGTTGGCGGTGAAGGCCCACCATCTCGACATGGTGGCGAAGGACATCGACACCCTGCTCGATGCCGATACCATGATCCTCACCGTGCAAAACGGCCTGCCGTGGTGGTATTTCCAGAAGCTCGGCGGCAAGTACGACAACCGCGAGCTTGAAAGCCTCGACCCGTCCGGCATTCTGTTCAAGAAAATCGATCCCAGCCGTATCCTCGGCTGCGTCGTCTATCCCGCCGCCGCGGTGACGGCGCCGGGCGTCATCCACCATGTCGAGGGCGACCGCTTCCCGATCGGCGAGCTCGACGGCAAGGAGACCGAACGCGCGAAGCGGCTCCACGACGTGCTGGTGAAGGCCGGCCTGAAATCGCGCGTCTTGAAGGACATCCGCTCCGAGATCTGGCTCAAGGCCTGGGGCAACTTGTCGTTCAATCCGATCAGCGCGTTGACGCATGCGACGCTGGTCGACATTTGCCAATTTCCCGAGACCCGCCATCTCGCGGCGCGGATGATGGAAGAGGCCGAGATCATCGCCAAGAAGCTCGGCGTGACCTTTCGCGTCAGCATCGAGAAGCGCATCGCTGGCGCCGAGAGCGTCGGCGCGCACAAGACCTCGATGCTCCAGGACGTGGAGGCCGGACGCGCGCTCGAGACCGAGGCGCTGATCGGCTCGATCCTCGAAATGGCCAAGGTCACCGACACGCCCGCGCCGGCGATCGAAAGCGTCTATGCGCTGGTCAAGCTCTTGAACAAGGTGATGCTGGTCGAGCATGCCGCCGTGAGGGTGGAAAAGACCCAGGCGGCGTGAAACTGTTTTTGCCTTCGCACGTCGGGTGCTGGGCTTTTGTTTTGCCTTCGCACGTCGGGTGCTACGGCGGCGGCTGCGGCAAATCGCCCCCGGTTCCGGCCCGGGTCGGGAGAATCGGCCTCCAACTCCTTGCCAGGGCGTGTTTTAAGCGCGCCCTCCAGGCGATTCCGTAGGTCCGCCCAAAAGGAAGTTTGGGCCGGACGCGTTTATCGCGCTAGACTGACGGCTCTTGCTTGGCGCCCCGCCAGGAGAGACCGGGTTTCACCCCGGCGCCGAAGGAGCAACCGCCCCGGAAACTCTCAGGCAAAAGGACTGGTGGGGAACGGCACTCTGGAAAGCGGGCGCGGCGTCCTAAACAGGCGGCACGCCCCACCGACGAGGTAAACGGCGCAATTCAATAATCGGGCGCGCCGGCCAATCTTTCAGGTCTTCGGACAGAGGGGGTTGCTGACGGCCATCGTGGCCGGTGGCGGCTTTTTATCCGGAGAGGATTCATGTCGGCTGATGTGCGGGTGATGGCCAAGGACGTCGAGATCAAGGCGCCGATCAGGCCCGGCTACGAGAAAATCATGTCGGCGGAGGCGGTGGCCTTCCTCGCCGGGCTCGAGCGAAAATTCGGACCCGAGCGCAAGCGGCTCCTGAGACTGAGGGCCGAGACCCAGGCTAGGCTCGATGCCGGCTGGCGGCCCGATTTCCCGGCGGAGACCAAGAGCATCCGCGAGGCGGATTGGACCGTCGCGCCGCTGCCCAAGGATCTGCTCGACCGCCGCGTCGAAATCACCGGTCCGGTCGACCGCAAGATGGTGATCAACGCGCTCAATTGCGGCGCCAATGTGTACATGGCGGATTTCGAGGACGCCAACACGCCCAGCTGGGACAATCTGATCGAAGGCCAGATCAACCTGATCGACGCGGTGCGCCGCACCATCGCCTTCGACGACCCGGAATCGAAGAAGCACTACACGCTCAACCCCAAGACCGCGACGCTGCTGGTCCGCCCGCGCGGCTGGCATCTGCCCGAGGCGCATGTGCTGATCGACGGCGAGGCGATGTCGGGCGCGCTGTTCGATTTCGGGCTCTACTTCTTCCACAACGCCAAGGAATTATTGGCACGCGGCACCGGCCCTTATTTCTACCTGCCCAAGCTGGAGAACCGCTTCGAGGCCAAGCTGTGGAACGACGTTTTCCTCCATGCCCAAAAAGCGCTGGGTCTGCCCAAGGGCGCGATCAAGGCCACCGTGCTGATCGAGAGCATCCTGGCCGCGTTCGAAATGGATGAAATCCTCCATGAACTCCGGGACCATTCCGCGGGGCTCAATTGCGGACGCTGGGATTACATCTACAGCTTCATCAAGAAATTCGCCGAAGACCCGAAAGCGGTTATGCCCGACCGTGGGCAGGTAACCATGACCGCCCATTTTCTGCGCTCCTACAGCCAGCTGCTGATCCAGATCTGCCACCGCCGCAACGTTCACGCCATGGGCGGCATGGCGGCGCAGATTCCGATCCGCGACAACCCCGAGGCCAACGCCAAGGCCATGGATCGGGTGCGCGCCGACAAGCTGCGCGAGGCGGGCGACGGGCATGACGGCACCTGGGTGGCGCATCCGGGCCTGGTGGGGATCGCCAAGGAAATCTTCGACCAGCAGATGCCCGGGGCGAACCAGATCGCCAGGAAACGCCAGGACGTGCATGTGAATGCCGCCGACCTGCTCAAGGTGCCGGAAGGCACCATCACCGAGGCGGGATTGCGCCAGAATTTGAACGTCGGCGTGGGTTATCTCGAGGCCTGGCTTCGGGGCATGGGCTGCGTGCCGCTCTATTACCTGATGGAAGACGCCGCCACAGCCGAGATCAGCCGCGCGCAGATCTGGCAGTGGATCCGCCACCAGGCCAAGCTGGCGGATGGACGGGTGATCGACAGGGCGCTGTGCCGCAAGCTGCTGGACGAGGAATTGCGGAAGCTCGCTTCTCTCGCCGGTCCCGACGCCTATGCCAAGGGACGGTACAAGGACGCGGCCAAGATTTTCGACGAGCTGATCGAAGCGGAGCACTTCCCCGAATTCCTCACCATCCCGGCTTACGAACAGCTGATCGGCGAAGGGGCCTAGTCTTTGGGCTGCAACGCGCGCGGCGCGTGGCTGCCGTGGCGCTCGGCATAGGCCTTGGTGAATTCGGCGCCGAGCAGGAAAATCTGAGCCGAATAATAGACCCAGAGCAGAACGATGATCAGGCCGCCCGCCGCGCCATAGGCGCGGGTCACGGCGCTGCTGCCGATATAGAGGCCGATCAGCAGCTTGCCGACCGTGAACAGGAACGAGGTCGTGACCGCGCCGATCAGCACGTCGCCCCAGGCGATGCGCTTGTCGGGCAAGACCTTGTAGACCGCGGCGAACAGCAGCGAGATCAGGACGAAAGAGATGAGAAAATTGACGCCCTGGAAGATCAGATGCGCCCCGTGGAAGAAGTGATTGAGATATTTGTCGAGCGCCGAGATCGCGGTGCTCACCGCCAGCGAAACCAACAATAGAAACCCGACCGTGACCACCAGGCCGAAGCTGATGGCGCGGGCGCGGACGAAGGCGCGGATGCTCGGGTGGCGCGCCTTGGTCTTCCAGACGGCGTTGAGCGCGGACTGCATTTCGATGAAGACGCTGGAAGCCGCCAGGATGAGGGTGCCGAACCCCACGGCGGTGGCGGCCAGGCCGGCGCGGCGGTTGCTGGCGCTCCGGATCAACGCCTCGATCCCCCGAGCGCCCGCGTCGCCCATGAGATCGCTCAATTGGGACGCGATCGCGCCCTGGGCAGCCCTCTCGCCGAACAGCAGGCCGGCGACGGCGATGACGATCACCAATATGGGGGCGATGGCGAAGACCGTGTAATAGGCGATGGCGGCGCCGTGGCTGAGCGCCTTGTCCGACATGAAATTGACCATGGTCACCTTGAGAAGCTTCCAGGCCCAAAACATGACTCGTGGCTCCGTGATAATCGGCCGGACCGGCCGCGGCCTATCTTACCGGGCGATTATTTCACCCGAACGTAACGCAGCGGGAAACTGTCATCTTCGGGCTGCGCCAGATCTATAATATCCCGCGCCGCCCAGACCACATCCTGCTGGTGCAGCGGGATGTAGGCGAAATCCTCCTTCACCAGCGCCAGCGCCTGGCCGAGCAGGGCGCGGCGTTTCAAGGGATTGGTTTCGGCCCGGACCCCGGCCAGCAGCACGTCCAGATCGGGGTTGGAATAGCCGCCGATGTTGTATTCGCCCTGATGCCGCGCCGGCGAGCGGGTTGCCGCCAGATTGTTCAGCGCGTTGAACGCGTCAAAGCTCGAAGCATTCCAACCCAGCAGATAGAAGCTCGAGCGCCAGCCGGGATCGAAGATCTTGTCGAAGAACTGGGCGCGCGGCTTGGCGTTGAGCCGCACCCGCACATCCACCTTGGCCAGCATCGCCACCACCTCCTGGCAGATCGCCTCGTCATTGACGTAGCGGTCGGTGGGGCAATCCATGTCGATGGCGAAGCCCTTGGCATATCCCGCCTCGGCCAGGAGACGGCGCGCCTCGGCCGGATCGTAGTCCGGACGCTGGTTCAAAGCCTGCTCGAAGCCCTCGACTCCCGGCCCGACCAGCAGCGCCGCCGGCGTCGCCAGGCCGCGCATCACCTTGACGACGATGGTGGTCTCGTCGATGGCGCGGGAGAAAGCCTCGCGCACGCGGATATCCTTGAACGGGTTGGCGCCCTTGACGTCGCTGCCCATGAGCGCCGAGCGCGACTGGTCGAATCCCAAAAAGATGGTGGTGAGCCCCGGCCCGTGGATGAGGCGGATGCCGGGCGCGTGCGCGAGGCGATCGATGCTTTGCGGCGGCACGCTGTAGATCATGTCGATCTCGCCCGATTGCAATGCCGCAACCCGCGCGTTGTCGTCTGCGATCGGGCGAAACACCACGCGGTCGAGATTATGCTGCGGCTTGTCCCACCAGGCGGGATAAGGCGCCAGCACGGTATCCGCGCCGGGTGAGCGCTCCAAAACCGAAAACGGACCGGTACCGTTGGCGTGGGCGACGGCGTAATTGCCCTGATCGTCGGCGAGGTCGGCGGGCGATGCTGCATCGTTCTGCTCGCACCAGGCCTTGCTCATGATGTCCCAGGAAACGATCTCCTGGGGCAGGATCGGATCGGGCAGGTTGGTGACGATATCGACGGTATAGGCGTCGACCTTGCGCACCGACTGGATCGTGGACAGGACCAGACCGAGCTTCGAGCTCTCGGAGGTGGCGCGGATGAACGAGAACACCACGTCATCGGCGGAAAAGGGCGAGCCGTCCTGGAAACGCACCGAGCGGCGCAGGTGGAAGCGCCAGACCAGCGGCGCCGCCTGCGCCCAATCGGTGGCCAGTGCCGGCTCGAGCGCCGAATCGCGTCCGCGGCGCACCAGCGGCTCGTAGATATTGCCGAGGAAGGAGAGTTGGAAAGTCTCGCGCCGGCTGTAGGGATCGAGCGAGTCGGCGTCCGAGGATGCCGCCCAGCGGAAGGTCTTGGCCCGGGCAGGGGCGGCCCATGACGCCCATCCCAGCAAAACCGCCGCCAAGAGAAGCAGCGCCGCCGTTTTTCTCATTTTTCCGCCCGCGCCCGACATTTCTTCCCGCGAGGCTTATCGGATGCGCGGCTCAGCGCCAAGCGGAATCGGGCTCATCGAGAATCGAGAGCCGGGAATCGGCGGGCGAGAATCGGTTGACCGGAGGGAGCGGGCGGCGCTATGGCTCGATCACGCGCTGCAAGGGGGATGAGGGCGATGGGCGCGATCTTCGTGGCGCGTAGCGTCAAATTCTGCAAATGGGCCTCGGATGTCGGCCTGTCGAAGCATGTCTTCAAGCTCGGCTACAGCGAGGGAAATCCGAAGGACGATGTCGCGCGCGGCTGGGCCGGCGAGAACGACTGGGCGCTCGTCAAGCAGGAGAAGGCCGAGGGGCTGAACGAGGCGCAAGTGGTCGAGCGCGTCAGTGCCAAGATCAAGATGATCGACCCCAAATATTATCCGCGCCTCAGGGACGCCATCGGCTTGTTCAAGGTCGATCCCGTCAAGGTCGAGAACCACATTCTGGTCGCGCGCGCGCTCAAGAGCGAGGCGGAAAGCCTCGCCATCAAACTCACGCATGCCGATTTCGCGGCTTATCTCATCGAGCTGGCCCAACGCTAAACCCCGGATGCCAAGCCCCTTACGCGGCGGCTGAATTTTTGCGCCGGTCTTAACAAGTATTAACAAGCGTTAATATTAATAATTATGAATCGAATTCTTGGCGAAGTCTTATTCTGTATTTGCATTCCTCGAATTCGAGTGATATATGGTTAATCCGAAATCCAACATGGTTAATCGAGCAGAATGCTCTTCGGTTCGAAGGAGGCATTCATGTTCGCGTATCCCCGCCGCCTGGCGCTTGGCATCGCATCCCTCGCCGCGCTGCTGCTCGGCATCGGCCTGGTCGCGCTTTCCGCGACGCCCGCCGCGGCGACGACCTGTCCCTCGCTGACCTATGCGCCTCAAGGCGTGACCATCGGCGATTGCAGCGAGATCTTCGGCATCACGAATTCGGGCAGCACGTTTGTCGTCAGCCCGAATTACGTCAACACCACGCCCTATGACAGCAGCGGCGACGTCCTGGTCGGCGTGACCAACTGCGCCACCTGCCAAACGGTTTACGATCTCCAGCTCTCGAATTTCACCTCCAGCCCGATCTTCAATTTCTCCGCGCATGGCGGCGAACTGCTGAACA
>Ga0181526_10003598_pt1 | contig 12516 bp, 10 predicted proteins | sample PEATcosm2014_Bin_35_FD_119750 | JGI IMG/M metagenome (GOLD analysis project Ga0181526, IMG submission 119750) | Peatland microbial communities from MTU Mesocosm Facility, Houghton, MI, USA - PEATcosm2014_Bin06_30_metaG | ecosystem: Environmental > Terrestrial > Soil > Wetlands > Peat | place...
GGAAGCCGGCGGTGCACATGATGGCGAACTCGAGGGCATCGACGGAGGTCTTGAACTCGGAGAGTCGGGGGACACGGAAGGGATCCGGCTCGCGGTACAAGTCGAGGCTCGCCACGGGCACGAAGGCGACGCCCTCCTCCAATTCCGGGTACGGCTGCCCGGAGAACACCGTGACGTCGTGCCCGAGCTGGGTCAGCTCGTTCGTGAGGTGGCGGGTGTAGACACCTTGACCGCCACAACGTGGGTTACCCCGGTAGACGAGATACGCGACGCGAAGCCGCTCCGCATCAGCGTTCATTATCGGTCAAGCCTTGCCCGCTTCGGTCGTGTGGCGCAACTTGGGGCCTGCCGGCGGGTTTCGCTCACTTGAGACCGAAGGCCGACCCGAGCGTGACGGCCACGAGCAGGACCGCCATGGCGCTGACGACGACGGTGACGACGGCAGAGGCAACCTTCAGCACGGGCCCGTTCGCCCATTTCCCGAGCACGCTCTTGCGATTGGCGAGCACGACGATGAACGTGAGGGTGATGGGCGTCACGAGACCCTGCACGACCTGGGTGCCGATGAGCAGGCTGATGAGGTTGATGGGCGTCAAGGTGACGACGACGCCGATGACGATCTGGGCCGTGAAGAGCCCGAGGAAGAGCGGCGCCTCCCGGAAGCTGCGCGAGACGGAGCGCTCCACACCGATCGCCTCGGCGAGGGCGTAGGAGGTCGAGAGCGGCACGACGGCGGCCGCCAGGGCGGAGGCGCCGAGCAGGCCGAGCCCGAAGAGGACGACAGCGGCGGAGCCGGCGACGGGGCGCAAGGCATGAGCGGCCTCCCGAGCCGAGGTCAGCACGCCCGATCCGCCGATGGCGGCACCCGTTGCGATGATGATCGACCAGGAGATGAACGTGGCGAAGCCGGCGCCGGCGACGGCGTCGATGCGCTCGAAGCGGTACTCCTCCGGCCCGATGCCCCGGTCGACGACGGCGGAGGCGTTGTAGAGCTGCATGTAGGGGGAGATCGTCGTGCCGATGAGGGCGACGGCGAGGAGGATGAAGGCCTGGTCGCCCACGATATGGGGGATCACGACCGAGGTCGCCACGGTCGACCACCTGGGGTGGGCGAGGATCGCCGCCACCGGGTAGGCGAAAAAGGCGACCGTGAGGATCAGGAAGACGCGTTCGGCGTAGCGGTAGCTCCCGAGCAGCACGAGCAGCCAGATGGCGAGGGCAGAGAGCGGGACGGTGATGTAGCGCGAGACCCCGAACAGCTCGAAGGCCGTGGCGATGCCGGCGAACTCCGAGACGACGATGCCGACGTTGGCGATGATGAGGGCGCCGAGGGCGACGGAGGTGAGCCGGATCGAGAACTCCTCGCGGATGAGGGCGGCGAGGCCCTTGCCCGAGATGGCGCCGAGGCGGGCGGACATCTCCTGCACGAGCGCGAGGCCGATGCCGATGAGGAGCATGAGGAACAGGGTCCGGTACCGGTACTGCGATCCGGCCGAGGAGTAGGTGACGATGCCGCCGGCGTCATTGCCGGCCGCTGCCGCGATGAGGCCGGGGCCGGCGATCGCCGCCACGAAGAGGATCCGCCGCCGCAGGGGTCGGCGGCGCTGAACGTGCAGCTGGGGGCTCCCGCCCCGCAGCCGCCCGACGACGCCTACGTGTCCGTCCTCACCCGTGACCCTCGAGCGGCCCTGCGGGCCGGTAGGAGCGGCGCCAGAGCCCATAAGCCACCATCCGCCGTCATTGCAGGAACCTCGGGAAGTGCAGTCGTCCCCGTTCGGGCAGGAGGGCGTCCACGACGTCGTCCGCCAGGATGCGCCCGATCGGGCGGCCTTCCTCCACCACGAGGACCGACGACCGGCGCGCCTCGGTGAGCTGTGCCGCCACCTCGCGGATGGAAGCGCCCGGGCGGACCGTGAGCGGAGCCTCGTCGCCGACGAGGTCGGCAAGGCTGGAGTGGAGGTCGGCGATCACGAGGTCGAAGAGGGTGACGTCCGCCATGAGGACGCCGTCGGCGTCGACGACCGCCACGCCGTCGAGCTCGCCGCGGTGGTCTGCCAGCTGCCGGAGCCGCTCGCGGACGGCCTCCACGGTCTCCTCGAGATGTGCGACGGCGAGCGACGTGGTCATGATGCCGCCGGCGGAGTCCTCCTCGTAAGCGAGCATGCCGGCGAGCTCCCTCGCCCGCTCACGCGGCATGTGCTCGAGGAGCTCGTCGCGCTCGTCGCCGGCGAGGTCGCGCAGGGCCTCGACGGCCTCGTCCGTCTCCATGGAGGAGAGGAGGGCGGCCGCTTGCTCGGGGTCGACGCCGCGCAGGAGGGACTCGAGCTCCTCCGGGTCCATCTCCTCGAGGGCGTCAGCGGCGTCCTTCGGATCCAGCACCTGCAGCAGCTCCTGCTGCTCGACCCGGTCGAGGTCCTCCAGCAGGTCGGCGAGCTCGCCGGGGCGCAAGCGGGTGAGCCCCTCGTGGGAGGTGCGGAGGCGCACCGGGCGGCCGGGGGCGCCGAAGGGTTGGATTGCGGCCCAGTCGATCACCCGGCCGGGCGTCGGCTTGCTGCGCTGGCGAGCGGGGCCGAGGCGCCGGAGCAAAGTCTGGGTGCTGACGTCGACGCCGACGAGGCGGATGCGGTTCTGCACGGGCGCCAGGTAGAGGTCGGCGGCCCGGATGACCTGGACGCCGTCGACGTCCACGAGCTGGTGGTCGAGCACGTCGCGGGCCAGCAGCAGCTCCCCGTCGCGGCGCTCGTAGTCGCGTAGGTCGACGCGGGCCGACCGCAGCGTCAGCACGGTGTGGCTGAGGTTGTCGACGAGGCTGGCGTCGAGAAACACCTTGCGCCTCCCCACGCGCACGACGAAACCCGTGATCGGCGGGTAGGCCTGGTCGCCGGCGAAACGGGCGACGGCGTCCACGACTCGCCCGATCTCCTCGCCGCCCTGGTGACGCACCGGCCGGTCGATGAGCCCGGCAAGCGAGACGATGGAGTCCCGCACGGCACGCGTCGCCGTCAGCCGCCGGTGGCGTTGATCGAGCCGGGAACGCAACGTCTGGGGTGCCGGGAGGGGCGGGCGGTGGGCCATGGAAGCCTCCTTCGGTGCTTCGGCGCCGGAGCGGCGCGGGCGGGCGTGGGATGCACGTGAGTCGGCAGATCAGTCGCGGCAGCGACGGGTGTGCCGGAACGGTGAGACCCGGTCCCGCCCGGGCATCGGCGCCGAGCAGCCAGGGTGCGGCTCAGCAGTCCGCCGGCCCGCTCAGCGACTGAGGGGGCGGCGGGGCACGAGGGGACGGGGCACGACGGTACTCGGGGGTTGGTCGGTTGACATCGACCCCACCTCCTTTCGTGCTCGGCCAACTCGTCACGGTGCTCCGCCGACGACTCCCACCAGGCGAAACCCACCACACCCTACCCGCCCCGCCGCCTCCCAGCCGTCGGGATCGCCATGACCTCACCGCCACCGTGCCGCTGTCTCGGCTCGGCGCACCGGCCGGCCGCCGGCATCGCCGGACTGCCACCTCTGGCGGCCTGGCGATAGCCTGGGGCTCATGGATCTGACGTACCCACCAGAAGCCGAGGCGTTCCGCCGCGAGGTCCGCAGTTGGCTCGAGGAGAACCTGCCCGACGGGTGGGGCCAGCCGGGCTTCTCGATGGCCCCTGACCAGCGTGCCGCCTTCAACCACGAGTGGACGAAGAAGCTTGCCGAGGGCGGCTGGATCTGCGCCTCCTGGCCGAAGGAGTACGGCGGCCGCGGGCTCTCGCTCATGGAGAGCGTCGTGCTGAACGAGGAGTTCGCTCGCTTGAACGCCCCCATGCGTGCCGACTTCTTCGGTGACACCCTCGTCGGCCCGACGATCCTCAAGTGGGGCAGCGAGGAGCAGAAGCAGTACTTCCTGCCGAAGATCCTCTCCGGCGAGATCTCCTGGTGCCAGGGCTTCTCCGAGCCCGACTCGGGCAGCGATCTCGCCTCCTTGACGACGCGGGCCGAGCTCGACGGCGACGAATGGGTGATCAACGGGCAGAAGGTCTGGACGACGCAGGCGCAGTACGCCGATTATGTCTTCCTGCTCGCCCGCACGGACCCCGACGCCCCCAAGCACAAGGGGATCTCCTACCTGCTCGTCCCCATGCGCCAGGACGGCATCGACGTCCGTCCCATCGCCCAGATCGACGGCTCGGCCGAGTTCAACGAGGTCTTCTTCTCGAACGCACGCTGCCCCCGCGACAATGTCGTCGGCGGCGTCAACAATGGCTGGGCCGTCGCCATGGACACCTTGGGCTTCGAGCGGGGCACCTCGGCCACCACGGGGCACCGACGGTTCCAAAAGGAGCTGGACGCCGTCATCGCAATTGCCCGGCGCAACGGGAAGATCGACGACCCCCTTGTTCGCCAGGGTCTCGCCAAGGCGTGGTCGAAGGTGAAGATCATGCAGATCAACGGGCTGCGGACCCTGACCTCGGCCCTCAACGGCGACCATTCGACGATCGCTCTCGGCGCCACCAACAAGATGTACTGGTCCGAGTACCACCGCGACACGATGGAGCTGGCGATGGACGTCCTCGGCATGGAGGGCCAGATCCTGCCTGAAGGCGGCGGTGAGGACGGCGACGACGTCGAGTTCCTGCCGGGCATCGGGGCCCGCCACCGCCGGCCGGGCTACGCCGTGAGCCCGCTGCAGGCGAGCTTCTTCTTCTCCCGTTCCGAGACGATCTGGGGCGGCACGGCCCAGATCCAGCGCAACATCGTCGGGGAGCGGGTGCTCGGCCTTCCGAAGGAGCCCAAGGCCGGCGGCTGAGGCTCGGGCGACCGCAGCGGCTCCCTAAGGTGAGCCGCATGCGCTACAGAACCCTCGGCAGCACAGGAATCCAGGTCAGCCCGTACTGTCTCGGGGCCATGATGTTCGGGGGGTGGGCCAACGCCGATCACGACGACGGCGTGCGAATCATCCACCGTGCCCTCGACGCCGGCATCAACTTCGTCGACACGGCCGACGTCTACTCGCGAGGCGAGTCCGAGGAGATCGTCGGCAAAGCCCTGAAGGGACGGCGCGATGCCGTCGTGCTCGCCACGAAGGTGCACGGCCAGATGGGCGAGGGCCCGAACGAGCAGGGCAACTCCCGGCGCTGGATCATCCATGAGGTCGAGCAGTCGCTGCGGCGGCTCGGCACCGACTACATCGACCTCTACCAGGTCCACCGGCCGGACCCCCGCACCGACATCGAGGAAACCCTCTCGGCCCTCTCCGATCTCATCCATGCCGGCAAGGTGCGCACGATCGGGTCCTCGACGTTTCCTGCCGAGCAGATCGTGGAGGCGCAGTGGGCCGCCCAGCGCGGCGGCTTCGAGCGATTTCGCTGCGAGCAGCCGCCGTACTCGCTCTTCACGCGAGGGATCGAGGCGGCCGTGCTGCCGACCTGCGAGCGCTACGGGATGGGCGTCATCGCCTGGAGCCCCCTCGGCGGCGGGTGGCTCACGGGCCGATACCGCCGCGACATGGAGATCGACATGACGACGGGGCGGGCCTCCCGCCTGCCCGCCCGTTTCGACCCCACCCTGCCGGAGAACCAGCGCAAGCTCGACCTCGTGGAGAAGCTGGAGGCAGTCGCCACCGATGCCGGCGTCTCCCTCACCCACCTGGCGATCGCCTTCGTCATCGCCCATCCCGCCGTCACCGCCGCCATCATCGGGCCACGCACGATGGAGCAGCTCGAGGATCTGCTGGCCGGCGCCGGCACCGTGCTCGACGACGCCACCCTCGACCGTCTCGACGAGCTCGTGAAGCCGGGCAGGAACACGAACGCCGCCGACGCAGGTTGGGAACCGCCCGCGGTCGCCCAGCCGTGGCGGCGGCGGCGCCCGCAAGGGCTGCGGTCCGCCGCGGGCTGACCGGCCGGCGAGTCGTCCCGACCGGCGTTTCGCCCTGGAGGCGCCAGAGCGCGAGAATCGGCGAGACCGAGGAGGCCGCATGCTCCCTGATTACGCCGAATACGAGCAGGCCATCGGCCTCGACTGGTACGCCGCCGACCCCAACCTGCGACTCCTGCTCGACCGCCTGCTGCCCGACAGCGACGACCGGCTGTTCGCGGAGGACGTCGTCTCGCGCTACGGCGTCCTCGTAGGGCAGAAGATCGCAGCGAACGCCGAGGCCACCGACAAGCACGGCCCGGTCCTCGCCCGCTATGACCGCTGGGGCAACGACGTCGGCCTCGTCGAGCACAGCGCCACCTGGATGGAGAACAAGGCGGAGCTGATCCGGGCGGGCTTCGCCGGGGGCCTGCAAGCGCACGCCGGTCGGCCCGTGCCGGCCGTCGTCACAGCCGCCATCTCCTACCTCGTGTCGCAGGCCGAGACGGCCGCCTACTGCGCCCTCGGGATGACGAGCGGAGCGGCCGACATCGTCGAGCGCTACGCACCGCTGTCGGTGCGCGGCGAGATCCTTGGCCGGCTGACGTCGCTCGACCCGGAGGAGTCCTGGGAAGGCGGCATGTTCCTCACCGAGCGCCAAGGCGGCAGCGACGTCGGCGCCAACACGACGAGCGCCGTGCAGGACGGCGACGAATGGCGCCTCTTCGGCGACAAGCACTTCTGCTCGAACGTCGACGCCGACGTCTTCATCGTGCTCGCCCGCCCGCACGGGGCGCCCGAGGGCAGCCGCGGGCTGGCTACGTTCATCATGCCCCGCTGCCTGCCCGACGGCGGCCAGAACGGCTTCTGGGTGAAGCGGTTGAAGCCGAAGCTCGGCACCGTGGGAGTCCCCACCGGTGAGGTCACCCTGGACGGGGCGCTCGCCTGGCTGGCCGGCCCGCAGCGAGAAGCCGACACCGGCCTCGGCAACGGTCACTCCGATGCCGCCCGCGACGGCCGAGGCCTCAACCGGATGATGGAGATGGTGAACGGGAGCCGGTTCGGTGTGGCGCTCATGAGCCTCGGCATCCACCGCCGTGCCTGGCTCGAGGCGGCCATCTACGCCGCCAACCGCCAGCAGTTCGGCAACCGGGTCGACTCGTACCCGCTCGTGCGGGAGACCCTCGTCGACCTGCTCACCGACCTCGAGGCCGGGCTCAGCCTCAGCTTCGAGTGCGCGGCGGCGAACCGCACAGCCCCCTCACCAGAGGAGGGTGCCATGCTGCGCCGCATCGCCATCCCGCTCGCCAAACTGCGGGCTTGCCGCGTGGGCCTCGAGTCGACGATGCACGCCCTCGAGGTCTTCGGCGGCAACGGCTACATGGAGGACTGGCCGGTCGCCCGGCAGCTGCGCGACGCCCAGTGCCACACGATCTGGGAAGGCACGGAGAACATCTGCTGCATCGACGTGCGGCGAGCCATGCGCTCGGACAACGCCGACGAAGCCGTCCTGCGGCGGATCGACCGGGCGGTCGATGCCGGCTCTTCGGCGCCGCCCTCCGGGGGCGTGCTGCACGAGCCGCTGGCGGCGCTGCGGGGCGCCCGCGCCGAGCTCGCCGAGGCCGTGGCGTTTCTGCGCTCGGCACCGAGCGACCTCGCCCTCCTGCAGCTTCGCCGCTTCTCCTACCTCATGGCCGACACCTTGGAAGGCGCCCTCCTCTGCGAGGAGGCAGCCTGGTCGCTCGGGCGCGACGGCGACGCCCGCAAGGCCGTCATCGCACGCCGCTTCGCCGCACGCCGGCTCAGCAACCGGCCCCTGCGCGGCATCACGAGCCCGGACCGAACGGTCATCGACCTCTTCGAGCCCATCGTGCGCTACGGCAGGATCGATCCGTCAGACGCACTGGCGGCGGCCGGGGCGATGGCTGCCTCGTCCTGAGGCGACAGGGGGTTGCAGGGCTTGAACCTCGAGGCGCTCGGCCCGGGCTGCCGGAGCCGGCCGGCTCGGCCGTGCCGAGACGGCACCGATCCAGCCTGCCGTCAGATCCAGCCTTGGCCCCCGTCGAGCTGCCGACCGGTCCCGCTCGAGTGCGACAGGTGGTCCACCACGATGGGATGGACGGGCGGGGTGTGACGGACGGGGCCCGGTATCGGCCGAGTCGTCACGGCCGCCCCGAGGGCGGCGGACATCAGCAATCCCGCCACAACGAACAGCGGCTTCTTTGACGGCCGGACGGCTCGCCCCTGCGGGCGCTGTGCTCGGCTCATCGTCGCCTCCAGCGCATGGCGGCCGGTCCTGTCGCCGGCCCTCACCAACATCTGACGCACCAGGGTGCCGGTTGGTTGCAGGGAATTTCAATTCCGGCAGGAGACTGCCACCACGACGGCCCGGGCGGCGAGGTCAGTCGGTGCGCGCCACGTACCCGCCACGCCCGAGCGAAGCGCTCTCGAAGAAGTCCATCGACTCGTCGACGCTGCCGCGCACCTCGGTCACCCAGGGCAGGCGTTGACGCATCAGGCGCTCGACGCCGCCCTGCAAGGTGAGACCGGAGATGGCGCACGAGCCGCAGGCGCCCTGCAGCTGGACCTCGACGATGCCGGTGTCGAAGTCGACGTCCACGACGACGAGGTCACCACCGTCCTCCTGCACGGCGGGGCGCATCAGATCCATGAGCTGGTCGAGCGCAGCCTGACGGACGGCCCGCTCGGCGTCGTCGATCGGGGCGGCGACGGCTGCCGCCTCGGCAGGACCGCCTCGCGTCGATTCGCTCATCTCGCCCTCTGACACACCCTGAATGATACGAACGACGAGGCGTGCGCCGTACAGTTCTCGCGTGCAACTCGTCGTCATGGCAGCAGGACACGGTCGTCGATTCGGTGGGCTGAAGCAGCTCGCCCCTGTCGGTCCGAACGGTGAGGCCCTCATGGACTACACCGCCAGGGAGGCGCTGGCGGCCGGTTTCGATCACGCAGTGGTCATCGTGCGCGACGAAGTCCGTCAGGAGCTGCTCGACCACATCGCCACCTACTGGCCGCCGGAGCTGCGGGTGAGCGCCGTCACCCAAGGCCCCATCGCCGGCACCGCCCAGGCTGTTGCCTCCACCGAGGAGCTGATCGAGGGCTCCTTCGGTGTCGTCAACGCCGACGATCTCTACGGCGGGGCAGCCCTGCGGGCGCTCGCCGCCGAGACGGAGAGTCTCGGGCCGGACGAGCACGTCATCATCGGCTACCGGCTCGAGAACACCGTGCTGACCGATGCCCCGGTCACCCGCGGCATCTGCGTGTCGGGCCCCGACGGCTATCTCGAGGTCGTCGTGGAGCAGACCGTGCAGCGCACGGCGGCGGGCGGCTTCAGCGGGCGCCCCATCCGTGCCGCCGCCGCCGAAGCCGAGAGCCAGCTGAGCGGTGCCGAGCTCGTGTCGATGAACCTGTGGGGCTTCTCGGAGGGAATCTACGACGACCTCGACCGGGCGCTCGCCCTCTTCGACCCGGAGACGGCCCCCCACGTCGAAGGCAAACCGGCCGAGCTCCTCCTGCCCGACGTCGTCGCCCATCTCGTGGCAACGGACCTCGCTCGCGTGCGGGTCGTCGAGACGTCCGGCCGCTGCATCGGGCTCACGCACCCCGACGACGTTCCCCTCGTGCAGAGGATCCTGGCCGCCGCCGGCCTCGAGTCTTAGTCCTCGAGCAGCTTCGCCAACCGCTCGGCGGCGCTCGCGAAGCCCTCCACCATCTCGAAGACGACCTGGCGGGCCGGCTTGACCGTGTTCATGCGCGAGACGATCTGCCCGACGGGGATGCCCTGCAGCTCGGCCACCTCGGAGCGGGCGATGCGGCGCTGGGCGTCAGCCGTGAGCATGTACTGCAGCGGCATCGGCAGCGTGCCCGGCGACTCGGGCGCTTCCCAGGCCTCCGTCCAGGCCGTACGGAGCTGGCGGGCGGGCTTGCCGGTGAGGGCCCGCGAGCGGGCCGTGTCGCGGGAGCCGGCTGCCAGCAGCTTGGTGACGAGCTTCGGCGGCATGTCGCTCTCGGCGGTCGTCAGCCAGATCGAGCCGCACCAGACGCCCTCGGCACCGAGGGCGAGGGCGGCGGCGACTTGGCGGCCGTCGCCGATGCCGCCGGCCGCCAGAACCGGTCTCGGCGCCACGGCGTCGACGACGTCGGGCACGAGGACCATGGAGGTGATCTCTCCGGTATGCCCACCCGCTTCGTACCCGGAGGCGACGATGATGTCGACACCGTTGCGCACCTGGCTCTCGGCTTGCGAAACGGAGCCGACGAGGGCGGCGACAAGGACGTCGTGCTCGTGCGCCCGCTCGACGACATCGGGTGGGGGCGGTCCGAGCGCGTTCGCCAACAGCTTGATGGGGTGCTCGAGGGCGATGTCGACGAGTGGGCGGGCGCCTTCGTGCGTCCAGCCGAGCAGCCGGTGGACGTCCTCGTCGTCCGGCAGCTTCGCCACCCCGTAGCGGTCGAGGACGTCCTCGACGTAGGCGCGGTGCGCCGCCGGGATCAGCTCGTCGAGGATCGAGGCCATCTCGGCGTTGGAGGCGTCGGCGGGAAGATCGCCGGCGCCGGCGTAGGAGGCCGGCATGACGACGTCGACGCCGTATGGCTTGCCGGCGACGTGGGCGTCGATCCAGTCGAGCTCGATCGCCAGCTGCTCGGGCGTGAACGCAAGGGCCCCCAGCACGCCGAAGCCGCCGGCGTTCGTGACGGCGGCCACGACGTCTCGGCAGTGGGAGAAGGCGAAGATCGGGAACTCGATGCCGAGCGACGCCGAGAGCGGTGTCTTCATGGGACCTCCGGGGATTCGCCCTGGGCGGATACGGGTACGGGAGCCTCCCCGAGGGCGACTCGCAGCGCCCAGCGGTAGTCGGCCTTGCCGGCCGGGGAACGCACGAACTCCTCCACGACGTGCAGCTGGCGCGGGACCTTGTAGCCGGCGATGCGTGTGCGGCAATGCGCCTGCAGCGACTCGAGGTCCGGGTGGCAGCCCTCGCGGGCCTGCACGACGGCGGCCACGCGCTGGCCCCAGCGAGCGTCCGGCACCCCCACGACGGTGACGTCGTAGACGTCGGGGTGCGACTTGACGGCTGCCTCGACCTCCTCGGGGAAGACCTTCTCGCCCCCGGTGTTGATGGAGACCGACCCGCGTCCGAGGAGGCTGATGGCGCCGTCCTCCTCGAGCACGGCGAGGTCGCCCGTCATGACGTAGCGAGTGCCCTCGACGTCGATGAACACCTCGCCTGTCTTCACGGGATCCTTGTAGTAGCCGATGGGGATGTTGCCGGAGCGGGCGAGGCGGCCCACCTCGCCCGTGCCCGGTCTCATCACCCGCAGGTCGGCGTCGAGCACGACCGAGTCCCGCACCGCCGTCACGGTCGGGCCGCCGCGCATGGCGGTGGCGCCTGGCTTGACGACGGCGATCCCGTTCGCTCCGCTCTCCGACGAGCCGATGGCATCGGTCATGAGCAGGCTCGGGAAAGAGCGGAAGAACGCCTCCTTCACGTCCGGGGAGAACACGGCGGCCGTCGAGGAGAGCCCGAGGAGCGACGAGGTGTCATAGGGCTCGCCGGCGAGCGCCCTGTCCTCGAACTCCTCGATCAGCGGGCGCGCCATGGCGTCGCCCGTCAACATGACGAGGTTGACCCCGAGCTCGCCCACGAGCCGCCAGACGCCGGCCGGGTCGAACCGCTCCACGAGGACGACCCGGTTCCCCTTGAAGCTCTGCCCCATGACGCCCCATTGCGTGGCGCCGTGCATGAGCGGGGCGATCGGCAGGAACGTGACGGCGAAGTTGTCGGCGAGCGCCTTGCGGGCGAGGTCGTGCGGATCCTCGATGCGGATGTTGGTGAGGGGGTCGATGCCTCCGCCGAGGGCGAACAGCACGTCCTCGTGCCGCCACACGACACCTTTCGGAAGGCCCGTCGTACCACCCGTGAACAGGATGTAGCGGTCGTCGGCGGAGCGAGGCGCGAAATCGCGCTCCGGCGAGCAGGGCGCCAGCGCCGCCTCGAAATCGACGACGTCGATCTGCCCGGCACCCGGCAAGAGATCCCCCCCGCCAGCGGCCGGCCCCGTGCCGTCATCGACGACGAGAACGTGACGCAGTCGCGGGAGGGCGTCCCGGCAGGCGATGACGAGTGGTGCGAAGTGGCGGTCGACGACCATGGCCACGACGTCCGAGCTGGCGAAGAGGTAGCGGAGCTCGTCCTCGACGTAGCGGTAGTTGATGTTGATCCAAACGGCCCGCAGCTTGAAGACGGCCCAGAGGGTTTCGACCCACTCCACGCGGTTGTAGGCGTAGATGCCGACGTGATCGCCCGGCCCGACGCCGGCGGCGGCCAAGTGGTGGGCGAGCTGGTTGGCCCGCCCCTCCATCTCGTCATAGGTCCGGCGGACGCCGTTGGCGACGAGGTACTCGCGATCGCCGAAGACGTCGACGGCATACTCGAAGAGGTCGGCCAGGTTGAACTCCACCGGCGATAAGTAGAACATGTTCTCGTTTTGGCATCAAGCGTGGCCTGCAGGTCTGGCAGGATGCTGAGGGCGAAAGGGGGAGGCTCGACATGCCGGTTCCGCTCGACGAATACCCGGTTCACCAGGTGCCGTTGTCGATGGCGTATGTCGCCACGAGCGATCGCAACGCCTACGACCGCTGCTACGCCAATGCCCACA
>Ga0181526_10003600_pt1 | contig 12515 bp, 14 predicted proteins | sample PEATcosm2014_Bin_35_FD_119750 | JGI IMG/M metagenome (GOLD analysis project Ga0181526, IMG submission 119750) | Peatland microbial communities from MTU Mesocosm Facility, Houghton, MI, USA - PEATcosm2014_Bin06_30_metaG | ecosystem: Environmental > Terrestrial > Soil > Wetlands > Peat | place...
CCCCTCGGCGCGCCGCAGCTCGGTGACGCAGGCGTCCGCGTAGCGCTCCATCAGGTGGTCGCGGTCGGTGTAGGTGGCGAACGCGCAGTAGTCGCAGCGCTCCCGGCAGAACGGGACGTGGACGTAGACGCCGAAGGGGGTGGAGGCGCTCAAAGGCTGGCGGTGGAGCGCACCGAGCGGATGCGGCGGTCGAGGTGGACCTCCATCGCCTCGGTGGCCAGCTCGGCCACCTCGTCGGTGGCGGGCGGCGGCGGTCCCGCCAGCACGGCGCCCAGGTCGCCGCCGAGGATGCGGCCGAGCAGCACCAGCCCGGCGGCGCTCACCGACCGGCCGCTGCGGTGCGCCCGGCACAGCGCGCCGCCGGCCACGAGGTCGAAGGCCACGAGCTCCACCGTGCCGTCGGGCTCGCCGCAGGCGGCGCACTCGCCGAGGATGGGCCCCGCACCCTCGAGCACCAGCGCCTTGAGGAAGAACGCCGGCGCCACCAGCGCGGGGGCGGCCCGCACGTCGGCCAGCGCGCCGAGCGCGCCCACCAGCATGGCGTAGAGCTGGGGGTCGGGGTGGCGCTCCTGGGCCATCTGGTCGGACACCTCGACGAGCGCCATGCCGCGGGGCAGGCGCTCGAGGTCCTCGCGGATGGGCCGGAACGCATCGAGCACCTCGACCTGGTTCACGATGTCGAGGTCGCTCCTCCCCTGCCACAGGAGGAGGTCCACGTGGGTGAGCGGCTCGAGGCGGCCGCCGAACTTCGAGGTGGTCCGCCGCACCCCCTTGGCCACGGCGCGCACCTTGCCGTGGCGCTCGGTCAGGAAGACGACGATCTTGTCGGCCTCGCCGAGGCGGTAGGTCCGCAGGACCACGCCGCGGTCACGGAACAGGCTCACCGCTCGGCGCCGGGCCGGGGGTGGGCGGGGTCGAGGGGGCAGTAGCGCTCGCCGCGCCGTTCTGCCTCGGCCACGGCGCGGCGGGCCTCGGCGGCCGCGTCGGCGGCCCGGTCGTGCGCCTCCTGGGCGGGCCGGACGCGTGCCACGGCGGCGGCGCCGTGCGAATGGCGGCCGTAGAGCAGGTTGCCCCCGGCGACGAGCGCCGCCACGGCCACGAAGGCGACGAGGACCAGCCCGGCGTGCGCGGAGAACACGCCGACGATGACGACGGCGGTCAGGAACACGATCCCGGCGGCCACGGCGATCCGGGTGGTGGTGGACATGCCCCCCCAGTTTCGCAGCTGGGCGGGCCGCGCCGGGTCGCCCCGTCGCCGGCGCCCCATCCAGGGTGTCCGGTCGGGGGATCCCGGGCGGCCGTCCGGTCAGGGGTTGACGGCGCCGAAGCGGCGGACCCGGCGCTGGTAGTCGATGACCGCCTCGTAGAGGTGCCCCCGGCGCATGTCGGGCCAGAGGGTCTCGGGGAAGACGAGCTCGCTGTAGGCGATCTCCCAGAGCAAGAAGTTCGAGATCCGGGTCTCGCCCGAGGTCCGGATCACCAGATCGGGGTCGGGCATGTCGGGGAAGTAGAGGTGGCGCCGGAGGGCCTTCTCGTCGACCTTGTTGGCCGGGGTCCCCTCGGCCACGAGGGCGCGCACGGCGTCGACGATCTCGGCGCGGCCGCCGTAGTTGAAGGCCATCGTCATCACCATGCGCCGGTTGTGCTTGGTCAGCTCAATCGACTCGTCCATGCTCCGGAGCACCCCGCGGGGCACCCGCCAGTCCCGCCGGCCGGCGAAGCGGATCTGGACGCCCTTCTCGTTGAGCTCGTCGCGGCGGCGCGCCAGCAGCGACCGGTTGAAGTTCATGAGGTAGCGCACCTCGTCGGGGGGCCGGCGCCAGTTCTCGGTGGAGAAGGCGTAGAGGGTGATCCACTTGATGCCGATCTCGAGGGCGCCGTTGACCACGTCGAGGAGTGCCTCCTCGCCGGCGGCGTGCCCCTCGGTCCTCGCCAGCCCGCGGGCGCTGGCCCAGCGGCCGTTCCCGTCCATGACGCAGGCCACGTGGACCGGGACGCGGGAGAGATCGAGGTCCGGGGGGACCGGGTCGGGGGTCACCCGCCGAAGCTACCGCGGCACGCCCGGGCCGGAATCCCGCCTCGGTGCGAACCGCCGTGTGGGAGTCTGTGGCCACCCCCGCCGGGCGGTGTGGGGTGGAGGATCAAGGAGGCCCTGTGGCAGTGGAACCACGTCCTGACGTCGACACCATGTACGCGGTGCACGGCGCCTTCCGCGACACCTTCGGCGCGGTCCCCCGGCTGGTCGGCGGCGTCGAGCCGGGAGACACGGAGCGGGTGGCGCTGATCGCCAACTACTACGACAACGTCCTCTCCTTCCTGGAGGCGCACCACGATTCCGAGGAGGAGCTCGTCTTCCCGCTGCTGCGCGAGCGGTGCGCCGGGGAGGACGAGCTGGTGGTCGAGCGCATGGCTGCGCAGCACCATGAGGCGATCCGGCTGCTCGAGGAGGCCCAGGCCGCGCTGGCGGCGTGGCCCGCCGGCGACGCGGCCGCGCAGCAGGAGGTCGAGGACGCCCTCGTGGCCCTGCACGCGCAGCTGGTCACCCACCTCGACGACGAGGAGGCGCACATGCTGCCCCTGGCCGAGGCCCACCTCTCCGCCGGGGAATGGGATGCGCTCCCCGGCCATGGCATGGCCAACTTCCACGGCGACAAGATCTGGTTGATCCTGGGCCTCATCCGGGAACGGATGAGCGACGAGCAGCGTGCTGCGATGCTCGAGGACATGCCGCCGCCCGCCGTCGAGATGTGGACCGGGTTCGGCGAGCAGGCCTTCAAGGACTACTCGAACGTGGTCGTGGTGGAGGTCACCGCGCGCTGAGCGTCGTGGCGGGGTGACGTGTCACACCCGTCGTCGCGGTGCGATCCCTTCCCCGGGCGGGGTCATCCATCACCGAGGACGGCCGACGCCACCCTCTCGACGCGCTCGGGGTCGGCGATGATGTCGATCTCTGCGATCTGGTCCCTGACGACCGTGAAGGCCATGATGACGTGCGCTCGGCCGCCGATCGTGATGACCACGCCCGCGGCACCGTTGACCAGCGCGGGGTGGAGCTGCGCCGCCGGATTGGCGCCCAGCCGCGCTCGCTGCGCCACGGCGTCCGGACCGCGGACGACCAGCGATTCGGCGGGACGGCCGGGGCCGAAGTCGGCCCGCAGGACGACATCGGGGTGGAGCAGGGTGACCAGTGTGTCGAAGTCGCCCCCGCGCGCCGCCGAGAAGAACGCGTCGACCACGGCGCGCTGTCGGGTGAGGTCTGGGTCCGGCGTGGCGGCGTCGGCCTCCCGCACCCGGCGCCGCGCCCGGCTCGCCAGCTGCCTGGCCGCGTCGGGTGATCGATCGATCATGGGGGCGATCTCGTCGAAGGGCAGGGCGAACATGTCGTGGAGCACGAAGGCCAGGCGCTCGGCGGGTGCCAGCGCGTCGAGCACGACCTGGAGCGCCAGGCCCACCGAGTCGGCGAGCAACGCCTCGTCCTCGGGACCGAGGTCACCGTCGCGGCTGATGACCGGATCGGGGAGGTGCACCTCGAGGGGCTCCTCACGTCGGACGTTGCGAGACCGCAGCATGTTGAGGCAGACGCGGGAGACGATGGTCGTCATCCATGCGCCGAGGTTCTCGACCTCTTCGGTCCCGGCCCGGGACAGCCGTATCCAGGTCTCCTGGACGGCATCGTCGGCCTCGGTGAGGGAGCCCAGCATCCGGTAGGCGACCGCGCCCAGGCGCGCCCTCTGCTCCTCGAAGCGCTCCGCCAGCCACTCGTCCTCGTCCATTGCTCGCATCCTCGCTGAAGGTGGGCACCACCATGACCCCGCAGCGACCCCCGATGTGACACGAGCCGGTGGACCGGCCCGCAGCCCGGCGCGTCGCGGGGACCCGAGGCGTCCAACATCGCAGGCCAGCAACGTATGTGGGCCCGACTGTCACGTGTGCGGTGCCCGAGGGGTCGAGAAGGGTGACGAACCCACACGACGAAGCGACAAGGAGCAGCCACCATGCCATCCCGGATCACCAGCCCCGCCCTCAGCGTCACCGGAGCCCTCGACGCCCTGCAGAAGCTCAGTCAGGCGGCCGACCAGGCGGCCAGTCAGGCCGGCCTGCCACAGTCGACGCTAGAGCTCGTGAACCTCCGTGCCAGCCAGATCAACGGCTGTGCCGTCTGCCTGGACATGCACAGCCGCGGCGCGAGGAAGGCCGGCGAGGCCGACGAGCGCCTCTTCACCCTGGCCGCCTGGCGGGACGCCCCGTATTTCACCGACGCCGAGCGGGCGGCCCTGGCCCTCACCGAGGCGGGGACGCGGCTAGCCGACCAGGCCGACGCCGTGCCCGACGCCGTGTTCGACGAGGCGGCCAAGCACTACGACGAGCCGGCCCTGGCCGCCCTGGTCGTCAGCATCGCCGCCATCAACACCTGGAACCGGCTCAACGTCATCACCGCTCAGGAAGCCGGTGAGTGGACGGCGCAGTGGGCCAGCTGAGAATCGGCGGAGCGCCTCTACAGAAGGCTCGCCGTGCAGCTCACAAGAGCGGGATCCCCGGACACCGGGATGTCGAACGGCCCCACTGTGGTGGGCGTCCCGGCACTCACCGACTGGGTGAACGGGGCCTGGAAATTCACCAACGCCCCGGACGAGGGACTCACCGCGATGAACAGGCGCTCACCGCTCCCCGCCGGGATGGCGCGGCTGGTCGTGATGGTGCCGCTCCACACAACGTGCCCGCTCGCAGCGTCGTCGACGCACTGCGAGGTGCGCAGCGACGTGGAGATGCCGCCGGTCGACAGCCGCACGACGAAGGCGAGCAGGAACGGCAGGAGGAGCACGGCCGCCGTCATCACGGCGATCGCCACCACGCGCGGGCCGCGGGCCGGTATGGGCGGCTTCCGCCCGGCACGGCCGACCCCGGATCCGGCCGCGTAGGCGGCGCCAAGGCCGGGAGCGGCGTCACCAGTGGGAGCCGGTGAACCCGCCCCGGTGCGCTGCCGGTTCCCGAGGTCGTTGCCGATCCTCTTGAAGCCCGACGGGCGAGCCGGCTCACCCGAAGGGCGCGCCGGCTCGGGGGGCGACACCACGCTGGACGGGTCCGGCACACCCGGCGGCGGTGGCAATGCCTCTGCGGCACGGACTCCGGACGCGGCCAAGGCATCCCACGCCTGGGCGTTCTGCCCCTCGGTCGAGAAGGCGTGGAGGCGCCGGTTCCGGCGGTGGGTCCGGTTGCGGCACAGGTGGCGGTAGTCGACTCGCGATGTCCTCTTCAGACAACGAACCGCCCTCCCATGGGATCGCCAACCCCTGCCGCATACATCATGCCAGCGAGGCGATGGCCGGCGAGAACGTGCCTCCTGGGGCGGCCGAGGTCGGCGCAGCCCGGAAGTAGCGTCCACTCGTGATGGAGGACGAGGAGCCGGAGGAGTACCTCGACGAGCTCGACGTCTTCGGCCCCCCGGGAGGGTCCGCCGAGGACGCCCGCCAGGCCGGCGACGACGGCGTCGCGGGCCTCGACAAGATCACGGCCCAGATGCCGGGGGGCGAGCACCGGCCCGAGCAGCAGGAGATGTGCCGGGCCGTTGCCGAGGCCCTGGTCACGGGCACGCACCTCGTCGTCCAGGCCGGCACGGGGACGGGCAAGTCGCTGGCCTACCTGATCCCCGCCGCGCTCAGCGGCAAGAAGGTGGTCGTCGCCACGGCCACCAAGGCGCTCCAGGACCAGCTGGCCGAGAAGGACCTGCCCCTGATGGAGTCGGGTCTCGGGCTCCCGGTCCCGCTGGAGTACGCGGTGCTCAAGGGCCGCAGCAACTACATCTGCCGCCAGCGGGTGGCCGAGGTGGGCTCGGGAGGGATTCAGCCCGAGCTCGGCGACGCGGCGGACCCGCCCGCCGACGAGCGCGAGGCGGAGCGCGCCGAGGCCGAGGAGCGTGGCGCGCCGGCGCCCGAGGGCCTCGTCGAGGAGGTGCGCACGCTGGTGGCCTGGTCCCAGACCTCGGCGTCGGGCGATCGGGGCGACCTGAGCTTCGAGCCGTCCGACCGGGCCTGGAACATGGTGAGCGTCGGCCCCCGGGAGTGCCCGGGACGGTTCAACTGCCCGTCGGGCGAGCGCTGCTTCGCCGAGGCGGCCCGCGACCGGGCGGCCGGGGCGGACGTGGTGGTCGTGAACACCCATCTCTACGGCGCCCACCTGGCCAGCGGCGGTGTGGTCCTGCCCGAGCACGACGCGGTGGTCTTCGACGAGGCCCACGAGCTCGAGGAGGTCATGACGTCGAGCCTCGGCGTCGAGCTCACCCCGGGCCGTTTCCGCGCCCTGGTGACCGCCGCCCGCCCGCTGGTCGAGGCGCGCGACGCGGAGCTCCTCGACTCCCTCGGCTCGCTGGGCGACCAGCTCGGCGCGCTCCTCGTCGATCGCGTCGGGACGCGGGTCCTCCACGACGGCGCCCGCCCGCCGGTGGACGACCGCGAGCTGGCCGAGCTGCTCGTGCGCGCCGGCGAGGTGGCGCGCCGGGTCACCGACGCGCTGCGCCGCGGGGGCGCGCAGCGGACGCTGCTGTCCGACGGGGGCGACGCGGCCGACCCCGACCGGGCCAGCCGCAAGACCCGCGCCCAGTCGGCCGCCGCCAACCTGACCGAGGACCTGCACCGGCTGGTGGGGCGCGGTGACGGCGAGGTGGCCTGGGTCGACGGCACCCGGCGCAACGTCCGGCTCCGGCTCTCCCCCATTGACGTCGGGCCGGCGCTGGCGGGGATGCTCTGGGGCGCGGTGACGGCCGTGCTCACGAGCGCCACCATCCCGCCGCGCATCGTGGAGCGGGTCGGGCTCGACGGCTTCTCCACCGAGGAGCTCAACGTGGGCAGCCCCTTCGACTACCGCTCCCACGCGCTGCTCTACGTGGCGCGCCAGCTGCCCGACCGCCGCGCGCCGGGAGCCGAGGAGGCACTGCACGAGGAGCTGGCCCAGCTGATCGAGGCGGCCGGCGGGCGCACCCTCGCCCTCTTCACCAGCCGGCGCGCCACGGAGGCGGCGGCGGACGCGTTGGCGCCCGAGCTGCCCTACACCCTCCTCCGGCAGGGCGACCTCCCCAAGGGCCGGCTGCTCGAGGAGTTCGCGCGCGACGAGACCTCCTGCCTCTTCGCCACGCTCGGCTTCTGGCAGGGGGTCGACATCCCCGGCCGCGCCCTGTCGCTCGTGACCATCGACCGCCTTCCCTTCCCCCGCCCCGACGACCCGCTGCTCCAGGCGCGCCGCGACCGCGCCGGCGGGCGCGCCTTCCAGCTGGTCGACCTGCCGCGGGCGGCCACGCTGCTGGCGCAGGGCGCGGGCCGCCTCATCCGCAACGCGAACGACCGCGGCGTGGTCGCCGTCCTCGACCCCCGGCTCGCCACGTCGTCGTACCGCGGCGTCCTGCTCTCCACGCTGCCCCCCATGCGGCGCTCGGTGGACCGCTCGGAGGTGGAGTCGTTCCTGCGGCGCGCGCTCGAGGACGGCGCCGCGTAGGCGCTACTCGGCGAAGTCGAAGACCAGGGTGCCCCGCGCGTCGACGGTGCCCTCGGTCGCCACCCGCATGACCCAGCGGCCGGCCACGCGGCGCAACTGCTCGCGGTCGAGGGCGTAGGCGCGCGCGTTCGGGCGCGCGTCGCAGACGAGCAGCCCGGCCTCCGTGAGGAGACGCAGGTGCCGTGAGACGCCCTGCCACGGGATGTCGAAGCGCCGCGCGATGTCGTGCGAGCTCATCGGACCGTCGTGGTCGTGCAGCACGGCGAGGATGCCGCGCCGGGTCTCGTTGCCCAGCGCCCTGAAGACCCGGTCGAGCGTGGCGGCGTCGGCCACGTCGCGCAGCGTGGGCGGGTCGGGTCGGCCCGCCGGGAGGGCGGGGGCGCGGCGCCGGGCGGCGGGCATCCCAAAACACTAAACGGTGGTGCTTAGAGTCGCCCGGGGCGCGGGTCAGTAGCCGAGGCGGTCGAGCATCTCGGCGCGGTTCTGCCAGCGGCGCTCGACCTTCACGTGAAGGTCGAGATAGGTGCCCTCGGGCAGCTCCTCGCGCACCGCGATGCCGACCGCCTTGAGGACCTCACCCCCCTTGCCGATGACGATGGCCTTCTGGGAGTCGCGCTCGACGATGATCTCGACGCGGATGTGCGGCCACTCCCACTCGGTCACCCGGCAGGTGATGGCGTGCGGCAGCTCGTCGCGGGTCTTGGCCAGCAGCTGCTCGCGCACGAGCTCGGCCACCCAGAGCGCCTCGGGCGTGTCGGTGACGATGTCGGGCGGGAAGAAGGGCGGTCCCTCGGCGAGCCGGGCGACGACATGGTCGGTCAGCGCCTCGACGCCGCGGCCGGTGCGCGCCGACACCGGGAAGTACTCCACGTCGGGGAGGTCGCCCAGCGCGTCGACGGCCGCCTTGGCCTCGGTCAGGCGCTCCAGGACCTGGGCACTGTTCGCCCGGTCCACCTTGTTGACCACGACCACCAGGCTCGGCACCGGGTCGGCGCCGTCACCCTCGTCGTCACCCTCGTCGTCGTCCTCCTCATCGCCACCCGCCGCCGCACCGGCACGCTGCACCGAGCGCGCCGCGCGCTCGAGCACCGTCCGGTCCCCCGGGCCGATCTTCGCGGTGGCGTCGACCACCGCCAGGATCACGTCGACGTCGTTCAGCGCGTCCGTCGCCGTCTCGTTCAGCCGGTTCCCGAGCGCGGTCTTGGGCCGGTGGATCCCCGGCGTGTCGACGAAGACCACCTGCGCGTCGGCCCCGGTGTCGTGGAGCACGCCGAGGATGCGGTGGCGCGTCGTGTTCGGCCGCGACGACGTGATCGCCACCTTCGTCCCCACCATCTGGTTCACCAAGGTGGACTTGCCCACGTTGGGACGGCCGACCACCGCCACGAAGCCCGAGCGCACCAGGCTCAGTTCCCGTTGTGGTTGGCGCCACCCCGCCGCTCGCCGTCGCCACCGGCGTCGTCGGTGCCGGCGTGGGCGCCCGTCGCCTCGATGCGGACCCGGCCGATGCGCCGCCCGCGCACGTCCAACGCGGTCAGGCGGAAGCCGTCCACCTCGACGGAGTCGCCGGCATCGGGCACCCGCCCGACCAGGTCGAGCATGAGGCCGCCCACGGTGTCCCACGTGCCGCGCGGCAGCTCGGCGCCCAGCAGATCGTCAGCGTCGTCCACCGAATAGAGCGCGCTGACGAGCACGGAGCCGTCGTCGAGGCGCTCCACGGTGGGCTCCTCCACGTCGAACTCGTCGACGATGTCGCCCACCAGCTCCTCGAGGAGGTCCTCGAGCGTGATCAGCCCCGCCGTGCCGCCGTACTCGTCGACGACGATGGCCATGTGGTACTTCTGCTCCTGCATCTCGCGCAGGAGGTCCGAGACCTCTTTGGACTCGGGGATGAACTTGGCCGGCCGCACGCTGTCACGGACCATCTGCGCCGCCTTGCCGACCCGCTCGGCGCGCACCAGGTCCTTGGTGTACGCGATGCCGATGATGTCGTCGATCCCCTCGCCCTCGACGGGGATGCGGCTGTACCCGGCGGCCAGCGCGGACTCGAGCGCATCGCGCACCGTCACGTCCGACTCGACGGTCACCATGTCGGGGCGCGGCGTCATCACCTCGCGTGCCACGGTGTCGCCGAAGTCGATGATGGAGTGGATGAACGACCGCTCGTCGTGCTCGATCACGTTCTCCTCGTGTGCCACGTCGGCCATGGCCTTGAGCTCGGAGTCGGTGATGTAGGAGTGGCGCGTCCCACCCTGGTCGTCACCGGTGGCGCCGATGATCCGGTTGGCCAGCCCGATGAGGAGGGCCGAGAGCCACCGGATCGGGGGGAAGCGGATGAGGGCGCTGACGATCGGCGCGCTGAGCAGCGCGGCCCGCTCGGAGTTCTGCACCGCCCAGTTCTTCGGCACCGCCTCGAAGAAGACGAAGATGACGACGATCTCGAACACGATGCCGAGGAGCACGCCGAGGCCGCCGAAGAGGTGCTCGGCGACGATGCCGACCAGGGTGGCGGAGACCAACTGGCAGATCAGGACGAGCAACAGGATCGGGTTGAGGAAGTTGGCCGGGTTGTCGACCAGGCGGGCCAGCTGCCGCGCCCCGCGCTTGTGCTCGTCGACCAGGGACTTGGCCTTGATCCGGTTCATCCGGACCAGGCTCGTCTCGGCCATGGCCAGCACGCCCGACCCGGCCAGCAGCACCACGATCACCACGATCAGGATCACGTCCTGGGCATGGAATCCCGATGCGGCCAGCAGGGTCCCCATCCTCACGCCCCGTGGCCCACCCGGTAGAAGCGTTTGAGCAGCTGCTGTTCGAGGGCCTCCATCCGCTCCGCCTCGGCGTCGTTCTCGTGGTCCATGCCGAGGAGGTGCAACAGCCCATGGACGACGAGCAGCGCCACCTCGTCCTCGAAGGGCACCTCGTGCTCCTCGGCGTTGCGGGCCGCCACCACGGGGCAGATGACGACGTCGCCGAGCAGCATCAGCGCGCCCTGCTCGGACGAGGTCCCCGGCCCGGTCCCGCCGAAGTCGGGCGAGCGGCCGGTCGGGCCCGGCTCGTCCTCGATGGGGAACGACAGCACGTCGGTCGGGCCGCTCTTGCCGAGGAACTGCTCGTTCAGCGCCGCGATGGCGTCCTCGTCGACGAAGAGCAGCGACACCTCGGTCTCCCCCTTGACCCCCCGTGCCACCAGCACCTGGCGCGCCAAGTCGGCCCAGCGGGTCACGTCCATCGGATGAGCCTGCTGCTCATCGGCGGCGAACACGTCGATCGTCACTGCGTGGTTCCCGCCCGCCCTTCTGCCACGTCGTAGGCGTCGACGATGTCGGCCACGATCTTGTGGCGGACCACGTCACGGCGGGTGAGGTGGACGAACGCGATGTCGTCGATCCCGCCGAGCACGGGCTCGAGCCCCACCAGCCCCGAGCGGCCGCCCGGCACGTCGATCTGGGTCACGTCACCGGTCACCACGCACTTGGAGCCGAAGCCGATGCGGGTCAGGAACATCTTCATCTGCTCGGGCGTCGTGTTCTGCGCCTCGTCGAGGATGATGAAGGAGCTGTTGAGCGTCCGGCCCCGCATGAAGGCGAGCGGCGCGACCTCTATGGTCCCCCGGTCGAGGAGGCGCTGCGCGCCCTCGGGCTCGAGCAGGTCGTAGAGCGCGTCGTAGAGCGGGCGCAGGTACGGGTCGACCTTGGCCATCAGGTCGCCGGGCAGGAAGCCGAGCCTCTCACCTGCCTCGACCGCGGGCCGGGTCAGGATGATGCGCGCCACCTGCCGGGACTGCAGGGCGTGCACCGCCTGGGCCACGGCCAGGTACGACTTGCCCGTGCCGGCGGGGCCGATCCCGAAGGTGATGATGTTCTGCGAGATGGCGTCGACGTAGCGCTTCTGCCCGGCGGTGTTGGGACGCACCGTCTTGCCGCCGGCGGCCCGCACCACCTCGGAGCGCAACACCTCGCTGGGGCGGATGTCCTCGCGGACCATGTCGATCGTGCGGGCGAGCGTCGACGAGTCGAGGTCCCGCCCGGACTGGGCCATGAGGATGAGCTCGTCGAAGAGCCGCACCACGACCTCCGCCGCGGGGCCCTCGACCGAGATCCGGTTCCCCTGCACCACGATCTGGTCGTCGGGGAAGGCCTGTTCGATCTGGCGGAGGTGCTCGTCGCGGGTGCCGAGCAGCCCGGCCATCAGGTGGTTGCCGGGGACGAAGCACTCGGCGCGCAGGGTCGTGGTCATGAGGCGGTCATGTGCTGGCAAAGTGTCCTTTCAGCGGTTCGCCCCCGAGCACGTGCAGGTGCAGGTGCGGGACCGAGTTCATGGCGTCCGGCCCGACGTTGAAGATGAGCCGGTAGCCGCGGTCCGGTCCGGCCACACCGGCCGCCTCCGCCACGGCCCGGGCCGTCACGAGCATGTCGGCCAGCACGGGGCCGTCCTCTGCGGTCACGGCCGCCGCATCCTCGATGTGACGGCGCGGCACCACGAGCACGTGGAGGGGCGCCGCCGGGTTGATGTCCTCGAAGGCGACGGTGGTCTCCGTCTCGTGCACCCTGTCGGAGGGGATGTCGCCCGCCACGATGCGGCAGAAGAGGCAGTCGGTCATGACCGGGGGTCGCCGTCCTTCTCCTGCGGACCGATCACGCGCCCGAACTTACCGGCCGCCGGGGCGTCCTCGTGACCATGCCCGGCCGTCACCTCGTCACCCGGGCACCGGGCCGGGACCCGGTGATCCGTCCGCCGCCGCCACGGTGCCCGTACGCAGGGAGGCCAGGAGCGCCCCCGCGGTGACGGCGGCCGTCTCGGCCCGCAGCACGCTCAGGCCGAACCCGACCGTGGGCAGCCCGGAGGCCAGCTCGCCCGAGCTCCAGCCACCCTCGGGGCCCACGGCCACCACGCGCTGGGACACGGTCGGTCGGTCGCCGCTCAGCTGGGCCAGCACGACCTCGCCGGGGCCGCCGAGGTCACCGAGGTCTGCGAAGGGCACGGTGTCGGAGACCTCGGGCAGCCAGACGCGCCGGCACTGGGCCGAC
>Ga0181526_10003604_pt1 | contig 12506 bp, 9 predicted proteins | sample PEATcosm2014_Bin_35_FD_119750 | JGI IMG/M metagenome (GOLD analysis project Ga0181526, IMG submission 119750) | Peatland microbial communities from MTU Mesocosm Facility, Houghton, MI, USA - PEATcosm2014_Bin06_30_metaG | ecosystem: Environmental > Terrestrial > Soil > Wetlands > Peat | place...
GGCTTCTTGACGGACCATTCGTGTTTGCCCAGTTGCTGAATGTGGGCAGCTACATCATTCTTCTGGCGGGAGCGCTGCTGGACAGCGCGCGGGTGTTCGAGCAGGTGCGGCACCTGGCCGCGAGCGATCCGTTGACGGGCTTAGCGAACTACCGGAAGCTGCTGGATGTTCTGGATACGGAAACGGAACGTACCCTGCGTACCGGACGGTCGTTTGCGGTATTGCTGCTGGACCTGGATGGGCTGAAAAAAATCAACGACAGCTTCGGACACTTGGTGGGCAGCCGGGCACTGTGCCGGGTGGCGGACATTCTGCGGGTGCACTGCCGCGCGATCGACACTGCGGCGCGCTATGGCGGGGACGAATTTGCGGTTGTGCTTCCCGAAGCCCGCGAGGAAGAAGCGCAGCGCGTGGCTTCGCGCATTCATGAAACATTGCTGGCAGATCAGGAAGAGCCGCCGATCTCTGTGAGCATTGGAACTTCCGTGTATCACGGGGAGGGCGAGCGCGTGGAGAAGCTGCTGAAGGAAGCGGATCAGAATTTGTATGAAGAAAAGGCGCGCCGGAAGAGCAATGCCCGGTTAACGGATGCGTCGCGCCGCAGAACGCCGAAAAAAACCTGAAGCGGCGTTGGCTTGGCATCCCATCGACGCGCTCGGCTGAATTCCTACGTTGCGATCCTTCGTCGCAAAAGACACTCCTCCGGATGACACCTTTTACGCATCGGCGTTAATGGACAGTTCGTTTTTGGTGCGTGTGTTTCGTGGCGAGCGAAAAGCGGAGTTCGGGCGTTCCTTCGCCCATGACCATGCTAGCGGTATATTCTCCAAACGCAGGGCCATGTTTGAAACCGTGGCCGGAGCCACCGCCGGCGAGCCACACATTGGAAAATTCCGGATGACGGTCGATCAAGAAATCGCCATTCGAGGTATTTTCGTACTGACAAACGCGCGTTTCCACAATGGGAGCGTGCTCGAGAGCCGGAAATCGGCGGGCAACGAAACCGCGTGCCCACTCTGCACTTTCCGGGGAGACCAGACGTGATTGTGTGTCGGGATCGACGGGCTCGCCATGGGTATCGCGGGCAAGTTTCAGACCGCGGCTTTCCATGTCGGGCATGCCGTAGACTTCATCAGGCTGGAACAACCAAGTCGGCAAAGCCGGAGGCGCGAACCGCGCGTCACCTGGAGGCGTGCCAAAGAAAAATACTTCCTGACGGCTAGGAAAAATGCGGGCGCCGAGGATTTCTGGAAAAACCTTGCCGAGCCAGGGACCGCAGGCAAAAACAAAACTTCCAGCGGAAATGCGCTCTCCCGTGCTGGTCTCGATGCACTCCAGTTTGTTGGTGGCGCGCGGAGTCTCGATTTGTGCGATCTGGAGTTGCACGCCATGGTGCAAAGCGCTTTCCACGGTGCAGGCCACGGCACGCCTTGCCAGCAGCACTCCACTGTCTGGTTCGAAGAGACCGCGCGAGATTCCATCAAGATTAAGCTGAGGATAGCGCCGCTCGAGTTCCGGCCGTTGTATTGCTTCGTGCTTCACTCCATAGCGACGGAAAGTTGCCATGGATTCATCCAGCGTTGCATCTCCTTCCGCGGAAAGCCAGAGGACTCCGGTCTGCCGGAACAACTTTTCGCTGGTTGCGACAGATAGTTCTTTCCATTGGTTCAGGGAATTCTGCGACCATCGCGTGTAGATTTCATCCGTGCCGTAGCTCATGCGAATGATGCGGGTTTCGCCGCCGGAGCTGGCGCGCGCATGTGCGGGCCCATAGGCTTCCGCGAGCAGCACACGTTGTTTACGCTTGGCCAGATGCCAGGCGGTCCACGCGCCAAAGACGCCTGCGCCGATCACCGCAACATCGTAAGCGGATGCCGTCATAGGATTGCCATTGTAATCGAAAAGACGGATTGCGACGTGGGTGGGGAGCTCTTCAGGATGACAGGTTGCCTGGGGGGTTCCTTGTGTGATTTGACTTACGGCTGATTGGCGAGCTTCGCGGTCCAATAGGAGAGATGATTCAGAGATTCGGCGTCGGTTGGATCCAAGTGGAGAGGAGTGATGGAAGCTTCGCCGGCAAAGATGGCCGCGTAGTCCGAGTCTGCATCAATGTCCGTTTCGCGATCCAAGCGCTGCTCGCTTAACCAGAAGTATAGAACTCCCCGGGGATCCTCGCCTTCCCGCAATATCGTACGTGTAATTTTCCTGGACTGGCGGGTCAGCTTCACGCCACCGTGCCAATTTTCAGGAACGTTCACGTTCAAGAAGACCTGGTCGGGGAGTTTCTCGCGAAAAATCAGCTCCGCGGTTTTCCGCGTGAGGCGGGAAGTTGGGGCAAAATCCGAATTCACGCGCTTCGAACAGAGCGAGACCGCCAAGCCGGGCACGTGGTGGATCGCTGCTTCCCTGGCCGCGCCCACGGTCCCCGAGTAATAGACGTTTTCACCCAGATTCGCGCCATGATTGATGCCGGAGATGACGAGGTCTGGCAGCTCCTGAAACAGTTTGTGCAGACCGACAATGACGCAATCCGCCGGAGTGCCGTCGATGGCCCACTCGTTTTCGGCGATTCTGTGGCACACAATGGGTTGACGAAGAGTCAGCGCTTGCGCCGCGCCGCTGCGCTCCCAGCTGGGGGCGACAATTTTCACATCGGCAAATTCCTTGAGTTCGTCCGCCAGGGCGCGCAATCCCGCAGCCTGATATCCATCATCGTTGGTCAGCAACACACTCAGCTTTTTCGCCATCACCCTACACACTCCCAGTTCTATTCTAACGGCACTGAGAAGCAAACCGCGAATGGAGGGTAGCTTCCGCAGGGATGAGGAACTTGCAGGCTCGGTCCTCGCTCCGGTTTTCAGTCTGAAGCTGCGACAATTTTTTCTTCGGTTTTTGTCAATTCTGCAAGCAGGAGGTTGACCTTGGCCATGACTTCGAAAGCGTCTGCCACATAGAGGACGTCGGCCTTCCCGCGTGCCCAGCCGCAGTTGGGATCGAGATTGATCGCGCGACGCTCATTGATAAAGCGCCAGCCAACTACATGCGGTTCCTCGCCATGGCAGCAGGTGGAGAGGCCTTTTGGGTGACGCGGAGTAGCGCCGGTCTGGCCGACTTGATTCAGGTGGGTCATGAAGCCAAGCACAGCCTGGTTTTCGCCGCTCTGATCGACGAGCGATTTGCTTCCACCCAAGGAGGCGGTAGAGAGACGAAGAAATTCGAGGATTAATTTTTCGGCTTCCTGAGGATGCGGCTTGCCGTCAGATTGCTTCTTGGTCCAGCCGGCGCCAGCGACAAAAAGGAGAGCGGCATCCGGGCGGATGGTTTGCGCATCGGATTTTGGCGAACGAGTCCCAGTGATCGTCGTGCGTTTTGCCGCGGGCGGCAGAGTCACCGGAATTTCCTCAACGATTGCCTTTGCCGGCGTGCCACACCAGGGCTCATGACAGCCTGAGTCCAGCATCACGAGCCATGGCCGCTCCTGGCGGTGAAAGACACCTTCGAGGCGCTGACGATAGAACCAGCGGGTCGCGGTGAGCGCGCCGTTCTCAAGGCGGAGGGAGCTAACATGGGTATCGACACGTCCCTGCAAACGATGAGCGAGTACGGGGAGGGCGCGCAGGAATCGTGATGTGGAAGGGGCTAGGATGAGTTCGGGATTCGCGGCGCGACATATGCCCTCTGCCGCGAGTGCATCACTGGCAAATCGAGGGAGAGCAAAATCCGGGCCTGCCACGGCAAGAATTTTCGCGGCACCGGCGCTTGCGAGCGAATCCGCGGCATGTTGGATTTCGCCGCCGATCAGGCCGATCGTCAAAATGGCTCCGCACTGCTGAGCGAGATCGACTGCGGCGCCGAGCGCCTCGAACGCGGGCTTCGGAAGAGTCTTGCCTAACTCGTCGACGTGCGCGAGAAACAAAATGCTTGTTGTCATCGGCTCACCATGGTGATGGGAATGTTCTCCATCGAAGAAACTCGGCTGCTTGCGGTTCAACGCGCTCGTTCCTAATCCGTTGCGATCCACTCCACGATTTCTTGGGCCACCCCTTCGGCGGTTAGATCCTTGACGACGCGCGTATGGCGTTGCTGCTGGGGCGGCCTGACCGTCTGATAACGCAAGGCGGATTGTGCCAGCGTGGAGGTCTTTGCGCGTTGCAGAGCAGGCATCACAGTGCGCATGTTGGCCATGCCGACCTGCGGATTGTTGCGCGGTTCGGGCAAATTGCCGGTCGCCCATCCGAGCAATGCTGGAGGACCTTGACAGAGAGAAACCTGATGGCGGCCACCTTCGATGCGCTCGAGGATTTCGAAGGAACCGTCAGGCTGAGACGTTAACTGATCGACGCCCAAGAATTGATCCTGGATACCGAGGCGAGCGCCGATCAGTTGGAGAGTGACGCCAGCGCCGCGAGAGGCGGATTCCCAGCCGCCGAAGAGAAGGAGGCGGGTGCGGTCGAGATCAGCAATGGATTGGATGGCGGCGGCGAGGAGTTCCGCAGCGGCGTGGGCATCGGTGAAGCCACTACCCGGGCCATCGATGGCAATCAACTCGAAGCTTACTTTTTGCGCGATGGTCATCATCACTTGCTGCAACTTCGCTTTTGCGCCGAGGCTTACTAGCCAGACTTTGCTTCCGGGGGAATGAGCGGCCAGGTTCGCGGCTTCATATAACGCGTGGCCTGACCAGGGATCCAAAACTGCAGGAAGCAACATTTCGTTTTTTAGGCCCGGACCGGCAGGCGTTTCGATGGGTTCAAGAGTTTGCAGGGGATCAGGGACGATGCCGCCGCAGACAACAATGTGGTAACCCGTAGCCATACTTGTGAACTCCTCGAATCACCGACATTAAATTCGAACTCAGTTCAATGCGGAATGCAGACCGCCGGCTCCTGCGCGGAAGTCGACGTTGCCCGGTGCACCTTCCGCCGGCGCGCTGCAATTCCACAAGCAGGCGCCGCAGAAAATGCACTTCTCCCGGTCAAACTGTGGCACTCCCTCATCGCCTCGCGTGATGGCCTGGCCGGAGCACATTTCGACGCACAACTTCGCCTCGCACTCGCGACAGACCTCCGGCCGGACGAAGACGACGTGATTGGCATAGCCCGGGGGAGCTTGCACGCTGCCGCCCATCAAGAGGGCGTCCTGGTGGGAGACCAGGAGTTTGCCGTCGTAGGGAATCTCCGGCCAGCCGCAGCGATTCATAATCAAGTCATGCAGGGGCAGGCCGCGCGACGCGGCTTCGGTCTTCATGCGCTTCAGATCTTCCGCGGAGATGCGTCCGGCAAAGGCGTCTTCCAAGGACGAGTTGTTTTGGTTCGAAGACCGGTGCCTAGGGAGTGCAAGGTGGCCCTTTGTGAAGCCGGCCAGAGCCATTCCCAACAGGCCACGGACGACGCCTTTTTGGAAACCATTCCGAGAATGGGCGGCGGTGAGAGATTCCTGTTCGAGCCAACTGGCACGGCGTCGGCGCACGTACGTGTTTTCCAGGTTGTGCTGGGTGAAGGGCTGGTTTTGCTCGAGCAATTCGACGACGGCTTCGGCAAGTTGGGTGCCCGTGGTCCAGGCTTCATCGATCCCGGAGCCTCTGAGCACGTTGGTGCTTCCGGAGCCTTCGCCAATGCGGGCGAATCCATTTCCTGCCAGGTAGGGCTCAGCGAGGCGTCCCGACTCCTGCAAGGATTTGGCGCCCCAAGATTTCAGGGTTCCACCTTTGAGATAGCGCCATAAATAAGGATGCATGACGAAATGCTGTAGGTAGCGGTAAGCGGTGCGGACGGGGCTGCGAAACCAGGAGGGAATGAAGATGCCGACAGAAGCGAGACGGTTTGTGTGAGCGTAGAGAAAACCGAAAATTTCAGGTTCCGGAAATCCCAAAGTGTGCAAAACAGTTCCCGGCTCAAGGCCTGAATCTTCCCGGAGTTCGATCACCATTTTCATGCCGAGTGCCCACTCAGAATGTTCGTGGCCCTTGGGCAATCCGAAATGTGAATCGATGCCGCGACCGACGGCGCCGACAGGGCCATCGCCAACGACAGTGAGCGCGGCGCGAATGTCCATGCCAGGAAGAAATCCTGTTTCAGGAGAGCCGCTGAGGTCGGTACCCTGATCGGCGAGCCGGATTCCAACCACGGCTTGGTCTTCGATCAACGGCTGGCTCACAGGCGTTCCAGGCCAGATTTGGAGCAGGCCTGAGGAAGTCAACTGCTCGGCGACCCACTGGTTGAATTGTCCGAGCGAGAGAACGAAGCCGTCGTGCTTGTTCAGGAAGCCAGGAATGAAGGGCAATTCGAGTGCCTGAAGAGGCAAGCGCAGGAGCGGCCCGAAAGCGCGAATGAGTCGGTCGATGGTGCGCAGAGCCAAGGAGCGCCGACTGGCCCTTGAGGGATCGAGCAAGTAGATCAATTCTTCTTTTTTGACCGGAACGGCCATGGGGATTTGCGAGAGGTCCAAGTCGGGAAAGCTGCTGCGAATCCCGCGTCCGCGTGTGACTGCTCCCGAGACGCCGAAGCCCAATCCCTCGGCGCGTTCATAGCAAATCACTTGAAGTGGAGCGCCAGGGATAGAATGACTTTCAAATCGGGGAGTGCCGTCCGGGTTCAGCATTTTGCGCAAAAGAGTGGTGAGGAATCCACCCATGGCTGGACCAAAGCCGACGCAGGCGATGTCGACATCCATTTGCTGCCGCTCGCTAGGCAACGTGGAATCGGGTACTTCAGCGCTCATGCGGGATAGTCCAACACTTCCGGAATCATCATCTGGGAGACGGCTTCGGCCGCGCGATCCTTGGCCAATCTTGCGCCAGTCAGGCAGGTGTCGAGCTTATTGTGTAGAGCAAGAAACTGCTCAGCGCCATTGCACTTGGCGCAGGGGCCGGCTTTCGGGGGATGCGATCCGTCGTTTTCTACTACATCGGTGGCGCAAGCCGCGATTCCTGGGATGAAACCCTCTAGCTCTTCGAGTTCATCGCGATAGAAGCAGCCTTTGTATCCGGCCTCGTCCCACGCGGGGTGGCGGTTGTAGCCAAAGACCAGTTCCGCACAGATGCGCGCTGACTCACCGCTTGCGTGCGCCGACTGAACATGACACAAGTCACCGAAGAAATTGAGCAATCCAGTCAGACCTTCGGCCACGGAAGCATCCTGGCCACCGCGGCGCTCAAGTTCGAGCACGTCCAGAATCTGACAGCGAGCCGAAAGGAGCCAGCAGAGAGCGTCTGCCAGGGGGAAAGTGACGCCTTGGCGGGCGCTTTGATAGAGCTTGCCGCCGTCGCCATCGGTGGAGTGCTGCAAGCGCTCGAGGGACCACAACCACATGGTCATTGCTGTGGCCAGGGTGCATGCGCCAGTGCCAGGATGATCGGAGGCGATACCACGCATCTCCTTGATCCAACTGCGGAACTGCGCGAGGAACAGAGGGTTGGTCATAGTGACGGAAAGCTGACGGCGCTGGACGGCTTCGGGTCCTTCGTAGGTTGCTTCGAGTTGGGCGTCCATCCACTTGTTGCCGAGGAAGCCCGGACAGTCTTCAGTGATGCCGTAGCCACCCATGAGGCTCACAGCCTCGCGCATCATCTGGGTGCCATAGCCGGTGTTCCACAGCTTCGCCGCCGGGCAGAGGATGTCCGCGACTGAATCCAGCATGACAAAACGATAGAGAGGATCGCTCTGCAGCCGTGAGCGCTGAGGATCTTCGCAGGGCAGGTTTACGAGGTTGGAGGCTTCCTCGGACACTTGGCGGAAGAGTTTTGCACGTGCGCGGGCGCCAGTGACACCACGTTCGGTAAGAAGCGCGTCGACTTCGCGCTCCAGCGGATCCAATTCGTCAAAGGTCCGCGCTGCGGCAAAGGCCAGCGATGCACTTGCCTCCCCAGTGGCCCACACGTCAACCAGCCGGTGCAAGCTATCTTCGCGAGCCTGCAAGCCCATCTCGTATCTCACAGTGCCGGGCGTAGCTGTGGTTGCGCCACGAAACCTGCTGCGCTGATAACGGATGATGGGTTCCACGGCGGAAAGTAATTTGGCAGCGGTCATTACGCCGACAGTGACGCGAGTGCGCCGGAAAACGGCCTCGATGACCTCGCTGTGGCTGAAACGCGGAACCAGAACGCCGTCCTTTACGTCGTAGCCACCCACCATGCGGTTGGCGGGAATTCGCAGATTAAAGACAGGGTCGCCAGTCGACGAGAGTTGATGAACCATCTTCTTCGTCGGAGTGCCGCGGTCAAAGATGCCGGGGTCGCCTTCTTCCAAAATGACCATGCAGCTGCCCTTGATCCGCTTGTCATCGGAGTCGACGGCGGCGGTCACGAAATTGGCAAAGCCGATATTGGTGATGAAGCGGCCGCGCTTTTCCACTTGCAAGAGAGGCTCTTCGCCGGCGTTCCATTCGACGATGCGGATCTTACCGTCGAGCATGCCGGTGTCTACGCCAACGTAAGGGATTGGCTCGGTAAGGCAAAAAGCGCCGCGCAGGGGCTTGCGATCTTCACCAGGCCGAGGCGGTGCCGCGAGCTTCATATAGTGTTCCTGCTGCTCCGGAGTGCCGCGCTCGTGAATCGGTGCCAACGCCAGGCAACCCGCCAAGCTGGCGGTGGCTGCTCCACCATCCACCCAGGCAAGCTCGAATGCGACGAGGGCAAGCGCCAAGTTCTTGGGCCCAAGAATGAATCCTCCGTGTTCCGGGTCCATGAAGACAGCGGTGATGCCGGAGCGATCAAATGCCTCCAATAACTCCGCTTTCGCCGGAGTCCACTCGTGGGAGTTACGTCCTCCTTGGGCCACCAGTTTGGCCACCGGACCGCGAGCCACACCCCGGGCGGATTGAACCAGCATTTGGAGGTCGTAGCGGTCCGCGAACTTCCATTGGATCTGGCGCACGGCATCGGAAGGCAAAGTGCGAAGGAATTCCAGTTTATGGGAGGTAGCGGTGGACATAAGCACGTCCTTTAAGGGGAGACTAGGCAACTGTCCCAGACTTGGGATACAGGGGTCTGTGAGATTTGTCACAAGGAGGTGTGACCGAATACCGTGCGGTTGTTCGGGCTTGGCGGTGTCTCGGCAAGTGGTGAGGAGGTGCCGGCGCGGAGGAGGTTAACTGGCGACTCCTACCGAGGCAGCTCCCAGGATTCGCATGGATTTCTTTTCCTGAATGAAGACGACGACTTGTATATTTTTCCGCTTCCATTCCGACTTTAGCTTGACGCGAGTGGATGCTTCGAAGGCGGATTCACCCTTCGCCGAGGCGACTCCAATCTTGTGAAGCGAACGGAGCACGGAGGCGTGACGCAGGTCTTTGCCGGCATTTTCACCGGCGCCGACAGCCGACTCGAGACCGCTTTCCGTGATCGCCAACCAAACCTCCGCAGTATCGCGATCCGCGCTCCCTACCAGATTCCCGACATGGACCTTAAACTGCTGGTCTCCATGGGGGGCGGAATCCTCTGCGGTAAGAGTCACCTGAGTTTTTGGCAGGGTAGCTGCTTGCAGAATCGCTTGCCCCACCTGCGGGAGTTGGCCTCCCCCCATCTGGGTTTGCCCGTCCACAATCATCTGCGGGGTGAAGGCATCCTTGTCCTTAAATCTCGCAACGTAGTCCGTCTGGCGATAGGTCCAATCGGCGGAAGAGAACGGATCGGTCCATCCATCGTGATTCCAGTAATCGACATGCTCCTCGATAGCAATAATGTTGGCGCCTGGCACGGGTTGACTGCTTTCGAGCTTAAGGAGCAAAGCGTCCGCCGGTGGACAACTCGAGCAGCCTTCTGAGGTGAATAGTTCGACGATTACAGGTTGCGCGTTCTTACTAGCTTGAGACGGATGCGGCTGGGATTCCCCTGGCACAGCAAGGGCCAGCGCGCAAAGCGCGAGGACTGTGACGATCAACACCGCGACTGCATTTTTCATGTCCATCACCCCTGCCCTTCATTTTGATGCGCCGTTAGCGCTGCAGTTGCTCCGACTGCCGGTGGCCGACAGCGCAGAAGGGGTTGGCGCGAGACAGATGCTAGCACCCGCTGCTAAAGGGCGCGAGAGAAAAAGCTTTCCGTGACCTGCCGGACCAGTTCGGGCTTTGTCAGCTTCCATTCGTCTATGCACTCCCCGAGTTGCGTGCCAAGGTGTTGAAACTCCGTGCCCCATGCGCCGTCAGAAAGAGTGAATGAACCGCGCACACAATCCGAAAATCGCATGGAGTTCCTTTCCGTGACCGGCCCGAAGTACAGCAACATTTATTTTGAGCCGGCGATGGCTCCGCAAGAGTGACCCAGCCGTGTAATCAGACCTGCAAGTCGCGAAGAAAAGGAACGCTGACCTTCATCATTTCCAGATTCATTTCGACGAAGTAATTCTTTATGCCGCCGGTCTTCGCCGCGGTAAAGATTTTCTTCCAGTCCAGAGTTCCTTGTCCCACGGGCACGATCTTCCTCGATTCTGACGACCAGCCTTGTACGTGCATGGAAATGAAGCGGCCCGGGTATTTCGTAAAATAATCCGCGGCGTCGTAACCGCGGCTGATCGTGGAGACTTGAAACTGGAACTTAACGAACTTTGCATCGAGAAGATCGAACAAGAGGTCATAGGTCCTTTTGCCGTCGACCATGGAGAGCTCGAAGCCCTCATTATGAAGACCCTGCTGAATACCAGCCTTGGCCGCTTTTTCGCCCATTTTGTTGTATTCATCGGCCGCGCGCTTCACATCCTCCAAGGTCGGGTTCTCGGGACCGCCGAGGCTGGGCACAAGCATCTGCGTCAGACCTACATCTTTCGCCCAGGCAATTCGCTCTTCCTGGTTCTGCCTGAGTTCTTGAATGCCAAAGTGAGAGCTCACGCAAGTGACGCCCGCATCGCTCAATACTTTTCGCAGCTCCACGCCGGAATATTTGGCGAGGCCAGCAAAGCCGGAATCCGCGTATCCGACCGGTGAACAAAGCTCGATGGCCTGAAATCCGGCGTCGGCAAGCAGCTTGATCGTGCCGGGAAAGTCCTTGGCGATCCTGTCCCTGACAGGCCACGTCTGACAGCCGATCGGCATGCCGAGCGGATTAGCGCGGACCTCCGACGCATGCGCACCAAGAAAGCCGGCTACGGCAGCAGACCTCGCCGCGTTTCTTAGAAACTCTCTTCGCGAAACTGCAGACATGGATGCCTCCTAGAGCTCCCATCCGCTTCGACGTTCTGGCCGGACGAACTTTTGTGCCGAATCGGAGTTTACGACTCTCAGGCTAGAGCGGTCCCAATTGAGTTTTTGGCCAGAGCGAACCGCGACGTTCCCGAGAAGCAGTGTTTCCGTGACAAGACCGGAAAATTCGAAATTTCCACCGGGCTTTACGCTGCTTCCCTTGCAGGCATCGAGCCATTCCCGCTCGTTGCCAGGTGAGCGCGGCAAAGTTTTCGGCGGCTGCTTGTAACTACTCATTTTCGCTTCCGGAATCAGCTGCGGATGTGCGCCATTAAACCGGCAGAGAATTTTGCCGCGGTCCCCAATAAAGAGAAGCCCTTCATTTTCTTGCTCGCTATCTCCGCTGGGCGGAGGGCTTCCTTCCAATTCTTCGGGTTGAGGTGGCTTGAGACCGCCATCATACCAAGTGAATTTCACGGGGGGCATGTCGCCGCGGGCCGGGAAGTCATAGTGCACGATCGAGGCCAGGGGATAGGTCTCATCGTAACGTTCGCTTGAACTCGCTTCCACATGGAGGGGTGCTTCGAGCTTCAAAACACGAAAGAGGGTGTCGAAACTGTAAGAGCCCATGTCGCCGAGTGCGCCACAACCAAAGTCTGTCCAGCCGCGCCAGACAAATGGCAGGTAAGATGGGTTGAAAGGGCGTTCCGGCGCTGGGCCAAGCCATAAATTCCAATCCAAACCTTCGGGAACGGGTTGAGAGTCCTTGGGTCGTTCCAGCCCTTGCGGCCAGAAAGGACGACTCGACCAGTTGACGACCTTGCGTACCGGACCAATGGCGCCGTCCCAGATCCATTCGCAAAGCAAACGCGTATCCTCGGAAGCCTGGTTGCCAACCGCGATCTGAGTTGCCACACCAGTCTCGCGGGCGATTTCCGCAATGCGCCGGGCCTCAAAGATCGTATGGGTTAATGGTTTCTGGCAAAAGACGTGTTTGTGTTTCTTCATGGCTGCGGCGGAAACAGCGGCATGCAAATTGTCTGTGGTGCAAACGACAACGCCGTCGAGGTCCTTCTGTTTTTCGAGAAGTTCGCGAAAATCCATGTAGGCCGAGCAACCGTGAAATTCGCCAGAACGGTTCTGGCTGGCGTAGTAGCCATCGACGATTTTCTGGCATGGCTCGCGGCCTGCAACGCCGCTGGTGACACGCAAGGAATGCGTCAACTGGATCGGCTGGTCTGGGCTGAGCCAATCCCACCCGGTGTCGACGCCGAGCAACTTGCGGACGGAATTGCAGAACTCATGCGTGGCCCATTGCGGGTAGTTCTCGCTTGCTTTGTTGACATCGCAGACAGCCACACCCTGCACGTCAGGTTCCCGCAAGAAGCGGAGCA
>Ga0181526_10003605_pt1 | contig 12504 bp, 12 predicted proteins | sample PEATcosm2014_Bin_35_FD_119750 | JGI IMG/M metagenome (GOLD analysis project Ga0181526, IMG submission 119750) | Peatland microbial communities from MTU Mesocosm Facility, Houghton, MI, USA - PEATcosm2014_Bin06_30_metaG | ecosystem: Environmental > Terrestrial > Soil > Wetlands > Peat | place...
ATGGATTCTCCGGGCCGGCCTCATCGCCCTTGTCGGTGCACTGTTTGGCGCCAGCTATCCCGCTTGGCTCGCCAGCCGCAAGGACGCGGTTCAAGCGCTTTCATACGATTGAAAAGGAGTTCTGGCAGCCTAGCCACACATGTCAATCACGGTTAGAATACACTCACAGACGAACAACTCGACGGAGCCCGAGCTGAAGACTTTGGAGCCGATACTTAAAACCGAGAATCTCTGGAAGCTTTATCACGCCGGCAAGGTCGAAGTACCCGCTCTTCGCGGCGTCAATTTCGATGTGCTCCCGGGAGAATCCGTAGCGGTTATGGGCCCTTCCGGCTGCGGAAAATCTTCCTTGCTTTATGTCATTGGCGGGCTCGCGCAGGCCTCGCGCGGCAAGGTTTACGTTGACGGAAACGATCTTTCCACCATGACCGACGCGGAGCGCACGAAGCTCCGCCGCAGCAAAATCGGCTTTGTGTTCCAGCGCTTCAATCTTCTCCCCGCGCTAACCGCCAAAGGCAACATCGCCATCGCTCAATACATTCATGGCGACGGGTTCGATCCGCACCGCTTCGACGTTGTCACCAAAATGCTTGGCCTGGATGGTCGGCTTCATCACCGGCCCGCGGAAATGTCCGGAGGCGAACAGCAGCGCGTCGCCATCGCTCGCGCTATCATCAACGAGCCAAAGATCCTCCTCGCCGATGAACCCACCGGCAATCTCGACACGAAAAACTCCGAAATCGTCCTTGAAATGCTCCGTCGTTTGAACAAGGACCTCGGCCAAACCATCGTGATGATTACGCACAACCCCGAGGCCACTGTTTATTTTGACCGAGTCGTTCACATGCGTGACGGCATCATCGTCGACGGTATCCCGGCGGACTGAAATGCCGAGCCTCGGTCAAATTCTCCATCGCATTTTCTTCTGGTCGTATGAGAGAGGCGCCTGGCAGTACGACGTCGCGGTGATCCTGATTGTTCTCTTCGTCCTCGCCACACCCACGCGCTGGTTCCACGACCAGCCGCAGGTCGGCCTCCCCATCAATGCGACGCAAGTCGAGCTCGTATCCAAATCGGGTGAAAACGAAATCTACAAAGTCGACGCCCGCGTACTTGCTCCGCCAGAGCGCACCCCCGCGCTGCAGAATGATCTCCACAGCGCGCTCCAGAAGGCCAGTCCAGCACTTAGCGATGGACGATTCTCCATTGGCAAGATCGATCCCATTCGTGACGCATCGGGTACCGTGATCGCCTACCAGGTCGAAATCCGCCACTGACGCCTCCTCACCCCGCGGAAGGCCTGCGGAGGCGGGAAATCGTTTCCTAATGTTGCGAATGAGCTTATCGGGTGTACGATGGTTGGGTATCGAAATCGTCGAAAGAATTCTGGACAGATTGCCTGCCAATTCTAAATTTGTGTTCTTTCTGGCGTTGCTACTCGCGGCCATATTTCTCACCGCGCAACTGCATTGCTGTGTCTACGCAATGCCAGGAGCAATAGACTCGCACGTCTGCCCGGTTTGCTGCACGGTGGGAGCCGCGATCGCCACTTGTGCGCTATTCATCGCCACTGGGCTGCTGGTTCGCCGGATGGAAATCCGGGCCGTCCTCGCACCCTTCCATCTGGTGATTTTCCGCAATATCACGCCACGCGCGCCTCCGGTTCCCTGCTAACGGCTTGTTCTCACCTCATTTCTATGCCCATGGTCGAAGGTCCCTTGAACGAGGGACACGCGAGGAGTTAGCACTTGAGGAAAGGAATTCTTTGGGCTGCCGCAGTGCTTGCCTTTCCGATGTTCGTGAACGGCCAGCAGAGCGCTGTCCCCGCGCCGACGCCGGCACCGTCGCAAGCCGCCGCCAAGATTTCGCTGGACGATGCCATTCGCATGGCTCTTCTCCACAATCATGCATTGCAGGCAATGCGGTCCACCATCTTGCAAAGCCAAGCGGAGGAAATTACCGCGAACCTTCGCCCCAATCCGACTCTTGGGCTTGACGCGCAGTACCTCCCCATCTTTCAGCCCAGCCAGTTCAGTTCGGACTACGTCGATCAGCAGGCGCAATTCGATGCCGGCGTCGGTTACCTTTTTGAACGCGGGAAAAAGCGCCAGCACCGCCTTCAGGCCGCCCGGGATTTGACCGCGGTCGTGCGTTCGCAGGTTTCCGACAGCGAGCGCCAGCTCATCTTCAACGTGGGTCAGCAGTTCGTCGATGTGCTCCTCGCCGAATCCACCCTCGATTTCGCCCAGCAGGACTTAGACAGTTTCCAGAAGACCGTGGACATAAGCAACGAGCGCTTCCGCGTCGGCGACATGAGCGAAGGTGATTTCCTCAAGATCAAACTCCAGCTTCTGCAATTCCAGACGGACGTTTCGGCCGCCCAATTGGCCAAGCTTCAAGGATTGGCGGCTCTTCGCCAGTTGTTAGGCTTTGAATCCGTTCCCGATGACTACGATGTCCAAGGCAGCCTTGATTATCAAGCTGTGCACTCGGATGTAAGCGGTTTGAAGGCTCTGGCGGCCATCAACCGGCCTGACCTTCGCGCCGCGCAACAGGCAGTGACCGCTGCGGAAAGCCAACTGGGGTTGCAGCAGGCCAACGGAAAGATGGACGTCACCGGCACCTTTAATTACACCCACACTTCCGGTACCAATTCCGGCGCCTTCTACTACAACATGCCGCTTCCCATCTTTAACCGGAATCAGGGAGAAATCACCCGGGCACGTTACGCCATCACCCAGGCGCAGGAACAGGCCAGCGAAACCGCGCAGCAAGTTTCCACCGACGTCGTCAGTGCCTATGAGAATCTCCACACCAACGATCAAATCATTCAGCTCTATCAGGGCGGCTACGTCGACGCGGCCAAGCAATCCCGCGACATCAGCGAATATGCCTACCGAAAAGGAGCCGCCAGTCTCCTGGACTATCTCGATTCGGAACGAACCTACCGGGCCAACCAGCTTGCCTACCGCCAGGCTCTCGCGAACTACATGCTCGCTCTCGAACAGATGCGCCAGGCGGTGGGTACGAGGAATCTGCCATGAAGCTTCCAATTCAGCAACGATCTAGTTTCCTGCTCTCTTTTGTGATTGTCGCCGCGTTTAGCTCTGGTTGCGGCTCCGGCCCCGCTGAATCGGAATCCAGCATGACTTCGTTCACCTCTTCCGAAACCAAGGCAGACACTGCGGAACTCTTTACCGTCCCCACGGAGCAACTGGCTCACATCCAGATTGTGCCGGCGGAAAAAGGACCTCTGCCGCGCACCCTGCGTTTGTCGGGCGCTGTAGCTTACGACGCATTCCAAACCACGCCCGTTTTCGCCGCGATTGGTGGACCCGTCCACGAAATCCTGGTGGCCCCGGGCGAAGTGGTACACGCCGGCCAGTCTCTCCTCACGGTCACAAGCCCGGACTATTCCGCCGCCCGTTCTGCCTACCTCAAGGCACGTGATGCCTACTCTCTTGCCGACAAACTCTATACACGTGCGCTGGATCTTTTCGCCCACGGCGCCATTGCCGAAGCTGATCTCCAGCAGGCCGAATCCAATCGCACGCAGGCCCACGCCGATCTGGAATCCTCCGCCGACGCCCTTCGCGCTCTGGGCATTAAGGACCCGGAAGCTCTGCTGAAGAACCCCGCGCAATCGACGGCGGAGATTCCCGTCCCCGCGCCGGTTACTGGTGAAATTGTGGAGCGGCTGGTCGGCCCTGGCCAATTGCTTCAAGGCGGGGCGACTCAGTGTTTCACCATCTCCAACACCAACACCGTCTGGGTGCTCGTCAATGTCTTTCAAAGCGACCTTCCCTACGTGCACGTGGGTAATCTCGTCGAAATCAACACGGAGGCTTATCCCGAGCTTTTTCACGGCAAAATTGCCTACATTGCTCCCGCACTGGACCCCAACACCCGCACTCTGCAGGCTCGCATCGTCACAGAAAATCCCGGAAAAAAATTGAAGAAAGACATGTACGTAACGGCACTGATGAACGCCGGCTCCATTCCGGACGCCATCACCGTTCCGGACGCCGCCGTTCTGCACGACACCGAAAATCAGCCGTTCGTGTATGTGCAGACCAATGCAAACCAGTTCGCGCGCCGTCTGGTCACTTTGGGACAAAGCAACAAGGGCTTCACGCAAATCACCAGCGGCCTGAAGGAAGGCGAGCACGTTGCCGCAAACGGCAGCCTGTTCCTTCAATTCAAGAATTCGCTACAGCACTGAGGAGAGAGCTCCAGAATCCCCGATGATTCATCGCATCGTCCAATTCGCCCTTCAGCAACGCTTCCTCGTGCTCATGCTCACGGCGCTGATGATCGTCGCCGGCGCCTGGTCTTTCCGACAAATGCCGGTGGACGCCTACCCGGACCTCTCGCCGCCCATGGTGGAGCTGATCACGCAATGGCCTGGACATGCCGCCGAAGAAGTGGAGCGGCTTACAACTCTTCCGCTGGAATTGGCAATGAACGGTTCGCCCCGGCTCAAAATCATGCGTTCCATCTCGCTTTACGGTCTTTCCGACGTGATCTTGACGTTCGACGATGGCGTTGATCCCTACTTCGCCCGTGAGGTTGTTTTCGAACGCATTAGCGACGCCGTACTTCCCCAGGGTGTGACTCCCAGCATGGCTCCGCTCTTCAGCCCCAGCGGGCTGGTCTACCGTTACGTCATCGAAAGCCCGGACCGCTCTCCGATGGAGTTGCACACTTTTGAGGATTGGACGATCGAGCGAGCCTACAAGAGTGTGCCCGGCGTGGCCGATGACTCCGGTTTTGGCGGCCCCACCATGGAGTATCACGTCCTCCTGGACCCCGTGAAGCTTTACAACTATCACCTTCCCGTCGTTCAGGTTGTCGCCGCTCTCAACGCCAACAACGCTAACACCGGTGGCGGTTTTTATTCGCAAGGCGGACAGTTCTACTACGTACGCGGGCTGGGCCTGGTAAAAACCACCGAGGATATCGGTGAAGTCGTCGTGGCCAGCTTGAATGGCGTGCCCGTCCGCATCAAGGATATTGGCCGAGTAGAAATCGGCCACGCACCGCGCCTCGGCATCTTTGGTTTCCAAACTAAACAGAAAAACGATGATGACGCAGTCGAAGGCGTCATCCTGATGCGCCGTGGTGAACAAACCCAAAACGTCCTCGAGGGAGTCGAGAAGAAGACCGACGAGATTAACAAGACACTCCTTCCACCGGACGTGAAAATCCGGCCGTACTACGACCGCAGCGACCTCGTTCGGGTCACCACGGACACGGTCGAAGGCAATCTGCTTCGCGGGATGGTTCTGGTCTTCCTCATCCTGATCTTTTTCCTCGTCAGTTTCCGCGCGGCCGTGATCACCGCTCTGACGATTCCCCTGGCTCTCCTCTTCGCCTTCATCTTCCTGCACTGGACTGGGGAAGCTGCCAATCTTCTCTCCATTGGCGCCATCGATTTTGGCATCATCATTGACGGCACTGTCGTTATGGTCGAGAACATCTACCGCGAACTCGGCCTTCGCGCCGGTCAAAATTACAAACTCACCGATGTCATTCTCGCCGCGGCGCGAGACGTAGACCGCCCCATTTTTTATTCTGTCGCCGTCATCATCGCCGGCTATCTGCCGATTTACGCCCTGAGCGGGCCCGCTGGAAAACTCTTCCACCCCATGGCGGACACCATGGGCTTCGCACTTCTCGGAGCGCTCATTCTCACGCTGACCGTAGTACCGGTGTTGGCCGCCTACTGGTTCAAGAGTGGCGTGAGGGAAAAAGAGAATCGCGTCTACGAATGGTTTAAGCGCGAGTATGGTTCGGAACTCAAGTGGTGCCTGGAACATCCCAAACTCACCATGCTCCTCGCCACCCTCATTTTTGCATTCTCACTCTTGCTTGTGCCGCTTATCGGCGGCGAATTCATGCCACACCTTGACGAAGGCGCCATCTGGGTCCGCGCCACGATGCCCTACACCATTTCCTTCGAGGAAGCTGCCAAGTTTGCTCCACAGATTCGCGATCTACTTTCCAAGTATCCGCAGGTCACGGTGCTCGGCTCGGAACTTGGCCGTCCCGATGACGGCACCGACCCTACAGGTTTTTTTAATTGTGAATTCTATGTGGGGCTGAAACCCTACGGCGACAAGTCCTGGAAGTCCGGTTCAATTCACTCAAAGGAAGAACTGACTCGGGCGTTCCAGAAAGAACTCGAAGCCTATCCGGGCGTTATCTTTAACTACACTCAGCCCGCCGAGGATGCCGTTGATGAAGCTCTCACGGGCCTCAAGTCGGCCCTCGCAGTGAAAATATTCGGGCCCGATCTTAGTGTTCTCGAGAGAAAAGCCGTTGAGATCAAGAACGTCCTCGACAAAACACCGGGCTTCACGGAACTTACCGTTGTGCGCGAGCTCGGCCAGCCTAGCCTTCTTATTGACGCGGACCGCGCCAAGATTGCGCGTTATGGCATTAATGTCGCCGACGTCGAGGCTGTCGTCCAGGCGGCCGTCGGCGGTCAGGCGGCCACCCAGGTCATTCAGGGTGAAAAATTGTTCGATCTAGTCGTTCGCATGGACCCGAAATTCCGCTCGGATGCTCAGGAAATCGGCAATCTCCTGGTTCCCGCCCCAGCCGGCCAGCAGATCCCTCTCTCCGAACTCGCCACCATCAAAGAATCTTCGGGCGCTTCCTTTATCTACCGCGAAAACAACTCACGCTACATCGGCATCCAGTTCTCCATTGAAGGGCGCAATCTTGAAGGTATCGTCCATGCCGGCCAGAAAAATATCGCGAAGGCGGTCACCCTTCCGGAGGGCTACCGCCTGGATTGGGGCGGAGAGTACAGCGAGCTCCTCGAAGCAAAATCGCAACTCTTTGTGATCGGCCCGCTCGCGGTGTTCATCATTTTTCTGATTCTGTTCGCGCTTTATGGCAACTTCAAGTTTCCCGCCACCGTCGTGCTCAGTGTCGTCATTACCGAACCGGTTGGCGCTCTTCTTGCCCTCAAGCTCACCCACACTCCTTTCAGTGTTTCGTCCCTCCTCGGCCTTATTGTTCTTTTGGGAGTCTCCGTGGAAACCGCCATTATCGACGTCTCCTACATCAACAAACTGCGTCTCGAAGGCCTCGATATCGCGAGCGCCACTTATCAAGGCTCCCTCGTCCGGCTGCGCCCGATCATGATGACCGCACTGGTTGCCTGCCTTGGTCTACTGCCCGCCGCACTTTCTACCGGCGTAGGTTCGGACTCGCAGAAGCCATTCGCCATCGTCATCGTCGCCGGGCTTATCTCTCGCCTCTTCCTCGGTCGCGTCGTCAGCCCTGTCCTCTATCAGATGGTCGCCCGCGAGGGTGACGTTCTCCAAGTGTAGCGGCGTTCACCTGTGGCAGGATAAGTGAATCACGGCTCTTGCTAACGGTCGATACGATCGAACATCCTTCCTGCTACACCTTAGGTATTGGGGAGAATTCTGAAACGCGCGCGGCGCCGCCACCGTCGAAAGTACGGGTAGCGCCTTTCCGCTTTTTCCACTCTAGCCCAAGGCTCAGCTTCCACCCCTTTAAGCGATCGCACCCACGGAACATACCGAACGATAGAAATCAGGTGAGCGATGTTCGTTGGCCATTTTTAGGCTTCGGACTCAAATGCATTGCCCCTCGCGTTTCGCTCGCCCTCCTGCTCGCCGCAGCCGTCTGGGCCGACATCCTGTGGACCGTATTTCTTCTCTTCGGTTGGGAGCATGTCCGCATTTCCGGCGGGGATACCCGTTGGACGCCACTCGATTTTTGTGATTATCCCTGTTCGCACAGCTTATTGTTCCTGGTTCTCTGGGCAACCGCGCTCGCGTTGGTTTATCGCGCGTATCGCGCCGACCTAGCGGTGCAATTGCGGTTTGGATTGGTGCCGTCAGCCATTGGGTTCTAGACTGGATCACTCATCGCCCGGATATGCCCCTCTATCCCAATGGTCGGAGGTTCGGTCTGAGCCTGTGGAACTCGATTCCCGGCACACTGATTGTTGAATTGCCGCTGTTTCTGGCGGGCGTCTGGCTCTACGCACGGCGCACTCGCGCGCGCGATCGCACTGGACGAATTGCCTTCTGGGCTTACGTCGCCGTCTTGTTGCTTCTGTATGTCGAGGACCGTTTTGGCGGCCCGCCGGAGAGCACGAGAGTGATCGCCGCTGCAGGTTTGGTTGCCACGCTTGCATTACTTGCCAGGCCGTGGTGGTTCGATCGACATCGCGAGCCGGATCCTCCGTTGGGTCCGATTTCTGACCCTTGAGCGCAAGACCAACCCGCGCCTCTCTGTTATCATTCGCCGTGAGGGTACCCCGAATGCCCCTCAGGAATCGATCTCAACGGGCGAGTGGCAACCCATTCCAACACTTAGTGCAAGCCAAGCGCGGCGCCATCGCGGGAGGAACGAAGCAATGCAGATGAACTCGAACACTCGAGGAGTATGGTGGACCATCGCAGTCCTTCTCACCTTGCCGGTCCTGGCCCTCACCTTAGTGGCCCAGCAGAGCACGTCCTTGCTCATCAAGGGGCAGCAAGGCACCGCAAAGGTGGTCCAGGTCCAAGGTCACAACTATGTGGACCTTGAGGGACTCGCCCGCCTCACCAATGGCACGATCAGTTTCAAGGGGAGTGACATAATCCTCAGTTTGCCCGCCGTGGGGACGCCCGTTTCGGTTGCCTCGGCTCCGCCGGCAGGCTTCTCAAAGGATTTCCTTACCGCCGGAATTGAAGCCATGGCCCGAATGCGCGAATGGCATTCCGCTCTGAGGACGGCTATCGAACGCGGAGTGCCGCTTACCAGCGGTTGGCTCGATGCCTACCAAGCCCAAGCCCAGCAGTCCTTGATCCTGGCTTCGTCGGCCATCAGTACGGACTCGGACAAGAACGGGTATCCCGTCCTCGTGAGCGCCTTTAATAGCATGAAGAGTCTCTCCGACAAATATGTGCAGCTCAACAAGTCCCAGACCTATTTCGCTCCCGATTCCCTGCAATCCGATCCTTTGGATCAGAAAATTGTGGCTTGCGGGCATTCCTTGGCTGCCATGGCCGCAAGCAAACAGTTTATCGACGATGGCTCTTGTCAATGACCACGCACATCCCACGTGGCTCTCGTCGTTATGTTACGATTTCTTCGGGGGGGACAAGGCTGATGTTTCAGCCTCAGGGGCCGCTTTGAGAAAATTCCGCTCAACTCTTTTTCTGATTTTGCTGTGCACTGCTTTTTCCGGGTTGTCCGCCTTCGGGCGCACTCAGGCTCCCGGGAAACTCACCCTTGATTACGTGCTCTCCATGATGGACCACTCCGCCGAAGACTTTAAGTCTCTAACCGCGGCCATCGATCACGTCAAGTACACCGCGGTAGTGCAGGACACGTCCACAGAGACCGGCGAAATCTTTGTGCGCAAGGATTCCAAAGTGCGCATCGATTTTCAAACACCCGATCCCCGCACTATCATCCGCAACGGCGATAACCTTTACATCTACACTCCCAAGATCAATCGCGTTGAGGAATTCAACATCGGCAAGAACCGCGCCATCGTCGATCAATATCTCGCTCTGGGCTTTGGAACGCGCACCGAAAACCTGAAAAAAAACTATGAACTTACCCTCACCGGCGAAGAGGAGTTTGAAGGACACAAGGCCGCGCTTCTCGAGCTTGTCCCCAGATCCGATGAACAGAAAAAGCAAATTGCCAAGGTTGTGATGTGGGTGGATGAATCTTCCTGGCTGCCGGTCCAACAGAAATTCCTGGAAGCGGGCTCCGGCGACTACGTTCTTTCCCGCTACACCAAGGTGATGAAGAATCTGAAACTCGGCGACGGAAAGTTCAAACCCGACTGGCCCAAAGGCACCAAAGTCGAAAAGCACAACTAGCGCGAGTTAGCTAGCCGCCGATTCCCGCTCCAGCAATTTTTGCTTTCGCGACAATCCCCACCGGTACCCCGCCAGCGTGCCATCGCTGCGAATCACGCGATGGCATGGCACCAAGATGGAAACGGGATTCGTCGCGCACGCTCTCGCGACCGCCCGCACCGATCGCGGTTTCCCCAACGACCGGGCCACCTGCGTATACGTTCGGGTCGTGCCCCGCGGGATTTTCTGCAGTTCCTGCCACACCCTTCGCTGAAATGCGGTAGCCTGCACGTCGAGCGGCAAATCCACGCTCGGCGCATTTCCTTCCACGCGGCGCACAACCTCTTTCAGCCAGCTTTCGTTCCCTTCCGCGGCGCGCACGATCTGCGCCTTCTCATATTCCTTGCGCAATTCCCCCACCAGGTTCTTCTCGTTCTCTCCCAAATAGACGGCGGAAACACCGCGTTCCGTTGCCGCGACCAGCACTTTTCCTAACGTCGTATTCGCCACCGTGTACTTGATTTCCATGCCTTCTCCTCCTTTTCGGTACGACGCCGGGGTCATACCCAACTGTGCGTTCGTTGTCTCGTACAACCTGCTGGACGACCCATAGCCGCAAGCGTAGAGCGCCTCGGTGACGCTGCTGCCTTGCCGCAGCATCTTCTTGAATCGTGTCAGGCGGAATGCTTGCTCAAACTCCTTCGGAGAAAGTCCGGTGGCGCGGCGGAACGCGCGTCGCAACTGGGCTGGGGATGAATTCACCTTTGAGGCCAACGAACCGAGTCGAAGCGGTTCGTCCTCTGTATTGACAAGCAGCGCTGCCACTCGTTGCACCAGCGCTGTCGCAGAGTCTTGCTCCTTCGGCCGGCACCTTTGGCAGGGACGGAATCCCTCCTTTTCCGCGTCCTGCGGAGTACGAAAAAAGACGGTGTTTTGGCGTAGAGGGCGCCGCGCGGGGCACGAAGGACGGCAATAAACGCGCGTCGATCGTACTGCGAAGAAGAAGGAGCCATCGGCGCGCGCATCGCGATGCAGTGTGGCTTGCCAGTATCGCTCCGCTGCCCGCGGCGTAATATCTGGCGATAAGGATCCGTGATATTTCGTGTTCATGGCCCTAGACTACAGCGCACCACAGGAGCAATCTATCCGATTTCGGCCAGCAAATTTGACGGGAAGACCAACCAAAGTGGTTCGATGGAATGAGTGATGTCCCGTATCGTGCCCTAGGTGAATTTGCCAGGGGTGAGATCGGATTGAGTACTATTACCAAGTGTTTCAATTTAGGACACCTGCCCCGTTTTCCATAGGTTGACAGGCCTCGGTCTGGAATGGCATGTTGGCTTCCCAACACTTTCTTTACGGGATCCAGTAAGACAGAGTAATAGAACTACCGCAGTGGGCCATTTCTTGTTTCATCTCTCTGAGGGGCGAGATGAGTGCGAGCAACCGCGCTTTAGCTTGGGACAATTTGAATCGACAGCCAGAATCGACGGCTAACGCCGCTCCGGCTCGCGCAGTCCCCGAACCACCTGCTGTTGTCCAGCCAACACCGAAATTGCGAGTATTGCCATTGCTCCGGAAGCCGCAGCCACGGGGTTTCGTGAGAGTTCCCACGCACGCGGTAGGCGTGCACTTGGAGCAACGGGAACGGCCTAGGGCTGCCTTGAGGCTGCCATTAAAGCTGCGCAGTGTGGCTGGCCACAAGGAAGAGTTCCCGGTCACGCTGGTGACTCGCGATATCAGCTCCTCTGGGGTGTTTTTTCTTTGTCCGAAGGCATTGACTCCGGGCACCGAAATTGAGCTCGATATTGTCCTGGTAAGCCGTCCACTGGGCTACGGAAACGTCGTGGTTTCCTCCAAGGCGCACGTGGAGCGGGCGGAAGCAGCCAATGTGCCTGGCTGGCACGGAATTGCCGCCAGCTTTGACGATTTTGCGTTTGACCGGGACGATCAAATTCCTACCTGGCTCCCCGTCGACTGAGCCCTTTTCCCAGGCCCACGGAAGAGTCGGCCTGCCGAGTTGCTAATCTGTCCGCCATGAACGCCAAAAGGCCCATAGCCGGAGTGCTATTTGACTGGGATGGCACGCTGATTGACTCCTACCACGCCGATTCTCAGGCTTATCTGGGGATGTTCCGCGATCTGGGGCTAGGTTGGGGTCTGAAGGAGCTGGAAACCCATTATTCTCCGGACTGGTATACCGTCTACCGAGCGGCGGGAATCCCCAAAGAACATTGGGATCAGGCGGATGATCTATGGCGGGTTCACTATGCGAAGCATCCCTCTAAACTGATCGCTGGCGCGCGGCGCGTCCTGCAACGACTGGCTCGCTGCCATGCCTTGGGATTGGTGACCAGCGGCGATCGGGCCCGGGTTTCCAGGCAGCTGCGGGACTTTGCCCTGACTCGGACGTTCCGCGCACGTGTGTGCGGCGGAGATACACGGGAGAAAAAGCCGCATCCAGCACCGCTTCACATGGCTCTGCAGCAGATGCGATTGAGAGCGGAGGAGTGTGTTTACGTGGGAGACACACCGGAGGATCTGGAGATGGCCGGGGCCGCGGGCGTACGAGCCATCGCGGTCTTAGGACCGTTCCCAACGGAAAAGCGGTTGCGCGCGGCGAAGCCGGAGTTTCTCTTGAAGAAATTACAGGATCTGC
>Ga0181526_10003606_pt1 | contig 12504 bp, 7 predicted proteins | sample PEATcosm2014_Bin_35_FD_119750 | JGI IMG/M metagenome (GOLD analysis project Ga0181526, IMG submission 119750) | Peatland microbial communities from MTU Mesocosm Facility, Houghton, MI, USA - PEATcosm2014_Bin06_30_metaG | ecosystem: Environmental > Terrestrial > Soil > Wetlands > Peat | place...
CATGTCGAATGGCACAAGCTGCGTGTCTCCCATCACCAGCCGCACGGACGCAATCGGGACGCGCAACTCTTCCGCAACGGCCTGGGATAGCGAAGTGCGGATGTTCTGCCCGACCTCGACTTTTCCTGTGTACACCGTGATCTCGCCCTTTTCCCCGATGTGCAGCCACGCGTCGATTTCCCGCGGTAGTTCGTCTTCGCTACTGCCGCGGGCTCTTCCGGATTCCTGGAATGCAGTTGCCTTAGACGCAGCGCAGACAACAAAAATCCCGGCGCCCAGAAACTTAAAGAAGTCGCGCCGATCGCTTTCAAAGATGACAGAAGATGGCGTGTGGAGTTCGTAGCGTTCCGGCTCCAGGCCCGCCGCGAGATCGGTTTTCCGTGTCATCGGACGAGCTCCTTTCCGGCAGCGCTGGCCTTTCGTATGGCCGCGACGATCCGCGGATAAGTTCCACAGCGGCAGATATTGCCCTGCATGAATTGCAAAATCTCGGCATCCGTGGGGTTTTCTCGATTGTTCAACAGCGACACAGCAGACATGATCATTCCGGAGGTGCAATAGGCACACTGCATCGCCCCTGCCTCCAAAAAGGCCTGCTGCACCGGGTGCAAGCGATCGTCTTTGGCAAGACCTTCGATAGTAATGATGGATTTTCCGGAGGTGATGGAAATGGGAGTCATGCAAGAACGGTGGGCGCGCCCGTCAATTAACACCGTGCATGCGCCGCACTGGCCCTCGCCGCATCCATACTTCGTGCCTGTTAAATCCAATTGTTCGCGGAGGACGGAGAGCAGGGTTGTATCCGGGTCGGCGTCGACAGAGAACGACTGCCCGTTTATCCTCAGAGCGTACTTGGTAGGCATGCCAGGCTCTCCCTGAATCAGTTTACGCTCAACATACGCAACCAAGAAAGGAAGCGGAACTCACGCGAAGGGAGTGAGCCCCTTCAATCCGTCTATTTCGCAATCTCCGCGATGTACACCGAGAAAGGATCAAGCGCTACTTCATGCAACGTCCCTGGCCGGGGCGGTGTGCTGACCGTTGTGAGCAACGTCCTGGCCCTAGCAGAGGGCAGTCCCTGAGCCGCCAGATCAAAGCTAACCTGCTGAAGGCTGCTCGACATGTTCAACACCACCAGCACAGCTTTGTCTTGATACCGGCGGAGATAGGCGAGCACGTTCGGATCACTTTCGTTCAGAGGCACGTAACTTCCATCCAGAAGCGCCTGGTTTTGGTGGCGAAGGGCCAGCAGCCGTTTATAAAAATTCAGCACGGACTCCGGATCCTTCCACTCGGTCGCAACATTGTGGGTCTGGTAATTGCCGGAAACGGGTAGCCAAGGCTGAGCTTTGCTGAATCCGGCATTGGCCGTGCCATCCCATTGCATGGGTGTGCGTTCCCCATCCCGGCCTTTGTAGTTGGGCCATCCCGCAATACCTAACGGGTCCTTCACGTCCTCCTTCCGGACGGGATCTTGATTCTCCATGCCCAACTCTTCTCCGTAGTACAGGATGGGCGTACCGCGCAGGGTGAGGTAGAGTCCGGCCATGAGCTTGGCGATGTGGTCGTTGTTTTTCCCGTCGCCATAGCGATCGTAGGAACGCATCATATCGTGGTTGCCGATTACGTAAGTGGGCCAGCCGCTGGTGGATTCAGCAAAAGCGATTTGCTTGCGGAACTCGGGTGCCGAGAGTTTATTCACCGTGCAGAACATGAAGTCCATAGGCAACTGGATTTCATCGTTGTGATCGCCATAATACTCGTTGAGTTGGTCGCGGTTATCCGTCCAAGTTTCTCCAATTAAGACCGCATGATGCTGGTCTGCAACTTTGCGCAATTTTTTCAGAGTGAGATGATTTTCCGAAAGATTGTCGTTGTACTTATTCTCCATGTTGGGATCGCCCTGGCTGTTGCTGCCCGGCAGAATCGGGTTGTCGTGGAGGTCTGGATCCTCAAACAAAAGATCCACAGCGTCCAGCCGGAAACCAGAAACCCCGCGTTTGTACCAGAAGCGAGTGACATCAAACATGGCTTCTTCAACGGCTGGGTTGCGCCAGTTGAGATCCGGCTGGGCCTCATGGAAATAGTGGTAGTAATACTGGCCAGTGGTGGCGTCAAACTTCCAGGCTGAGCCGCCAAACGACGAGATCCAGTTATTGGGCGGCACCCCGGGGCCTTTGCCATCCCGCCAAACATACCAATCCCGATGCACGGAAGTGCGCGATGACGCTGAGTCCAGAAACCACGGATGCTTGTCCGAGCTGTGGTTCAGAACGAAATCCATAATGATGTGGATGTGACGCTTTTTGGCGGCGCCTGCCAGCCGGTCAAAATCTTTCAACGTCCCGTACATGGGATCGATGTTCTCGTAATCGGACACGTCGTAGCCGAAGTCGATTTGTGGGGAGGGATAGCACGGAGAAATCCAAAGGGCATCGACACCAAGCTCCTTCAGATAATCCAATTTAGAGGTTATCCCGTTGAGATCGCCAATCCCGTCGTTGTTGCTATCGGCGAAGCTTCGCGGATAGATTTCATAAAAGACGGCATGTTGCCACCAGGCATGGCTTTCTGATTCGCCGCTTTTGCCTTGCGCCTGGGAGCAGACGGGTACGGCGTAACAACTGGCAAGTAGCGCTGCCACGCAGAAAAAGTATCGCGACATTCTTCGTGCCTCCCTTTTCACATGCCAAAAAAAGAGGCTGCCATCGTCTGAAGCGTATGGCAGCCTCACCTTTTACATTGCGCTTAGGGGACGATGGCCTAGAAGTTGAATTTCAAGGCCAATTGACACTGCCTGGGCCCAACCGCCAGGTAGTTGATCTGCCCGAACGTGGGATCGCCGACAGTGGTGTCTGGCGTACCAAATACGGGATGGTTGAACGCGTTCTCCGCCTCGAGGCGCAATTCCAAGTTCATTGCTTCGTATTTGCTGGAGAGTGCGAACTGTTTGCTGATCGACAGGTTGGCACTGAAAAAGAAAGGTGACCGGATGCTCGCCAGGGTGCGCGATGCATCGCCCAGCGTGTACGGGGCCGGTGCCTGGAAGACATTGGGGTCGGCGAAGTAGTTGTTGACCCAGTTTCCGTCAGATCCACCCGTGCGCACTGGCGGTCCGATGAGATTGGGCCGCTGTTGGCCGTAAGTCGGTATGGGAGTTCCGCCATTTTCCATGATGAAGGCAAGGGGGAAGCCATCATGAATGGTCCACACGCCGGCTGTTTTCCACCCGCCGACGAGGATTTCGAGAGGCCATGGCATGCTGCTAAGGTAGGCTCTCCCACGCCCGACTGGCAAATCATAGGTGTAATTCAGTTTGAAAACGTGCGGAACGTCAAAGGTCGAGAGGCTGCGATCAAGCCACGGCTTATTGGGATCTTGGGGGCCGTAAATACCACTCGTCGTATTTGCGAGCCAAGCGACGTTGCCATCGTAGATGGACGAATCGTCGATGGATTTCGAAAAGGTGTAATTTGCCGAGAGTTGCAATCCGTTGGAGTAGTGCTTTTCCAGAGTGAGTTGCAGCGAATGGTAGATGGAGTTGGCAACCGGTGGCTCGTCCGTGGTCACGCCGGTGAATTGCGGATAAGGCAACTCTAGTTGAAACCCTTGAACCGTCGGGTTGTTGCTGTTGAGAGGGCTGTTGACATAGTAGGGGCCCGTGAGAATTGAGGCGAAGGGATTTGGAACGTAACTAACCAAGGCGTTCATCTGCGCGGCTGTGTACTTCTCGACCTGCGGGCCCAATATGTCCAGCGTATTCAAGCCTTGGTAATAGAGGTGTGTCCCTTTCTTTCCAATATAGTCGGCAGTAAAGACCAAGTTGGAAGCCAGTTGACGCTGGATTCCGAAACTCCAGCTTTGCTCGTAGGGGGTTCTTGCGTAGAAAGAATTGCGAATAGGGCCGATGGCTCCGTAACCTACGTCGTTGAGCAAACCCAAGGAGCTTCCCGTTGGCAACTGCAATCCATTCGGGAAAGGATCGCTCAGGTGCAAGTAAGGCGTCGCGCCATCGTTCTGATACGTCGGGACCAGGTTGGAGTATTGGTTGAAACCCTGAGAACCGTAGCTCAACAGGCCGTTGGCGCCGGAACGTGTCTGGTCGAAATAAATGCCGTAGCCACCTCGCACGACGGTTTTACTGTCAAACAAATAGGAGAAGCCGAACCGGGGTTGTATGTCTTTCCAATCCGTGAGCCAGTTTGTACGCTCGTTGCTGCTAGCAAATACTTCACCGCCAAGCAATGGGCGAGTCACGTTGTCTCCGGTGATCGGGTCAGAATAGGAAATGGTGCCGCCGTTTATCGGACTTACTGCATCAGGATTGAACCAGTTCATGCGGTTATGACGTTCCGTGCGGGGCGTATTCACGTCGTAGCGAAGTCCCAGATTCAACGTTAACTTGGGCTTTACTTTCCAGTTGTCCTGGACGTAACCAGCGAACTGGTAACTCTGCGTCGCCGGTTCGAACTGGATTTCATAGGTACTGCCGTAGGGAGCGCCCGTTGAAATCTGGCCCATCAGGAAGCTGGCCATGCTGTCGCCGCCGCACACGGTGAAGTCGGGATTCGGACACTGGGAACTGCCCAGGCTGTTGAAACTGAAAATTCCGAGAGGAGCGTTGGTCTGAATGTAGTTCTGCTGATGAATACGCCCTTCGAAGCCGAACTTCAACTCATGTGTCCCATGGATTTTGGTGAGCAATTCGGTTAACTGCCCCGTGTCTTGGCCCTGTTTGTAATTGCCGTAAGGATCTTGTCCGGTGCTTGTGTAACCGGCGGAATAATAGTCGTTAATGGCTATGGCCGGGACACCGAGAAAACCGTTGGTTCCCAGATACGAAGGAAAGCCAAGCGCGCTCAGCGGATTGGCGTTCAAGCTCTTATTGTAGGCATCGATCAGCGTTGCGCCTCGTGTGTACCCAAATGTGCTGGTCAGTATCAGCGTGGGACTGAACGTCTGTGTATCATCGATCGCGAACAGGTGTGACGTGCCGCTGTTCGGTCCGCTCCCGCATGGATCCGTAAAATTCTTGAAGCAGTTGTAGGGAGTGGTGTTGTTTGAATCCTGTGAGTACCTCACGCTCAGCAAATTCTTTTCGCTGAAGCGGTAGTCGACCTTAGCGTCGAACTGGTTATTGGGATTGACCGTGGCACCCGACGCGATCCAATTGTCATAAATGCCGTTGCCCGAATAATTCGGCATCGGGAAGAGATTCATCATCTTCAGGGCAACTGGATCGATCAGGTTCCCCGGCACGTGCGGCAACTGGTAGGGTGTGCCATTGAGCTTGGGATTCCCTGGGCTGGTGTAGGCAGCGACGTTGTTAAAAGGGATATAAGCGCTGCGGTAGGCGCCGGCAGGGGCTGGTGCCGCTGGAGTCTGGAATGTGCCTGAATAGGGATCCCAAAGCTGCCCGGCAGCCACACTGCACTGACCGAGGCCATTGAACGTGCCGCCATTTGCGGCGCACAGTTCGCCAAAGTTGCCGGTGCGTTCCGCCGCGCTCGGAACGCCCGCCTGGTAGGTGTTCATGTACGACTGGCGCGTGCCGTCATAATCGAAGAAAAAGAAAGCCTTGTTCTTTTTGATGGGCCCGCCAATGGTGCCACCGAAATTGTTGCGGTGAACCGGCGGAATGGGAATACCCGCTTCATTGTTGAACCAGTTGTTCGCGTCGGTAATCTGATTGCGAATGAAGTCGTACGCGCTTCCATGGAAAGAGTTTCCGCCCGAACGCGTGATCATGTTGACGACCGATGAGCCCGAAAATCCATATTCCGCGCTGAAGTTCGTCTGCTCGACCTTGAATTCTTCTACTGCCTCTGCCGACGGAGTATAGGTGACATAGGTAATGCCGCCATTCGGCTCAAAGTTGGTGATCGAAGCGCCATCCATCAGGATGTCCGCACTAGCTCCGCGGCTGCCGTTGGAAACAAAATTCGTTCCCGTGTCACCGACCGAGTTCGAGTCACTCATGTTGGTTACGCCCGGCGCCATGCTAACAAAATCAAGCACATACCGGTCAACCAACGGCAGGTCGTTGATGAATCTCCGGTTGACGACCTGGCCGGTTACTGCATCCTCGGTCGCAAGCCGCTCTGTTTCTGCTTCGACTTGCACGGTTTGCGTCGCGCTCGCGACTCGCAACTTCAGGTTTGCCGTGGCGTTCTCCGTGACGTTCACGGTGACATTGGTGTGTACCTCCTTCTCAAAACCTTGCATTTCTGCCGATACGGAGTATGTTCCCGGCGGAATCGAAGTAAATAAATACCGCCCGCTGCTGTCGGACGTAGTGTGAAACGCGAAGCCTTTTGACTGGTCCGTCAGGACGATCTTGGCCCCTTGCACGATGGCGCCGCTCGAATCCGTCACCTCTCCACTCACGGTTCCGAAGTAGGCTTGCCCCAGCAACATCATGGGTACAAGCAGAAGGATAGCCAATAGCACTCCCCGGGAAACTCTCCCCAGGTACGTGGATTCCGGTCCAAAAGAAACTACGGTCATAGCAATCTCCTTTGCATAGGTGGAACCTGTGCAGTAGCTTGCGGCACCTTCGCGCTTCCTGCTTGGGACTTCGGACTTTTTACCCCAGGTCTTAGGACCGTCCCTTGCTCAGCTCTCGGACACATGGCAATGAGCGGGCGATCTCAGGGGGCACTTCCCCAGCCCCTGTTTAAAACGATTCAAATACTCTGAACCCGTCTTGTCAAGGAATAAAGTCAAGGGGAGGAAAGCCCAAGGAGTACTGGGCCTCATATCTTGGCGGGAAGGACTACTTGTCCTACTGTTATCCCTGTAGGACTTGGCTCGAACGGGCCGGTTACTACTCTGCGGAGATCCCCTGCCTACTAAAAGCCCTTTGCCCTATACGCCTCCAAGCATCTCCTCGCCGTATCCAGCTCTGGATAGCGGCTTCCTTCTTGCTCCATCAAGTAATATTCCGCGCCGCCTACGCCTTGTGCCGCCGCGAAAATCGCCTTCCAATTCGCCACGCCTTCGCCAAACAGCACGGCGTATCCCTTGCCCGCGCCCGGGGCCCAATCCTTACAATGTACAGAACGAATCCTTCCAGGATTCGCGTCAATCCACGCTGCCGGATCTGACCCCGCTTCCAGGCAAGTTCCCACGTCGAGTTGCAACATCACCGATGGCTTTGTGTTTTTCGCGAGTATTTCCATCGGCCGTACGCCATCCACGGGGATGAACTCCAATTGGTGATTGTGATAGCCGGCGTTCAGCCCTGACCCTTCGAGCCTGTCCGCGGCAAAATTCAACGCATCGGCAATTTCTTTCCACCCGTCCAGCCCAGGTTTCGGCTGCGAACTGGCCATCACCACATATTTGCTTCCCAAATTCAGATTCAGATCGATGGCATTCTGAATGTGCTCTTTATTTAGGTAAGAGGCGTCGTTGTGTGTGGAAAAACAGCGAATGCCTAGATCGTCCATGAGTTTCTTCATCTCTTTTGCTTGCGCATGGGTCCATTCGAAATAGGGGGCGTAGAATTCCAGTCCCTGATAGCCCATCCCCGCGATTGCCCGGACCGTTCCCTGTGGATCTTTCTTCAGTTCTTCACGCACCGAATACATTTCAATGCCCATGGGAATTGCCGTCGAAGCACCTGCCCGCCAGGCCCACGGCATCGCCGCCGTAACCGCCAGAAAGCTTCTTCTCGAGAACTTTTTCATATTCGTGCCCCGTCTAGGAACGCCCTTAATCTCCCCGAATCTTACTTCTCCGAAGCGATTCTCGGCAATCCCACTACACCATCGCGATGGGCCGCATTTGATTTCTCCAGCAATTCGCCAACAAGGGTTTGCGCCCGGGCATCCGAACAGATGTTCTGGGCGTCTGAAGTAACCGTGACAGGACGCTGTGCCCACGCGTATATTCTTGGGAAAGCGGACTGAGTCTCCGCGTCTGAGGGCGAATCTCCAATGAAGAAATACTTGCTCCTTGCCGCTGCATTATTGACCATGGGAGTGGGCCGCGCGACGGCGCAAAGTGCGAGCACCAATATTGACAAGGGCACTGATTTCTCGAAATACAAAACCTATAAATGGATAAGTATCGAGAATGCGCAACACCTCGATGAACTGACGGCGGACCAGCTCATTGGTACGCTGGAGGTGGAACTGGCCAAAAAGGGTCTGACGAAATCCAAATCGGACAACGCGGATCTGTTGATTGGTTACCAGATCGCGCGCAGCGGTGGGAAGCAGTTGAGTCAGTACAACATCGGAGCAGCGTACGGGTCGACCGCGGGAGCCACCTCAGGAACCGCAGGGACGACCACAACGACCGTCCATAGCGGGCAGTTGGTTCTGGATATGTATGATTCGGAAAAAAAGCAGTTAGTCTGGCGCGGCGTGGTCTCCAACGCGATCGATGCTAACGCCAAGCCCGACAAGAAACAAAAGCATATGGACAAGGCTGTCGAGAAGCTTTTGAAAGAGTACCCTCCACAGAAGAAGTAGCCGTACCGCAATCTCAGTCTACTCACATTAGAGATTATCGTTGGCCAAGTGGCCGTCCGCAGGGACGCCGCCTCACCAGATGTGGCTGCGGCCGGAATTACTTGCCGGTGACACCGGTCTCTCTCGCTATTTTGATTTTGGTGAAGGACCCGCCCCAGAAAGCCTGAAGGACGAAGTGGATCATTACCGTCAGGTGGTGGAGTACTTCGTGAACCATCCCGACCAGCGCGCAGGACGGCTGGCCCAGCGGTTGCCCGGCGAGAGCAAAGGGCTGGGTCCCGGCGCGCTTTATTCGTTACGCTTGTGCGATCTGCCGCCGTCCATGGAACATCCGAAATGCGGCGAGATCCAGCAACTTACATTAAGCCGCGATTTTTATGAAGGGGATCGAGCCATGCGTGAGTCGGGCTTTGATATCTCCTTTCGCTTCGGGCCTTTTGGCGCCGATACTCACCATTACGCTGCGGTTTGCTTGAACAGCCTGCTCTACAAAACGGAGATCGATCTCGCCGAAATGAGCGAGATTGTCGGACGCAAAGCCGAAGCTGAATCCTGGCGCAAGCAGGCCGTGGCACGCCGTGCAGCAATCAACAAATATCAAGCAGACGCGGTCCACCTACCAGTACATCACCACCTTTTATCCTCTCTGGACCGGCGTGGCCACTCCGCAACAAGCCACCGCGGTCGAGGGCAACTTGAAGGTCTTCGAACGCCCTGGCGGCGCGGTCATGAGCCCGTACGACACCGGTGCACAGTGGGAATCACCCTATGCCTGGGCGCCCACACAGATGATTTTGGTGGATGGACTGCGGCGCTACGGATTCACAGAAGATGCTAACCGCGTCGCTTTCGAATTCACCGGCACCTTCGCTGAGAGTTATGCCAAGCAAAGCTACATCGTCGAAAAGTACAATGCGGTGACGCGCTCGACCGATGCGCCCGTCACCACTGGCTACCCGATCAATGTCGTCGGCTTTGGCTGGACCAACGCGGCCTACCTGGACTTTCTTGCGGAACTTCCGGCGGCAAAACGTGCCGAACTCATGGGCGTCCACTGAAGCTCACGGAAAAGCCGAGCGAGCGTCCTGGAAACTGCGCAGACCAGAAGGGGATGCGCGGAATGATCCCAATTCACTCAATCCCTAGGCGGTGCTGGAGCTGTTCGAGGCTGACACCCTTGGTTTCGGGGTAGAAGAAGACAACGACGAAGAACTGAACCACCATCATCGCGGCGAAGAAGAGAAACGGGGCGCCGTGAGAGAACGCAAAAAGCACAGGGAAAATCAGGGAAATCAATGCGTTCATGATCCAGTGAGACGAGCTTCCCAGACTCTGTCCCTTCGCGCGCACGCGATTGGGAAAAACTTCCCCGATGTAGACCCAGATCACGGCTCCCTGAGAAATGGCGAAGAACGCAATATAAGCAATCAGAAGCCACAGAAGGTAGTTCTGATGTAGGTGAGTCAGAAAAATCGCGGCAAGCCCCGAAAGGCAGGCCACCAGCCCGGCGGACCCGATCAACAGGAGTGTCTTCCGGCCGAGTTTATCAATCACTGCCATAGCCAAGACCGTGGCGCAAAGATTCATCGCGCCGACCGCAACGGGCCCTAACTCCGCCGAAACCTTCCCGAATCCAGCCGCACTGAAAATATCGTTCAAATAATAGAGGATGGCATTGATCCCGGCGAGTTGATTGAACATCCCAACGGTGATTGCCAGGAACATGGGGAGCCGGTATTTGCCGGAAAACAGTGGCTCGGATTTCTGCGCACGTTCGAGATGTATGGAATCAACTATTGCTTTCAGCTCTCCATCTGGATCTGCGGATCCCACCAGCTTCAGAACGGAGCGAGCTTCCTCCACTCGATTCTGAGTGGCCAGCCAGCGGGGGCTACGAGGGATACCAAACAGCATAATCAGGAAAAGGAACGCGGGAATGGCCGCGACCCCGAACATCCACCGCCAGTCGTTTGCTCCCAGCCCAATTTCTGCGATGCGATAATTCGAAAAATAGGCCAACAGAATTCCAATGACGATGTTGATCTGAAACAGGCCCACAAGCCGGCCGCGCCACTTTCCAGGAGCAATCTCCGCAATATACACGGGACCGAGCACCGAGGAACCGCCAATGCCAAGTCCGCCAAGAAATCGCCCGGCAACCAACATGGGCCAATTGAACGCGAACGCACAGCTCAGGGCGGACAGAACGTAAAACACGGCGAGAATCTGCAGGGTTTCGCGGCTGCCAAATCGTTGGCCAATCACGCCCGCAGACATGGCTCCAATGACCGTCCCCCAAAGTGCGATCGATACAGTTAGTCCCAACGTCGAAGGGGTGAGATTGAAGAGGGAACTCAATTGATGGGTGGTCCCGGCAATGACGGCGGTATCGAAACCGAACAACAAGCCACCGAGCGCACCAACAACGGCTGCTTTGACGAGATTGGCATTCATTCTCGATCGCTCCCCGCTGGTTGCGAACTAGACGCGGGTCTGAAGCATATCCAACCGGTCTCGGGCTGGCTACTTCAAGTTTCGCAGAGGCCTTGCTTTGGAAGATCCCACCAAATTGCCTGCAACGAACGGAGTGAACAGTCAACGAGGATGAAACCGGCGCTGGTGGCAGTTCATCTAATATTCTATCTATCGCAACAGAGAGGGCTGACATCTCCAAGGATCGATGGAGGGGAATTTGAAAGCGAGGTACGTAGTCCGCCAGTATTTCTTTGCAGCGGCCCTATGCGCAGGCCCATTTATCTTTGTGGCCTTTCCGCTAGCGGCCCAAGACGCCCACTTTCACAACGCACCCGCGACAAGCGCTCAGCAGAAGAACCCCTACGCACAGCAGGACTCAGCCAGCACGGCAGGGGCAAAACTCTATGCGACCTATTGCGCTTCCTGCCATGGAGCGAATGGACAGGGAACCGGCAACATCCCTCCGCTCACTCAAGGACCTGCGCAATCCGTTCCCGATGGAGAGGTCTTCTGGTTTATCACAACGGGGTCGGTGAATAACGGCATGCCCGCCTGGGGAATGCTTTCCGAGCAGCAACGATGGCAGCTTGTTTCCTTTGTTAAGTCGCTCAAGAATTCCGCCTCCGGTTCGAATTCGGCCGCAGCACCCGAAAAATTTGTGCCGGTGAAAACGAATGCGCCTGCGCCGCAACCTCCGTTCACTGATTTTCGGTTTGAGGAGCCTGGAAAAGTCCGCAAAATCGAAGCGCAAAATCTCCCGGCGCCGTACGCCACCGAAACTGCGAACAATGGGCCCAAATTAGTTGCGCGCCCCGACGATGCCTGGCCCAAGGCTCCGGCGGGATTCACCGTGCAGCTCTATGCGACGGGACTCGACAATCCACGGCTGATCCGCACGGCTCCCAATGGCGATTTCTTCTTGGCAGAAAGCAGCAGTGGAAAGATCAAGGTCTTTCGCGGAATCACGGCCGACGGGAAGCCAGAGGAAACAGGCGTTTTCGCCACGGGGCTCAACCGTCCGTATGGCATTGCGTTCTATCCCGCCGGGAACAATCCCCAATGGATATACGTGGGTAACACCGACGCCGTTGTTCGATTTCCCTATCAGAATGGAGACTTGCAGGCGAGAGGGCCGGCACAGCACATCGCAGACTTGCCTCATGGTTCCGGCCATTGGACGCGCGACCTGCAATTCACTGCCGACGGCAAGAAAATGTTTGTTGCGGTCGGGTCGGGATCGAACGTCGATGATCCAGACACTACACCGGCGGAAAAGAATCGAGCCGATATCTTGGAGTTCAATCCCGACGGCTCGGGAATGCGCGTCTACGCGTATGGGATTCGCAACGCTGGCGGCGGCCTGGCCATCCACCCGAAGACAGGCCAGTTGTGGTGCTCAGTTAACGAACGCGACGGCCTGGGCGATAATCTGGTTCCCGACTACATCACGCATGTTGAGGAAGGCGGGTTCTATGGCTGGCCCTGGTGGTACATCGGCAGTCATCAAGATCCGCGCCTTGCCGGCAAGCACCCGGAATTGAAGGATAAA
>Ga0181526_10003613_pt1 | contig 12486 bp, 11 predicted proteins | sample PEATcosm2014_Bin_35_FD_119750 | JGI IMG/M metagenome (GOLD analysis project Ga0181526, IMG submission 119750) | Peatland microbial communities from MTU Mesocosm Facility, Houghton, MI, USA - PEATcosm2014_Bin06_30_metaG | ecosystem: Environmental > Terrestrial > Soil > Wetlands > Peat | place...
GCTCCTTGATCAACCGCACAGCCTCAAGCTTAAACTCCCGCGTAAACTTCCGCCTCTCCATGAGCCACCTCCGGTTCCAATAAAACACCTAACTCGGTGTCTTCGGAACCGGGTGCAGGCCAAACCCATAAAATGTAAATCAATCGTTAAAGGTTCTTAGTAATTTCACTATTTCTGACGACGTAGGTATTTACACTAAACAAGTTATTAACCTCCGGCCTTTTACGGTTCCAGCGGTCTTATCCAGATGAATCGCAATCTTGGATTTTTGTCGATTAGGGACGGTTGGCCGCAATACAAATGTTTTTTTGGGGAAGAGTCGCTTTTGCGGCATCGAAGCGAGAAGGCGACGCCCGGCGGCTCGGACTGCGCGCACCGTGGGTGCGTCCGTTTGTTCATGCCGGCAATCGAGCCCGACACTCGACCCGCTGCATTTTCATTGCCATATCCCTCTTGGTCTCCGGTTGCACCGCTATGGACAATCAGCTCGCCTCGGTAGACGGCCTTAGACTAACCCCTGGCCCAGTTGCCGAGGCCGACCAAACCGGCTCGATCACGGCAGAATCTGTATCGCCTCGGCTCCAGGCCGGCGAGAAGATTCGAGTGACAGTTTACGGCGAAAGCTCGCTCAGCGGCGACTACCCGATTGATGCAAGCGGCTTCGTCTCGCTACCTCTGGCGGGCGCGGTCCAGGCAGCCGGCCTAACCAGGTCCGAGCTTGAGAGCCAACTGACGGTGAGTTTTCGCAGCCAGTATCTGCGCACTCCAAGGGTGACGGTGAGTGTCGTGGAATATCTGCCATTCTACATCATTGGCGAAGTACAGCGGCCGGGCGTTTATCCCTACAACAGCGGATTGAATATTCTGCGCGCGATGGCCATAGCGGGCGGTACGACGTATCGCGCAAACCAGACCGTCGTCGAGATCCAACATTCTGGCGAGGGCGAAATGCGGAAATATTCTTCAGCTGTCTCAACCCTCATTCTCCCCGGCGATCTCATCCGAATCCCTAGGCGATATTTCTAGTCCAACTGTGGACCGGTCCGTGATCGGACAGCCAAAACGCTTCCTGGGTTTTGTCCGCGTCGTCGCGATCACGGGTTCGCTGCTTAATCTCGGCCAATTGACCGGGGTGTGTTCTGCCCAAGAGAATACTCTCGCAGGTCAGCCAGGACCAAGTCTTATGATTCCAGCCGGGACGGTTGAGGCTGCCAATGCCTTCGAAATGCCGGGTGGTGAATACCGAGCGCTACCATTAGGCGCCTGGCTCCTTTATCCGTCATTCTCTGTAGGCGCCGTCTCCGACGATAACATCAGCCAGACTCGCACGAATCAAGTCTCCGGTGTCGGTATCCGCGTCGAACCAAGTCTTGTAGCGAAACTCGATGATGGAATTTACAACACAACCGTTTACGGAACGCTCGATGACCGCGCCTATGTCACCGGCGATCCGACGCATTCCAATTCTCTTGCGGCCAATGCGGGATTTTCCCAAACCTACGAGGCCATGGCCGATTTGGTTTTTAAGCTGAATGGCGATTTCACGCGCCAGAAGGACCTTTTCCAGACCTTCGGCAGCGACTATGGGGCGACCAACCTAAATTCGACCGGCGTGGGCCTGGCCCCCGTGACCAATCCGCAAAGCTATAACCAGTTTGCCGGAGCCGCATCAGTTGGCAAGACCTGGGATTCGACTTTCCTCACTTTGACCGGATCCGCCGTCGACATCGTTTATGACGATGCCAGTATAGGCGCGCCTTCACCGAACGTGGCGGTCTACACCGCGGCCGGCAGGGCGGGGCAATGGCTGAATCCCACGCTCTACCTCTACGGCGAAGCATCAGCTGATGAGCGCAGGTATATCGCATCTGCACTCGACTCGCACGGCTATAGAACTGTGGTCGGCCTTGGCTTCGACCAGGTCGCACTCTTTCGCGGCGAGATCTATGGAGGGTATCAGGCGGAATTGTACGACTCTGGCGCCGTGCCCAATGTCGGCAGCGCGGCATTCGGCGGGCGGCTGAGTTATTTGGCATCAGCCGATCTTACGTTGAGCGCTTCCGTCGATAGATCCTTGGGCGTTAGTGCATTGCCAGCACTGACTTCCACAATCGGAGCCTCGACCATTGTAACCACATCGCTCTTACGCGCACGTTATATGATCGCCGAACAATGGTCCGCTAGCGCCCGGTTCGGGTACATCCAAAGCGACTATGTTGGCAGCCCAGAACTCGATAATGCGTGGACCGCAGGCGCGACGTTAAGCTACAGCCTCTGGCAAAATGTGAGCCTGACGCTCGATTGCGATTTCATGCAAAAGAGCTCGAACGTCGTTGTGCAAAACTTCACGCGTAACGTGGTAACGCTTGGAGCATCTTACCAGTACTGACATGTCAGCGCCGTGCTGCTGGCCGTACGGGCAAACAAAGGGAGCGCGACGCGAAATGTACCGAAACATCCTAATGGTCCTCATCGTAAGTTGCGTGTCTGTCCTGGCACCAGCGGCTTGGGCGCAACCGGCCGACCCGTCGCAGAAAACTGTCGTCAATCCTGAGATAGCCGCAATAATGGCTTCTTTCCCTTCAGGCGGCGCGGGTCTCCGCAGCGCTATCGCGGGCGCGATCGAGAACGACTCTGCTCTGATAGGTGATGTGGTTGTTGCCGCGAACAGTGCCAATAGCTACCAATGGCAAGCTATCCGGCTGGCATTGGAGGACGCAGCAAACTTTTTTGCGGCGATTGGATCGAATGTAGCTCGTGATGCCGATCGCCAGATTCAAACGGCACTCGGTCCACTCAACGCCGGTGTGGGGACCGCCGTGGGGACCGTGCTTCAGCCTGAGGTGATGCAAGGGGTTCCGGGTTTCAGCAATGCAAGCGGCGCGATTTCGGAATGCATAAGTCCAAGTCGCCCGGGCTGCTGACGGCCTGACCCGAGCCCAAAGACCCTTATCTGCGTTTATTTGCGCCGGTACGCACTTGTTTCCACAGGCGCATCATGTGAGATTCTCCAAATCGAATCACCATGTCTCAAAGGGATGCCAATCTCAATGGCCCCTTGCAGTGTTAGCAGGGGGTCGGGCGATGCAGCAAAATGGCGTTCGCGGCCGCGTCAATGTATCTGGCGTCGGCTCAAGCCAAATCCGTTCTGCCTCCGCGTTGCTAAGCCGCATTGAGCAAAGCTTGGTCGCGCGTCCCGGGCGCCGGCAGACGTTAAGCTCCGCAGCTCAATTCAACAGTGACGGATACCGAAGCGCCGATGGTATCATCGAGTTGGTAATATTTTGGGCATTCATCGCAGGGTTGAGCTGGACTCCGTTTTGGTATGGCAGCAATGATCTGATCTCATGGGGTATCAACGCGATTTTGTTTCCCGGCTTGGCTAGCCTTTACGAAGTGTCGCTTTTCCTAAGGGGCGCGCCTCACCCAATCGCCATCAAGAAACTGGGTCTTGCTGCCGCGCTGTTTGGGTTGGTTGTGGTTTGGATTCTGGTTCAGACCGCAACCTGGGTGCCCGCGCCATTCGACCATCCGATCTGGGAATTGGCGGCGAAGGCGCTGGGTGCGCCGTTGGCAGGGAGCGTCAGCGTCAACCGCGAACTGACCACTTTGGCCCTTGTGCGACTGATGACCACCGGTAGCGTTTTCTGGATTGCTGTCCAGCTTTGCCGAAACTCTCTTCGGGCGAGCCGCCTGATTGAGGCGGTGGCGGCCATCGGCGCCACTTACGCTGTATATGGTCTTATTACCTTTGCCATCAATTCTGGCCACTGGCCCGGCCTTGCAGCCTCTTCGAGAAACGTGTTCTTGTCTTCGACCTTTATCAATCGAAATTCATTCGCAACCTTTGCCGGCATTTGCCTGCTCGCCATCTGCGGCCTGATCTTTCGCTTATATCGTCATGAGATTACCAACGGGCCGCCGCGGCACCGAATCGCCGCGATTATCGAGGCCACCGGACAACGCGGCGTAGTGCTCCTCTCAGGCGGCTTCTTGATTCTCGTGGCTCTTCTCCTCACCGGATCGCGCGGTGGGATCATTGCCGCGGTGGGCGGTTTTTTTGTCCTTAGTGTTTTAACGCTGTGGCGGGACACTCTACAGTTCAAGACCATGGCTTTTGTCGGCATTATCGTCGCGACGGTGTGCGTCGGCTTCGGCGGGCCTCTGGCGGAGGCATTGGCTCAGAAAGGCCTTGGCGATGCCGGTCGGCTGGCGGTCTATTCGATTACACTTCAATCAATTATCGACGTGCCCCTGACGGGATTCGGATACGGTACGTTTGTTGATGTCTTTCCGATGTATCGTGACCGATCGATAAGTTTAATCGGAGTCTGGGAACAAGCGCACAATACTTATCTCGAGGTGTTTCAGGGCTTAGGCTTGGTATTTGGATTGATTCTCGTGTTCAGTGTTGCGCTGCTTGCTGTGTCATGTGGGGCCGGCGCCATCCGGCGTCGCGAAAACTCCACGATCCCTTGCGTCGCGGCTAGCGTCGTATTTCTTGTCGCGGCACACGCGCTTGTTGATTTTAGCCTGCAAATCCAGGCCGTTACCGTGACATTCGCCGCCATCTTAGGAACGGGCGTTGCTCAAGCGCAGAGTTCGCGCAGCCTCCTGGAGGACTGACCGCCGCATGCTAGGAATACCCACAAAAATATTCGCAATGGGACAACAATTGTCGCATGAGCGAGTGGCCGATGCTTAATCGTACACGTTCGATCAACGGAGTCGATTTCGAGGAGGTGACCCACACTTTCGATCTGCGCGAAATATTGGGCTTCACTTGGCGCCATTGGATGTTCATCGCTGCTGTGACGGCAGCTTCCCTTCTGATAGGTATCGTCTCGCTCTTGCGTCAGACGCCGCTCTACACGGCGACCAGTCAAGTCCTCTTGTCCCCGCAAAGCGTCAAGGTGCCCCGATCCAACGCCTCATTGGATGATCTAATCGATGATGCGCAGGCTATGATGCAGAGCCAAATTGCGATCTTACGGTCGACGGTCTTTCTGCGTCGGGTAGTTGAGAAAGAGAATCTCGTTGCTGACCCGGAATTTGGCTTTGGCGGTCAGCAGGGCTCCACGCCCCCTAGAGCCGTTGTTTCTCCAGGAACGCAGCGCCCCATTTCGCCCGCGGAGCTGAAATCGACTGAAGCGTTAAAGGGCGCTCTCTCAGTCGTTTCGAGTCCCGGCTATATTCTTCTTATTTCCGTAACCTCCGTAGATCCGCTCCGGGCCGCTCGGCTGTCTAACGCTATTGCCGACATGTATCTGGTCGATAAGCTCGACACCCACTTCGAAACCGCCCAAAGGTCCTCCGCATGGTTGAATGATCGCATCGTTGAATTGCGTAAGCAATTAAGTGCCTCGGAGGAGGCGATCACTGCCTTTCGTAAAAGCCACGGGCTCTATCAAAGTAGCGGCAACATCACCCTCGACCAGCAACAATTGTCAGACCTCAATGGCAAGCTCGTCGCGGCGCGGGCTAATGCTGCGCAGAAGCACGCCCAAGTTGACATGCTCGAAGCAATCGCGGCGAAGGGTGGTGATCTACAGAGCCTGCCGGATGTGGGCAATAGTGGCGCGCTTCCGGGGCTCCGCCAACAGTTGGCCGCGCTCTCGCAGCAAGAGGCAGATCTTTTGGCCCGGTATGATAATCCCCATCCCCTGGTCGTTAATGTCCGGGCGCAACGTCACGATGTTGAGCGAGCTATTGCTACTGAAACGCAGCGATTGGCCAGCAACATCAGGAATGAATACAACTTGGCGCAAGCTCAGGTGGCCTCTCTTGAACAGTCCTTGCAAGATGCCACCGGGCAGATGAACATCAGCGATCCGACCGCCGTTCAGCTGCGGGAGCTCGAGAGAAACGTCGAAGTCAACAAGACTTTGTTCAATGACTTCCTGGAGCGCGGAAAAATCACGCAACAAGAGTCGACTTTTGAGCCCCGCGAAGCGCGCGTGATTACGCCAGCATTGCCGCCTGGCGCACCAAGTGCGCCACGCACGAACGTCTATATCGATTTGTCGCTTGTCATGGGTCTTATGCTCGGCATTGGAGGTGCTATAGCCAAAGAGCAGCTTAGCTCGGGCTTTATGACCGGCAAAGAAGTCGAGCAAATACTGGGACTCCCGCTTCTGAGTTCGGTTAGCCTGATGCGGCCCAAGGATCTGACAATCGACGGCGGAAAAATAGCGATTGAGCGCTATCCAGCAATAAGACCATTATCACGCTATAGCGAATCCCTGCGGGAGCTGCGAAGCGGGATCCAAATGACCAATGTCGATGACCCACCAAAGGTCATCCAATTGACATCGGCCGTTCCCGGAGAAGGTAAAACCACGGTCGCTTTGTCGCTTGCGGCGCAAGCCGCCTGCTCTGGCTTCAAAGTGCTGCTCATTGACGGCGATTTGCGCCGATCGTCCGCGACGAGCCACGTCGGCCTGCACGAACGGCCGGGGCTGGTCGATCTGTTATTGGGTCGGGTGAAGCAAGGCGAAGTGATAAAGTTACTGGAAAAGGAGCGGTTCTGGGTACTGCCGGCGGGAATGAAGACACAGAATCCGGCCGACCTTCTTGGTTCCGAACGCATGCGATTGATCGTTGCTGCCTGCAAAGAGGCATTCGATCTCGTGGTGATCGATTCACCTCCGGCAGGACTGGTGGTCGACTCAACGGTAATCTCTGATCTCTGCGATACCGTCATACTCGTTGTTCGTTGGTCGGCGACCGCACGCGAAATGGTCAAACACTGCACGCAAAAGATTGTAGGCCATACAAAAGTGGCCGGTGTTGTCTTAAATTTTGTCGATGACCGCGAGGCCAAGAAATACGGCGATTACGCTTCCACCCGGAGTGACCACTACTACAATAGCTATTACAGTGGCTAGGGCCTGCGTTCCCTGCGGCTATTGAAAACGGCGATGAAACCGAGATCTCGCTGCCACAATGCGACTGCAAGTAAATAGAAGCCTAACATTTCTTTTGGTTCTTTTAGCCTTTGGCTGGACCGTATCCTGCGGATGGAATATTGTTTGCTTCTCGCTGGCGCGACTTGTCACGGCCGCTCCGGAAGATCGAGCCCGGGCTGTGCAGCCCTGGATGGCGACCCCAGGCCTTGCTGATGCCGCTTTGCAAAGCTCGCTGACGAGCGTGCCAGATTCTCAGGATGTCGAAGCTATTCGCAAACGGGCAGCGCAGCTCGCAGCTATCGCCGCAGTGCGACCTATGTCGTCGTTGAACTGGCTATTGCTCTCCAGCATGCGACTTGGCGCTGGAATGCCGTTCACTAGTTTCCTTGCAGCGCTGCAAATGTCGTCACTGACGGGACCCAACGAAGGCCAAGTGGTGGCCGAGCGCGCAATTATAGAACTGTGGCAGTGGGAAAATCTTTCCCCGTCGGTTCGCCATGAAACGGCTTCAGGCCTTGCCCAAGTCATGCTCGAGAATGTGCTTTCGGCGCCGGAGCAAAGGACCATCAACGGGATCCTTGCCACAAAGCAAACGCCCATCCGTCAGGAGATCGCGGATCTGCTCCACGCCAAAGGCCTTTCGGCCACCGAGCTTGGCCGCATCGGTCTGTGATGGTCCCCGCTCGCGAGCCATTTAGGGAACATCGCATCGACGGCTCGGTTTGAGGATTGCAAGATGCACGCTTGCAGCTTGTTGGCAGTCAGACGGTTCCACGCTGAACGCCGACGTGGGCGCATGCCCGTAGAGTTTTTTCGAAACTTTCATATTCGGTGCCTGTCGTGAGCGGGCTACGCCTTAAGCGCATCTTGTTGGCACTCGTAGCTCTCGCCTTTACGGTGCGGCTTGCGGTTCGTCTTTATATGGGCGAGGCCGATTTCTGGGTGAACGGATATTCTTTTTTCGCGGAGCTTGCGCGCAATATCACGGCCGGGAATGGCCTCGCGTTTGACGATGGCACTCCGACGGCGTTTCGGGTGCCGGGTTATCCGTTATTTCTGGCTGTTGTCGGTCAAAACGACTTTTCGGTGATTACGCTAGCTCAATCGCTAATTGGAGCCGGCACGGTATTTTGCTCAGCGCTCATTGCGCGAGTGTTGTTCGGAAATATCGCTGCCCTCATCGCTGCCAGCATAACCGCAGTGTATCCCTACTATGTCGTGCATGACACCGCGCTTCAGGAGACTGGTCTTGCCACTTTCCTGACAGTGCTGGGGGTTCTGCTCCTGTTACGCGCTCGGCGGGACCTTTCGGTGGTGATGTCCGCCGGGGCGGGCATTGTGCTCGCCGGAGCAATACTGACTCGCGCCAATTTGGCGGCGTTCGCGCTGCTTGCGCCCGTGTGGCTGCTGGTCCCGGAGCGGCTACAGCCACAGCCGTCGTGGCGGAACTTTAAATGTGCGGGACTTTGTGCCGCTGTTCTAACTCTGGCTATTACACCGTGGCTCATCCGATCGTATTCGATCAACGGTTCACCGACCTTGAGCGGCGAAACCGGGTATTTCTTATGGCTTGGCAACAACGCCTGGACTTTCAGCCGCTATCCGGTTGAAAGCATCGATGGTGTGGAAGACATTGCACTTCCCGCGCTCGACCCGATTGAACAGGCGCAGATCGAAGCGCTCCGTCCCGATGCGCGGGAACTAGATCGTTGGTATTTCGTAAAAGCCTTGCGATTTATTCGCGAGCATCCCTGGCAAACGATCATAAATGACGCGCGAAAAGTCGAGGCTGCGTTTGGCCTATTGCCCAGTCCGCGACGAGCCTTATTTCCGAATCTAGTGCACGCACTGTCCTATGGCTCGATATTACTGCTTGGGCTGTGGGGAATGTGGACAAACCGCCAACATTGGCGCGAGCATTTGATTTTCTATGCACTCTTTGCCTCGTTCGTCGTCACCACAGCCGTATTCTTCGGCCACACCAGTTACCGGGCCTATCTTGACGTCTATTTGATTATTTTCACGGCGGGGGCGCTCGTCCAATTCGGGCCTTTGCAGTCGCGCGCTGAAAAGCAATCCTCACCGAACAAAACTTGTCCGCGATAGCTCGAAGGCCATTGCTAGTCTTATTCGTGCGGAGCGCAAGTTGCCCCTGAAGCCTTTAAAAGATGTGGACAGTGAGACGGTTGTATTTCGCCCATTCAGGCGATTTGCTAAGCGTAACTTACCTCATAATGCGCAATGTCGATATGATTGAGTAATGGCTTATGGACTCTGTCCGCCCTGAGGCGAAATCCCCCACTCAAACCGAGACGATTTCGAACAAGGGGCAGATCGCGTGTATCATTGTTCGCGCCCAGGCAGTTCCGGAGCAAACGACCTTCTATACGCCGGCTCAGCTAGACCTCCAGGTCGGAAAGGTCATCTATCCGGCCGGCATTGAAATCCCGCGACACTCTCACCGTCCCACCATCCGCCATTTGGCTAGCACCGCGGAAGTCCTCGTGGTGCAGAGCGGACACATGGTCCTCGATCTCTATGACGACCGCCATATTCCGATATGCAGCCGCGAATTGACTGCCGGTGATGTCGTTGTCCTACTCAGCGGAGGACACGGATTTCGCATGCTTGAGGACAGCGTGCTTATCGAGGTCAAGCAAGGTCCCTATTTCGGATCGCAGGAAAAGGAACTGTTTTGACATGCTGCCGGTGAGCGAACCGCTGCTGGAGGGCAATGAGTTGAACTACCTCCGCGACTGCATCGATAGCGGCTGGATCTCATCGGGCGGCACATTTGTCGCACGTTTCGAGCAGGCGTGGGCAGAATATTGCGGCAGGACCTATGGCGTTGCAGTAGCCAACGGTACCGCCGCGCTGCAGCTTGCCGTCGAGGCCCTATCGCTTGCTCCCGGGGACGAGGTCGTGATACCGAGTTTCACGATTATTTCATGTGCGCTTGCAGTATTGCGAGCCGGCGCAAAGCCGGTTGTCGTCGACAGCGATCCCGAAACCTTCTGCATCGACCTCGAAAAGATTGCGAGCGCAATCACGCCGCGGACCCGCGCCATCATGCCGGTCCACATCTATGGCCATCCGGTCGATATGGATCCGCTGTTGGAATTAGCGGAGCGATGGGGCATTGACGTAATTGAAGATGCCGCGCAGGCCCACGGCAGCGAGTATTTGTTGGGTCGGGGGGGTCAAGAGGTTTGGCGCCGTTGCGGAAGCTTTGGTACGATTTCCATTTTCAGTTTCTACGCCAATAAGATCATTACTACCGGGGAGGGCGGAATGGTCATGACCAACCGCGAGGATCTCGCCGAGCGGTGCCGCAGCTTGCGTAATCTGTGCTTTCAGTCTCGCCGATTTTATCACGAAGGTTTGGGCTACAATTATCGGCTAACGAATATGCAAGCTGCAATCGGCGTCGCACAGCTCGAACGCATTGCCGATCTTCTCGAGCGCAAACGCCGAGTCGGAGAGCTTTACGACAAATTACTGGCGGATGTGCCGGGCATCGAACTGCCGAGAAAGCGCGACTGGGCCCGTATCAATCGTTGGATGTATAGCCTGGTTCTCGGCGATGAAATCGCACTCGACGCCTCCGAGTTTGCAATTGAGCTACGGGCTCGCGGCGTCGATACTCGTCCTTTCTTCATGGGGTTGCACGAGCAGCCGATTTTCCGTTCTCGTGGGCTGTTTGAAAATACAAGATTGCCGGTGGCTGAGCGACTCACCCGACGCGGGATCTGTCTGCCGTCAGGGCCAACCCTGACGCCGACACAGATCGAAGCCATTTCCGGCACGGTGCGCGAGGTTGTTGTATCCGCGCTGAGGATAAGACCGGATCAGCGCGTGCGGCAATGGGGATAGCCGCCGAGCAAATTGGCGTAGCCGTTGATCGCGCAACGCATGCGCAACCACTCCTGCGCGTCGCTGTGTTCATGGAGGCCTTGGCTGATACTGGCGGTGGGTTTCAGCAGTCCCTTTCTACGATCGAGGCGCTGACGAAGGCGCGATCGACACCACACACATTTGTGGCGTTCACGACGTCGGAACGCGCGCGACTTCGGCTGCTGAAGTACGGCGTTGAGGCCATTCGCTATCGGCATCGCCCATTCAACCTTTTGGACCGCTGGTCGGCGACCGTATTGGGGAACGCGGTGTTTCGTCGCCTGCGGCGGCTTGGGCTGCGGCGCCTTGGTCGCCATTTAGATGCCCTGCTGGATGATCACCATATTGATCTTGTTTTTTTGAATGACTTAGGTGACGTCGCCTGGTGCATCGGCGATCATCCGTTCATCGTAGCGATCTGGGATCTCGACCACCGCGATTATCCGGACTTCCCGGAGGCATATTTGGATCGACTGTTCGAGCGGCGTGAACGCAATATGCGCGTCACGCTGACGCGGGCACTGGCGGTAATTGCCAATTCTTCATCATCTGCTCGCCGCATTGCCACGCTGTATCAGGTGGATAGACGACGTATCATTACATTGCCGTTTCTGCCGGCCCTCGCGGTGCGGCGGCACGCAGCAGCGGAGGGGACGATGACAGCCGAGGCAGTCCGGCTCAAATATCGACTGCCGGATCGCTACGTCTTCTATCCGTCCTTTTATATCGTGGGCAAAAACCACCTTTATCTGCTCGAGGGCCTGCGTGTCTTGGAACAGCATCACGGCATTGTTCTGCACGCCGTCTTTTGCGGCGGCGGCGATCCCCTCGATCAGAAGCGGGTCGAGCGGCAGGCGCATGCTCTCGGCTTAAGCGAGCGGACGCAATTCCTGGGTTTGGTTCCGGACGACGACATTCCTGCTCTCTACGAGGGAGCGCTCGCACTGGTGATGCCAACCTATAGCGGCCCCGAAAATCTTCCGCCCCTGGAGGCGGTTACCGTTGGATGTCCCGTCGTCTATTCGGATCTCCCGGGCTGCCGCGAGCAGATGGGGGACGCCGCGTTGTATTGCAACCTCTCTGACCCGTCGAGTCTTGCCGATCATTTGGCCGACCTGATCGAAAATACATCGTTGCGGGATCAATTGCGAATAGCAGGGAGCAGGCTTGCCGCAAAGATTGCGCGGACCGACTATGGCGAGCAACTTTCATCAGTGCTCGACGATTATGCTTATGTGAGGCGTCGGTGGGTCTGGCCAGAAAAATTCCTTTAAGCGAACTCAACGGCCGTTGGATTGCCTATATTGCAAATTTTGATTTGGTCATCGTCCGCTGCCAGCGCCCGCTCCATCCTTGGTGGCGAGCACGGTCCAACCGACCGGTGAAATTGCGTGTTTTCGGCGTTGCTGCCGCCAGCGATCTTCGCCAGGGATATAGTCAGATACTTATCTTTCCCATATTCTCACTTTCGTGGGGTCTACAACAGCTTTTCGCAAGCGCTGGCCGCCGTGTCGCCTCATAAAAGGATCAGTTCCGCTCGATCCTGCGCCTCGCGCCGGAGCCTAGAGCGTGGCTGATTTTTTCTGAATCGGAGGGGATTCCCAGTTTGGGGCGAATATGATTCAAGATGCTGGCTGGAACGGAGGCCAGCATCCGATGGCCCGAGCTTATTCCCTTGATTTAC
>Ga0181526_10003614_pt1 | contig 12477 bp, 10 predicted proteins | sample PEATcosm2014_Bin_35_FD_119750 | JGI IMG/M metagenome (GOLD analysis project Ga0181526, IMG submission 119750) | Peatland microbial communities from MTU Mesocosm Facility, Houghton, MI, USA - PEATcosm2014_Bin06_30_metaG | ecosystem: Environmental > Terrestrial > Soil > Wetlands > Peat | place...
GATCTCGGTGTCCACTCCCGTGATGTTGGAAAGGAATTCCTTGTAGCGCGGGCGGATCTTGTCGAAATGCGTCTTGATCGCCAACAGCCGCTTCTTATCCACGCGGGTTGAATAGGGCGTGCCTTCCAGCATCTCCATCAGGCTCTCGGTGGGATTGTGGCCAGGGCCAAGGCTGAGCGAGCTGATCGAGGTATCCACGCAATCCGCACCCGCTTCGATCGCTTTCATCAGGCTGACCATGGTGACGCCGGTGGTGGCGTGCACATGCACGTGTACGCGAGTTCCCTCGCCGCAGGCCTGCTTGATGCCCTTCACCAGGTCGTAGGCCGGTTGCGGCTTCAGCAGCGCGGCCATGTCCTTGATGCAGATTGAATCGCAGCCCAGTTCCAGCAGCCGCTCCGCCATTTCGACGAAGCCGGTGATGGTGTGCAGCGGGCTGACCGTATAGCAGATGGTTCCTTGCGCGTGCTTTCCCGCGCGCTGCACCGCGGCCACCGCGCGCCGGATATTGCGGATATCGTTCAAGGCATCGAAGATGCGGAACACGTCCATGCCGTTGGTGGCCGCCTTTTCCACGAAGCGGTCCACCACCGTGTCTTCGTAGTGACGGTAGCCGAGCAGATTCTGCCCGCGCAGCAACATCTGCAACCGCGTGTTGGGCATTAGCTTACGGAACATGCGCAGACGTTCCCACGGGTCTTCGTTGAGGAAACGGATGCAGGCGTCGAAGGTGGCTCCACCCCAACATTCGGCCGACCAAAAACCCGCCTTGTCGATGTCTTCGCAAGCCGGAACCATGTCTTCCATCGCCATCCGCGTGGCGAGCAGGCTCTGATGGCCGTCCCTAAGTATAAGTTCAGTGATATCTATAACCTTCGTCATTGCATAACCTCAATAACCCTCAGCAGGAGTCGTTTGGGCTGTTGCTTGGAGCGCTAAGAGCGCAAAAGAATGTTCTAAACTATTATCCCTCCAAAACGGGCGAATTGGGGACAAAAAGATGCTGCGGTCTTGAATCGAATCACATGAGTACCGGTCGATTCGAAAGATTTGTTAACGGATCCCGCGTTGTTGCGGAGCGATTTTACTCCAGTTTTTCACATGATGACGAAATTGTCGGCACAAAAGACTCCCGCTGGTTCGTTAGTGACGCCCGTGGGGCAGAATCTCACCGATGGCAGAGACAATCCGTGTGTAGCCCGCCCATCTTGTCCTATGATGGACCTCAATGGCTATCATCGCCGTGGCTGGACGCAAGGGTGGAGTGGGTAAGTCCACGATTGTGGGCAATCTGGCGGCGGAGTTTGCCGCCATGGGCCGCGGCGTCGCCGTCCTCGATGCCGATCCGCAACACAGCATGGTGGCCTGGGCCGAGCAGGGTGACGGCATGTTGTCGCGTACGGTCGAAAAGGTAGCCGTTGCCGGCACGCTACGTGCACGCGCTCGCAAAGCTGACGAAGACACCGATATTGTGCTGATCGATACGCCGCCGGGCATGCCGGAGGTGGCTTACCAGGCGGCGCTGGCAGCCGATCTGATGCTGCTGCCTTGCGGCCCATCCCCGCTCGACCTATTCGCTCTCAAGGAAGCTCTGTCGATGGCGCTTAAAGCGCGCGCCGAACGCCGCTCGAAAAAGCCGCGCATCCGCTTCGTGCCGTCCAAGGTGCTGATGTCCACCAACCTCAGCCGCGGACTGGCTTCCTCGCTGAGTGGTATGGGGAAAAAAGTGCTGCCCGCGATCGGCCAGCGCGTGGTGGTGGCCGAGGCGGTGTCGCAAGGCTTGACCGTGGCCGAATATGCCCCCGATTCCCCGGCCCGCGCCGAGTTCTCCGCGCTGGCTAAAGCGGTCGATAAGATTCTGAGGAAGTAGGCGGAGCGTGCTCGTGCCGACGCATCCGCTTTCCCCTGGTGCTAAGAAAGGTCGAGATGACTCTCGACCCTGCAGCCTTGACAGGCCGCGCCACGGGGCTTACTTCACTGCAACCGTGATGCCGGCCTGGGTTTGCGCGGTTCCTACGGTGATCACTACCGGTTGCGGGCCTGATGCCAGGCCCGAGGGAATCGTCAGGTTCACCTGCAGCGCACCGCTCACCAAGTTCGGCGCTGGGCCTGCATAATCGACTTGCGCGGTCACGCCGCCGATGGTTGCGGTAACCGGCTGGGTGACCAGGCTGCCCAATACGGCCGGCCACAACGCGCCATCGGTCGCACCGCCCACAACCGCGCCGCCGCCGGTCGCGAATATCTGAATTTCGGTGCCTGCCGCGGCCGGACTGGACGCGCTGTTGACCGAATCATCCTGGTTCAAAATGGCGCCTGGCCCGCTGCCGTTCTCGGCCAGGGAGAAAATCGCCGGCGCGGCGCTGGTTACCGGCAACGTTACGGTGTTCGCGAAGGAGAGCCCGGGCATGGGGACGTTGTAGGTATACTGCATCGCCGTCAGTTGTTCACCGGCCACTTCGAAAGGCACGATCGCGTTCACCTGCCCGGGCCCCGCAAAGAGCAAAGGCGCCGGCGTGCTGCCAAACGTCACCTGGACGCCGCTCAGGCTGGTCGGGAACTTGCCGCTTGCGTCCGCCTGGCCGGTCACCGGGCTCGACGGGCCGGCGCCGGCATTGGCATTGTAAATCGTGAGGAGCTCTCCCGGAGCCACGGCCGCACTTTGATAACTCGCGGAGTTCACCACGTAGTTTTGATGGATCGGGGGAGTGGTCGTCTGCAAGGCCGTCAGCAGCGCGTTGAACGCCGGGGTGGGCGCATAATTAAAATCGAATGGCAACGCCGCGCCATAGCCAGGGAAGGCGCCGGGAATCCACGAATCGTTGTAGGAGACGCCCCACACTTGAAACGCGGTGCAGTTGGGCTGCTGCAGGCACACCGTCATCACATCCTGGTAAATCTGCGCCTGTTGCTGCAGGTCCGCCGCCGTGGCCAGCCCGCTCGAATTCACTGGCAGCCGCACGTCCATTTCCGTGATGTGCACCTGGATACCCAGCGCCGCCAGTGCTTGCATGTTCTGCGCCAGGCCGGCGGGGCTTGGATAGTAGTTCGGATAGCCGTTGAGCTCGAGGTGCATTTCGAAACCGACGCCATTGATGGGCACACCGCGGTTGACGAAATCCGTCACCATGGCTAAAACGGCGTTGAACTTGGCGCCCGGCCCCTCGATGCTGTAGTCGTTATAGAACAGCAGTGCGTTGGGGTCGGCTGCGTGCGCCCAGCGGAACGCCTGCTCGATGTACCCGGTGCCGGTACCGGCGCCGATCCCAGGGTTGTCCAGCCAGACGATGTCACGCAGGGTGGACGGCGACGAATCGGTGAAGGCTTCGTTCACCACGTCCCACGCGAATACCTGCCCGGCGTAATGCGACACTTCGGTGTTGATGTGGTTTTCGAGCACCGTGGCCATTTGCGCGGCCGTGGCGGTTGCCGCATAGGGCGCCAGCCAACTCGGGTTCTGCTGGTACCAGCACAGATTGTGCCCCCGCACGCGCATTCCGTACTTCTGCGCGAATGCCACCAATTCGTCGCCCGGCTGGAAGTTGTACTGGTTGAGCCCAGGCTCTGTCACCTGCCACTTCATGGCGTTGCCCGGTTCCAGTTGGTCGTATTGGGTGGAGAGAATGTTGACGTAATTGCCGTTCGTCGTCAGCGGATCGGTCTCGCCATATTCGTCCGCCTGTGCCGCGGCGCCGATCGGAATCCCCCGCGCGGCCGCCGCCTGCCGCAGCGTGGTGGTGGTCTGCGCGTCGAGCGGCACCGCCGCGGCCAGCGCGAACGCTATCCATGCGGCCAGCCTCCATACGCTCTTTTGGTTTCCCATGGTGTGCCTCATACCGGTCCGACCCCATTTTATGACAGGCGCCGCCCCTTCGGCCCGTTTCACCTCTGAATTGGTTTAATCTATCAGGAGGATAATTCATGACTCCTCACCTCGCATTCGCCATTACCGGAAGCCGGATTACATCAATCGACTGGCTGGTTATCGCGCTTTACTTCGGCATTCTGCTTGGCGTGGCCACCTGGGTGGTCCGCAAAGCAAAGGACTCCGCAACCGATTACTTCCTGGCCGGACGCAACCTCGGCTGGTGGGTGATTGGCGCTTCGATTTTTGCGTCCAACATCGGCTCGGAACACGTGGTGGGTCTGGCCGGCTCCGGCGCCACCAGCGGCGTCGCCATGGCGCACTATGAATTGCACGCCTGGTGCCTGCTCCTGTTGGGATGGGTCTTCGTGCCGTTCTACATGCGGTCGAAGGTTTTCACCATGCCGGAGTTTCTGGAGCGCCGCTTCAGCGTGAAGTCGCGCTACGTGCTGTCGATCGTCTCCATCGTCACCTTCATCGTCTCCAAGATCGCGGTCGGCATCTTCGCCGGAGGGGTGGTCTTCAGCACGCTCTTCCCCGGAGTGCGAATCAACGTCGCGGGCGTGGATGTCGACAGCTTCTGGATCGGTTCGGTGGCGGTGATCGTGCTCACCGGCCTTTACACCATTCTGGGCGGCATGCGCGCGGTGGCCTATAACGATGCGGTGCAGGTGGTGGTGCTGATTTGCGGCTCGGCCCTGCTCACCATCTACGGTGTGGTGAAGCTGGGCGGCTGGAGCGAGTTGCGGCACATCTGCGGCTCCGACATGTTCAATCTCTGGAAGCCGCTCATCCCGCACGGCCAGATTGGCACCTGGGCGCCGGTGATCGTCAAGAGCGGCGGCCATATCGTCAAACAGGCCTGGTATTTCAACGACAACTTCCCCTGGCTGGGCATGCTCTTCTGCGCGCCCATCATCGGCATGTGGTATTGGTGTACGGATCAGTATATCGTTCAGCGCGCACTGGGCGCGCCGGACGAAACCACTGCCCGCCGCGGCAGCATCTTCGCCGCGTTCCTCAAGCTGGCGCCGGTGTACCTGTTCATCGTGCCCGGCCTGGTGTGCTACGCACTGGCCAAGAGCGGCAAGATTCCCGAACTGATGCCGATGATCGGCCCGGATGGCAACGCCATTCCATCGGTCGCGCAAGGCTCGTTTCCGATGATGGTCCAGTACCTGCTGCCGCCCGGCCTGCGCGGCATCGTGGTGGCCGGCCTGCTCTCCGCCCTGATGGGATCGCTGGCCGGCGTGTTCAACGCCTGCTCGACGCTGTTCACTGTGGATCTGTACGAAAAGTGGAGACCGGCCGCCTCGCAGCACCAGATTGTGCGCGTTGGCCGTATTGCAACCGCTGTGATGGTGCTGATCGCGCTGGCCTGGATCCCGGTGATCAAGGGCGCGCAGGGCCTTTACACGTATTTGCAGTCGGTGCAAGGCTACCTGGCGCCGCCCATCTTCGTGGTCTTCTTCTTCGGCGTTTTCTTTAAACGGCTCAACGCGCAGGGCGCATTCTGGGCCATGGTGGTGGGTTTCACGCTGGGCATCTTCCGCATGTGCGTGGACACGCCGGTCACGCTCGGCATGGCCGGGCTGAAGAACGGCTATGCCGAAGGATCGTTCCTCTGGGTCGTCAACAACATCTACTTTCAATACTTCAGTGTGTTGATCACGGTTGTCTCGGCGATCGTCATGGTGGTGGTGAGCCACCTGACCGCGGAGCCGGAGTATGGACGGATTCAGAGCCTTACCTTCGCCACCGCGACGGCCGAGGACCTGGCCCACACGCGCGCCGGCTGGGGCTGGAAGGAAGTCGCCGCGTCGGGCCTGGTGCTCTGCTGCATCCTGGCCTCGTACCTGTACTTCCGCGGCTAGGGCTTCGCCGCGAGACCGGGACGGAGAAATTCAAGCCACGGATGAACGTATAATGGCGGCTGTGCGGGCGCGACTCGCTTTCCGGCTGGTGTTGGCGGCGGTATCGCTCGCGCCGATCTCCTGCACGCGCCAGGCGGCCGTGCCGGCTCTTCAGCGGCTGGCGGTGTTGCGGTTTGAGAATCTCAGCTCGGATCGGGACGCCGACTGGGTGGGCCGCGCCCTCCAGGAGATCATCACTACGGAGCTGGCGGGCGCGCCGGAACTCTACGCCATTCCGAGTGCGCGCTTGCAGGCGATGGACCGCGCGCTGGGCGCGAGGCCAGTCGCGGCGCCCGGCGTCTCCGCCGGCCAGGCGGCGGCGCTGGCGCTCGGGGCCACCCGCATCGGTTACGGCGACTACACCATTCGCAATGGCCGTTTGGAAGTGCGGCTGGCGCTGGCCGATCCGCGCACCGGGCGGATGGCGGATGTGTTGACTGCCGAAGCTGCTGGTGGCGATGTTCTGGCGGCGGCAACCGCGCTGGCGCGGCGGATTTCTCGAGGCGCATCCGGCTATGCCACGCACAGTCAGGCCGCCCTCCGTGACTACATCGGTGCGTTGGAAGCGGCCGATGCGGAGCAAGCGGCATCGCGGGCGGAAGCGGCTCTCGAAGCCGATCCGGGGTTCGGCCCGGCCGCGCGACTGCTGGCCGCGCTCAGGGCGGAACACGGCGACCGTGCCGGCGCTCTAAACTGTCTTAACCGAGTGCTGGCTCGCGCCACCGGGATGCCGGCCAGCGAACAGGCCCGGATACGGCTGGACATAGCCACACTGGCCAGCCAGGCAGCCGCGCGGCAAGCGGCGCTAGCGGCGGTGGCCGCGGCCGAGCCGGCGAATCCGGAGGCGTGGCAGGAGCTTGGCAGTCTCGCGTTTGCCCGCCGCGATTACGGCACGGCGCAAACGGCTTTCCGCAAAGTGACCGATCTCGATCCCACCCAAGTTGCCGCCCTCAACCAGGGCGGGTATGCGGCGGCCTTCGCCGGCCATCCGGACGAAGCCGTGGCGGATTTGCGCCGCTACCAGGCGCTACGGCCCTCCGATCCCAACGCGGTCGATTCGCTGGGCGATGTCGAATTGCTGACCGGCCATCCGCACGAGGCCGAGGCATTTTACGTACAGGCGGCGAAACAGGATCCGCACTTCCGGAACGGCGCCGAATGGCTCAAAGCCGCGATGGCGCGCCTGATGACCGGCGATGTGGCGGGGGCAGATGATCTGTCGGACCATTACACGCTCGGGCGGTTCGGTTTCGAAGACCCGGCCGGGTCCGTCTACCGCAGCCAATGGCAATTCCTGACCGGCCGACGCCGGGAGGGGTACAGCGGGTTGGAAGCGGAAGCGAGCCGCGCGGGAATCGGTCCGGCGCGCGCGGCGGCGGAGGCCCACGCGCAACTGGCGATTTGGAGTCTCTACATGGGCGATCTCGCCGCGGCGCAAAAGCACGCCCAGGCAGCCTTGGGAACCGGGCAGGCCGCGGCTTTGGCGGCGTTCCTGGCTGAGCCTCCGGCAAGTCCGGCCGAATGGAGCGCGCGGGCGGAGAAGCTGGCGCCGCGTCCCGAACAAGCCCGGATACGGGATTTCGCGCTCGGGCAGGCTCTACTGCTGGGAAAACAGTTCGATGCGGCACTGCCAGTGCTGCGGCGCGCGTACGAGAATGCCGAGCCCACCGATCCGGAGCCGCCAGTGGTGCTGGCCTGGGCTTACCTCGAAACCGGGCAGACCGCGGACGCGGCGCGGCTTCTCAGTTTCAATCCCGTCCCGACGTCCAACGGCATCGACGCTTTTGCAGCGTGCTGGTTCCCTCGGCTGTTCTTCCTGCGCGGCCAGGCGGCCGAGAAGCAGGGACGGAAGGACGAGGCACGGGCCAACTACAAGCTGTTCCTTGCACTTTCCGGCGACGCGGCATTCCAATGGGGCGAAGAAGAAAGCGCCAAAGCCAGCTTGGCGCGCCAGTAGCGGCCGCCAAGTAACTTGGGTCGTCCTACCGTGAGGCCGCCTGTAGGCGTGCGACATGGAAGTGGGAACTCTGCGCCCGGCTTTGTATCAGGGCACCGGCTTCAGCCGTGCCGCAACACATCGATAGCCAAAGGCTTTAGATGGAGCTTTCGTGCGGGCGCAGGGGCTGAAGCCCACACCTTTCTTGCGATCCATCGGCACGGCTGAAGCCGTGCCCTGATACGAACCCACCGCCTGTTGGTTGGCTGAAGAAAACAAAAAGTGATGCCACGGATAAACACAGATAAACACGGATAAAACAGGAGAGGTCTAATCTGTGTTCATCCGTGGCACCGGTTTTCTTCAGACGCTTCATTAGTTAGATTTGCGCCATAAGTACCGATGCTGCGCCATAAGTACCGATAAAGATCTATGGGTACTGATTTGAATTGACTTAGTATAAGCGGCACGTGTAGGATCGCTCTATGAAATGCCTCACGTTTGCGCTCATTATGGGTTTGGGGATTGCGGTTCCCGCGTTTTGTGCCATCCCTGTGCCTGAACCGGGGATGGTAGGCGAGTTAGCTGTCTCGGCCGTGGGTTTCGCGGGACTCGTCTTTCTGTTCCGGAAAAAGAAAAAGAACGGCGCCTAATTAGCGCCAAGCCGTGCCCGATCCGGCAGTCGCCGGTGAGCGGCTACGATTCCAATCGTCAACGAACTCAACTCAAACAGATTCCCAGCGGCGCGCGAAACGGCGCGCGATCAGGAAGATCAGCGCGCCGGCGCCGACCAGCACGGCCACTTGGGGAAGCAGGTGCCATACCGGCTCGTCGCGCCAAAAGACCTTGGTGTAACCGTCGATAGCCCAGGCATTGAATGTCAGGAGCCCTACTTTCTGCATGGTCGCGGTCATCAGGAAGCGCGGGAACATGCTGCCGCCCAGCGCCGACATAGTGAGGATCAGCAGGGTGGCTATGGAGGCCTGCTGGGCGCGCGTGTGCGAGATACTAGCCAGCAACATGCCGAATGCCGCCACGGCGAACGAGGTAGCCACGGTCATCACGAAGAACCCGGGCAAATGTGTGAATAAGTCGAGATGAAAGACCGCCGCGCCCCATAGAAACATCAGTGTAAGTTGGCAGCTTGCGAGAAGCACGAGGTAAGTCAACTTACCCGCGAGCAACGTGGTCATGCCGACGCGGGCGCTCAGGATGCGGTCGAGCGCACCGCTCTCGGCTTCCTCGAGCAGGCTGCCCGCGGCGCCGCTGGCGGTGAACATCAGAAACATGACGCCGATGCCAGCCGCGTAAAACGCGATCATCGGGCTCTTCTTGTTTTCGCCCACGACGTCGCGCATTTCGACCGGAAGCAATCCGCCGGAGTTCTCGCTGCTGGCCGCGGCCGCACCGTCGCCTTGCGCGTCGCGCCGCGCTTCCAGGTCGTGCATGCGTGCAAGACTCGAGTCGAGGTTCTGCCGCTGCTGCGGCGTCAGGCCGCCGCTGGCCAAAGCGAAATACCGCATTCCCACATCCGCCATGGAAGTGGAGAAAGAAGTCATGGCGACCTTCTGCAGCATGCCTGCCGCCATCTGCGCGGCCACCGGATTCGAGCTGTCGTGGAGAATCCGGATCGGCTTGCGGCCGGGTGCGGGCGCGAGGGAAATGGGATTGGCGCCGAAGCCCGCGGGAATGACGAGCGCCACTGGAGCGGTGCCGCTCTTGACGGCCGCTTCGGCGGTGGCGGCGGTATAGTCGGGCGGCTGGGGCTCGCCCGCCTTGGCTTCGGGGCGCGTATCGCAGGCCAGCGCGCGTTCCCGATGCAAGCCGCGAACCAGGCGCGAGGATGCGGCGCTGTGGTCCTCATCCACCACCAGGACATGGACGCGCGGTGTGGAATTAGTGGACATGGGGCCGAAAATGATGGCAAAGATGCTGAAGAAGGCTAGCGGCACGACGAAGGCGAGAACCAGTGCCCCGCGGTCGCGGCGGAGTGCGAGGAAGCCGTTGCGGACGATGGTGGCGATCATTGGCGCAGGTCCCTTCCGGTGAGCTGCAAGAAAACCGATTCGAGATTGGGCCGGCGCAGGACGAGGTCGACGACGTCCAGCCCATCGCGGGCGGCGGCTTCGAGCAGCGACGCGATATCCGAGGGCCGGTCGACCGGGAAATGCGCGACGCCGTCCTGCAGCGTTCCGCCGCGCGCCTCCGTCCATGCCGCCGACACGGGAGCGGCCGCGGCGAGGCGCATCAGAACGTCGCTGCGCGTGCCAAACGACTGCGCCACCAAATCGTCCTTGGAGCCTTGCGCGATGATCCGGCCATGATCCACGATGGCGATGCTATCGCACAGGCGCTCGGCCTCTTCCATATAGTGCGTGGTGTAGATCACGGTGGCGCCCGCGGCGCGGAGAGCCTCGACCATCTCGAAAATATGATTGCGCGATTGCGGGTCGACGCCGACGGTCGGCTCGTCGAGCAGCACAATGCGCGGGCGATGGATCAGCCCGGCGGCCATGTTGAGGCGCCGGCGCATGCCGCCCGACAGGGTCTTGACGACGGAATCGGCGCGGTCGGCCAGAGAGGCCCATTCGAGGCACCATTGGATGCCCTCGCGCAGGGCTTTGCCGCGCAGGCCCTGGTAATGGCCGAAGGCGTCCAGATTCTCCCGGCTGGTGAGGAGCGGATACAGCGCCAACTCCTGGGGTACCCAGCCCAGCTCTTTGCGTGCCGCCAGAGAGCTGGCTGGCTGACCGAATATGAGGACGCTGCCGGAATCGGGACGGACGCGGCCGACGATGCTGCGAATGAGCGTGGTCTTGCCAGCGCCGTTGGGGCCGAGCAAACCCAGGCAGGCGCGCTCATGAACTTCGAGCGAAATGCCGGCGACGGCGGTGACTTCATCGAAGCGTTTGACCACGGAATCGATCTGTAACGGGATTGAAATATTGGCCGGCGAGGTTGCGGTCATGTAAGTTCATAGTACGGGAAAGGCTGCGGCAAAGTTCCTAGCGTGCGCGCGGCAAAACGCCGCCGTAGTTGCGAAATGGCCAGCTAAAAGCATGCCCCAGCATGCCCCGCCCGGCGGTTGACTGCCCTTTCCGCCGAATGCTACCCTGGGCCTTCAGTAAACGGGCCGACCCCCACACCCCGAGTTCCCATGGATGAAATGCTGAACGAGCTAGGGCAGCTACTGCTGAGGGCTGTGCCTACCTTCCTGATTGTGATTGCGCTCGATTTCTATCTGAAGTACATGTTCTTCAAGCCCCTGGAGAAAGTGCTTCAGCAGCGCTACGATGCGACCGAGGGCGCGCGCAAACTGGCGGCCGAAGCTCTGGAGCGGGCGGCGGCAAAGACCGCGGAGTATGAAGCCGCCTTGCGGGCGGCGCGCTCGGAAGTCTACCAGGCCCAGGAGCAGGCACACCGGCAACTGGCCGAGCATCAGGCCGGCGAGCTTCTGGTGGTCCGGCAGCGCACCGAGCAGTTAGTCCGCGAAGCGCAGCGGCAGCTTGCGCAGGAAGCCGAAGTTCTGAAGCGGGAACTGGCCGCCGGGAGCGACGCGCTGGCCAACCAGATTGCGGATTCCATCCTGCGCGGGAGAGCGGCATGAAGCGCCTGCTGTTGGCGGCCGCCCTGGCCGTTTTCGCCAGTGGCCTGTCCACCGCGGCGCTGGCGGCGGAACCCGAAAAGAAAGAAGCCGCGGCATCCGGCGAAGGCAATCTCAAAATCTGGGAGTGGGCGAACTTCCTGATCCTGGCCGCCGGACTGGGCTACGTGATTCGCAAATACGCGGGTCCCTATTACGCGGCGCGCGCCGCCGGGATCAGCAAGAACCTGCTGGATTCGGACCGTACCGCCAAAGACGCCGAAGCCCGCGCCGCCGAAGTGGACCGCCGGCTGGCCAGCCTGGACGTGGAAATCGCCAGGCTACGCGCCGAATCGCAGAAGGAAGCCGCCGCCGAAGTGGAGCGCTACGCGCAGCAGACCGCCGCGGAAATCGCCAAGATCGGGGCCAACGGCGAACAGGAAATTCGGGTGGCCGAGAAATCCGCGCGCCTCGAATTACGGCGCTATGCCGCGCAACTGGCGGTGGAACTGGCCGAGCAGAAAGTCCGCGCCCGCATGGACGCGGACACCGAAGACCGGCTGGTGGGAGGCTTCGTGCGCGACATCCATCCCCCCGCCGCAACAAGCTGAGAAGCCATGCCTGTTTCCGCCGCAGCCACGCGATATTCGAACGCGCTCGCCGATGTGGTGACCTCGGCCGGCTCCGCGCTCGCGCCGCAGGACGCGCTGGCCGAGCTGCGCTCCTTCGAGAGCGCGCTCGAATCGGCTGAGCTGCGCAACGCTCTCATTACCCCGGCGGTGCCGCCCGCCCGCAAGCGGGCCGTGATCGGCCGCGTGGCGGATATTCTGGGGCTGTCGCGCATCACGCGTAATTTCTTGTTTGTATTGATCGATCATCGCCGCACGCCCGAGTTCAGCGACATGGTCAACGCCTTCGAGCAGATTCTCGATGAGCGGCTGGGCTTCGCCCGCGCCCATGTAGCTTCGGCGCGCGAGCTGACCGGGGAGCAGCGCGCAGCGCTCACCGCGGCGCTCGAAAAGGCCAGCGACAAGCGCTTGCGCGCGCAGTTTGCGGTCGATGCTTCGCTGATCGGCGGCGTGGTGGCGCGCATCGGCTCCACGGTGTATGACGGCTCGGTGCGCGGCCAGTTGCAGGTCCTGAAGCGGCGGCTCAGCGCGGAAAGTTCATCGTAACGGAA
>Ga0181526_10003615_pt1 | contig 12474 bp, 14 predicted proteins | sample PEATcosm2014_Bin_35_FD_119750 | JGI IMG/M metagenome (GOLD analysis project Ga0181526, IMG submission 119750) | Peatland microbial communities from MTU Mesocosm Facility, Houghton, MI, USA - PEATcosm2014_Bin06_30_metaG | ecosystem: Environmental > Terrestrial > Soil > Wetlands > Peat | place...
GCCGATGCGCCGGGCGAGCAGCGGCCAGGCAAAGGCCGGCGTCGGCGGCACGACGCCGCGGATCAAGGCCGCGGCGGCGGAAAGCTCATCGAGCGAAAACAGCGGCATGGCGGACAAGACCCGGCGATGGGCCGTTTCGAGGCCGGCACCGAGTTTAAGCCTATCACACGACGGCCGTGGTCGCGGCGTAGGCCGGCACCCGCGCGGCGAAATCGTCGAGCCAGGCGACGAGACGCGGATGATCGCTGCGCCAGTCGCCGCCGAAGCGCAGATCGCGATAGCCGAGCGCACAAGCGAGCGCGATCTGGCCCACATGCGGCAAAGCGCCGGGCGCGAGCGGCGGCGGGGCTGCTTCCAGCGCCGCGAGCCCACGCGACACTTTGCCGGCCTGGTGCTCGAGCCATTTCTGATCGTGGGTCTCCGGCTTGCGCCAGCGCGCTTCATAGATGGTGAGGATCGAGGCATCGAGAATGCCGTCGCACAGCGCCTGCAGGCGCAACGCCGCGAGCCGATCGGCGCTGGCGCGCGGCACGATCTTGCCGCCGCCGGCGCGGTCATCCAGATAGTCGAGAATGACGCGCGAGTCGTAATAGGCGGTGCCGTCTTCGGCGATCAGCACCGGAATCTTGCCCAGCGGATTTTGCCGCCGCACGCTGTCCGAGGCATTGGTGGGATCGGCCGGCTCGATGGTGACGTCGCCGGCAAAACCCAACAGCGAAATCGCGATCCGCGCCTTGCGGCCGAACGGCGACGGCGGCGACGAACGTAATATCATCATTGCGGCACCATGAATTGAAACGCTGCGGGCTTTCCGTTTACCGGAAAAGCGATCGGGAAAAAACCCGGCCTTCGCGGGCGGCGCAACACCGCCCACGGTTGACCCGGCGCCGCATCCTGCGGCGTAGAAGAACCGTCCGCTAGCCGGTGACGACGAGATTGACGGCCTTTGGGCCTTTACCTTTTTTGTCGGGTTCCACGTCGAAACTGATGCGCTGCCCCTCCGCCAGCGATTTCAGCCCGGCGCGCTCAACGGCGGTAATGTGCACGAACACATCGCGGCCACCGTCGTCGGGCTTGATGAAGCCATAGCCGCGTTCACCGTTGAAAAATTTGACCAACCCGGTCATTGCCATCGAAAGACTCCTTCCCCGTAGTTCTGTCACCGCCACCCCCACGGTGCGGCGGCTAGCCGAACATTCACACGAGCAAAGAGAGCCTTAGCCAACCGGGCGCAGTCACTCCGCCGGCCCCCCAACCGGAGGCGGAACGTCTAAGCCAGCCTTCATCAATTAGACCAATTTCAACCTGTGGAAAAGTGGCAAGGCGGACACAGCCGGCTGCGGCGGCGTTTTCTCCTTCCGTTACGGCACCTGTTCCGCCGTCAGCCAGTCCAGCCGGTGGGCGGAAGTCGGCGAGAACATTCGGCCCAGCGCCGGCAGCAGAATTTGCAGCTCGTCGGCCAATGTGAAAGGCGGATTGACGGCGATGAGGCCCGATCCGATCAGGCCGCTGTCGGGCCCCGGCGCCCGCAGCGTGATTTCGCAGCGCAGCACTTTGGCCACGCCAAGCCGCCGCAGCCGCCGCGCCAGCGCGTCGGGCGCCTCGCGGTCCTTAATTGGATACCACAGCAGATAGATCCCGGTCGGCCATTTGCGATGCGCCTCGTGGAGCGCACTCGAAAGCCGCATGAAATCGGCCGCGTCCTCATACGGCGGGTCGATCAAGACGACGCCGCGGCGCTCCTTCGGCGGCACATTGGCGTTCAGCGCCATCCAGCCGTCGAGCGCCAACACCTTGGCGCGCGGCTCGCCGCGCAGCGCCGCGGTCAGCGAAGCTCGCGCCCGCGGTTCGAGCTCGCAGGCGATGAGACGGTCTTGCGGCCGCAACAGCGCCTTGGCGACAAGCGGCGAACCCGGATAGACGCGCAATTCGCCGGCGGGATTTAGCGCCGCGACGATAGCGAGGTAGGGCGCCAGCAAAGTTTGCGGCGAAGCAATATTGGCGGCCCGGTCGTCGCCGGCCGGACGCGGCACCAAGACGCGTTCGATGCCTTCGCGCCATTCGCCGGTGCGGGTGGCTTCAGGTCCAAAAAGTTCGTAGCGGCCGGCCCCCGCATGGCTGTCGATCACCCGGAAAGCCGCGGGCTTGCCGCGCAAATGTTCGAGGACGCGGGTCAGCACGACATGTTTGTGCACATCGGCGAAATTGCCGGCATGAAAGGCGTGCTGATAATTCATCGCGGCTTCAATAAATCTTTGCGGGCGAAGCCGCAGCTCCGCCTGCGCGTTAGCCGCCGCGCACTGGCGGCATCAGCACCTGGCCACGCCGGCAACTGTGCTTGGCGACATCGGGGCAATCGCGAAATTGCAGATCCTTGCTGAGGCATAATCGCACCTCGGTCAGTCTTTTATTGTCGCATTCGATCGCGATCGCGTTCTGACTAAGCCCGGAATTGGCCTTGATGAAAGCTTGCGCCACCGCAGCGGGCGTAACGCTAAGGGGAGCTTGCGGGTCGCTATAATCGGCCGGGATTGTCACCGCCGCGCGCGCCTTGCGCACGGTGTCGAAATAGGCGCGCGGGGCGAGGCCCGAGCAAGTGCCGTGTTTGTCCCATTCGTTGTAGATCAGGTGCGGCGCCGGCATCAGATCGAGCATCGAGGAGACGATGCCGCGGTAGAGCCGTGGCGATGGCACCCCGCAATATTCGGGAAAGCCGCTGGCAAATTGCGGCCATAGCCCGTGTACGACGAAGGAATAGGGCCGCGCCCCACATTGCGCGCCGGCCGCGCGGTCGGCATGGCGCTCGGCCGCGGCGGCGCAGAACGACGGCGACCACGACAGCGACAGCACATAAAAATCGAATTGTCCGGGCGCGCCTTGGTGCGAGCCGCCGGGCCTAAAATCCTGGGCGGCCGCGCCTGCGGCCAAAGCCGCGAGCCAGCACAGCGCCAGCGCCCCGCGCAATCCCGATTTGACCATGATCGCACCCGTGGACAGAGCCCGGATAAAAATTATGGCTTGGCCGAACGGCAATCCGGATTATAGGCCCAATTGCGGTCCAGTCCGGCGACGCAGAAATTGACGCCCCAGTCCATGCCGATCATGCCGGTGTCTTCGCCGATCGAATAAAACAACGGATGCTTGGCGCCGTCATTGATCACGGCCGTGCCGCTGCAATAGCGGCGCGGAATCGATTGCGCCGCCCAGGGCATGGTGTCGATCTCGCGGATATTCTCGATACCGACGATGCGCAGCTGCGAATTCCAGAAGCCGTATTCCTTGGTGCGGAAATTGGCAATGATGCGGTCGAGCGCGCCGGGATAATCGCAGGCAGGCATCGAGCGGTCGTAACGCGGGCCCGACAGATAGAAATTCTTCTCCAGCCAAGTCGCCGCGCGCGCCGGCGTCAGGGCTATGACACCGAGCGTGAGCACAAGCGCGACGCCGGCAACCCGCAACAACGGATTGCCCGCGAAAACCTTGGCGGACATGGTCTTGAACATGGCCGAAGCCCCTCTTCCGCTTGCCCCGGCAAACGTGCCGCGCCGGCACCGGCCGGTCAAGGGCGCCGGGCGTTCCCCGCGCCAACAGCGCGCGAGCCGTGGCGCCGCCGCCACGCCTGCCAGCGCGAACGCGGCAGAACTCGTGCGCGCGCCGCCCATTGTGATACCACTTCGTTGTTCGTTGCATCTGATTCGTCGCGTCAGCGTGCGTTGCTGGATTGAGCCCCGCGCGGCTGCGCCCTTGTCGCTTCACGCCGCAGAACGGGTCGGGACCATCCGGCAAAAACAGGCGGACTTCTGGGGACAGACTGGGGGAGATTGCGATGGGTGAGGTGCATCGGCTGCTGACGCCGCAGGCATCGTTCGGTCTACAGGCGGCAGGCCGCCTGATGACCGAGGTTTTCGGACCTTGGGTACAGGATTTGGCGCTGCTGGTTGAAACCGTGGAAGCGTCGCGCCCGGCCGGCGCCATGCCGGATTGGCAACCCGGCGCGACCGTGCGGCTGCCGTTCTCAAAGAGCATCTGCAGTGACGGCGCGGTGGTCTGCAGTCAGGCTTTGATGGCCCTGGCGGATACCGCCATGGTCATCGCCTGCTCGGCCGCCTGGAACGGCTATCGGCCGATGAGCACGATCGACCAGACCACGCATTTTCTCCGCCCGGTGAACTTCGACGTCATCGCCGACGCCCGTGTGGTGCGCATCGGGCGCAACACCAGCTTCGGCCGGGTCATGCTGCTGCATGCCGCCGACAAGCGGCCGGTCGGCATGGTGGCGAGCGCCTATTCGATGTCGTGATTTTTCCCCTTTTCAATCGGCCGTCCGAGCCTCTAAGCTCGGCCCTGGAAATGGGCCGGGAGAGCCGGGTGATGTGGCGGAAGCTTGTAATTGCACTCGCGGTCGTCGCGGCGGCCGGCGGCGGCGCCCTGGCCGACGGCGCGAATTTTGCCGGCCCTGGACCGGGCGTGACCGGCAACGACACCGGCGGCATCTTCCCCTACTCGCCGGCGGTGGAAGGCAATTATAAACAGATCGCCGAGGGCCATTGCGCACGCTGGGGCCGGCTCGCCAAGGTCACGAGCGTTCACCGCATTTACGGCGATTACGTCAGCTTTGTCTGCTACGACCGCCCGGGCATGATTCACTAGCAATTTAGCGGCGCCAATCGCCCAGCACGGCCTGGACGAGCGCCAGTACCGCCACGGCTGCGGTATCGGCCCGCAGGATGCGCGGACCGAGCGAAAGCCGCAGCACATTTGGCAGTTTGACGAGCTCGGCCCGCTCATCCTCGGCAAAGCCACCTTCCGGACCGACCAAGACCGCGAGCGGCGAATGCCGTGGCAGGCGGCCGAGCGCCGCTGCCGGATCGGCAATTTCGGCATCCTCGTCGCAGAACACCAGAACCCGCGCCGGATCGCGCTCCGCCAAGAGCCGCATCAGTTCGACAGGCGGCGCGATCTCAGGAAGGACGAGGATGCCGCATTGTTCGGCGGCTTCGATGCTATTGGCGCGCATGCGCTCGAGATTGACGCGCGCGACCTGGCCGTGGCGGGTCAGCACCGGCTGCAGCCGCGACACCCCCATTTCGACGGCCTTTTGCACCACATAATCGAGCCGGGCCGTCTTTAAGGGGGCGAACAGGTAGTGCAAGTCACCCGCCGCAGTCTGTTGGCGTAGCCTGGCGTCAAGGCGGAGCGCCGCGGCGCGTTTCGTCGCCGCGATGGTGGCGCTCCATTCGCCGTCGCGGCCGTTGAAAACCAGCACCCGGTGGCCGTCCTTGAGCCGCAGCACGCCGGTCAGGTAATGGGCCTGACCGCGGTCGAGTTCGACCGTGCCGCTGTCCATCAGTGCGGCGCTCACAAACAGGCGTGGCGTGCGGAAATCATAGCGGGGCATGGCAGAGTTCTAGGGCAGGCGGAATCGGCGGGACAGTGGAGACGAGAACGGAGCGGAAGCCGCTACTGCGGAAATACCGCTAATACCGCCAGTCTGTCCAAAGCTGCCACGCTGCCTCATGCTGCCGCCACTTCTCGTTTTGCCGCCAAGGGTCATTCTGCCGCCAAGTGTCATTCTGCCACCATGGATCGTTCTGCCGCCATGTCGCCGGAATCGGCGTGCCTTTAATGCGGCCGCGAATTCGGGCACAATCGATCGACTGAGAAAGGGCTCATCATGAAGCGTGGCCTCGTCTTGGGCTCCGGCTCGGCGTTCAGGCTGGCATTGGCCCTGGCGCCACTCCTTTGCGCGGTGGGTGCAAGTCCCAGCCTGGCGCAGGCCCCGACGGCCCCTCAATGCGGCCAGTTCCAGGCGCTCAGCCAGGCGGCGGCACAGAAGGCCGGCGTCGTGCAGGCCGCCATGAAGGCCAAAGCCGACCGCAAGGAAGTTTGCGCGGCGATGACGAATTTCGTCGCCGCCGAGGCGATCGTCGTCAAATTCCTCGTCGACAACAAAACCTGGTGCGGGGTGCCCGATCAGGTCATCGTCGCATCCAAGGCCAATCACGAGAAGTCGATGAAGTTCAAGACCGCGGCCTGTAACGACACTGCCCCGCATCCGAAGGCGCCGTCGCTGAGCGACGCCTTGGGGACGCCGACCGTCGATTCGGCGAGCAACATAAAGACCGGACGCGGCGGCACTTTCGATACGCTGACCGGCAATCCGTTGGGAAAATGAGCCCGTCGGCCGGCACGGTCGCCGATGCGACCGGCAATTGGGTCGATAGCATTGCGCCGGCCTGGTCGCGGCCCTATTTGCGGCTGTCCCGGCTCGACCGCCCGATCGGTTCCTGGCTTCTGCTGTTGCCGTGCTGGTGGTCGGCGGCGCTGGCCGCGGTCGCAGCCCACGCCCGGGCGCCGAGCCTCTGGCATATCTTCTTGTTCTTTATCGGCGCCTTCGCCATGCGCGGCGCCGGCTGCACCTGGAACGACATCGTCGACCGCGATCTCGACAAGGCCGTCGAGCGGACGCGATCGCGCCCGATCCCGTCCGGCCAGGTATCGACCGCGCAGGCTGCCTTGTTTCTGGTGCTGCAGGCGCTGTTGGGCTTCGCCGTTCTGATCTCGTTCAATACTTTCACCATCGGGCTCGGCGTAACCTCGCTCGCCATCGTGGCGATCTACCCGTTCATGAAGCGCATCACCTATTGGCCGCAGATCGTGCTCGGCTTGGCCTTTTCCTGGGGCGCGCTGATGGGCTGGGCGGCGGCCTTCGGCCGGCTCGACCTGCCGGCGCTCCTGCTCTACGCCGGGTCGATTTCCTGGGTGATCGGCTACGACACCATCTACGCGCATCAGGATCGCGACGACGACGCGCTGATCGGCATCAAATCGACCGCGCTGTTGTTCGGCCCGCGCACCAAGCCGATGCTCGTCCTGTTCTACGGGCTCGCAGTCGCGCTGATCGCCGCGGCGGGCGTTACGGCCGGCGCCGGGTTTGTTTTCGCGCTCGGGCTTTTCGCCTTTGCGGCGCATCTGAGCTGGCAGATCCTTCGCCTCGACATCGCTGATCCGGATAATTGCCTCGCCGTGTTCAAATCCGACCGCGATGCCGGTCTGATTCTATTCGTTGGGTTGCTGCTCGACGCGGCTTTTCGCGGCTAAAGCATGATCCGGAAAAGTGGAAACCGGTTTTCCGAAAAGATCATGCGCAAACAAAATACTAGAGCCCGGTTCTGATTCAATCAGAACCGATTAGGCTCTAGCGCCGATCCGCCAAGCGCCACCGTCCGCCGCAAGGGCCTTGTGGCGGACGGTGCGCAAGCGCAAAATGGATTAAATCTGCGTCCAACAGCAGAGCCAAAAATTCAAAGACGTTTTTAGGGAGCGAATAATGAGACTGACAGGCATGCTCGGCATGACCGCGCTCGCGGTCGTGCTGGTTCAGGCGGGTTCGGTGCGGGCCGCCGACAATCCCGATGCACCGAAAGCCACCGCCCAAATCCCCGCGGCAATCGCCGGCACGGTCAGTTCCACCGCCGAGGGCGCGATGGAAGGCGTCGTCGTCACCGCGCACAAGGACGGCTCGATCGTCTCGATCAGCGTCATGACGGATGCCAAGGGGCATTACAGCTTTCCGGAAAATCGCCTCGAGCCCGGCCACTATTCGCTCGCGATCCGCGCCGTCGGCTACGATCTTGCCGCGCCTGCGGCGGGCGATGTCGCCAGCGAACAGACGACCAATGTCGATCTCAAGCTCGACAAAACCAAGAATCTCGCGGGCCAACTCACCAATGCCGAATGGATGATGAGCATCCCGGGCACCGAGGCGCAAAAGGCGATGCTGCTCGATTGCACGAGCTGCCACACCATGGAGCGCATCGTCCGTTCGACCCACGACGTCAATGAATGGATGCAGGTCATCACCCGCATGAAGGGCTATGGCGCGGTGAGCCAGCCGGTGAAGCCGCAGCCGATGCTCGACAAGTCGCGCTACGGCTCGCCCGAGCAATATCGCGCGATGGCCGAATATCTCGCCTCGATCAATCTGAGCGGGGTCGATCACTGGCAATATGCGCTGAAGACCCTGCCGCGCCCGACCGGCCGCTCTACCCACGCCATCACCACCGAATACAACGTCGGGCGCGCGACCACCGAGCCGCATGACGTCGTGCTCGATAAGGAAGGCAATGTCTGGTACTCGGACTTCGGCGAACTCTTTATCTCCAAATTCGATCCGAAGACGCTGAAGCTCACCGAATATCCGGTCCAGGAATTCAAGCCGGATGCGCCGAAGGGCAATCTCTCGCTCGAATTCGACAAGGACGGCAAGCTCTGGTTCGACACCATGTATCAGGGCGCGCTCGGCACCATCGATCCGGAAACCGGCGCGACCAAATTCTATCCGCTCGATGCGAAATGGAACGACGACCGCGTGCAGCTCAATTTCGTAGGGCTGCGCCACGATGTCGACGGCAAGGTCTGGACCAAGAGCGTCGGCACCCAGGACATTTTCCGGCTCGATCTGGCGAGCAACCAGTGGGAAAAATTCCATCCGACCGACCAATTGCCGGCCGGCCGGCACTACGGCATCTATCAGGTGATCTCGGATTCCAAGAATAACCTGTGGATGGCCGAATTCGACGAAGGCCATCTCGGCAAGATCGACGCCAAGACCGGCGCCGTGACCTGGTTCGCGACGCCAACCGAGAATGCCCGCGCCCGCCGCATGGAGATCGACGATCAGGATCGCATCCTGGTCACCGAATATCGCGGCAACAAGGTGGCGCTGTTCGACACCAAGACCGAACAGTTCACCGAATATCCGCTGCCGCCCGACACCTACCCGTACCGGGCGCAGTTCGACAGGAACGGCGAGATCTGGGCCTCCACCATGTCGACCGACCGCGTGGTGCGGATGGATCCCAAGAGCGGCGCGACCGAGCAATATCTGATGCCGTCCGACACCAATATGCGCACCGTCTATCTCGACAATTCGACGACGCCGGTGTCGTTTTGGGTCGGCAGCAACCACGCCCACGCGCTGGTGAAGGTCGAGCCGCAGGATTGATCTTCATTCCGCCGCGCGGCGATGGCGCGGGACGATCGGCAAAACACGAGGCCCGGAGCGGACACCCGCTCCGGGCCTAAAAACTAACGCAGCGCGAAACGCCTACTGCCGATCGTTCTTGTAGCCGTTCTGGTTATGCAGAACCTTGGCGTTGCTCTCGGCGGTGCCGGTCTTCGGCGCACCGACATGGGTTCCGGGCCCGCCGCTCGCCTTCGCGTTCTGCTCGGTGCTGCTGCCGGGCTGGCTCATGCCCGACGTGCCCGATTGCGCCAGCGCTATCGTCGACACGCCCGCCACCAAGGCGGCCGCGATCGCGATTGTCTTGATGCTCGTCATTCATTCACTCCTGGTTGTTGCGTTCCCCTGCCAAGAGAACTCCTCGGAGCACGCGACGTTCCGTACGCGCCGCCTATGGGCCATGGAACTCAGTTCCATTCCGCACTGTCACGTACGGGCGCCCCCCTGTCGACATCGCCAAGAGCTAGCGACGGAGCAATCCGAGAACGGCCCGCCGCTCACGGTCATCAATTGTCCCGTTCTCAGAAATTCCGTGCAGTGTTACCGTAATTCAGCGCGACCGTTTTCGGGAGCACTTCCGCCGCGGTGGCGAGGCGGAAAGTGGACCCAAAGCGGACACGGGCCTGCATTGCATGTTATGGTAGCAAAGCCGGTTTCAGCCCCTATCAAAGTATTCATTTGAGGCGATACGATGCGGTCTGCCAAACCCGAGAGTGAGCCCGCACACGAATAGATGCAATCGCCGCCAACGAGAGATTTCTCTTCCTATTAAATACGTAAACGACGATCGGTGCTTTGCATGAAACTGAATGATTCGCTGCTCTTTATCGATTCCCTGCCGAAATATAAAACCTCAAAAGAGGTCGGCGCCGCCTTTGCGAGTGTGATTGCACCTCATGGATTTCTCATGGCCTCTTGCGGAGGCTCTCGTGAGACGGCTTTGGGCCGGGTTTGGGATTTTTTCTTCAATACCTGGCCAGTCGAATGGCTACTCGAATATCAAAAAAATGATTACGTCCGGCACGATATGGTTCCATCGATGGCACGGCTGACGGCGACGCCATTTACCTGGCGCGAGTTAATGCGCGGCCGCAAGCAAACGCAGAAGCAAGTTGAGTTTCACGAGCGGGTCCGAAGTCTTGGCGTGATCGACGGATATGCAGTCCCAATTCACTATCCGGGTGGGGACCTGGGACTCTGCGTGAGCGTCGCCTCTCACCCAATAGAGGACTCGGAGGAGCGTCTCGCTTTGCACATGGTGTCATTTTATGCGCACCTCCATTGTCGAGCACTGGGCGGATTGACCGAGGCAAGCTCCGTAAAGACCCCGATGACGCCTCGCGAGATCGAATGCCTCAAATGGGTGCTTGATGGAAAATCCGATACGGACATCGGCAAAATTCTCGGCATTTCGCACACAACCGTACATTTCCACATCGAGCGAATTAAGAAGAAACTCGGAGTTCGGACGCGAACGCAAGCCGCGGCGATGGTCATGACGCTGGGTTACCTCTAGCCGTTCGCCCCCTCTAATTGGAGAGGTGCGCCTACCGATCACCAAGCCTAAGTATGATCGTAAGCGGGTGTTCGGCCCAACCAGATTTGCAAGACGCTCGATGCCGGGCGCGCTCATTAGCCGCTCGCAACCGGTATACTGCTGCGCAATAGCTTCCTGGCAGTCTGCCCGCGTGGCGTCTAAGGGTTTGCGACGCCCACCCCCTCTACAACACGGAAGGGATGGATTTTCAAATAACTGCCAACAAAACGGCGACGTTCCGAAGTCGCCATTCACGAACAGGCAGCCGCTGCCGTCGGTGGGCAAGCAATCCGAAAAGTGCGAATGACCTTATCAGCTTGTCGAAACTGTTCGACGCGCTAATTGCGCCCGCATGTACGGGTTAGAGGGGGATGTAAGATGGTCGGTTTTCCAGGTCGTCAGCTGTCAAATATCGTTCTGCTTACACTCTGTGCCGGCTTTATTCCATCTGCTTCCGCTTATGCTGCGGAAGTATCGACGCTCGCCGGCATTACGGGCGGACCCAATGCCGATTTCCGAGGCTATGACGTTTCAGGAGGTTATAATGTCCCCGGCGGACCGTCTCTGCCAGGGAATGGCAGCGGTGGCAGTCTGACATTTCCGGGCGACACTGGCCTTTACCTGTGCGGACCATTTTTTTGCGGCGCATCATTCAACGGCTCAAATTCCGGAACCATTTCGTCGAACAGTAACGCCTCCAGCTCCTTCGACACGGTGTCGGGCACCAACGGCAACGGGTCCGCCTCCGCCAGCGCGGCCGCAAACGCCACAACAGGCTCACTGCGGGTGTCAGCTTTCGGTGCCTATGGTTCGACTTATCAAGGTACCGACAATTACAATGAGGGTGCCGCGACAGCCGCTATTTTCAATAATTTGACCTTTAACATCGCGGGCGCTAGCGCGACTACCGTGACCAGCGTCACTCTCGACTATCAGTTGGACGGGACAATTTCGGCCTCCCGCATCGCGGCCGGCGGCTCACAGAACGCCTTTGTAAGTTATGACCTTCAGTTAGGCACTACCAACATAGGTCAGCATGGCGGCTGGACGCCCTCGCCCGGTGACGGCTCGGTCCCAACATGGTCCAACGGCAACGGACAGATCGACGGCATCAACGATGGCACTGGCAATCTCATCGTTGGCTCGGTGAATATCCTACAGGATACGCCACTCGACACGCTGTTGGAGATAACGTATCTGCTAACGGGTCCAAGCGTCACCGCCCAGTTTTTCGACGGATTGGAGATTAATTGCGGGGACAGCGTTTCTTGCGATTATTCGAATACATCGCAGGTCGGTTTTATTCTGCCAGGTAACGTGACCCTAACGTCGGACTCCGGAGACTTTCTCGTCTCAGCCACCCCGCTTCCATCGACTTGGGTGATGCTGCTCAGCGGCTTCGTCGGCCTCGGCTTCGTTGCTTATCGCGGGTCGAAAAAGAACGTCGCTGCTTTCGCGGCCATCTAACTAAAATAGCCAATCGCATTTCGGAGAGACCGCCGCGCGAAGCGGTCTTTTCATTTCGGATGTGGGCAAGATGCATTCGTTCGCGCCGCTGACGTGATCGAATAACGATCCGATCTGCTGCGGTGCGTGAGGCAGCTTTTGGCCATAACTACCGCGCCGGTCAGTCCCCGTCGTGGCCGCCCTTGGGGAGTAAAGCGGGCACCGCGTCCGCCCTGCAAAGATTGTCCCCTATTAAGAGACATCACTTGACAACGGTCTCTATTTCGGTTACATACACTCCCGAAACTCGCTCACCAAGGACGCCGCCGGGGAGGGTACTCCGCGGCGGTTGGGGCGAGTGCGGTGCCTGCGGGCGGGGCCATACACTCCGTTCTCGGGCGGCTCGGGCATCAACCTGCCGGCACTATGACCGGCGCGCGAGGTGCTCGCTGGACTGGGACAGGCC